>Ga0160423_10000525_pt1 | contig 31460 bp, 36 predicted proteins | sample CRUFie14St8metaG_FD_108191 | JGI IMG/M metagenome (GOLD analysis project Ga0160423, IMG submission 108191) | Marine microbial communities from the Costa Rica Dome - CRUD Field 142mm St8 metaG | ecosystem: Environmental > Aquatic > Marine > Oceanic > Photic zone | place: Costa Rica: the Eastern...
CAAAATAATTTAAAATATTTTTTTCGGTGCATGGGCTCCCTCTTTTCTCTACGTGTGTACGTGTGAAACGTAGCAGGGGTAAGGGATACGAGGGCAAAGGGGTGCAGGTGGCAGGGGTGCAGGGGCGTACGTGTGCGAATAGCTACAACGTAGGCAGGGCAGGGGCTACAGACAAAAACAAAACGCCAAAAAATTGGGACGGCACCACAGAAAAACAAAATCGAGGGCAATAAAATATCGGTTTTGCAGATGGGGGGTCGTTGCGTGAAATACCATAGGACCCAATACCTACGGGTATCTAATATTTTTTTGTACCTTTGTATATAATTAAAATAATATACCATGGATGGATTAACAATAAAAGATGGTAGGTTAATTAATAACCGACCTAATAGTATTACAGGAATAGAGGAGGCTGCTATGTTGAAGAGAGCTGCGAAGAAAGCGAGAAAGGTTGAGCAGATTGCGGCAGGAATGGAGATGGCTGAGTCTATGAAAGAGATGAGAACCATCATGAGTAAGAGAAAATTCTAACAACAAATGTCCTTAATGTTGTTTAGGGGATACCTTTATGGTGTCCCTTTTTTATTTCACTGTGTCGATAATAATATAGTTAGTGTCGATTCTATGTCGATTTCAAAATAGTTAAGTAGTTGATTCATAGTTAGTTATTTTTTTTTATGTCGATATGTCGATTTTAAAGTCTCGTATATAAGAAAGAGTTACGCAGTAGTAATAATATATATATATATATAGGGGAAAATTTTTGACACATGACATAAGAGATATTTATTATCTTTGTAAAAATTAAATTTAATTCAATATGCAACAACATGGATACAATCCGAAGGAGTTAAACTTCGGAGAGGAAGGACGAAAGAAGTTAGAAAGCGGAATCACGAAACTCGCTAATGCTGTAAAGAGTACACTCGGTCCTCGAGGTAACACAGTATTAATTGAATCACCACATCACACATCAGGTATCACAGTTACTAAAGATGGTGTCACTGTAGCTAAGTCAATAGACTTGGTAGACCCGGTGGAGAATCTCGCAGTCAAGATAATGAAAGAGGCTGCGGATAGGACTGCGACTCTTGCAGGAGATGGAACAACCACAGCGATAGTATTAGCTGAAGCTATTATTAATATTGGTAATAAATATATTACTGATACACACAATCGTACTGAGGTACTAAGAGAGTTGGTCTTAGCTAAGGATTATGTAGTTGAGATGTTAGCTAAAGATTCTCTTAATATAACTGACAAGACGTTGAAAGATGTGGCTATAGTATCAGCGAACAATGATGCTGAGGTGGGAGAGTTGATAACTGAAACTTATCTTGAGGTAGGCAAGGATGGTCTTGTTACAGTAGAGAAGGCACAGGGTGCTGAGACTTATTATGAAACCACTAAAGGTTTACAAGTTGATAGAGGTTACATGTCAAACATGTTTGTGAACAATCACAAGAATGATGAGTGTATACTTGAGGATGTACATATATTAGTATCTGACTCAGAGATAAGTAGTATCATGCAGATTGATGGTGTATTGAAACCATTGGTAGCTGACCGACATAATATAAAGTTATTAATCATTGCACCTTGTTCCAAGGAAATGGAGAACACGCTAACAGCTAATGTAGTAAAGAATGGTTTAAAGATATGTTCTATACCACCTCCCAACTTTGGATACAAACAACATGAGTTGATGAGCGACATTGCTGTGTCAGTAGGAGCAACATACTTCAGTGAGAAGACAGGAGATGATTTAAGCCTTATCGAGTTCAGCGACTTGGGTAAAGCTAAGAAGGTTATAGTGGGTAGGTCAAAGACAGTCATCATTAATAATGATGATGAGGATTTGGTATACAAGAGAGACCTGAGAGTTGAGGAGCTATGGGTTCAACATAATAATACAAAGAAGAAAGCAGATAGGGATTTTATAAAATCTCGAATTGCCACCCTTACGGGTGGCGTGGGTGTCATACATGTAGGAGGAGACACTGACATAGAGCAGAAAGAATTATATGATAGAGTTGATGATGCAGTATGTGCTGTTCGAGCTGCACTAAGTGAAGGGATACTTCCGGGAGGAGGAGTTGCTTTGATGAGATATGCAGATATGTATAATCGCATGGACCACAAGGACAAGAACATAAAGGCAGCTATACAGATAATGTCTGAAGCGTTAATGGCTCCTGTTGTACAGATACTTACTAACGCAGGAAAAAACTTTGAGGATATATATACAGAGATACCAAAGAAGAACCATGGCTATGATGTGAAGAATGAAAAGAAAGGAGACTTGATAAAGATGGGAGTAATAGACCCATCCAAAGTAACAAGGTCTGCTCTTATCAATGCTATGTCTGTAGCGACAACAATACTAAGTACAAATGCAATAGTAACAATGGCGAGAAGTTATGAAACCAATTAATAAATATATTATAATAAAACCTATTGATGAGGAAATAAAAACCTCATCAGGTCTTTTACTATCTGCACATGATGTAGATAAGTTTAGATATAAGAAAGCAAAAGTAATAAAGCCGGGAACAACAGTTGAGGATATAAAGGAGGGAGATGAGATTTACTTTGATAAACGTACAGGCTACTCTATGATGCTTAACAATGAGAAGGTAACTATCATTGTTGAGAGGGACGTTGTTGTTGTCTTGTAATCTTATTCATTTTCTTAATCATGTTTCGGTACACCTTGTCGGTGTACTTTACATTCTTGTTGAACATAGGATTGATGTAAGGTTCTTCAGATAGTTCCTTACCACTAAGTTGATTATACATATTAGTCATCATACGTTGTGACTTAAACGATACTTTGTATATTGTTTTGTGAGTATGATTCTTTTTCTTGGAGAATACTTCAATCCATCCGTCACGTAGTAGTTCGTCAAACCTTCTCTCTCTCCAAGGAAGTAGTTCATCAAACTCCTTAAACTTTTGTTTGGTAAAGTATTTCTCTGAACGTAAGAAGAGTAGCATCTCAAGTTCCGCAGTCTTGAGCTTATACTTTTGCAAAGTATAGTATCTGATTACCCTCCAATACTTGAGGTAGTCATCTTGAGCCATTAAAATAAATTTAATTAAATTTGTATTTTACAAATATATAAATTAAAATTTTTTTATCATGGCATACAAAAGAGACATGTCTTCGCCTTTAGCTGTTACTCCTAATCCGGGTGACCCTGTAAAGAGGATGAAGAAAAGAATAGCTAAAGCTAAATTAAAAAACGAGTTAAAGGCTGTTAAAGCAAAAGGGAAAAACAAACGTAAAGTAACAAAAGCTAAAGCAGATGCGAAAGCAGATGCAATCTTGAAAAACAAAAAAGATAGACGAGCAAAAAGAATCTCATCAGTTGCGAAAAGCGTTAGAACTAAAAGCGTAAACGTAAAAGGAGATAGAAGACTGTCAGGTGACAACGTAACAAAGACAACTAAGATTACGAAAACCAAAAACGTAAACAAGAACAAGAACACTTCCCTAACTAACCAACAGAAGCAAGCTCAAAAGCAAAAACAAAAAGGAGCAAAAGCTTACGGAGGAGCAGGAGGAAGTTCTCGTGCAGGAGCAGGTTCACGTTCATCTGCTGACAAAAGCAAAGTTACTTATAAGTCAAAGAACTATAGCGGATACAATGCAGAAAAAAGAGCGAGGAGAATGAGAAGAACAGCCCCGTAAAGCGGATGATAAAAAAAATAAACCAAATACACGCATTCATATCCTTTCTCAATAGAGAGAGGATGAATGCTATGGTACATTCACACACTCCAATATTTTAATCATGGCAATAAAGAACAAAGAGGAAAGGAAAAAGAAATTAGAAGCTTATAAAAAATATCAAAAGGAAGCTGCATCAAGAACAAAGATGGCTAAAGAAAAAAGAGATAAGCTAAAGTCTACGAAGAGAAAGTCCATGGAGAAAAAAAATAAAGAGAAGAAAGAAAGGATGTTGAAGTTTGTAGAAGCATCTAAACAACAGAGACAAGAGAATGAGTCTCAAAGAAAAGCAAGAAGTTATAACAGAGATACAGGTTCAGGTATTAAAAAGCTTCAGTGGTTAAAGACCGGAATCTAAAGTATATTAATTTTTATCATTATCTTTGTTTAAATAAAAATTTTTAAAAATGAAAAAGCAAGGTTACAACGCAAGACTTGATGAGTCAATAGGTGGAAGACACAAAGGAGCTCACAAGCAATCAATGAAAGACAGAAGAGACGAAAGTAAAGCTATGTCTAAAAAAATGTATGGTCACTCTTATGGAGCAGACAAAGGAATGTCTTATCGTCATTCTCATCCTGAGTGCGTTAACTATGTGAAGAAGCATCTATCAGGATTGATTAAAAAGTAATGGATAACAACACATCAAAAGGTCTTGGAGACTCGATAGAAAAGTTCACTACTAAGACAGGCATTAAGTCTGTAGTAAAGAAAGTAACTAAAGCTATGGGAGTTGAGGATTGTGGTTGTGGGAAAAGACGTGACGCATTAAATAAAGTTGTACCTTATAAAAAATAAACAATGGCATATCAAAAATTACAAGCCGGGTCTGCATTAGCTGTTATAAAAAGTGATGATGTAGACATCCCTAATCCTGCATCATTAATGGTGTCATCTACAACAACGTCTGCTACAGCAAGTCAGTTAAACGATACAAATCAAAATTTTAATACATTGGGTGTAAAACCGGGTGATATTATATATGATAGTAGTAACACTGTTGCTTCAAAAGTAAACTTTGTTGTAAGTGACAATGAGTTAAATGTAACTCCTGCTATAGCAAGTGGTGCAAATTATAAACTATATGCACAATCATCACTACCAAGCAACGGGTGTGTATTATACATTGGCTCAGGTGGAGATGTAAGCATTACTACTGTTAGTGGAGACACTGTATTATTTAAAGGATTAGTAACAGGACAGTTTGTTCCTGTCCAAACTATACGTGTTAATAGCACAGGTACAGCAGCAGCAGACATAATCGCATTGTGGTAAGAGATGAATCTATCAGGACTCGCTAACATAATAGGAAACTCCATTGTTGGAGGTATTCCCGGAGGGGGAGGAGGAACACCACCTCAACCTGCGAATGCGTGGTCTATGCTTACAGATGGTGTTAATCAATATGCTCAGTCCGTTACTACACCTTACAGTACACTTGATGGAGATTCTAAGTGGTCTATTAGTATGTGGTTAAAACCTGATAACTTTACCCACCATAGAATAGTTTTTTATATATCAAGAGACACTACTGCACAAAACTCACAATGCTTTGCTTTTTTAAGAGCAGGGGGTAAACTACAGTTTTCTATAAAGCAAGGAAATTTTCATAAACAAACATCTGTTGCTTTAACTGCAGGTGTATGGCAACATGTAGCAATAACAGTTGACTTAACAACAGGAGTAAGTTACACTTATGTAGACATGTATATAAATGGTGTTCTTTCTAATGGAACAGACACTATGCAATCTACTTTTGGTATCACAAGTGCACCAACATCTACGTCAAAAATAGGCATAGGTGAGGATGCGGTTTCAAATTATCTACCTACATACTACGGACATATTGATGAGTTTGCCATATGGAGTGGTATAAAATTAAGTTCCTCAGATGTATTAGGTATTTATAATCAAGGCGGTGCAGGAAAGCCCGGCAACTTAAATCAATTAACTAACCCACCAAACTTGTGGTACAGATTCGGAGATAACAACACACCTCCCGGAAGTGGAACTGCTATTCCTAATCAAGGAAGTTCAGGAGCTACGGATAATGCAATCGCTATCAATTACTTATCTCCCCCTGCTCAGGGTCCTTTTGTAAATGATACACCTTAATATATAAACTATGGCAGTAAGAAGTACATATAATTTTTACGCAGTGATAAATGTAAGTGACCTTAATAAAATGGATTACTCACAAATATCAACCACCTCACGAGAAACAGTTAGATACAACATTGCTAATACAGAGTTTATAACTTCATGGAACACTACACCTACTTTTATTAGTGATGGAAGTGTTACTCCTGTTAGCACAATGAACCATGCTGATGCAGTGGAGCTTGTTGCTTCTGCTGATTGGAGTCTTCCTATAGAGTAAAAAAATAATTTTGTATATTTGTGACAATGAATTAATAGACACTTTTTTATGTCATGAATCTATCAGAAAAAACTAAAATAACTTTTACTCCTGCTAACTTACTTTCACTTGTAACAACAGTAGTCGCAGTAACAGGAATATGGTTTCACCTTAATGGTCAAATCGAAGAAGCAAAAGAACTTCCTAAGAATGAAAATGATAAAGTTGTAAGAGAAGCCGTTCTAAAAATGAACGCTGATATGCAATACATTAAAGATGAGATAACTGAAATAAAATCTCGGATGGAGAAAATGGAAGAAAGGCTTTACCAACTTAAATAAAATATGACTCTAATAGAACAAATGACTCTTGCTAAGGTGCAAGAAGTATTCAAAGAAAAGAACTATGCGTTCTTCACTAAAGGAAATTACAACTTAAACATAATAGGAGTACGAAGTCCTAATCAAGTAGCTAATAGCTTTGATGACTATATGCTTGTTATATATAAAAAACTTGACAAGTGGGTTATCAATGAGTTTACCATTACTACAGATGCAGGTTTGTATTGGTTACAAAATCCTATGAATAAAAAGGGAACAGCACTACTTGTTCCTAATCAGTATAGAAGTACATATAAACTTGATGGTCATGGAAGAACAAGATACGAAGCGTTGTGTCAGAGACTTGCTAATGTAGAAGTATATCGTGATGACAACAAGGATAAGATACTTGACTATGATGACGCAACGAAGGAGTGGGGGATGTTTGGTATAAACATTCACCGGTCACATCCTTACCATGAGAAAGACACAGTAGATAAATACAGTGCAGGCTGTCAGGTCTTTCAATCTATATATGAGTATAATGATTTTATAGCATTATGCAAAACCTCATCAAGACTTTACGGAAACAGTTTTACATATACCCTTCTTTTAGAAAGTGATTTACTATAATTTTATTTAGTTATCTTTGTATAAAATTAAATACAATGAAATTAACTAAAGAAGAATTAGAAAGAGTTCAGGAATTGAACAATTCGTTTACTCAAGCAAAATTAGCTATTGGAGAGTTAGAACTAAAACGCCATGGAATGTTACAGGAAGTGGATAAGTTGAGACAATCTTTTGCTATTGAGGAACAGAAATTAATTAGTAAATACGGAGCTGATTCTGTTATCAACTTACAAACAGGAGAGGTGACAGAAAAGAAATAATATGTCAAAGATAAGTAACCAAAGTGCGTATCCTGCAGCAGCACCTGCATTAGATGATTATTTAATTGGAACAGATGTTAGTGATAGTAATGCAACCAAGACATTTACTCTTGGGGATATTACAGGTTTAACACCTGCAGATACTTTAGAAGAAGTATTAACAGCAGGAAATGTTGCAACTAATAATATAGTTTTAACAGGTGATATAACTTGTACCAACATAATCCCAACAAACATTGTAGATAATAATGGGTTAACAGGTACAGCAGGACAGCAACTTATTATTAGTGCAACCAATACACTTGCGTGGGGAGCAGGAGCAGCAGATACTTTAGAAGCAGTTTTAACTGCAGGTAATACTGCGACAAATGATATTAACCTTACAGGTGATGTTAACTGTACAAACTTAGTAGCAACTGCAGGCGTAACAGGAACACTTGTTGTAGGTAATACTTCGGTTACTACTCCATTAGTTAGACCAACTAACATTGAGGATAGCATAGGAAGTACAGGATTAGCAGGACAATACTTACGTTTTCAACCCGGAGGAATTGTGTGGGAAACAGTGGGAGCGAATACATTACAAGAAGTCTTGGATGCAGGTAACACTGCAACACAAGACATTAACCTTACAGGAAACATAACTTGCACTAATTTAACTGCAACTCAGGATGTTAATGGAGATGTGTTTAATGCTACTACTCAAGTTAGCACTCCACTAATGGATGCTACAGACATTCAAGATGGTGCAGGTGCTACAGGAACTGCAGGGCAATATCTTACCGCTACAGGTACAGGATTGCAGTGGCAAACAGTTAGCCCTACAGCCATTCCTTTAGCGGATGTATTAGCAGCCGGTAACAGTGCAGTAAACGATATTAGTCTTAACGGAGATATAACTTGCAATATAATGGCGGCAGGAGGTATTCAAGATAATGCAGGTTCACTCGGAACAGCAAACCAAGTACTTTCCAAAAACCTTGCAGGTGATTTAGTTTGGGAATCACTTCCGGGTCCTTTACTACCTTTAAATCAATATAAATATTTTGTTGGGGACGCATCTAATCAAGCAAGTGAATCAATCTTACTAACAGAAACTGCAGCAGGAAGAGTGAACGCTACAAAGTTTACTACTCCTGACTTTGAATGTATTGGTGCAGGTTCTACATTTGTTCAAGAAGGAATGAATCCTTTAGGTGGTGGAACTAATCTCTCTATAGGAGCAAATAATTTAATTACAAATTTACATAGTCAAACTGTCATAGTAGGTAGAGGAAACAATGCAGCAAATGTGGCAGGAGGGATAGGCAATGTTATCATGGGTAACGGAAACTTATCCGCATTAAATGGGACGCTTAATGGTAATTATATTTTTGGTGATGAGAGTATATCATCAGAGACAACTTCTGTTGTCGATAATATTGTAATGGGTAGACGTGTAATGTTTAACACCACATCTGCACCAAACAATAATATTGTAATGGGAGCCTTCACTGCAAGTGTAGGAGCACAATCATCAGCTATGTTTAGTAATGTTGTGATTGGACATCAAGCAAGTAAGAACATAACAGATACTATGCGTAGTAATGTTGTGATTGGGCAAGCTGCTTTAGATGAAGTTACCACAAATGCAGCAGGTGTAGTAGTAATTGGAAGTAATGCTTTGAATGGAGGTACAGCTAAAACAGATTTAGCTTCGAGTATTGTTATTGGTGCAGATGCAGATACAGGTGCAACCACTTCTATTACTAATGCTATTGTTTTATCTAATGGAGCTGTAAACATTCCATACGGACCAACGCAAACAGGAGTACAAGACAATGAAACTTTTATTGGTAACGCTTCAACTACTTACGCTCAGATTGAAGGGAGAATAAACTTCCCTCTTGTTGGAGCTGTAGGTGGAGGGTTTAAAGATGATGCCACAGCAGGTGCAGCAGGACTGACACGAGGTGATGTATACATGACTGATGGTACAGGAACAGTTGCTCCTCTAAATGTAGCAGGCATCTTAATGATAAAACAATAATGGATATTAGAAAGATTTCTGTTGGACCTGACTATAAGTCGGGAGCTATGCACTACTTGGTTGGTCAAGATGTGCTTAATGGAAGTCACAAGATACATCTTATTCAATTTGATGTAGATAAAAAATCATTTAAGATTTGGATTATAAGGTCCAATGAAGTAGTTTTATGGAAAGAGTTTACATCTCAAATCCCTATTTCAATAGAATATAACATAAACTTTTAATTATGAAAAATAGATTAATATCAAATTACGTTACTACAATCGTAGGACTTTTAATTATGTCTTTTTGCCTTGTAATGATTTACACAGGTAAGGCTGATAGCACAGATATGAGTGGATGGTTAGCAGTATCTTTATTATTCTTACGCTCTAAAGATTCCTTAATTGCTTTACCAAAGGATGAAGGAAAATAAAAATGATATAACCACTATTAAAAATATTATTATAGCAATACTTATTCTATTGTTATGCATGAGTGGTTGTGCTGTATGGAGTAACTACAAGAAGTTAAAACACTACGAGAGACAAGTTAGTAAACTAAATATTGAAGGACAGTCCTTTGATACTCTTAGAGATGAAACAGGTAAGCTACTTGCAGAACAAGAACAAATCATTTTAACTCAAAAGCAAGCGATTGACTATGGGTGGACAGCCTACAGAAAATTAAAAAAACTACAAAGCAATGTAAAAGTAAAAACTGTTACAAAGCTTGATAGTATCTTTATTCCTTATACAAAAGATAGTATTGTAATTAAATATGATACAGTGTATATGGATACTACAAAACATTTACATTCTATTACTGTTCCTCGTAAGTTTAGTATCTTAGACGAATACTATGCCATAGGGGGTAGAGTAAAAAAAGATGGGGTAGTGGTAGATAGCTTGAAGATATTTAATACTATGAATGTAAACATAGGTCTTAAATCTCAAGGACTATTTAAAAAACCTAAGCCTATTGTTATGGTAGATTATGACAACCCTTATGTTAGTACAATAGGATTGTCTAATATTATTATAAAAGATGAAAAGAAATTTTATGACCGAAAGTTATTTTGGTTTGGACTTGGATTAGTGAGTGGCATAACAACTACTGCAATTATACTTAAATAAAATAAAATGCGTTCACCTGAAAGGTTTATAGTTCGTCCCTATAATGGGAGGAGGTATGACAATATAAAAAATGTAGAAGGAGTCAATGTAATCATTGGAACTTCAGAAGAAAACTATAAAGTTTCTAATAGAGAAGCTGAGGTAATATCTGTACCTTTAAACTATAAAGGAGAGATAGAGCCCGGAGATACTTTGCTTGTTCACCATAATGTCTTTAAGTTTTATAATGACATTAAAGGTAGAAGGAGGAGTGGTAGAAGTTTTTTTAAAGATGATTTGTTCTTTATTGAGGACGACCAATTTTTTATGTATAAAAAAAATGGTAAATGGAAGGCTTATGGAAAGAATTGTTTTATAAAGCCTTTACCCAAAAAAGATACAGACATATATAAGACAGGTCAATACGAACCTTTAATAGGAACTGTTAAATATATTAATGAAGATTTAAAAAACTTTGGACTTAAAGAAGGGGATGAAGTAGGGTTTGAACCTGAGAGTGAGTATGAGTTTAGGGTAGATGGCGAAGTATTGTACAGAATGTTTACTAACAATATAACATTTTTAGTGTAATGGAATCAAGTGAACTTAAATTAAAAATAATAGCAGCAGGTAAAAAAGCTGTAAAGGAGTTAATAAAAGTTGCTCAAGAGGAAATAATAAAGCCTGACCCTGAAGATGAACTTGCTGCAGATAGATTAAAGAACGCTGCAGCTACTAAGAAGTTAGCCATTATAGATGCGTTTGATATATTAAAACGTATAGATGAAGAAAAAGAAAGATTAGATTACGAGAGTAAAGGAACAACACGAACAGATACAAAACAAGGATTTGCAGAAAGAAGGTCTAAATAATTTATACACTGTAGTTAAAGACTATATTCCATCTTCTCATATTAAGAAACATAATAAGAGAAAATCATGGACTTATGGGTATAACAAAGACTTTGATGTTGTAGTTATATCTCGCACCGGACAAATAGGTGAGGTGGTTTGTATTAGTGGATTGCACATTGCCTTACCTTTAGCACCTCAACAGCTCGTTGACGAGCCATTTAATTATTGGCATAGAAAGGATTATCCTAAAGAGTTAGATAGAATAAATAGTATTTTTCAATGGAATGAAATGCCACGAGAGTTTAAAGACAAATGGGTAGACTACATTGAAGAAGAGTTTGACCGCAGAGAAGAAGGTCATTGGTTTATAAACAAGAATAAACCTACTTATATTACAGGTGCTCACTATATGTATCTTCAATGGACTAAGATTGATGTAGGGTATCCGGATTACCGAGAAGCTAATAGAATATTCTTTATATATTGGGAAGCTTGCAAAGCTGACAAAAGATGTTTTGGTATGGTGTATTTAAAGATAAGGCGTTCAGGTTTTTCATTTATGGGTTCAGCAGAAGCAGTTAATACCGCAACCATAGCGAGAGACTCAAGGGTAGGCATACTATCTAAGACAGGTTCAGATGCAAAGAAGATGTTTACTGATAAGGTAGTACCTATATCTCAACACTTACCATTCTTTTTTAAACCAATTCAAGATGGTATGGACAGACCAAAGACTGAGCTTGCTTATAGAATACCTGCATCTAAAATAACCAAAAAGAATATGCATGAAGTAGGTGATGATGAGATGGAAGGATTGGATACTACAATAGATTGGAAGAACACAGATGACAACTCTTATGATGGTGAGAAGTTATTATTACTTGTACATGATGAGAGTGGTAAATGGCTAAAGCCAAATGATATATTAAATAATTGGAGGGTAACCAAAACTTGTTTAAGGTTAGGTAGTAAGATAATTGGTAAGTGCATGATGGGTTCTACATCAAATGCATTAAGCAAGGGAGGAAGTAACTTTAAAAAGTTATACGAAAGTTCTAATGTAATGAAAAGAAACTCCAATGGTATGACAAAGAGTGGCATGTATTCTTTGTTTATTCCTATGGAGTGGAACATGGAAGGCTTTATAGACAGGTATGGATATCCTGTATTCAGAACACCAAGCAAAGAGGTTAGAGGAGTGGATGATGAGATGATTGACTTTGGAGCTATAGACTATTGGGAGAATGAAGTTACATCTTTAAAGGGAGACCCTGATGCATTGAATGAATTTTACAGACAATTTCCAAGAACAGAGTCTCATGCATTTAGAGATGAAAGCAACTCTTCATTGTTTAACTTAACTAAGATATATCAACAAATAGATTATAATGATTCTTTAATAACACAACATCATTTAACACGAGGTTCTTTTCATTGGCAGAACGGAGAGAAGGATACTAAGGTTGTGTTTAGTCCTGATATACGAGGAAGATTCCTTGTTAGTTGGACACCTGAGAAAGCTTTACAAAATAGAGTTGTAGTTAAAAATGGAATTAAATATCCGGGCAATGAACACTTAGGTGCATTTGGTTGTGACTCTTATGACATCTCGGGTGTAGTAGGTGGTGGTGGTTCTAATGGTGCGTTACATGGTGTAACTAAATTCAATATGGATAATGCTCCAAGCAATGAGTTTTTTTTACAGTATGTTGCACGACCCCAAACTGCAGAAATATTTTTTGAAGAAGTATTAATGGCTTGTGTGTTTTATGGTATGCCAATACTTGCAGAGAATAATAAACCAAGATTGTTATATCACTTTAAGAATAGAGGATATAGAGGATTCTCTATGAATAGACCTGATAAAGTATATAATAAACTATCTAAGACAGAAAGGGAGTTAGGTGGTATACCTAATAGCTCTGAAGATGTGAAACAATCTCACGCTTCAGCAGTAGAGTCATACATTGAAAAGCATGTAGGTATAGATATGGAAGGAACTTATAGAGATAAAGATGACATGGGGTCTATGTTATTCACAAGAACATTAGAAGATTGGGCAAAGTTTGACATTAATAATAGAACTCGATATGATGCAACAATAAGCTCCGGATTAGCTATAATGGCTATACAGAAGCACTTATATCAGCCTCAGAAAAAAGAGTCAAAAATAAGCGTTAACTTTGCAAGGTATAATAACAAGGGAAGAATCAGTGAATTAATAAAATAATGGAAGAGGTAAAGATAAATATAAATGACGTAGGTTTTCCAAATCAGTTTGTATCTGATGCAGAAAAGAAAACTGTTCAATACGGATTACAAATAGGACAAGCAATTCAATATGAGTGGTTTAGGAAAGCAGGTAATCAATGTAGATTTTATAATCAATTTGCAAACTTTAACAGGTTGAGATTGTATGCAAGAGGGGAGCAACCTATTGCTAAATACAAAAATGAATTAGCTATTGATGGTGATTTATCTTATCTAAATCTTGATTGGACTCCCGTTCCTATTATACCGAAGTTTGTAGACATTGTTGTTAATGGAATGTCTGATAGACTATTTCAAGTTCAAGCATATGCACAGGATGCCTTGTCTCAAGGTAAAAGAAGTAAATACAAAAACTTAATTCGTTCTCAAATGATAGCAAAGCCTATCTTAGAAAACATAGAACAGAATTTTAAAATCAATCCTTTTACTGTAAATAAAGAGGAGCTTCCTAATACAGATGAAGAGTTGTCTTTATACATGCAACTCAATTATAAACCTGCTATTGAGATAGCAGAGGAAGAAGCTATTAACACTTTGCTTGAAGCAAACCATTACAATGACTTGCGTAAAAGATGTGACTATGACTTAATGGTATTAGGTGTAGCCATGACTAAACATGAGTTCCTTATTGGAGATGGAGTTAAAATAAAATATGTAGACCCGGCTAATGTGGTATATAGTTATACTGAGGACCCACACTTTAAGGATTGTTTCTATTGGGGTGAAATTAAAACTATTCCTATTAGTGAGTTAATAAAAATAGACCCTACCCTAACTAACGAAGATTTAGAAAAAATTAGTCAGTATAGTCAGAGTTGGTATAATTATTATAACACAGCACAGTTCTATGAGAACAGCATGTTTTATAAAGATACTTGCACTGTTATGTATTTTAATTACAAGACCACAAGCAAAATGGTTTATAAAAAGAAAAACCTTGATGGTGGTGGTTCACGTATAATAGAGAAAGACGATACTTTCAATCCACCTGAAGATATGATGGAGGAAGGTAACTTTGAAAAGTTAGAGAAGACTATTGATGTGTGGTATGATGGCGTAATGGTAATGGGAACTAACATAATGTTAAAGTGGGAGCTTGCTAAAAACATGGTACGACCTCAGTCAGCAACACAACACGCTTTACCTAACTATGTTGCAGTAGCACCAAGAATGTATAAAGGAGCTATTGAATCTTTAGTAAGACGAATGATTCCATTTGCTGATTTAATTCAGATAACACATTTAAAACTACAGCAGGTATTATCACGAGTAGTTCCTGATGGAGTGTTTATAGATGCTGACGGATTAAATGAAGTAGACTTAGGCACAGGTAATGCTTATAACCCGGAAGATGCATTAAGACTATACTTTCAAACGGGTAGTGTTATTGGTCGAAGTTATACACAAGATGGAGACTTTAATCAAGCACGAGTTCCTATTAGAGAATTAAATTCTTCTTCAGGTGCAAATAAAATGCAGATGTTAATTCAAAACTATAACTACTATTTAAGTATGATTAGGGATGTAACAGGATTAAATGAAGCAAGAGATGCTTCTACTCCTAACCCTGACTCTTTAGTTGGATTACAAAAGCTTGCGGCATTAAATAGTAATACCGCTACACGACATATTCTTGATGGAAGTTTATATCTAATTAGAAGTTTAGGTGAAGCATTAACTTATAGAGTGGCAGACATATTAGAGTATTCTGATTTTGCAGATGAGTTTGTAAATCAAATTGGAAAGTATAATGTATCTATCCTTCATGAAATAAAAGATTTATACATATATGACTTTGGTATATTTATTGAGGTAAGCCCTGATGAAGAACAAAAAGCTTTGCTTGAACAAAATATTCAAATGGCTTTATCTAAGAATGATATTAATCTTGAAGATGCTATTGACATTAGAGAGATTAAAAACATTAAACTTGCAACTCAATTACTAAAAGTTAAGAGAGAACAGAAGGCAGCTAAGGAGCAACAGATGGCTATGCAACAACAAGCTATGCAACAACAAGCTGCAATGCAAGCACAACAATTAAAAGACCAAGCTGATATACAAAAGATACAATTAGAAACTCAATCTAAAATACAAATAGAGCAAGCTAAGATTGCATTTGAAGTAGAAAAGATGCAGGCGGAAGCAGCGTTAAAACGTGAGCTTATGGCTGAAGAGTTTAATTATAATATGGGTCTTCGTGATATTAGTGAGAAAGCATTGAAAGATAGAGAGACTCAAAGAGAAGAAGCTAAGTCTGAAAGAATAACTCAGCAAAACAATCAACAATCAAAATTAATCAATCAAAGACAAAATAATCTACCTCCTCAAACCTTTGAGTCTAATGAGGATAGCTTAGATGGATTTGACTTCGCAGAGTTCAATCCAAGGTAGCTAAAAAATTGTAGTATTTTTTATGTAACTTTGTAACAAAATTAAATCAAATGGAAATAAAAGTAAGAGAAATTAGTGGAGGTGAAAGTAAAAGCGTACAAGAAGTAGAAAAAGAATTGCTTGAAAAGCATGAAGAAAAAATGCAAGCTGAAGAAGTTAATAACGATTCAGTAAATGTAACGCAAGAAACAGAGACGCAAGAAGCAGAACCAAAACAAGAAACATCCTTAACGGATGAAGAAGTTCTTTCATATATTGGAAAAAGATACGGAAAAGATATTAACTCATTTGATGAGTTAATGCAGGAGCGTGAGACATCAGAAGAATTACCTGAAGATGTAGCCGCTTACTTTAAGTATAAAAAAGATACAGGTCGTGGCATGGATGATTATGTTAAGTTACAACGAGACTTTGACTCCATGGAAGACGACACTTTGTTAGCTGAGTATTATTTAAGTACAGAAGAAGGTATAGACCGAGATGATGTAAAAGATATGATAGACGAGTATTCATATGATGAAGACATTGATGAAGATAAGTTTATTAGAAAACAAAGGCTATCAAAGAAAAAAGAAATTGCTAAAGCTCGAAAGTATTTCACTGAGCAGAAGGAGACATATAAACAACCACTTGAGTCAAGTTCGGTTGGGGTGTCTACAGAAACACAGGAACAACTTGATGAGTATAAGCGATACTTAGCGGATGCTAAAAACTATGAGGAGGAGACTAAACGTAAATCAGAATGGTTTACTAAGAAAACAAATGATGTCTTTAATAATGAGTTCAAAGGTTTTGAGTTTAACATTAATGATAAAAATTTTCAATATTCTCCCGGAGACCGAGAAGAATTAAGAAAGGCTCACTCAACTCCTATGAACTTTTATTCAAAGTTCTTGGATGACAATGGTCTTTTAAATGACGCAGAAGGTTATCATAAGTCGTTAGCTATTGCTATGAATCCTGAAAAGTTTGCTAAGTTCTTTTATGAGCAAGGCAAGTCTGAAGCGGTTGATGATGTAATGCGTAAACAAAAGAATGTCAGTATGACAACACGCAGAACACCTGAGACAGTCAGTAAAGATGGATTAAAAGTTCGTGCTATAAACTCGGATTCGGGTAGAGGTTTACGAATTAAAAGTATAAAACGAGGTTAAATTAATTATTAAAAACTAAAAAAAATGTCAGTACAATCAACACCGGGGTTCGATTTGCAACCCTCATCAGAGCGAGTGGCACTTGAGAGTAACTATCTTGGGGACGCAAGCTTTAATTTTATGAATCAATATCTGCCTGACACATACGAAAGAGAATTTGAAAGATACGGAAATAGAACTGTAGCTTCTTTCTTACGTATGGTAGGAGCAGAAATGCCATCTAACTCAGACCTTATCAAATGGGCAGAGCAAGGAAGGTTACACACAAAATACACTCAATGTGGTACAACTGCAGGAGCAGGAGATGATACAGCCACATGGCAGGTAAATGATACTTTAGTTCCTACAGGAGGAAGTATCGCAATTAGAAAAGGTCAAACAATTTTAGTAGACTTTAATGGTGCTACTACCGCTTCTAACAAAGCAGTTGTTACATCTGTAGATTATGCAGCAGGTACATTTGACGTAGCTTACTACGAAGGTGGTGGTCAAGGAGCTGCAGGTACAACTGCAGCAGCAAGTGATGCGACAATAATGATTTACGGGTCTGAATTTGTTAAAGGTAGCGACTCTATGGAGGACTCTTTAGAAGCTAATGATGTTTTCTTTGACAACAAACCAATCATTATTAAAGATAAGTATGCAGTATCAGGTTCTGATATGGCACAAATCGGATGGGTTGAAATCACAACTGAGAATGGAGGAACAGGATACCTATGGTATTTAAAGTCTGAGCATGAAACAAGACTACGTTTTGAAGATTACTTGGAGACTGCAATGATTGAAACAGTTCCTGCAGAAGCAAATTCAGGAGCAATCGCAGCGACTGTTTTAGGAAACCCATCAGGTTCAGAAGGTGTATTCTACACAGTTAATGATAGAGGTAATGTATGGCAAGGAACAAACCCTGCTACATTAAATGCATGGGATACTATTGTACAACGTCTTGACAAACAAGGTTCTATTGAAGAGAATGCTCTTTTCTTGAATCGTCAGTTTGGTTTTGATATTGACGATATGTTAGCTCAGCAAAACTCTTATGGAGCAAACGGGTCTTCTTATGGACTGTTTGACAATGATGAAGAGATGGCTCTTAACTTAGGTTTCTCAGGATTCCGAAGAGGTTATGACTTCTACAAGACTGATTGGAAATACTTAAATGACCCAACAATGAGAGGAGGATTGACTTCTGATGTTGTTAATGGTCTTTTAGTTCCTGCAGGTTCTACATCTGTATACGACCAAATTCTTGGGAAGAATGCTAAGCGTCCTTTCTTACACGTTCGTTACAGAGCTTCTGAAACAGAAGATAGAAGATATAAGAATTGGGTTACAGGTTCCGCAGGAGGAGCAAGAACATCAGGGAAAGATGTAATGGAAGTTCACTTCCTATCTGAAAGATGTGTTTGTGTTCTTGGAGCTAACAACTTCTTTATTTTCAAATCATAACACATAATATATTAGGGAGGGTTAATCCCCTCCCTTTTTTTTTAATTTTAAATCTAATCAAATGAAAACAAAACAAACATCAAAGACTCGTATCTATAGATTAACAAGAGACCGAGCACCATTATCATGGACGCTTTCAACCGGAACGTCTAAAAGAACAGCCTTATTATATTTTGACGAAGAGAAACAAGAGAATAGAGTATTAAGATACGCTTCTAATCAGAGAAGTCCGTTTGAAGATGAACAGGATGGAAACGTAGTTCTTGAGCCTATTGTATTTGAAGATGGTTTTTTAACTGTCCCTACAAATAAACCTGTTTTACAAGAGTTTTTATATTATCATCCTAAAAACGGAATAGACTTTGAGGAAATAGATAAGGAACAAGAAGCACAAGAAGATATATCTTTCTTAGAAGAAGAAGTAAATGCATTGATAAGAGCAAAGTCATTAAGTATAGATGAGCTTGAGCAAGCGTATAGAGTTTTATTTAATGGTGACCCTGACACTGTAACTACTGCAGAAATGAAAAGAGATATTCTTGTGTATGCAAGAAGAGAGCCACATAACTTTTCTATAATCTTAGATGACCCACAATTACAATTACATAACACAGTTAGAAAACTATTTGCAGCTAACTTATTAAGTAAAAGAAATAAAGGTCGTGATGTATATTTTAATACACCATCAAATAAGAAGAGAATGCTTGTAGTTCCTTATGGAGAAGATGCTAATGATATAGTAACTTCTTACTTTCAAACTGAAGAAGGAGTGGAGTCATTGAAGATGCTCGAGAAATTATTAGAGCAATAAAAATTAATGACTATCTTTGTAATATTATAAACACATTTATTTTTAACAATGGCAAAATATTTTAAATTTGTATATGACGCTGATGCAGGCATATCAGAAAGTCTACTTGTAGATAATCTACAATATATTCATACGGATATTAAGGGAACAATATCATTTATTCCTTCTGACTTTAATAATCAAGGAGTGGTTCAGATGATTCTTAATCAAGAAGACCCAAGAAGAAAAGTAAAAACTTACCTTGAAGAACAGTGGGAAACATTAATAAACAGTAATCAAACTTTCATAGATATACCTATAAGAGAATTACCTGCTACAGAAACTTCACTTTGTGAAGACAACACTTGGCAATTTTGGGAATTAACTGTGGCTTTTGACCCAACTGATTGTGATGTAATATTATCGGCAACGATTGAGCCTGAAGGTTTAGGTACTATCACTATCGGGGAACCAATTATAATAGAAGGAAAGTTTCGCGGTTACTACGCTCAGGCAACAGGCACACCATGTGGTACGCAAGACTTAGTATTTCTTCAGGGTTCTGATTGTGGAGCACCGGGACAACCTGTACTCGAAGAGGGATTTGAAGAATATGTATATACAGGTCAGCAAGTAGGTTGTGAAGGTGAAGGAGGAGAGCCTGTATCATATTGCTTGATAGCAAAACCTGTGTTTAAAACTACAGGTTTTACAGGAACATTATCATTTGGTAAAATTACTGTACCGGAACCACCTGAAGAACCTGAATTACCTTAATATTTTTTAAGTATCTTTGTAGTATTATTAACCCATTAAATTTTTAAACAATGGCAACTAAATATTTATCTTTCACTACAGACAATGGAAAGGAATTAGTAAACGCAGGAGCAATCTCTTTTGTTAAATTAAACAGTGCAACTAAAGTTGAAATGTATGAGCTTACAGGAGCGAAGAAGTTTGAACTGACAACAACAGGTGCAACTCAAGAATTTGTTGATTCAATTAATGAATCTTTACAACAAGCAGCAGAGACTTCATGGCATAAAGCTGTGGTTCCGGTAGCAAACGAAGGTGTTACAAGTATCACAAAGATTGAAGTAGCTTAATTCTAATTTATTTAAACTTATAAAAGAGAGGGTGTAAAAAATACATCCTCTTTTTTTTTCTTTATCTTTGTATAAACTATAAAACATGATAGACTCAGTAAGAGAAACAGTTTTATCTATAATAAATAAGAATAACTACGGATACATATCTCCGGAGGATTTTAATCTATTTGCTAAACAAGCACAATTAGATTTGTTTGAAGATTATTTTTATACGTATAACTTTCAAATTAATAAAGAGAATACAAGACAATCAGGCACAGGTTATGCTGATATAAAAAAAGGATTAGCAGAAGTAATTGAATTTTTTTCAGTTAGTGCTGACCTAACACATATATCAAACAATAACTTTACTGTCCCAACTGCGGCTACTACAGGTAGTGATTACTACCTTATTAATAAAGTTTTGTTTAATAGTGGTGTAGCTGCTACTCCATTAAGAGAAATGGAAAAGGTAAGTCATACTAAAATTACTATGTTAAATAACTCTTTACTTACTGCACCTAATGAAACTTTCCCTGCATACACTTTGGAAGGAGATGTTATTACAGCTCATCCTTCTACTATAAATGCAACGGGAGGACAGAAAGTTAACTGTCAATACTTTAGATACCCTAAAGACCCTAAGTGGACATACAAAATTATTCCGGTTAATCAAGGGTCTCCATTGTTTGATTCTACTCAGCCTGATTATCAAGATTTTGAATTACCTTTATCAGACCAACCATACTTAGTGGTTAAGATATTAGAGTACGCAGGAATTTCTATCAGAGAAACAGAAGTATATCAGTTTGCTAAGACAGAAGAAACACAAAACATTCAAGAAGAAAGTAGATAACCATGGCATATTTAACTCAATATCAATATTACGAGAACGGAGGTAACTTACCTGAGAATGCTAATTGGGGTTCATACCAATACGTTAGTTTAGAAGATGTTGTTAACAACTTTATGTTAATGTATAATGGGAACCATGAGTTAGTTAATAACGAAGAAAGATATAAGGTTTTATTTCACGCAAAGAGAGCTATACAAGAATTAAACTATGATGCGTTTAAAGAAATTAAAACATTAGAGCTTACAGTGTGTGATACATTAAGATTTGTATTACCTTCTGATTATGTTAATTGGGTTCGTATATCTTTATATAAAGACCAAGTACTAAGACCTCTTACTGAGAATATTCAAATCAACGGAGCGACAGCATATCTACAAGACAATGATTGTAGAATATTGTTTGATGCAAGTGGTAATGCATTATCACCGCAAAACTCTCAACTTGATTATGACAGAATAACAGGGTCAAAGAAAAGCATTTACTTAAATGAGAATAGTCCTTATAATGGTAGACAAGGATATTGTTGTGATGGTGCTTGGTATTTTGAATATAATATTGGAGCAAGGTTTGGATTAAATACAGAAACTGCTAACTTTAATCCTACGTTTAGAGTAGATAATAAAGCAGGAGTAATAAACTTTAGCTCAGGTGTAGCAGGAGAAACTATTATTTTAGAATATGTGTCAGATGGTATGGAAGGTGGTATTGATTCTAATGTTACAGTTAATAAATTATTTGAGGATTACATATATGCATACATTCAATATGCTATTTTAAATAGTAAATTAGGTGTGCAGGAATACATAGTAAGACGAGCACAGAAAAGTAAATCAGCTTTGCTTCGTAATGCTAAGATTAGAATAAGTAATATTCATCCGGGTAGACTCTTAATGAATCTACGAGGAAGAGATAAATGGATTAAATAGAATGCCGAACATTCAAAGAAATTTTATAAAAGGTAGAATGAACAAGTCTATTGACGAAAGACTTGTAGCTAACGGAGAATACATTGATGCAATGAATGTCCGTCTTGGTTCTACCGAAGATACTGAGATTGGCTCAGTAGAAAACTCTAAAGGCAACACTGCTTTAAGTGCTATTACTTATAACTCAGTTACATTAAGTGATGATGCAAAATGCATAGGAGCATTTGAAGATGGAGCAAGAGAAACAATATATTGGTTTGTTACTGACCCAAACTTTTCAGGTAGTACTAATACAGGGAAGTTAGATTTAATTTTATCTTTTAATGTAGCTACAAATTTATTAACCTATCATGTTATTAGCATTGATGATGGTGGTGGTGTTAATACAACTTTAAACTTCAATTCTAAATATCTTATTACAGGAGTAGATATGGTAGAGGATTTATTATTCTTTACAGATGATTACAATCCTCCTCGTAAAATAAATATTACAAGAAACTATGCAGACCCTAACCCCATAGGAAGTGGAGTAGATGAGTCTACATTAGCAGATGATTTACTTGTAATTAAAGCTCCACCTGTAATGGCTCCGAAGTGGAGTTTCCCCGGAGTTAATGCACCTAATCAAGAAAACTATATTAAAGAAAGATTTATTTGCTTTGCGTATAGATACAGATATGCGGATGGAGAATATAGTGCTACGTCTCAATTCTCAAAGGCAGCGTTCTTGGCTTCTAACTATGCTATTGATAGTACAAGTTATTTAAACACAGGAATGACAAACTTGTATAATCAAGTAGATGTTTCTTTTAATGCAGGAGGTCCTCTTGTAAAAGATATAGAATTGTTATTTAAAGATTCAGACAGTTCTCTTATAAGAGTTATAGAAAAATTTAATAAAGCAGAAGAAGGGTGGTTAGATAATGTAGACTATACTTACAGGTTTAACAATAGCAAAACCTATACTGTTTTATCAAGCTCAGAGATATTAAGACTATATGATAACGTGCCACGATTTGCGAAGGCACAAACAATAATGGGTAATAGATTAATGTATGGTAACTATATAGATGGTTATGATTTAAAAGATGCTAACGACAATCCTATTAAACTTAATTATACCACTGAGGTGGTGCAGAGTGCTGTTATAATAGAAGAGTTTGAAGCTAATTTAATTCAACTTGTAGATGTAAACTATACAGTATTTACTCCTGTAACAATAAACAATGCAGGATTTACTATTGATTTAACAGGAAAGCTTTTAAATGAAGGAGCGGTATTATCTTTTACCATAAGGTTTAGACATGATTCATTTGCAGGTACAGCTCCTCCTACTGAGACTACATCAAATGTAGATATAGATGTTTCTTTTATTTTACAGCAAGACTATGCTTCGGTATATGACCTTGCAACAAGCCCTGAGTTTTTAGCAGCAATAGGAACTAATTCTACCATACAACCATTTGCAGACGCATGTCTTGGGACAACTCTTACAGATGAAATGAATTGTTTGATACCTCAAAACCTTGGGGCATATAGCAAAGTAGATAGTGGTATATCAGCTATAGGACAGGCTATTAATATTATCGCTAATCCGGGTAGTAATATTATACAGTTAGATTTAGTTGCAGCTTATTATGTAAATGGTACGATTAATCTATATGAATATTATGAGATACAATTTGTGGATGCGTTTTGGCAAACCACTGACAACCTTAGAAGCCTTCATAGTGATAGAGATTATGAGGTAGGTATTGTATACATGGATAATTTTAATCGAGCTACTACTGCGTTAGTTAGTGAGTTCAATACTGTGCATGTACCATGTGGTAACTCGGGAGGAAAGAATCAAATATTTGCAACCCTTCCTGTAGATATGCTTGCTCCAAAATGGGCAACAAGATACAAGTGGGTAGTTCAAGAAAACGTACATAAGTATGAGACTATATATAGTTTATTCTTTGTAGAAGAAGTAGATACAAATTCAATATGGTTTTTACTTGAGGGTGAAAATGCAGCTAAAGTAAATAAAGGAGATAGGTTAAAAGTAAAAGCAGATAGTAGTGGTGCAGTCAATGGATGTGTATGGACGACAATCCTTGATAAAGAAGCTAAGCCTGCTGACTTTACTTTAGACGATTCAGTTTCCCCCTCGATAGGAGTTAAGTCTCCATCAGGAGTATATGTAAAAGTAAACCCTAATAACTTTGATGCTGTCTATGATAGTAACTCTATAATAGATTTGGGTAAACGTCAATTTGAACAAAAAAATAAAGGAGAATATCCTCAACTAAAATATTTTCTTAACGCAAACAATTCCACACAAGACTTTGATATTCCTGTAGGAAGTACAATTAGAATGGACATTGAATTTAGTAGAGAGGGTAAGGGTAGCAAATGTGGAAAAGATAGTTACTATTATGACAAGTCTTTTGTTTCATCTCAGAACTATGATAATTTTTATGATTGGTTTGTAGGAGATGGAGTTAATTTAACGACAGGTGATTGTGAAGTCAACAACGGGGAGACATGTAACGCTAACATTTTTCTTACCAATCCTCCTCCTCCTTCCGGAGCAGGTACAGGTACAGGTAATATAACTGAAGAAAACTCTAAGAATAAATATCAATTTTTTAGAGCAACTCCGACTCACCCAACAAATCCTAATGCTTTAGTATTCATGATGTCTTCAGGTACTCCTACTTGTTCAGGCTCAAGCGATAAGAGACACTCATGGATTAAGTGTCAGATAGAAGTGTTTAGAGCATCAAGTCAATTTGTTTTTGAAACAGAACCTGTAGAGACTACACCCGACCTTTACTATGAAGGGAACATGACTTACTTTATAGATGCGAATGGATACCACTTAACAACAAATCCGGATAGTCCTGATAACCAAGACCAAACTGCAACACAACAAGGAGAAGTTTATCTTGACTTTTTTAATTGTTTTGCTTTTGGAAATGGGGTGGAGAGTTATAAGATACAAGACTCACTAACAGGAAGAGCTTTAACTCTTGGTAATAGAGTCGTGTCTGTATCTGCACAAGACTTTAAAGAAGCAGATAGATTTGCAGACATAACTTATAGTGGCGTATACAATGATGAATCAAATGTAAATAAGTTAAATGAATTTAACTTAGGTTTATTAAACTTCTTTCCATTAGAAGATTCTTATGGTGAGTTACAAGTACTACATGGTAGAGCTACTGATATACTTTCACTACAAGAAGATAAAATATCTTATGTAACTGTAGGTAAGAACATTTTAACTGATGCTGTAGGTGGAGGTACAGTAACCTCAGTACCTGAAGTATTAGGTCAACAAGTAGCACGACAAGATGCTTATGGCATTAGTAATAATCCTGAGAGTTTTGTGGCGTATGGATATGATAAATACTTTACAGATTCTAAACGTGGAGCTGTATTAAGATTAAAAGGAAGTGCAGGAAGCAATGAACAATTAACTGTAATCTCTGAGGCAGGTCTTCGGTCTTGGTTTAGAAATTTATTTATTGATTATCCTAACACTCAAAAACTTGGAGGATTTGACCCTTACATGAATGAGTTTGTTTTATCTTCTAATGAGCGACTGTTACCTGCTGAAGAAAAATGTATAGGCTGTGGAGTCTTACAAGACTTGTTTATTAAAGCAGGCAAGACATATACTTTTTGTATAGAGTTAGGTTCAGAAGTAGGTTCAACGGGTATTAGTTACAACATTCAAGAAGGTATAGCAGACATATCAGTGGTTTATAATTCTGTTACTTCATCTACAGGAAATGTTTCAGGAGCAGGTTCATTAACTTATAATAAGTCTTTACCCGGGGTTACTAAGGCAAGCATAACTATTACACCAAATGCAGTGGACACTACATTAAGCATTCAAGCACTGTGTCCTTCAGTAGTTTCACTAACAGTTATTCAAGTGTGTGTTACTAATAACTCAGAAGCATTTCAAAGTATACATAATCAATACAATTATACAGATGGAACGTATGTTTCTCCTACTAACTCGACAGGAGTTATCTTTGCTTCAGGAAGTACAAACCCTTTAATAACATCTTATACAAGTTTAACAGGAGGAACAGGAGATTCTAATTGTCCTACGGATGGAAGCACAGTAACAATGTTTTCTAATAAGCTTGGAGCAGACAGCTTTGTGTTTGACCCAACAGGTTCAGATAAGTTTAGATTTTTAAAAACAAATACACTTTATGCGAACAACCCTGCTTCTGTTCAAAGTTTAATTAGTGCGTCTACGCAAGCCACACCTTTAATCACTACGTTTGCTCCTAACAGATACTCGGCTCAATTTACTATGCCTTCAGGTGTAAACACGTATCTATATTTAATATGGGATTATAGAGATTCAATTCAACATGATTTATGTTTTGACTCTGTACTATTAGATTCTTGTTGTGGATGTACACAACATTGGTATCTAATGAGAAACTCAGCAGATAGTCTTGAAGAGTATCACGTTCAATCTCCTGTAGCTTTAACATTAGGAACTTACTATACTCTTATTGGAATGGGAACAAGATGTTTTGAAGTAATAAGTACAACAACAACAATTCCTACTAAACACATTAACACAACATGCACACCTTAATAAAATAATATGGCATCATTTGGAACATACTACATAGACTCGAATACTTTTGCAGGAGCAACAGGAGTGTACATAGATGCATCCTTAACTACGGGTGCTCCTGATGGATATTATTCGGATGGAATTATAACACGTTTACAAACTGCAGGTGTGTTATCAAGAAGTATTTTATGTCCTGAATGTAATCCTCCCTGTTCATCCACTATAAGCCGTTCAGCAGCTACTACAAATGGAGGGGTGTACTATTTAAACTTTGATGCAGGAAATAGTTTAGGAGCAATCATTATTACTTTAACACCATCAGCAACTTTTATTCCTGTAGGATTAACTGCAACATATGATAGTGGAGTTTATACTTCTTTTAGTTCAGTTAATGATGGTTTTCTTGGAGGAACCCCGACTAATGCTCCGACTTATGTAGGAGATACTGCGGCAACTTGTAGTCCTTTTGCAGGAGTAATTCACACTGAGGATGAATTTGAATATGATGTTTCATCAGGATTGTTTGTTTCTACAGGAACGCAATTAGCCTTTGGAATATCAGCCTCTCAAGTTCAAACAACTACAGGAACACCCGGAGCTTGTGTTATGGCTATACCTAAAGTTAACCCATCACCTAATACTGTAGCTTTAGCTATATTTGCTCCTTGTCCAAGCACGACTTTTGCTATTGAGGTTGCGTGTCCTGCATTACTTACTTCTTTTGACAGTACAACTTTACCTGCTGCCACTGAAAATGCAGCTTGTAGTGGAACAGTAGAAGGATTATATTATAATGTCCCTGTAACAGGAGTAGCAGGAAGTCCAAACACTCATGATATAATATACACAGATGCTTACGCACAACAAAGATTATCTAATGCGGCAGGACCGGGATATTATAAATGGGATGATGGCACAGCAAGTGGTGCGTGGTTTGAAATAGATAGTAATAGTGTAATAATTAATAACGGAAGTTGTCCATAAAGATATGAGTAATTATAACAAACCAAGTTTAAGAAAAAGAATAGTAGCTCAGGTAAAGGCAGGAACTAAAGGAGGTAAAGCCGGACAATGGTCTGCTCGTAAAGCACAGATTGCAAATAAAAAATATCAATCAGCAGGTGGAGGATATACAGGAGCTAAAACTAAAAAACAAAAAAGCTTATCTAAGTGGACTAAACAGAAGTGGACTACAGCAAGTGGTAAGCCTTCAAGTAAGACAGGAGAAGTATATGCTCCTAAGAAAACTATAGATAGATTAAGAGGTACAAGTAAGTTAGCTAAAGCAAATAGAATAAAAAGAAAAGCAACACGTGCAGGAAAGCAACACGCTAACCATGGTTTGCATAAAGGTAAAAAAAGATAGTCATGCCAAGTAAATTAAAAAATAGAGGTATATTAAAACGCTTAGGAGTAAGTGGTTATAACAAACCTAAACGAACTCCTAATCATCCTAAGAAGTCTCACGTAGTTGTGGCTAAGGAGGGCAGTAGAACTAAGACAATTAGATTTGGTGAGCAAGGTGCAAGTACAGCAGGCAAACCAAAAAGTGGAGAGTCTTCAAGAATGAAAGCAAAGAGAAAGTCTTTTAAGGCAAGACATTCAAGAAACATAAAGAAAGGAAAAATGTCTGCAGCATATTGGGCAGATAAAGTAAAATGGTAAACAATGGCAGAGTACACACTAACATATAGCGAGAGTGTTCAAGGGTTTCCCTCGTTCTATTCTTACATTCCTGACATGATGATAGGAATGAATAATTATTTTTATTCGTTTAAAAACGGAAATCTATGGAGACACAATACTAATGCCAATAGAAATAGTTACTATGGTTTGGTAGCAGAGTCAAGTCCTTCAAGTATAACAAGTGTGTTTAATGAATCTCCCTTAGAAAATAAAATATTTAAAACCATTAACCTTGAATCAGATGATGCTTGGAGTGTTACCTTAAATACAGACTTACAAACAAATGGATATATTGATTCTCAATGGTTTGAGAAAAAAGAAAGCGATTGGTTTGCTTTTGTAAGAGCAACCAATACTACACCTGCTCCTGATGCTGAGTACTTGTTGCGTTCAGTTGGTGGTATAGCTGATTGTACTGCAGTAAGTGGTTCGGGAGGTCCTTCAGCTATCGTAGACTTTGCACTTACTGTTCCTATTGGAAGTATTGTAAGTGTAGGTGATTACTTTTATTTTGGAGTTTCTCCTACTTACGCACCACAATGGGGAGGAACAATTAGAGAAGTTAATATAGATTTAAAAAACAGTATAAACAATATAAAGGTAGACAACGCTCCCATTCTTGGGGTTAATCCATTACCTGCTGCACCTTTCTATTGTATGTACGTTAAGAACTCCATAGCTGAGTCTCATGGTATGTTAGGACACTACTGTGAGTTTACATTAACGAATGATAGTGTAACAGCTACAGAGCTTTTTGCAGTAGAGTCTCAAGTAATGAAAAGCTTTCCTTAAAAATTTCTTATCTTTGTACTTAACATGGATGTAGTTAAGACAATAGAAAAGGATTTACCCGAACAAATATTATCTTGCGTACATCAATATAGAGGATTGTTGTGGGAAAAGATTGAGTCGTTTAGACAGCAATTAGCTGTGGTAAATGGGTCAGTCTCACATCATACTGAAGAGATGGAAGAAGCATTTCCTACTACACACCATATTGAAAATGGTTTGTATACTCGGGAAGTCTTAATGCCGAAGGGTTCGTTAGTGGTTAGCTTTATACACAAACAAAACCATCCATCATTTTTTCTTTCAGGTGAGATGTCAATCCTAACAGATGGAGGAGAAATAAAAAGAATTAAAGCACCAATGAAAGTAATGACAGAAACAGGCACACAAAGAGTAGCTTATATGCACGAAGATTGTGTGTGGGTTTGTGTTTATAAAACAGATAAAGAAACTGTTGAGGAAGCAGAGAAAGATGTCTATACATTAGACTATAAAGAGTTACCTCAACATATAATATTAAACCAAAAACTATTATGTCAGGAGTAGCATTAGGAATCACAAGTGCAGCGATTAGCTTAGGAGGAGCGACAGCATCTTTTATTCAAGCAGGTCAAAGAAATAAGGACATTAAAGAAGCAGAAGCTGCGGCTAATGCAGCAATGGAGGCGGCTCGTAAAAGAACGGAAGTTAATTACATGGAACAGCTTGGTATACAAAAGGACGCATATCGTCAAGCGTATGAAGCCAACTTGGTTACAAGTAAAGCATTAATGGATGCTTCAAGAGAGGGAGACCAAAGAGGTGGAGGTGCAACAGCAAGCAGAGTTTTAGCCGGAAGCTTAGACCAAGCTAACAAAGTAAGGGCGGCTCAAGAAGGAGAGATGGTTGCACGTGACCAAGCTATTGCTACAGAAAACCAAAGACTAAATGATATTAATATTCAGTTAGACTTAGAAGAAGTAGCAGGAGCACAGCAAGCTATGGCTGATGCAGAACTTGCAAAAGGGATGGCGATACAAGAAGGTATCAGTGGACTAAGTGATGCTGCCATGGCAGGAGCTGAGACTGTTCCTTTATATATGAAGAAGAGGGGAGCAGCAGATGCAAACAACCTTACGCATGGAATGAAAGTTAATAAATTCACCGGAAAAGGAGAGGTAGTTACTCAAGGAAGCCGAAGAGACAAAAAAGCATTTAAACAAAATGTTGCTGAAGGACAAAAATTATTAGACAAAGCAAACCAAGATAGAATTGCTAATCCTTTAGGTTTAGATAGCGGACCAAGAACAGCATTTGATACTAAAGGGATGCCAACACAACTACCTTTATTTAAAAAAGATTTACCTCAAATGAGTTCTGTTATTAGTAATAAAAAACAAGGAGACGCATTTAGAGAATATGTCGTAAGCAAGCATCCTGAATATGCAAAGAATATGTATTCAGATGGACTGTCTAAGTCGGGTAGTTTTGATAACAAATATATAAAGAAAGCATATGATGATTATGGTTTAGAATATTTAAACTTTCAAAGAGGTTATTAAAAGATAAGCAATGGCAAAGACATTTTATAAATACGTACAGAGAGACCAAGAAGCAAGAGTTAATTGGGCTGATGTTGCAAAGAATTTTTCAGACTCTTTAAAGGAAGAAGCTGAGGATAGACTTCGTAGAAAAGAAGAGTTAAGGTTAGCTCAAGACGAGTACTTAAAATATGTACAAGAACCTCCTCAAGGAGATAATCAAACTTTAAATTCAAACATACAAGGCTTTGCTAATTCTGCTATGGAACAAGCAACAGTAATGTATGACCTTCTTACAAGCGGACAGTTAAATCCTCGTGACTATAAAATGAATATGCAAAACCTTGCAGATGATACACAAGGTTTATATGATGTGTGGACACAATATAGTGATGACTACACAAGCATGCTTGAAAGACAGAATGTTCCTGAAGGACAACTATACTCAGAAGGTGCAGAGCTTGAAGGATTTATGTGGCAGAACATGGAGTTCTTTAGTAACTTTGAAAACTTCAAACCAACTATAGACCCTACATCAGGCAGGGTGTATTATGCTAAGGTAGATAAGAATGGTAATATTAGTACCAATCCAAATGACAGAGCAAGTATAATGGATTTACGTACACGACTTAGAACAAAGTATGACAACGTAGA
>Ga0160423_10000526_pt1 | contig 31460 bp, 27 predicted proteins | sample CRUFie14St8metaG_FD_108191 | JGI IMG/M metagenome (GOLD analysis project Ga0160423, IMG submission 108191) | Marine microbial communities from the Costa Rica Dome - CRUD Field 142mm St8 metaG | ecosystem: Environmental > Aquatic > Marine > Oceanic > Photic zone | place: Costa Rica: the Eastern...
GCGTTCTCGGTCATCGACTGCATTACTAACCCCTACATGAATGCAGAAGTCATTCGATTGGATGGCGGCATCCGAATGCCACCAAAGTAAGGTACAAAACGCTGGCTCGTTACTAACTTAAAGCCTCGCCTCAGGGCGGGGCTTTTTTGTTTATGGACTCCCAAAACACAAATTGAAGCTAGTGCCTGCTTTTAGACTACTTGCTCTGCGACTAAACGCGGGCAAAGGGTGCTTTGAGGGAACCAAGCTCTCAAGATACTCGTACGATTAGGCGCAATTTGTCACAGAATAACTGGTATGCGCCGTGAAGCCACCCATTTCATGTTTCACTCAGCGTATTCACTTAGTGCTGTTAATAAGTAGCTAGCTGTTCCTCGTTGCAATCGCAATGAGCAAACCAACTCACTCACACATCGGAGTCTCTAATGGAGAAGCCTACGTTCAAAGAGGAATCCCTCAAGTATCACGTCGAGGGAAAGCCCGGGAAGCTGGAAATCAGAGCAACGACGCCACTTGAAACTCAAGCAGACCTATCTATGGCCTACTCGCCCGGTGTTGCGCATGCCTGCGAATACATTGTCGAGAATCCTCTTAACGCATCAAAAGTCACGGCCCGAGGCAACCTAGTTGCAGTCATCAGCAACGGTACGGCCGTATTGGGCCTCGGCCCTATTGGTGCTCTGGCATCAAAGCCTGTCATGGAGGGCAAGGCTGTCCTCATGAAAAAGTTTTCCGATATCGACACGTTTGATCTTGAGATCGACGAACGCGACCCTGAAAAACTCGTCAATATCATCGCCGCGCTTGAACCAACGTTTGGTGGCATTGTGCTGGAAGATATCAAGGCACCTGAATGTTTTTACGTTGAACGTCAGCTCCGCGAGCGAATGAACATTCCTGTATTTCACGATGATCAGCACGGTACAGCGGTAGTATCAACGGCGGCGGTCATCTCCTGGCTGAAACTGACCGGAAAGAAGATGGAAGAGGTCAAACTCGTTATCTCCGGTGCCGGCTCCGCAAGCATGTCATGCGCAGACCTCATTGTGAGTTTGGGACTAAAACGTGAAAACGTGTTCATGTGCGACAGCAAGGGCCTCATCTATGAAGGTCGAACGGAGGGCATGAACGAATTCAAAGCGCGTTACGCAAGTAACACGTATAAGCGGACGCTCGCTGAAGCCATGGAAGGCGCCGACATTTTTTTTGGTCTCTCAACCGGCGACTGTGTCACCCAGGACATGGTTAAGCAGATGGCACCAAACCCACTTATTTTGGCAATGGCAAACCCTAATCCAGAGATTCATCCAGATCTCGCGAGGGAAGCGCGCCCCGATGCGATTATCGGTACTGGTCGTTCGGACTTCCCCAACCAGGTCAATAACGTACTTTGCTTCCCCTTCCTTTTTCGAGGCGCATTGGACTGCGGTGCGACAACCATTAACGACGAAATGAAGATCGCATGTGCCTATGGTCTTGTTGACCTTGCGCAGCAGGAGGCATCAGAAGAAGTTGCTTTGGCCTATGATGGCCAGTCGTTGAAATTTGGTCCGGAGTACATTATTCCCAAGCCGTTTGATCCTCGACTTTTTGAGCGGGTACCGGTTGCCGTTGTAGCAGCTGCCATGAAAACGGGCGTCGCGAGTCGGCCGATTGAAGATCTCGATGCGTATCGCCAAACCCTGAGCAAACACGTCAATAGGTCGGGAATGTTCATGCAGCCGGTCATCAACGCAGCCACCAATAGTGGCCTGAAGCTGGTTTACTCGGATGCGGAAAACGAAACGGTGATTCGCGCGGTACAAACCGTGGTCGATGAAGCCATTGCTCGCCCTATTCTCGTGGGGCGACCCTCTGCGCTAAATGAAATCATCGAGGATCTCGGTTTGCGCATTCGCTTGGGTGAAGACGTTGACGTCATCAACCCACGCAGCTATGACAAATACGAAGAATACTCACGGGACTATCACCAGATAGCTGGCCGAAGCGGAGTATCGGTTGAGCGGAGTAGCGTACTCCTACGGACAGATAGCACTGTTATCGCCGCTATGGCGCTCCGTAACGGTGATGCCGATGGCATGATCTGCGGAAAGGTGGGTCGCTTTACCGATCACTTCCAGACCCTTTGCTCAGTCATTGGTATAAACGGCTCCGGATTACGCGCATCGACACTTACCACCTTGTTGTTTGATGATGGTCCGCTGTTTCTAACCGACTGTTTTATCGACTTGGATCCCACAGTCGATCAAATCGTCTCCAAGACACTGCTGGGTATTGATCAGGTTCGTCAGTTTGGCATTACACCCAGAGTGGCTCTCTTGTCTCACTCCAACTTTGGCTCCTCAAATGCGCCGTCTGCACTCAAAATGCGCCAGGCAGGTGAGATTTTGCGCGAGCGACTCCCCGACGTGGAAATTGACGGCGAGATGCATTCACTGACGGCGCTCGACTCGGCTTACCGGCAAACGATTTATGACGACAGCCAGCTGCAAGGCAAAGCTAATTTACTCGTATTCCCCGGGCTTGATGCTGCCAACATCGCCCTGGGCCTTTTGCGACAAAAAGCTAACGGTCTACTCATCGGGCCCTATATGTCTGGACTCAAGCGCCCTGCGCATATCATGGTGAATTCTGCTACGCCGCGTGCGATTTTCAACGTCAGTGCGCTGGCAGCCGCCGAAATTTTAAGTAAGCGAGATTGAATTTAAAGTTGGTTCTTTCTGCCGCCACTGCATAAGTTGCTGACTCACGCAACCTCGAGTCAGCATACGATGATGCTCATATTCGCCCGCTATCAGAGAACTCAGTCTCTAAAGGTCACCCGTCGTAGAGGTCACCTCGGTCGGCGTCATCCAAGTCCGACTCACACTCATCGACAATGAAGCTTTGCGTTCGATCGCGATCGAATAACTGCTCTTCATCCTCTGCGAGCTCTCGTTGAGCGGCCTCGGTACTCATATCTGCCATAGCAGCTTCCATCGAGTAATAGTTGTCGAACCACACTTCCATCATAACGTCGAAACCGGGGTCCTCTGCCCCATCCCCGGCGAGGATCGGGTAGCGCCGGAAATATTTCAGCGCGTGAGGACTTAAGTATTTGTCACCGAGAAAGCGATGATGCGACTCATAATAATCACGAAACTCCTCGGCCGACAGATCGGGTCGTTTATATAACAACGTGACTACCTTGATCACTCCGCAACCTCCCCCAAAGCTGTGCTCCTAATACCTACCCTTTTTCTTCCCTCACTTCATGGAGGAAGAAACAACGTGATCAGCACCCTCGATGGCACCAAATCGGTCTGTCCGTTGACTGAACATGTTCTCTGGGCTGACTGACTCGTGTCGGGCGGTGTCATCATCTGGATCAGAATAGAAGCCAAGCACGTAGCCGCCCTTGGAATAGCCGATCAGTGAGCGGAGCTCCGGGCTCAACTTGCTCGCATGATGCGGTGGGCAAGAGAGGTACTGGTTCTCCTCCTGACGTAACCAGCTAAGGGCGTAGTGCATAAAGACACCGGTCCGCACCTGGTCGGTCGTCGCATTAGCACCGCCACCATGAAGCACTGTGCCGGTGTAACAAAGTACTGACCCGGGCACCATTTCAGCATAGGCAATCTCATGGTGCTCGGGTAAGCGGTTCTTGTCCCACAGGTGTGAACCTGGCACGACCTGGGTTGCACCATTTTCCTGTGTGAAGGGCGTGATTGCCCAAATAGTGCTAAAAAGCGGCTCTACACGACGCGGCAAATAACCACCCCATATGCCGCGGTCACGATGGAGTATTTGAGCACTCTCACCTGGCGCTATGGCCACAGCCGACGTGAAGTGCAACTGAATGTCGTCACAAAACTGCGCCAAATACTGGCGAGCAGCAGCAAGCATCAGCGGATTTACCGCAACGTTTTGACAGGCCTGAGAGCGAGCAATCAGCGCACCAATACGCTGTGTTTTATGGCCGGTAAACTCATCTCGTCCATATACTTCTTTGGATAAAAACGGCGCTAAGTCATCTCTCAAACGATCCACTTCATCCGATGCCATTAGGCCATTTATGATAACGGCGCCGTCGCGCTCCAGCACCTCGACAATTTCGTCGGTCGTCGCATCAGCGCTTAGGTGTTCGATCGTAGCCATACTCACCTCGCTCTAATATTTACTCTAATTATTGCTCTTCTTTTTGCTCTTTTCGGCGCGCTCGTCGTTATTCGCCAACAATCGCTGCTAAGCATAGTAAATGACTTCCTGGAGGTGTCCATAGAACCATCCTATTGATCAGCACCTCTGCACTAGGCAGACTCGTTAGATGAGACAAAGGAGAGTGGACCATGACCACACCCAACGCTGTTCACCATATCGCTATCTCAACGGCCGACATGAAGTCACAGATCGCATTTTTCTCGGACGTGCTGGGAATGTCACTGCAGGGCTTATTCTGGATGCACGGCGTACCCAATGCGTGGCATGCCTTCCTGCAGATGGGTGATGCATCGTTCTCATTCGTTTTCATCCCGGGAAACGAGAAAAAAGAGACCATCATTGGCCAAACCCATGCCGGTACAGGTGCCGGGTCATCCGCACCAGGCACTATGCAACACATTGCCTTCAACGTTGATACGATGGAGGAGCTGTTGACGATGCGCGACCGCATACGATCTCGCGGCGTACCCGTGTTTGGACCACTCGACCATGGTTTGTGCCATTCGATCTACTTTGCTGGCCCCGAGAACCTGACGCTCGAAGTCGCGACCAGCGACCAAGTGGAGCACCCATTAGATAATCAGGGAATTTGGATCGACCCAGAGGTCGTCGAGCTAGCAGGTATTTCGTCAGAGGAACTTCAGAAGTTCCTGCAGCCAGCGTCGTACGAGGGACGAGGCGGCACCGTTGAGCAGCCAGAGTTTGATCCGGCAAAGCCACACCTTGCTTACCCGAAAGAGGCGTATCCCATGATGTTAAAGATGGCCGACAGCGACTTCAAAACACCCCCTGAGGATCGACTTCCACCGAGCTTGTCGGCCGACGCCTGAGGCACCGTCGAACGGCATTAGACTCGAAAGTTATACTCCCGCAGCCAATCTAAAACTGCGCCAGTAGCCTCGGCTGCCAGTTCTGGCTGCCCCATGTAGTAATGATTGGCACCCTTGATTTCAACTTTTGCTTTGCTTTTATGCGCCACGGCATCGAACAAGGCGTCCGTATGACTCGGAGTACAGGCATCATCGGCCGTATTCCCAACAACCAACACCGGCTTGCTGACTCTTGCCAAGCTGGTTGGGCCACAGGCATTCGCATCATCAAAACTCCATTGCGAAAGCCATGATCTCAGAGTGCAAAAACGCGCTAATCCAACAGGTCCGTTATTCACAACCTGAGGGTCACCCAAGTAACAGGTTCCGGGCACCCGATCGTTCGGATCGACTGACGGGTCAAGCCAGCGTGGGTCGGCCATGGTGCCATGGGTAACAAAGGCGAATTCCTCATTCTCTCGACCCGCATCCCGCAGCTCAGCAAGTTTATATTTTACCCAAGCAGTGATTTTACGATTTCGGGCAACCTGAGTAGCACGATAACGCTCCAGAAAATCCTGCTCATAGGGCGGCAGTATAAGCCCTGAGTAAAGGTCCAGACTGGAGTCTCGTTTATCGGGGTCGTTCTCGTCTGTAATTGAGGGGTCAATCCACTCGGTAAGGGTTCCGTGGCGAGACACATGTGCTGCCATCATGATCACTGCATCGGCTGGCATTAGACCGGCAGCAGTCAGGTCTGGGCCTCCACCGCAGGGACTTGACTTCACTATAGGGTGCTCCGCCTGAGCCTGATAAAACGCCGACAGCGATCCTCCACCACTCCAGCCCAGGAGAACCACGTGCTTGTACCCCAGTACCTCGCGTGCGTGACGTACGGCTGAGCCCAAGTCTATGGTCACTTTTTCCATAATGAGCGCGTAATCTGCCCCGCGGTAGCGGCTATCACAGGCCAGAATATGAAGACCACTCCGTGCAAACTGACTCATAACCGGCAGCCAACCAGTGCCGCCGATAGGATGCATGGTGACAAGGCAGGTCTCCGATGGCTCTACAGTGCGTATTAGAGTGCAAAACACCATGACAATATCGTCGGCGCCGCCGTAGGTCTCTTTGAAAGACGACTTCTCGGCAGAAACAATGGGGAAAGGCTCTCTAATGACCCGAACTGACATGATGCTTATCCTTTTTTTTGCTCACCATAACACCAGCCCTTATACAATAAGCACTCAAAACCCGTTCATCGCATAGATCCGCCAAAAGTAATTTCTTTTGGGCCGATATCGCGTACCCTCTGCCCTGCTCATTCCCAATGATAAGAGCAAGACAAACTCGAGGTAACATGCATGTTTAACGCACTACTCGCCACCAAGGACGATGACCAGCATACGGTCACTGTCTCGCAAATCGATAAAAGCGCACTTGCCAACTCTGGCGTACTGATCAAGGTGGATTACAGCACCATAAACTACAAAGATGCGTTAGCGGTGACCGCGACTGCACCCATCATCAGGAAATACCCTCTAATACCCGGTATCGATCTGGCAGGGACCATTGAGGAGAGCGATGATCCCGATTGGCAGGTGGGCGACCGTGTGGTTGTCAATGGCTGGGGCATGGGCGAGGGTCACTCAGGCGGACTGGCTCAGTACGCGCGTGTACCAGCAAGCTTTCTGGTGAAGCTTCCGCAAAACATAAGCACACGACATGCAATGGCCATTGGCACTGCTGGCTACACCGCAGCGCTTTGTGTAGATGCGCTCGAGGCACAAGGGGTCGCGCCTGACCATGGCGATATCCTTGTCACCGGCGCCAGCGGCGGCGTGGGGAGTGTGGCCGTTGCGCTGCTGGCCACGCGGGGATTCTCGGTTTCTGCGTCCACTGGTAAATCTGACGCCGCCGATTATCTAACAAATCTTGGCGCTACATCGATTATTGATCGCAACACGCTCTCGGAGGCAGGCAAACCACTGCAGGCAGAGCAATGGGCAGGAGTCGTTGATGCGGTCGGCGGTAACACCCTGGCAAACGCCTGTGCACAGACACGCTACGGTGGTGTCGTCACGGCCTGTGGCCTTGCGGAAAGTGCGGTGCTCTCATCGACCGTCATGCCTTTTATTCTGAGAGGTGTGATTTTGCGTGGCGTTGACAGTGTCATGGCACCGGGTGGCCCACGCCTAGCTGCTTGGGCTCGATTAGCCCGAGATATGGATCTTGAGCTACTCGAGACCATGGTCACTGAAATCGGATTATCCGACGTCAACGATGCCGCACCGGACATACTGGCTGGAAAAGTAACCGGACGATTATTGGTTGATGTTAATCGATAGGGGTTCGCGCTTGGTGAGCTCCGCATAAATATCTGCAAGCGGCTCGGCCAGCGCAACCGCTGACTCATCAAGCGTCAAACCCAGCCTGACAATGACGATCTCAGCGTCGGGCGCCACGATAACAAACTGGCCCGAATTGCCACCTGCATGAAACGTATTTTCAGGTAGTCCGGGGTAGTCTCTAAGGTGAGTATTCAACCAGAAACTCAAGCCATAGAAATCTGCGGTAGCACTGGGTGCTGCAGCGAGGCGCTGCCAGTCGCTTGATAAAACTGCATCACGCCCATGCCAAGCATCCAGCCACCACTGACCGTACTTGGCCCAATCACGAGCAGTCAGGTAGGCAAAACTTGAGCCCACCTGCACACCACTGATATCGGGCTCGAGCAAAGGGTTGTCGAGTCCCAGCCGCTGATTTACCTCCCGGTCAATCCAGTCTGCGTAGGGCTCTCCCTCTAGTGAGGCCTGCCACAAATACGACACCACATTGGTATCGCCGCTGGAATACACAAACTCTTGCCCTGGAGCCACTCGATGACCCTGTGCCAGCGGGACCTGCCACATGGGTACGCCGCCATAAAGCATTTCGGTAACATCATCACCGGGCAAATAGCGCTCATCGAAATCGAGCCCGCTCGCCATGGTAATCAGGTGCTCCAGGGTGAGCGCGCCGTCCAAGTTAGACACATCAGAAGCTGGAGTTCCCATTGCCAATAGTTGCTCTTTGACCGGCATCGAAAGGTCGATAGCACCCCGCTCAACCTGAATCCCAACCAATGAGGCCATCAGACTTTTGTTCATTGACCAGCCCTGAAGACGGGTGCGGGGACCGATCGGCGCAGCGTAGCGCTCGGAGACGATCTCGCCGCCTTGCATGACCAGGACGGCCAAGGTGTTTCTGCCACCGCCCGGGAGTTCTTCAAACAGGGTATCAATTGCCGACTCAACGATAGGATTGTTCGACTGAACCGTATCGATGGCAGCACCACGATCGACTCGCTCCTGCTCTAGCACCTCGGGGATAGCGGTTTCTTCAGCATGAAGAGTACAGCCGTATCGATGGCGGTAGCTAGCAGTCGCTGTCGCAGTCAATATGGATACCGTTGCCGAAGTGTCACTCACCTTGGCTTTGGCAAATCGATTCATACCAGCAACGGTTTTCAGTCTGGGGATAATGTCCTTTTCAAGCACAAATTCGGTCGGTAGGTGGCTCACAAAGACACCGGAGCACAATTGCTTTGCAGAGTAACCCACACCAATTTTGGCTGCACCATGCAGCACCCAAAGTGCTGCTGACGCGGCGATAACGACAATGACAAGGAAAATACGGAACATACTTGTGACATTGAGGTTTTGAGTACCTCACACTACTCCTCTTAACTTTGCTAGTAACGCAAGCTACTAATAGAAACCATATTGAGCTCAACCCCTGCTAGCAAACTGTTCAGTCAATCGACGATGGTATGATTGGCATCGCGAATCTCTCGCAAAAGCTCGATGATTTTAGACAAGGCGACGAATAATGAACCCGATGCCACGAAGGTCAGCACGCCGGCACTGCCCAAAACATAAGTAAATGGTGCAGGTTTCTCATTAAAAAGGACCGGCATGACAACGCCCCAAGTCATGCCAAAAACAACAAGAGCGTACCCGACCCATTTAATGAAATCTTGCACAACGGTATCAGGCTTTATCACCGTGCCTTTTAGATTGATGTCATCGCTCATGGTTTATTCTCGTTTATTAGTGTCAACGCTACGCCTACTTATTTGAAAAAGCGAGAGCACTAAACGTCCAGTCGCGCAAAATAATCTCTCGCAGCCGTCATCACTTTCGGCGCCAAAATGATGGTACTAACCATGGTGGGAAGCGCCATGAGGCCATAACTACCGGAAATGAGATTAAACACGACATCAACACTCACGCTGGCACCAAAAATAACAGCGGCGATAAAAAACCATCGGAAGTAGGGCTGCCACTCGGCACCCGCCAGAAACCCAAAGCACTTGGCACCAAAATACCAACCTGTAAACATCGTCGTGGTGCTGAGAATGAGCGCGACAAACCCCAGTGCCAAAAGTCCAATCGTGCCCATTTCTTTTTGCACCGCGTTTGCGGTCAGCGTAATGCCAGACAGATCACCCGGATCTTGCCACTCACCTGCGAGCAAGATGACCAGTGCTGTGCAAGTACAGACGAGCAAGGTATCGAAAATGGGCCCCAGGGTCGCGACCATACCCTCGCGAATGGGCTCATTGGTCTTAGCCGCACCATGCGCCATTACCTCCGTGCCAACACCTGCCTCGTTAGAGAAAACACCGCGACTCACACCAATGAGCATGATACCGATGAAGCCACCACCCACCGCCGAGGGATTGAAAGCCTCAGATACAATCAGCCACAACAGTGATGGCACTTCGCCGAGATGAGTCAAGACGACATAAAGTGTCATAGTGACGTACACAATAACCATGGCGGGCAATGACCGAACAGCCACCATCGCAACGCGTGGCAGTCCCCCAAAGATAACCGTGCCTACCAACATCGCGAGAACGAAGCCCGTGGCCAGACCAGACCATGCAGGCGGTGCTCCATCGAATAACGTCTGACCAATCAGCGCTGTTATTTGATTAGCCTGAAACATGGGTAATGTGCCGATAAGACCTGCAACTGAAAACAGAACAGCAAGCGGATAAAAACTCCGGGGCAAAGCCTCGCGAATGACGTACATGGGACCGCCTTGCAAGTTGCCCACACTATCCATTCCCCGGTACATAACGCCAAGCGAACAGGTAAAAAACTTGGTCGCAATGCCAACTACGGCAGACATCCACATCCAGAAAACGGCACCTGGACCACCGGCAACGATAGCGAGCGCGACGCCCGCAATATTGCCCAAGCCCATGGTATTGGAAAGCGCGGCAGCGAGCGCCTGGAAGTGCGACAACTCACCCACCTCATCGGGGGTGTCATAGCGCCCTAACATCACGGCGACAGCGTGACTGAGATGCCGGTACGGCAAGGCTCTCGATATGATCAGGAAGAAGGCTCCACCACCAAGCAAAAGAGCCACCATGGGCAGGCCCCATACCGCGTCCGCAAACGCAGTTGACCAAGCCTCTAATTGACCAAAATTCATTGTCTCTACTCTCTTCAGCGGCCGAAGGCACCAGAGCTAAGCACACTATGCTCCGTCCTTTGAGCACGATACTACAAGTCGAAATCTGGCACACAGTGCCATCGAGCGGATACATGCAGAGACGAGCACTCGGACGTCATGACACATTAAGCACACCAAATCACGGATCGGATTTGCCCAATAGGTCATGTTTTGCTTTGTGGGCCGAATCAATCCCTGCCATTATTTCCGTAAAGTCACATTCTAAGAAAGTTAACAACAGAGAAAAAAGAGGGACACCATGGCCGAAAGTCGCTTCGAAGGAAAGACAGCGCTCATTTCAGGGGGCGCATCAGGAATCGGACTGGCGACAGCAAAACGCTTGATTGCCGACGGCGCCACGGTGTGGATCTCAGACATCCAAGACGAGCTTGGTGAGTCGGTGGCAGAAGAGATTGGCGCCACCTTCGTTCATCTCGACGTGGTCAATGAAAGTGAATGGATCTCGGTGGTTGAGCTTATTGCAAGCCAAGGCCAGGGACTTCACTTTGTAATGAACAACGCGGGCATCGCCGTCAATGGAAACCTTGAGACTGAGACAACTGATGGCTTCATGCGGACCATCAACATCAATCTGCTCGGCGTGTTCTTGGGGTGCAAAGTCTGCGCACCGCTAATCGAAGTGTCGGGTGGCGGCGCCATCGTCAACGTCTCTTCTATCTACGGCATGGTATCGTCACCCAAGGTCGTAGCTTACTCGGCATCAAAAGGTGGCGTACGCGCAATGACCAAATCCATAGCACTCGACCTTGCAGAGAGACAGACAGGCATTCGGGTCAACTCGATTCATCCAGGATTCGCGGACACACCACTGGTTGAAAATGCTATCGCCCAGCTCGAGCCGGAGGAGGGAGAACAGTTCTCCGCTCGACTCGAAGAACGAGCACTGTTAGGTCTTGCAGACCCAAATCAAATTGCCGCCGCGGCTGTCTTTCTTTTTTCAGACGACAGCTCCTTCATAACGGGCTCGGAGCTCGTTGTTGATGGTGGCTTTACCGCCTCCTGAAGCATCAAACGGCGTGAGTTACTCTAGCAAGTAAACCTAACCGGGTACTGATTTCGAGAGATTTCAATTTAATGATCGTAGAAGCTCAACCTTAGCGGACAGTTTCCCCACAAATTCACACACGTAAATGGGTCCGGATTACCAACGATTTGCGAAAATTGCGGCTGAACAAAATGAAACACTTGCTACTTAGCTTTTTAACACTCGTAGCCTGCTCCAACGCAGCGGCAAATTACTCACGAAACTATCTCGATACTGCCGCTGCTCGGTCAGCGGACTCGAATGGTACGTCTATTACCTACCGTGTCTTCAATGAGGGTGATACAAACCCTAAGTTACTGCTCATCATGGGTCTCGGCGGGGCAGGTTCAGCTTGGGGCGATGCCTTTATCCAAAACGTTGAGACTCAGGGGTTCGAAATCATTGTCATCGACAATCGTGACACAGGAGGCTCTGATCTCTTTGCGGACTGGGGTACCCCGACCGTCTGGTGGCAAGTACTCAAATATGAGTTGGGCTTCTCAGTGGACGCACCCTACACGCTCGAGGATATGGCGGGCGACAGCATTGCGGTGCTCGATGCAGAAGGCCATGAGCGGGTGCATGTAATGGGTGTTTCGATGGGTGGCATGATTGCGCAGGTGCTTGCCGCAAATTTTCCTAACCGTATAAAAACGCTGACATCGGTGATGTCGACGACCTTTGCGCCGCATCTACCACCGCCATCCGCGGCCGCTGAGGATAACCTCAGAGACCTTGCTGGCAGTGACGCGGAGGCCTCACGTAACGAGCTTATGCGCGCGCGCGGTTTCCACCCAGAATCAATGGAGCGCCATTTAATGGCCATCTTCAAAACGGGTGATCGGACAGAGAAGGTGCAGACAATCAAAGCACCCACACTTGTGCTTCATGGCTCGCGAGATGCCCTACTCCCGCCGGCACACGGAGTCCACACAGCCGAGCAAATCGCAGGGGCTCGGTTTGTTCTAATCGATGGGATGGGCCACAACCTTCCGGAGGTCTATCATGAGCAGATTGTGGGACTGATGACCGACCACATTGTGGCTTATGATCCGTAATAAACGTCGCCCTGAAAATTAAGGCTGTAATAGATGAACTTACAACATTCCCTCTCTCCAGTGGTCAGTTCAGCACTCAGCTCAGCTGCGTCCCTCCAAGCCCTTTTGATCTCGCTCTCACTGCTGCCAATGATGACATTAGCTGATAGCCAGCGAGCTTCCATCGACGCGCTTGTTGACGGCCTTCACCAAGATGCCCATGAGGGTAATTTCCAAGCCTACTTTGATCGGTATACGCCTGACGCGATTTTTTTGGGCACGGACAAATCGGAACGCTGGACCATAGAAGAGTTCAAGGTTTACGCAGAACCCGCGTTTGAGGACGGGCATGGTTGGACATATTCAGTCAAAGAGAGAAACTGGGAAGGCGAAGGCAATACCCGATGGTTTGATGAAGTCTTACTGAACAAAAAGCTCGGTCATTGCAGGGGCACGGGAGTGGTTGAACTGATCGATGGGGAGTGGAAAATCGCCCACTATGCACTGACTATGCTAGTCCCCAATGACATCGCAGCTGAGGTAGGCGAGCAAACGCAGCGCGCAGATGGGATTTAAAAAAAATAAATTGCCACTGAAGGCACTTTGCGAGTAACGCCACTCGCTTTCAGACCTGATTAATAGGCTATGTTGATGGAGAATCGCACATTAGCCGGTGCGCCAACTGATGCTTGATGCGCACTTTTTGCATTCTGAAGATACGGCTCGTGGGTCTCAGTTTCGATATTAAGCTGAATGCGCACTGCTGGCAGCCCTACATTGCCAACAGCAGCATTAATCCTTCTGTAGTTTAGCAGTACGGCAGTATTTCTTTTGTTGATAAAGCTCTCACTCAGGTGCGTCAGGCCCTGGTCAACATCAGGTCGCTCAGATACAGCGAACTGATTCCAAAGGGAGTTCGGTAATTCTCGCGGATAAAGCCGGTCCGTCCCTGTCGATTTACTTGCTCAACATCAAGATCGCACATTCCATGTGACACATTAAGGCGCGGGTGGGTAACGTCTTAGGAAGTGCACCCATTTCACATCATTAAATATATGGGAGCGCAGAGGTAAGAGAAAATAAGACTGCTTTTTATTCAACCATTGAAGGAATACAGAATCGATAGTCTTTGGTGCCACTGGTGATGCAATACCTGACCACTTTGGGGCCGTTGCCATCATCTCTAACAATGCCTGAGAAGGGCGTCATTCCGGTATACCGACCAATCTCTCCCTTGGAATCAACATCACCGGCAAATCGGTAGCCATAGGTCGCTTCAACACGGGCAATCGGAACACGACCCTCCAATCCCCGATAACACTTAAAGTTTTCAAAAATGACCGACTCTGGGTCACCCATTCGCTGAGTAATGAAGGTTTTAGCAACAGCGAGACAGGTTTCCTCTGACATGGATAAGCCAAAGTCAGCAGCATCTATCTCCTGCTTCGTCGGCGCTGATGAACAACCCGAAATAACTACTACCACCAGGACCATTGATTGCCAAAATTTCATTACCAAGTATCCCTATCACAGGCTCACCCTTTTACAGTAGACACAGATCTGCAATCAAACAAGCGCAGGGCGTCGCTAGGGGATGGTTTATGGTATAGATTGAATGTGTTTTGCTGTCAGCACTGGTCATGCTAGTTGCAGACACAGAACCGGCACCAGAAACCGCATTAATCAGTGATTCACCGCCCGGCTTATTACTGCTATGACCGGGCTATCCCGCACGTTTAGCCTTCATTTTTCTTTTTATTGGCCTTCTGCAAATCCATTGAAGGTCGTTGCAAACAACGCACAAATCCGTGGCGTAGTGAAGCACCGAGGACAGCTACGACTAAGTTTTGCAACTGCACAAACCTTCCCCTTAATAGCGCTCACCTTGTTTCTCAGCAACCTCAAAGGCTGCAGCGTCGATGCATCGAGTGTCGCAAAACTTCAAGTTAAGCGTCACACCACGACAGTCGCTACTGACTGAAGTAGATATTACGAAGGAAAATTGTTTTATCGGGTGCTCTTGCATGACTGAGTAAAGCAACGATATTGGTGACATCGGTCATGTCCGTACCGCCATCGATCTCGGCTATCGGCAAGCTAATCGATATCCAGTCCTCGTCGATCTGATAGCGGGTGCCCGGGCCAAAGCTTGCAAAGTTATTCACTTGATCGCCACGCAAAAAATTTCCCGTTTGGAAACCAAGGCTGAAATTCACATCGCTACTGCCGCGAATTTCAAAGTGCATATGCCCCTGACTGAACTTCGATAAGTTCTCGCCAACATTAGCATCGAGCTCGAGACTGGCGCCCCACCAATCGCCATCACGTGTCTCAATACAGACCTCGCCACCTGCCAACAGCTCAATGGCAGTCGTTCCTTCCCATGGGGTTAACTTCAATGCAGCGCTCGGAGTACTGGCATCCAAGTCGGCATTAGAGAACTGATTATGTACCACCAGCAATTTTGGCTCAGTCACCACTTCTCCAGGTATGCGATCAGGGTTCGTTGTATCTATTCTCCGGACCGCCATCTGGCTTCTAAACGGGGGCATCATGGCACTCGCTACCAACGCATCTCGATCACCACCAAAGCTCTTACGCAGGGGCTGGCCGTCGCGGGTCAAGCTAGCAAAGGCGCCACTATCAAACTCATCCCAAAGGGCGTACTTAACTTCATTATTGAGCGTGATCAACCCGAAGTGGTTTTCAGAGTCTTCAGGACTATCTGCCTTTTTCCACTGCTCATCAAAAGCCTCAAAATAGAAAAGGGAAATACCCTCTGCATCCGTCCACTGACGCAAAAGATCGTGAAAGATTTTTTGCTTGAACTGGTCGGCTGCTTGCGAGCCTGCGGCTCCATACGCTGTTTCGTCGATACTCGCCCAGCCTGTCTCACCGATGTGCAGTGGTTTACTAACGCCGACCGACGCCATGTATTCAGCCACGGCAGAATACTGCTCTTTTGCGTAAACGATAGCACGCTGCATTGTCGCCTCGGTCATCACTTCAAAAGGAAGCGTCTCTTCTTCCTGAAGCACACCCCAGAACGAGGGGTTGTAAAAAGAATCATGGAATGGGTAGGTGTGGACAGAAACAAAGTCGATTGCTCGCATCAGCTTAGTCAGCTCTTCAGTGTGGTAGATCGGATTGCCACCACCCCAAGATTCATAGTTGTCTGAGGAAGTGATCCACACGTCGGGGGTTAGATCACCCGATACTTTTGCTTCTTGCAAATGATTGACCCATTTCAGGATCGTTTTAGGGTATACATAGTAGTTCACTGCCCACTGGACCATTGCTTCGTTTCCAACAGCAATAGCCTTCACGATATCAGGGTACTGATTAGCCAAGTGTATGGCAGTCGCGATCTCCTGGCTGTTATTTTCAAAGTTACCTTGAGTGTGATCCGGGCCAGTACCTTCGACCCAAGCACTTGCCTGTGGGTCCCACACAGCTTCGGTCCAGGCGTTCTTCGACTCAATCCAGGCGCCAAGCATGACGTACATTTCTATGCTTGGATCGGCGGTCTTGACCTCACGAATGGCCTGCAACAATCGCTCTGCTTGAGGAAATTGAGATGTATTGTAAGTGCGCAACAGCTTGATATTCATCGCACTCAGAATCTTCACATCATCAATCAGTTGCTCGACCGTCGGCCCGTCCTCACGACTTAATCCTCGGTATCCACCAAAGGAGATTGCTTGGTAATCAGGGTTTCCAAAAATTATCTCGGGCGAGGGGCTCGAAACACTCTGCAGATCTGCGGTACAGGAGGCCAGTGAAAAACAGACGCTGAGAGCGACAAATAGAGAACGTACTAGGACTTGCAACTGAAAATGACCTTTATAAAACGGAGAACACAGTATGAGGGTAGTGGTGCACGAGTGCTGTGTTGGGGAAATTGCCTAATCGTATCGATAACCCAGTTTGCCGCAAATTATCGACCGCGCGAGGCACTAAAAAGGAAAACTAACAAAAAGGAGGCATTAGCCCCCTTTTTTCAATTATGTTTTGCTGCGGTATCACCTCGTTTATAAGTCACTCCCGCCTGACCTAGCCAACGCCATAAAGCAAAAGCGTCGCTGCAACCCACAGCATCACCAACCAGGTCACGATGTTGCCGACCATCCCGAAAATATTTGGAACCTTCGCTTGCTGAATACCGTAAGCATGAAAGACACGCGCCACGAGGAGTGAGGCACCGAGGATACTGATGGTTTGAGCTGATGCGCCCGTCATGGCAATGACACCCAACCCAATCAAAACAATGGGTACGTATTCAGTGTTGTTGCCATGAGCTCGAACCGCTTTTTCAAGCATGACCTGATCCGCCGAATCTCCCTTGAAGCGATGCCGCACCACATTGAGTGCCAGTAAAAACGTTAGAATAAGATTGAGGCCGACATGCAGTGCCAGCGCGCTGGTTTGAGCTGCTTCCATTCTGCTTGATCTCCATGAACAAATGATTAATCAACAAGCATTTTACTTATTTAATCTGTACCCAGCGCAATTACTTTATTTTAAGGCGCCGTAAACGATATTCTTCAGCTGGCCGCGAAAGTTAAATGTTGATGAAGGTATCAGCTGCGTCATGAAAATAACCTGCAAATCCTCCTCGGGATCAACCCAAAAAATCGTGGACGCTCGTCCGCCCCAATAGAAGTCGCCTGCACCTACCGTGCACGATGCAACCTCATCCAATGTAGAGGCGAAACCGAGGCCGAAGCCAACGCCCTCGTTGGCCGTCTCAGAAAAGGCACCGAGCGCCATTTGGGCGAGTGACTTTCCGCCCATTAAATGGTTCGCGGTCATAAGTTCCAATGTTCGGCGACCAAGTAGCTGGTAGCCATTGAACTGCCCACCCTGTCTCAGCATTTCGCAAAACGCCATGTAGTCAGCCGTTGTGCCCACCAAACCACCCCCGCCAGAAAAGAAGCTCTGTTTGTTACGGTAGTGACTCGTCTCAGGGTCGTCCTCCAGTAGTACCTCTTTATCTATCGATCGCATGTAACACGCGGCAAATCGATCGAGCCTATCGTCGGTGATACGAAAACTGGTATCAGTCATCTCGAGAGGATCAAAAATCCGTTCGCGCAAAAATGATTCGAACGGTTGACCCGAGATGATTTCGACGAGCACCCCGCACACATCAGTGGCAAGGGAGTAACACCACTTATGACCGGGGTCATACAGCAGAGGAACGCGTCCCAACTTATCGGCAAACTCGAGGAGCGTCTCACCCTCTCCTCGCGCGATACCAAGATCCTGATACACCTGATCAACCGGGCTCTCCAAACCCGGCAACAAGCCGCCGTAGGTTAGACCCGCCGTATGACTCAATATGTGTTGCATGGTTGGCGGAGTGGCGGGACGGCGTGTGACCATCTCATCTCCCGCGCCACGCTCCCATACTTCCTGACCTCGCCAAGAGGGTATAAATCGGTGCACCGGATCTGTTAACTGAAAACGGCCCTCTTCCCAGAGCATCATTAGTGCTACCGATGTAATGGGTTTTGACATCGAGTAGATGCGGAAGATCGTGTCATCCCGCATGGGTTTATTGCGCTCACGATCCATCAAGCCGATCGACTCGAAATAGGCCGGAATACCGTGTCGAGAGACGAGCACCTGACAGCCCGGTATCTTCTCTGGCTCAACATAACTGCGCCGAAGGTGTTCTCCGATACGCGCCAGCTTGGCCTCTTCGAACCCCGCTGCTTTTGCGTCTACTGAAATTCTCACACGTCTTTCCTTATTTATTGTTAGTTAATTACATGCAGGCAGAAGCCTAACGGCTAAGGCCATCAAATGCGACATGGCAGGCTGAGTGTGGGTCTTTGAGAATGACAATTAGGTGTAATACATTACCGACGTCCGCAACAGGTTTACCTGCTATGAATCTCCGGCTACTAATCCTCGATACATTACGCTCCATGCCCCATGGACTTCTGACATGGGTTGCCGGTGAGCCGCTGGAAATTGATGGCAATCGCCTCGACATGAACATGCAGGTGCTCGCCAAGCTATCAACGCGCGGATCAAATACATCGGATGGCCCGCCGAGGTTGGATGATATTAGGCGCACAGCGGCTGAATTCAGCGAACTGAATCTTCCTACCGTAGCGGGCGTTTCCACTGAAGACACTACCATTGAGCTACAGGGCAATTCGCTAAAAGCCAGAATCTACCGCCCGTCATCAAGCGAGCACCCTAAGCCCGCCGTGCTCTTTTTTCATCAAGGTGGACTGGTCATCATGGACCATCTCACGGACAACCACTTCTGCTCGCTTCTTGCGGCGCGATGCGGGGCTGTCGTTTTTTCTCTCGATTACCGGTTGTGCCCCGAGAATCCATTTCCTGCGCCCATCGAGGATGCCAAGGCGCTTTGGGAACACGTTCAAGCCTGCAGTGGTGACTACGGTGTCGATCCTGCACGGGTTGCGCTGGCGGGCGACAGTGCGGGCGGCTTGATCAGTAGTACGCTCGCACTCATTTTAAGAGACGAGCGCGGTCTTCAACCCAAGGCCCTTTGTCTGGCCTACCCCTGGGTCACTACCAATAACGAGAATCAACTAAGTCTCAATAGCTGTGCGAATACCTTCCCTCTGACGACCGACACTATGCACTTCTTTAACTCACACGTGTTTCCCAACGACCTCAATAAAGATCATCCATGGGCAAACCCATTGTATGCGGAGAGTCTTTCTAACCTTCCGTCAACTGTCATCGGTACCGCGGGATTTGATCCAATCCGCGACCAAGGAAATGCCTTTGCAAGCAGGCTTCTAGAGTCAGGAAATGAAGTCACGCATTTTTGCTTCGAGAGCCTGACACACAGTTACCTTGTATTCGGCCGAGTCAGCAATGAGGCTGAACGCGCATGCGAGACGCTTGCTGCCGCCTTATCTGAGAGACTCAATAGCCCTAACTGAGACGGTTTATCCGGCCAATCGCCGGGTTAACCATCGACTTACACCCATCCCAAAGAGTCGACTTAATCGATGCCATCGTCGGGTTGATGAGCCCAAGACATGATGAAGCTCGCGACGTTGGGTCAATCCATAGACGGCAGAGGCTACATCGTCCGGCTTCAATTCCCACGTCATATTCTCTATGTGTCGAGGATCTAGAGAGCGTCCCATTTCAGTATCGATGACCGGCGGCTTAATGCAGGTCACATAAATGTCGTCATCTTCCCATTCGATATTCAATGCCTGAGTGAAGCCATCCACATAAAACTTGGTCGCACTGTAAACAGCCAACAGAGGGATCCCGTGGATACTCGATGCGGAACACAGATTAATCACCACGGCCCCTTCGGTAGCTTTGAGCAAAGGATGCGCGGCATACGATACCAACGTGAGACCCGTTACATTGACATCAACCATCGCCCGAATCTGACTCTCCGACTGCGACATCAGCTCACCGCCGGTCAGAACGCCAGCGTTGTTAACAAGCACGTCAAGCCTCCCACTCGTTGCCTGCGAAAATGTTGCGATAGCCCCCTCAATTGAAGCGTTGTCTCTGACGTCACAATAACCGGCCACGGCGTTTTGAAAATCCGGTTCTGACAACAATTCCTGACAACGAACTGCATTGATATCAAACAAACCCACTTGATAACCCTCACAGGCGAACCGCCTTGCGATAGCGAGTCCAATGCCTTGGGCAGCGCCAGTGATAAATGCTGTCTTCATACCTCACCCCTTGATGCTTTCGAACATTGAATGCCTATTTCTGTTGGGTCATTTTGATGGTCGATGCTCGACTGTCCCATCAGTAGAACATGCATAAGGTAATCTCCCAACACCATATAAAATTTACTTTTCACCCGGGTGAAAAGAAATAATACTGTTGGCCTCAGATAAAGCAGTGTAAATAAGAAAAATGAAGTGGCCCCGTCTCGGTGATGCTATACCTCAGCGAAGGCACCCTATTCGTAAGCTCATAGGACGTGCAGCTTTTAAGCTCATCGGTTGGAAGCTAGAGGGAAACCTGCCGAATAAATCGAAACTGGTCCTTGTGGCGCTGCCGCACAGCTCGAATTTCGATTTCGTTTTGGCGCTGTCCGTCATCTGGGGATGGGGTATCAAACTCAACTATATGGGCAAGCACACACTTTTTAAGTTTCCACATGGCTTCTTCTTCAGAGCTGTCGGCGGGATTCCTGTAGACCGGCGATCGCCACAAGGATTGATCGAAAAAATGATAAGCGAGTTTAACTCACGGTCGTCATTGCTGCTCGGTATTGCGCCAGAGGGGACCCGCAACAGTGACGGCACGTTAAAAGCAGGTTTTGCGCGCATTGCTAAAGCCGCATCAGCTCCCGTGTTACCGATAATTGTTAATTACAAGACAAAAACGCTTACCCTAGGTCAACTCATTACCGATTTGAATGATATTGACGGGATCATTTCGGCGGTAAAAGTTCAGGGACTGGCTGGTCAACGGCGAGCACCCGCGAAGCTCTAGATTCGATGAGCGACTCATTGACCTTTTTAGCCACAACGTCAAACAAACCGACTAAGTGACGCGCAAAGCGGTATTGTGGAGGTTTCACGTTTGACCAGTAACGCGCTCGTCCACTCGACAGACACGGGTGGAGGCAACTCGACTAAATCACCCGACTGTAATTGGGCAGCAAACACGGCCCTTGGTCCCATACAAATAGCATCGGATTACAGGGTCACGGACCCTAACGAATTGCAATTCTCTGAGATAATTTTTCGGTAACTAATATCAGCAGGTGCACTCTGCTCTCGCACCGTTTTCTGAGCCTTAGGCGAAATTAATGGGTATTGAGCAAAGGCCGCTTCAATAATTTCTGCCCCGCATAGCGGGTGTGCGGTACGAACCAACGCAACAATGTTATCGCTAACCGTCTCAAAACTCCGAATGTGATCGGTTGATTGCTCAGACGCAGAAAAAGGGGCCCAAGATTATGTCCAGCTCAGCGACGGCAAATAACCTGAGCCAAGTCTGGTCTTCTTCCGCAACAATCGACACTGACACATCGCTCATTGTTTCCAAAAAGCGACTTAGAACCTGTGGCAGCATCAACTGCTTAACAATTGGTCCAACCCCTAATCGAAGCTCACCCGAGTCTACTGAAGTCATCAACTCCACGTGACGCTTGATATCACATAATTGAGATCTAGCTTGATGCGATTGCGCGAGCAAATAATCGGCCACAGGGGTGGCGACCAAGCCAGTTAAATAACGAGAAAATAGCTTGGCCCCCAAGGTGCGCTCAAGCCGAGCGAGCCGCTTGCTCAATATTGGCTGCGATATGGATAGTCCAATACAAGCTTTGGAGGGACTGCCCGCGATCAAACTATTGATTAGTTTTGGTGCTAGAACCTTGTTACGGTATTAAAAAAATGGAGGTACAAATATCAGCATGGACACACCAAGGGTAACCATCTGGGGAACCGGCACGCCGCGTAGCTTTCGACCGCTGTGGATGGCTGAAGAGCTGGGCATTCGCTATCAGCATAAGCCCATTGGACCAAGGACCGGTGAGACGCAAACCCCCGAATACCAGCAGCTAAATCGCAAGCAGAAAATTCCTTTTGTGCAGGATGGGGACGTGAAGCTGTCGGAGAGTCTAGCTATTTGTCGCTACCTCCGAGATAAGTATCCTTCGGAGCAGGTGCTCAAACCACAGGACCTCTTTACAAAAGCGAAAGAGGACGAATGGTGTTGCTACATCTACGGCGAGTTAGACGAGACCAGCTTGTATGTCATGCGTCGCCATGGCGATCTAAGCATGATTTACGGCGAGTCTGAAACGACGGTCAACGCATCGCGTGCTTATGCCGAGAAGCACTTTGAAGTCGTAGGGCAGCTGCTACAAGCACGGACTTACTTGGTTAGCGACCAATTTGGACTTGCCGACCTCTTCCTAATGTCATGTATTGACTGGGCGAACGCATATCAGGTCGGTCTGCCTGACAACCTGCATAACTATCACGCTCACATTGCTGAACGACCTGCCTACATGCGAGCCATGAAACTAAACTATCCTGATCTTTTTGGAGGTGACTAATGGGTGCCTTAAACGGACTGAAGGTACTTGATTTAACCAGCATGGTTTCAGGGCCCGTGGCGGCAATGATGTTGGCCGACCAGGGTGCACGTGTTATTAAAGTAGAGCCTCTTGTGGGCGAGCAAATGCGGCATATTGGCGGAAAGCATAACGAGATCTCCCCCGCCTTTTATTCTTGTAACCGCGGGAAGGAATCGATTTCTTTGGACCTCAAATCCGATGAGGGTAAAAAGATCCTTCTCGAACTTGTGGCTGACGCCGATGTCTTCATTCAAAACTTTCGCCCAGGTGCGATCGAGCGAATGGGCTTTGGTGAAGATGTCCTTCGAGAGACCAATAAAAAACTGATCTACGTCTCGATCAGTGGTTTTGGCGAGAGCGGTCCGTACTCACAAAAACGGGTTTACGACCCGGTCATCCAGGCACTGTCAGGCGCCACTGACATCCAGATGGATCGCGTTTCCGGGCGGCCACAAATGTTCCGCATCATTCTTGCGGACAAAGTGACGTCACTGACGGCAGCACAGGCGATTAGCTCGGCACTGTATGTGCGCGAAAAAACCGGCGAGGGTCAACACATTCGCTTGTCGATGCTGGAGACGATGCTGTCCTTCTTCTGGCCCGAGGGAATGTCTGGACTCACCTACGGCGATATGGAGTTCGACGTGACGAAACTACAGGGCACTCAGGACCTCGTCTACGAAACACAAGACCGCTATGTCACCGCGGGTGCCATCTCGGACAAAGAATGGGCGGGCATGTGCCGCGCACTCAATCGCGAGGACCTCATTGAGGATCCGCGCTTCAAGACCGCTGGCGATCGATTTGTGAATGTCGAAGAGCGCAAACAAATCACCGCAGGCGAGATCAAGAAATGGGCAAGCAACGAAGTACTCGAGCGACTGGATGCAGAAGGTGTCCCTTCCGCCCCCCTACTGACTCGGATGGAACTCATGGATCATGACCAGATCCTCGCTAATGAATCTATTAACAAGACCACTTACGAGGGATTCGGCGAGGTCCGACAAGCACGTCCCCCAGCACGCTTTGACAAAACACCGAGCGAGATCGCAGGACCTGCGCCAAAGCTTGGCGAGCACGGTCCAAGCTTGCTCGCAGAACTCGGCTATGACGCAGAGACCATCGAGTCACTAATCGAAAACGGCCGGCTTAAGATCGGCCACTAAGCATCGGGGAATAATGAGATGAAAAAAGTATGTTTGGTAATCGGCGCAGGCGCAGGCATAGGCGGTTCAGTGGGTGCCAAGTTCGCAGCGAATGGCTATCACGCTGCCCTATGCCGCCGAAGCGACGCTGAAGGATTACAAAAGCTAGTGGATGGCATTGAATCAAATAGCGGAACCGCTTCCGGTTACATCCTCAACGCCGTCGAAGAAGGTGCTATCGAAAAACTAGTGGAAGAGGTTGAGCAAATCGGTCCCATCGAGGTCGTGCTGTTCAATCTTGGTGCACAGATTGGCAACCGATCACTCGAGAGCACAGCGCTAAAAACCTTTGAGCTCGGCTGGAGGATGGCGTGTATGGGCTTATTTCGACTCGCTAAAGCAGTTATTCCAGCCATGGAAGCCCGCGGCAAGGGTACTATTCTGGTGACCTCAGCCACCGCCGCGGTTCGTGGTAACGCCGGGCAGCACTCACACGCGGCTGCCATGGGTGGCCGGCGCATGCTCTGTCAAACCTTGAACGCAGAATACGCATCCAAAGGCATTCATGTTGCGCACATCATCGTCGATGGCGCTGTCGATGCGCCAGACACGCTCGGCAAAATGTTGGGCGCTGAGATGTTCGAGAAACTCCGTGAGACTCGCGGAAAAGAAGACGGTCTTCTGCTGCCGAATGAAATGGCAGAGACTTACTTCCACATTGCACATCAGCACAGGTCAGCGTGGACGCACGAGCTGGATTTGAGGGCTTACTCAGATCTAGCATGGTGGAACCACGCGCCTTAATCTAACGAAAAAAAATAATAATTAGCGGAGAACTCGGAATGACATTACGCGTTATCCCCTCGGGACAAGCCTGCGGCGCTCGTATCGATGGCATCGATCTCACCCAAGACCTCACCGACTCACAGATAGCCGAACTGAGGCAAATATGGCTCGAGCACAAAGTCGTCGCCCTCCCGAATCAACCGCTCACGCCAGAGGATCTCGAGCGAGTAGCGAAATATTTTGGTGAAATCGGAGAAGACCCATTTTTCGGCCACATCGATGACTACCCCAATATTTGTGCGATTCAACGCAACGCGGACGAGAAGACCCCCATATTTGCCGAGATCTTCCATACCGACTGGAGTTTCATGGCAGTGCCACCCGCGGGCACGGCGCTTTTTGGTATCACTATCCCTCCTCACGGTGGAGACACCTTGTTTGCTGACCAAGTGAAAGCCTACGAGGAAATGCCCGAAGAACTTCGCGAGAAAGTTGAGGGTCTCACCGCCATACACTCCGCCGCACTGGGCTATGCCCCCGACGGCGCCTATGGTGAAGGCGATCAAGCGGCTGGTCGCAGCATGCAGATCAAACCGAGCGAGAAAGCGCGAGAAACCTGTCCACACCCATTTGTACGCGAGCACCACGAGACAGGCACCAAAGCGCTGTTTTCATCCGCGGCCTACATACAGAGCTTTGAAGGTATGTCGTTAGAAGACTCACAGGCCCTCGCTATGGAACTGTATGTCTATCAGACGCAGGAGAAGTTCCAGTACCGCCACAAATGGGAAAAAGACATGCTGGTCATCTGGGACAATCGATCGCTCCTCCACTCGGCAACGGGCGGCTTCGATGGCTACGATCGACTGCTACATCGGGTCACCATTGCGGATACCCAGTGGTAAGTTGCTAGAAAATAACAGTGTGGGGGATACTGAACGATGAGCACAGATGGGTTTATTGAGCATCTTGCGGATGCCATCAGGAACAAGTCACTCTGGCCCGAATTTCCCTCTGGCGTCACCGTTACCGAGGCCTACTCGCTCATCCCTAAGCTGACGAGCCTCATCTCCGGTGAAACGTCGGCGGGAATTAAGGCCGGCGTAACCAACACAGACCTTCAGGCACTTTTTGGTTTAGAAGAGCCTTTACTTGGCCTACTTTACGAGCAAAGTGAAACCGAGAACGCGGCAACATTGCCATACACAGCCAGTCGCCGCATCGAGTGTGAACTGGCTATGCGGCTCAACAGCGATGGCAGCCCCATCAGCATCGGCCCCGCCGTGGAATTTGTCCGTGTGGACTTCTGCAGACCTGAGGATTTGACCCCCGGCAACGTGACGCTCGCCAATTTGGGCGCGGACCAATTTATCTTAGGTGCGATGAGCGCTTGGGACAGCTTCGACTTCACTGCCCTTGCGGACATTGACATTGAATTGAAGCGGGGCGGTGAGGTCATACTCACGACCTCACCCCTCGATTCTTTTGGTGGCCCAAAGCCAGCGCTTGATTGGTGTGTCAGTAAAGCGAACAGCCTTGGATTTGCGATACCTCAAGGGGGAGTACTACTGGCTGGGACCAACGGAGCCGCGATGGAAGCAGATCCAGGCCATTACGAAGTCAGTTACGGGCCGCTGGGCACAATTGAATTTACCATCGCGTGAGTTACCAAGAGGCGACAGCGTTCTAATCGGCAGCCGTCGCCCTGCACGCGTAGATATCTTCACTCGTAGCTAATCATCAACCGGTTTCAATCGTCCAACAAAACAGCGCTTTCACTGGCGCTATCTGCCACTTTGCGGGTAACGTGTAGCGCGATCATCAAAGAAAAACAGAGATGCCGCATGTACTCACTCTCCCCCGAGAAACTAACCAAAAAAACAAGCATTACCCCTCTTAACCGGGCCAAACGGCTCCTAGCGGTCGTTGTGACCAGTGGAATGATGGTCAGTCTTGGATGCAGTCAATCGGAGACTGATAGGTCACACCGCTATGAAGCGACCGTGGTAAAGACCGAATACGGCATTCCGCACATCACGGCTGAGTCCTGGGGTTCTCTAGGTTTTGGAGAAGCCTACATGGCAGCAGAAGATCACATCTGCAATATGGCGCTGGCACTGGTGCAATCGCGCGGTGAGAGCGCCGCAGTTTTTGGCCCTGGTCCCCGCAACCGAAATCTCAGTAGAGACATTGTCGTCAAGGCGCTTGGCATCCCCGAAAAGGCTGGCGAGGCGCTTGCAGCGCAAGAGCCTCTAATCAAAGAATGGGTCGAGGGTTATACCGCCGGATATAACCAGTTTGTTAATGAGCGCGCCGGCAAGTTTGGATCATGGTGTGATGAAGCGAACTGGGTAAGACCGGTCACGGCAACGGAGTTCATGGCTCAGTACGTTACCTTGGTCTACACCTTGCCACGAATTTCAGGGGCAATTACCGCAGCGGCACCACCAACTCCCCAAGTAGAGGCAAGTGCAGCTATCGCCGCGCTCGGGATAGCGCCACCATTGCGCGATACGCTCACGGATATGAAGCTTCGCGATATGGGCTCTAATGCCTGGGCAATTGCCTCGGAGCGGTCAGAAAACGGCAAAGGATTGCTGCTAGCCAACCCACATTACCCCTGGTACGGCATAGCACGATTCTGGGAAAAACACCTCACGATTCCTGGCATCTACGATGCCTATGGCGCCGGTTTAATCGGCGCGCCGGGCGTCGCCATTGGTTTCAATGAAGCGGTTGGTTGGTCACATACAGTGTCGAACTCAAAGCGCACCGTGATCTATCAACTCGCACTCAATCCAGATAATCCTCGGCAGTACCGGTGGGAAAATGGTTGGCGGGACCTCAACTCAGTAACCGTCAGCGCTGATGTAAAAATGCCGGATGGGCTAAGCAATAAACAGCACACTGTTTGGTTTTCGCATCATGGTCCCTTGATGGCCCTACCAGGGCTGACCGATGATCCCTTCACAGTCTTTGCCGTCCGAGATGCCAATGCAGAAAACCTTCATACCTTCGCGCAATGGCAAGCCATGGGCAGTGCGAAAAGCATGGATGAATTCATCGAGGCGCATCGCAGTTACAACGCTATGCCCTGGGTTAACACAATCGCGGCTTCAGCAGATGGCCGCGCGGTTTACATTGATAACTCCAATGTCGGTGCCTTAAGTGAGGAGGCCATTCTCAACTGGCATAACACCCTGAAAGCTGTACCTAAACTTCAGTATCTCTATCTATCGCGAGGACTTGTGATCCTTGATGGAAGCCAGCCAAGTAATGAGTGGCTAAAAACAAACTCTCCGGTACCGCATACCGAGCCATTTGAGCGTCGGCCGCTTATCGAGAGCAATCAGTACGTCTTCAATGCGAATGACAGCTACTGGCTCAGTGACCCGGACAAGCCGGCCGCAGCATTTTCACCCCTCTACGGACCGACCATGACACCCCGAAGCGTTCGCACACGCATGAATATTGCCTTACTGCGCCCGGATAGCCCGTACGGACACGCCGGTGAGGACGGTAAATTTACTCGCGGCGAAATTCAGACCGCCTTGTTCAGTAATGAAAGCCTGACAGCCGACATGCTCTTGCCCGAGCTACTCGCAGCCTGTGATGCAACGCCTCAACGCTCTATCGAAGACACCCCAGTAAACCTGACCCAAGCCTGTAACGTCCTGGCCGCCTGGGATCGTCGCTTCAACAGCGAGTCACGCGGCGCTGTGTTGTTCAGAGAATGGATCACGCAATACCCCGCTGACGAAACATCACTTGGCTCATCACTGTTTCAACAGCCGTTTAACCCCATGGAGGCAGCTACTACCCCCGCTGGGCTTGCCAACACCGAACTCGCGCTCGACCGACTCGCTCGTGCGGTATTGCTACTTGAAGCCGAGGGCATTGCTCTCGATACGGCGCTGGGCAATCTGCAAATTGGGCACCGGTCTAAGCGCCAATACCCGATTCATGGCGGCAATCGGCACGAGGGCATTGCCAACCTGCAAATGAGTACCAGCGTGGGTAACAACCCAACCGAAACACCCATCTTCACGGGCAGCGACGAGTTTGCTGGGGGCAGCAACAGCTTGTCGAAATCAGGCTACAACGTCGTTCACGGCTCCAGCTTCATTATGACGCTTGGCTGGAATGACACAGGACCAGAGGCCGAGGCCATACTGTCCTACTCACAGTCAGGCGACCCGGATTCTCCACACTTCGATGATCAAACCCAGCTCTATGCCGAGAAGGCCTGGCGACCAGTTCGCTTCACGCCGAGTGATATCGAAACCCATGCGGTATCACGGAGAGTACTCCGCTCGGTTGATTGATCACAAAAAAGCCCGCGACAGCGGGCTTTTCTTATTCAACCCCGGAATCAGTCCGGCGCGTTTGCCAGATCACCTCTGATATATCGAGCCGCAAATAGGTAGAAAACACCCGACATGAACATAGCCGTTGGGATGATGTACATCATCGCATAGCGCAAAGAATCAACGCCGCGTTGATCCACCAATGAATCGCTCACTAACCCAACCGTTGTGGGTCCCATACCAAGGCCAATAATATTCAAAATAAAGAACAGTAGCGCCGAGGAGACCGCTCTCATCTTAAGGCCCACCATGCTGTGGACACTCGCAATGGTCGCGCCTAGGTAGGCATTGGCAAGAATCGATGGGATTGTCATACACATGAGTGCTGTATAGGGGTCATCAACCCAGAAAGTACTGATTTGAAGCGGTATCGATATGACGCAGGCGCAGACTGCAACCCACATGTACCAACGCTTGTCATTCTTACCTAGCTTGTCTGCGATAACACCTGATCCGAATACACCGATCGCGCCACCCACTCCAATAATGAGCGCCAGCCAGGTGCCGAGCTCGCCGGTTGGCATTTGGTGGGTTCTGATCATGAATGACGCGACCCAGTTAGCGGTGCTATAGCCAGCAAACGCATTCATCGCTGCACCCAAGGCCATAAACAGGAACGAGCGTCGGCTTAACAAGACCTTGAAAACCGTCATCATTGAGGGGTTATCACCGGTAGAGGCCTTATTTTCAGCAAGTCCTCGAATGGGCTCAGGCACTGTTAGGTAGAGCACAAGAGCTAACAGCACACCGGGAATGCCAACGACGAAAAACGCGACACGCCACCCGAAAAACTCGTTCAACCAGCCGCCAAACAAGAAGCCGAACAAGATGCCAATGCTAATGCCCGTTGAGTAAAAACCAATGGCGCTGGCGCGCTTCTCGGGCGGGAACATATCGGAAATCATCGAGTGCGAGGGCGGGCTACCGCCAGCCTCACCAATGCCCACACCGACCCGCGCCGCCAGCAGCTGCCAGTAGTTTTGAGCCAGACCACTGATGGCTGTCATACCACTCCAGATCGTAAGTGAGACAGCAACAATGTTTCGACGATTACTCCTGTCAGCAAGGCTCGCAATGGGTAAGCCCGCAAAAGTGTAAAACACAGCAAAGGCAAAGCCTGTAAGAAGCCCAAGCTGTGCATCGCTCAGCATGAGATCAGCCTTTATCGACTCCTGCAAAATCGACAGTAGCTGTCGATCAATGAAATTAATGCTGTAGACGATCGTTAAAATGCCAAGGGCATAATACGCCGCCTTTGTAGACGCATATGGATTGTTTGCGGTTTCTGCCGCAGCAGTTGAGTCAGTCATGAGATACCACTATTTGAATTATTGAGGTAACGAGCCTGTTCCCAGATGCTCGTTGAAAGTAAACCTACACGACACACCGACTAAGGCATAGGTCTGTTGTGAAAAAGAGATCTTCAGAACTCAATTTGGGCGCCTTTCACTAAAAATCCTACGCAGGGTGACAACATTGGGACCAGTTTTGGACCGGCAGGATGGTCGCTCCCATTTACTGCATCGAACGAATTCGCTTAAAGAAGGGATAGCCCAATGCGATAAGTGCAGCCGTGACCAGTAACTGAACTGGGTATTGAATGGCGGTATAGAGTACGGTCCAGCCTGTGATAGCGAGGAAGATCAGTGCTGGAAGCGGGTACCATGGCATGGTAAACGTCGATTCATCGCGAGTAACGCTGATACGCCGCCGCCTGCTGACAAAAACAGCCACGACAGTGAAGAACGTATTTGCAGCCATTACGAGACCCGCAAACAACAGTATTTGCTCGAAGGTCGAGGTCCATAGAAAGCAGAGGGCAACCAGCCCCATGAACACAATTGAATTTGCGGGAAGGCCACCTTTGTTGGTTTTGCCCAGCCACGCGAGGCCTCGATAATCCTGCCCCAAACGCTGTAGTGCTCGAGGTCCCGCCATAATCATCGCACTGACCGTGGAAATCAGAACACCCGATAGCAGTAGCGAGACAATGAAAGCGCCGCCTTCTCCCAAGACAGTTTCGGCCACAATAAAGGCAATCTCTACTTCACCCGTCATCGATGAAATAGATGCTGAGGTCAAAAAGGCAGTGTTGAGCAGCACATACAGCACGGTAACCAAGGCACAGCCTACGATCAGGGCTCTAGGTAAATCCCTTTGAGGATGCTCCAACTCACCCAAGATATAGGTGGCAGCGTTCCAACCCGAATAGGCATAGGTCACATAGATAAGGGCGATCGCACCTGCACCGGAAAGGATCTCACCCGCATTCAACAGTGAAGCACCTGTGACCTGATGTGAGAACTCACTGCCAGCGGTAAATGCGGTCAACACAAAGGCGGCAATCAGCAGTAGCTTAAGCAATGTCAGCAGATATTGACCGCTGGAGCTCTCACGATAGGTACGAGTATGAATAAGCACCATGAGCACGATCAGGGTTGTTGCAGTGATCTTGGGCGGTAAGGAGGGAAAGGCGGTGGCGAGATAAATCCCA
>Ga0160423_10000527_pt1 | contig 31400 bp, 33 predicted proteins | sample CRUFie14St8metaG_FD_108191 | JGI IMG/M metagenome (GOLD analysis project Ga0160423, IMG submission 108191) | Marine microbial communities from the Costa Rica Dome - CRUD Field 142mm St8 metaG | ecosystem: Environmental > Aquatic > Marine > Oceanic > Photic zone | place: Costa Rica: the Eastern...
ATCGCCTCGACGTTGATGCCAAGGCGATCGAGCGCGACACCACCTGGGGCGCTGGCCCCGAACCGGTCAATGCCAACTTGGCGATCGCTCCACTCATGCCATCCAAATGTTGAACCTGCCTCTACCGACACGGTGGGCACTCCAGGGGTAAGGATCGAATTGCGCAGCGCGACACTTTGTGAACGGAAACGATCCCAACTCGGCATTGAGACCACCCGCACAGATCTTCCTGATGCTCTGAGGGTGTCCGCTGCATCGACGCACAGCGAGACCTCTGATCCCGTTCCAATAAGAATGACATCTGGGTCGCTTGTGTCGTTGCCGACCACACCCGCACCATTCGTGATTGCGGAGCCATCGGTCACCACTCGGATATCTTGACGGCTTAAAATCATTGCGGTTGGGCCATCGTGGTTCACGGCGTCTTGCCAAGCGTGAGAGGTCTCATTCGCATCAGCCGGGCGCAGCACGTGCAGATTGGGCGTAGCCCGCAAACCCGCCAATTGTTCCACCGGTTGATGTGTTGGCCCGTCCTCGCCAACAGCCACCGAATCGTGCGTGAAGACAAACACGACCCGGGCACTGGAGAGCGCCGCAAGTCGGACCGGTGGGCGCATATAGTCAACAAATACAAAGAATGTTCCACCAACAGGGAGCACGCCACCGTGAAGGGCCATGCCAACCATTGCCGAGCCCATGCCATGTTCGCGAATGCCGTAGTACATCTGACGGCCATCGAGGTTTTGCGCAGACTGACCGGAGAATGAGGCCACTTTCGTGCCAGTGTTGCCGGTGAGGTCTGCTGAACCTGACACAAGCCCTGGTAGGAGACCGGCGGTGGCGTCAAGCGCCGCTTGGAGTGCTTTACGCGTCGCGACCTCCGATCCGAGATCCCACGTTGGCAGCACGTCAGCAAGGTTGGGCGTTGTCACACCAAAGCAGCCGTCCCAATCACTACGTTGCCGGGCATCATGAGATGCTAATTCCCACGCCGCATGTGCATGGGCACCGGCCGAAGCTGTCACCTCTCGATACGACTCGATGAGATCTGTCGGAAGGTGGAACGGCTCATCGGGGACTCCCATCACCGCTTTGGTCCGAGAGACATCTTCAGCTGAGAAGGCAAGTCCGTGCGCAGCATGCGAATCAGTGTGATCTGGTGACGGAAACCCAATGTGTGTGCGTAACACCAACAGACGTGGTTTCCCGTTGGGAGTACGAGCAGCCTCGAGCGCGGTTTCTAACGCATCAAGGTCTTCGCCAACGTCGCCAAGCTCGGCGACATCCCATCCGTACGCTCGGAAACGGGCAGCAACATCATCACTTACTGCGAGGTCAGTGTCGCCATCAATGGTGATTCGATTGTCATCAAAAACGCATACAAGACGATCAAGTCCGAGGTGTCCAGCAAGAGACGCCGCCTCGTGGCTGACACCCTCCATCAAACACCCGTCGCCCGCAATCACCCACGTGTGATGGTTGATGGCATCGGCACTGAACTGCTGACGAAGAAGTCGCTCAGAAATCGCCATACCAACTGCATTCGCAAACCCTTGGCCGAGCGGTCCTGTCGTGACTTCAACACCAGGAGTATGGCCAACCTCTGGATGACCAGGCGTCGCTGACCCCCATTGACGGAACGCCCGCAGATCGTCGGCCGAGAGTGAGGTACCGCTGAGGTGGAGCATGGCGTATTGCAAGATCGATGCGTGGCCTGCAGAGAGAATGAAGCGGTCGCGATCAACCCAGCTGGGATCTGCGGGGTTGTATCGCATTACGCGGCTATACAACACGTGAGCAAGTGGTGCGAGTGCCATGGCGGTTCCCTGATGGCCACTATTCGCCGCCAGGGGTCCGTCCATTGCGATACCTCGAATCAACGAGATTGCGAGTTGGTCTTGTTCAGGCGTCAGAGAGCTGAGAATCGACACATCGGCGACTGTACCTTCCCTCGCCTGAGCGGCTGGGATTCGCAGAGAACTTTCTACTCCGCTGGGGGCAAAAGAGTGAAGGGAACAATGGTGAGCGGTCCACGATCAATCCGGCAGTGTGCATAGGCCGTTGAGTACTCCTCAAATGGCAACTCGGCACGTACGAGACGATAGGTAAACCTTCCTGGCTCAACGGTGAAGGGGCTGACGTTTCTTGCAAGAGGTTCCTCTTCTTCAATTTCAGTTCTCCGATGGTCGAAAAACGACACCTCAAACACGCCCTGCCCGGATTGATCTACGGGGCAATGGATTAATGCCACAAGGTGCGGCGACACCGTCGTTGGAACAGGTTCGGTCGAAGCCTGCGAGAACATCGCTCCGGTGATGTCAAGACGAGTGGATGGGCCAGGAGCCGACCGCATCTCGAAATTTTCTACGAACAGTGCCGCAACAAGTTCCATAGGGCCAGAGTACAGAGGTCGACCGCGGTACCGTTACATCCAACGTTGTGGAAATTTCAAGACAACACGCCATGAATCGGCCATATCGACTGGGCCAAAATGTCGCGAATCTTCGCCCTCTGAAGAATTGTCGGCGAGTAACATCCATCGATTCTGGTCAATGTGATCACCGAGGCGCTTGACGATCCAGAACTCAGGCCGCTCAGGGTGTTCCACTACCCGCAATTGATTGCGACGTAATCTTTGTGACCGGATGGCGATGAGACCCTGGCCTGGGTTCAACGTCGGCAGCATCGAGCGGTCCTTAACAAGAAACCGCTTTACCGGGGCGATCTTTCGCCGTCGGGGATGCGCCGTCATGGCGCGAAGGCTAGTCTCGAAGGTGTCAAAGGCACCAATAACGGTGCACACCAGACCCTCCAAGGAGACTACTATGCTCGGACGACTGTTCGCCTCAGCCACACCAGCCCACGCTCACTGCGACCTCTATTGTGGTGTGTACGACCCGGCTCAGGCCAAGATCGAGGCACTCTCGGTCGTGAAGACCGCCCAGAAATACCACGAATCAGATGACGGCGTGTTCCAGGACCGGTGTATCTTCATCAAGGAGCAGCGCGCCGAAGAGTGCAAGCATCACCTCATGGTGCTCTGGGCCGACTTCTTCGCACCCGCACATTTTGATGAGTTCCCTCAGCTGCACGACTTGTTCTGGAAGGCTGTGCACCAAGCGGGCGAGGCGAAGAAGTCAATGGACCCCGCAGTTGGCGAGCAACTCGTTTCCTACATCGATGAGATTGCCGACATTTTTTGGAAGACGGACAAGGGTCAGCAGATGGGTGTATACCCACCAGCGTGACTTCAAACTTGTTCTACGCTGAACTGAACTTGGGTACTTGGCTTCATCGCCAAGTACCCTTTTTCTTTCAGGACGGCGCTGGTGAAAGTGGAATCAGATCCGTCTTCAAAGGCGAATGACGGCAGGGTCTGAGGGTCGCTTCACCTCCGAGGTAAGCGAAGAAGGATGTGTCGTCATGTTGGGGATGTCGATGGACGAGAACCGCTCACCAGTTTCAACCCATCGAGACGCACGCGAGCCAGGCCTAGCCACGTCATCGGTTTGATCAAGAACCATCCGATGTCGATCTCGTACCAACGGTGTGCAAGTTTGGCCGATGTCGGTGCTGCGTGATGGTTGTTATGAAAGCCCTCACCAGCGGTGAGAAACGCAAGCCATTGAAGATTCGTAGCTGAATTGTTGTACGGACGGCGCCCAAAGTGATGCCCGATCGCATTCACCGCTGAATTCGCAGCGATGTAATAGTTGAGATGCACCACGGCAGCAAGCAGTGCGATAAACGGGCCAAAGAGCAGCATGAGAATACCGAGGCCAGCGCCGAGACCGAGCAGAGCGTGATCAAACAGTACTTTGTCGAGCCGATCTGCGGGTAGATCTTTTGCAAAACGTTTGGTGTTTGTGACATCTCGCGCTGCTCGGCGGTACATCGCATAATTGCGGACTTGAACCTTCCACCAACCGTGTATCACCGGTGAGTGAGGGTCTTCAACTGTGTCGGTGTGCGCGTGATGCTTGCGGTGAACGGCCACCCACTGTCGTGGTCGAATTCCGGTGGTTAGCCAGAGCACGATTCGGAATGCCCCGCGAGCGGGCCGGCTGAAGGTGACGGCACGATGCGCCAACCCTCTGTGGAGATACACCGTTGTCACCAAGTTGGCCGCAGTGGTAATCGCGACACCGAGAACACCGGCAATAACGAGGCTGAAGTACCAAGCAATGTCAAATGTAATCACGTCATCGACCATAGCAAACAGCTCACAAGCGTTCTCTGAACGAGCGATGAGCCATCTGCTACCTACGCGTGGAACCTTCCACTGACTAGCGTAGGAGTCATGGCAGACCCCTCGAACTCGCCGACAACCACGAGCACCCTCTCTGAAGCAGCCTCAAAAAATCTCGTCGAGCAATATGGTGTACCGCTCGCTGCGGAACACATCGTTGCAGATGCCGAATCGGCTGTAGCAGCAGCTGCGCACATCGGTGGGGCAGTGGCCATCAAATTGAATGGTGACAGCATCGCCCATAAGACCGAACGCGGCTTGGTGCGCCTCTCGCTGGCTGGCGAAACCGCAGTGCGGTCGGCTGCGGAAGAATTGCTGGCTGCGGCTCGCCCTGAAGATGGCGACGTGTCGCTTCTCGTCGCCCCGATGGTCTCGGGAACGCGGGAATTCATCGTTGGAATGATTCGCGATCCGCAGTTCGGGCCGATGGTGATGCTAGGCGTCGGTGGTGTGCTCGCTGAAGCTATTGCTGATGTCGCGTTCCGTCCGGCACCAGTCGATGAGGTTACCGCGCAGGAGCAGATCGACAGCCTTACGATGAGAGACCTTCTCGGTGAGTTCCGTGGAGATGCCGCCGTTGACCGACAACTACTTCTCGACACCCTTGTTGGACTCGGCAAACTTGCCGAGGAGCACCCAGAGGTGATGAGCGTCGACATTAACCCGCTCATTATCGATCGATCGGGACGTCCCGTCGCGGTAGATGCCTTGGTTGAAGTCGACGAAGCCCTTGAGCATGACACATCAGCTACCTCTCGACCCCAACCCTCAGATGATCACTTTCGGGCCCTATTCGAGCCAAGCGGTGTCGTCGTCACCGGTGCATCCAGTCACCCGGGAAAGTTCGGCTTCGTCGCATTACACAACTTGCTCGCTGCCGGATATTCGGGAAATGTCTTCGCGACAAATCGCTCCGGTGAGGAAGTGCTCGGCATACAGACGATCAGCGATGTCGCAAAGGTGCCCGATGGCGCAGCTGACCTAATGTTCGTGTGTACGCCGGCCTCCGCCAACCTGGAACTCCTCGAAGACGCTGCACAGCGGGGTGTGAAAGCGGCGTTCCTTACCTCAGCTGGCTACGGCGAAGCCGGAGAGGAAGGACGAGTGGCCGAAGCTGAGCTCGTGGCGACCGCTGACCGACTCGGAATATTGCTCGCAGGTCCAAACGGCCAAGGTGTCGTTTCAACCCCGGCGTCGCTTTGTGCGCAGATCGTTGCGCCTTATCCTCCAGAGGGCGGCATCGGTGTGGCATCGCAGTCTGGAAACTTCGTGTCGACCTTTCTTAACCTTTCACGGTCCACCGGAGTAGGGGTAAGTCGAGCGGTGTCCGCGGGAAATGCAGCAGCCGTCTCTGTTGCCGACTATCTCAGCTTTTACTCCCGAGACGAAAAGACAGCCGTATCGCTCGCATACATCGAGGGCATCACTGACGGCCGTGGCTTGATGGAGCGACTCGCTGGAGCGGCACGCCACAAGCCGTTGGTCGTGCTAAAAGGAGGAGCGACGGCAGGTGGAGCACGCGCAGCCGCAAGTCATACCGGGGCTCTGGCCGCTGATGACCGCATTTTTGATGGTGCCTGCCAAGCGGCTGGTGTCACTCGAGTGCACTCGGTGGAAGAAGCATTTGACGCAGCGGCATCATTTGCCACGCAACCATTGCCCAGTGGCCCGAATGTAGTGATTCTCACAACTGCCGGTGGGTGGGGTGTTGTGACCTCCGATGCCGTCACGCGTGATACCGATCTGACTCTCATGCAGCTTCCTGAACAGTTGCTGGCTCAAATCGATGAACACCTCCCGCCTCGCTGGAGCAGGAATAATCCCGTCGACTGCGCAGGAGGTGAAACAAGAGACACGATTCCGACAGTGATGGGCCTAATCGCACACCATCCGGATGTGCATTCAGTGATCTACCTCGGAGTTGGAATTCAATCGAACCAAGCACGCGAAATGCGGACAGGGCAGTTTTATCCAGATCATGGTCTCGAACGGATCGTTGAATACCACGAACGCCAAGACCGCCGATTCGCAGAGGCAGCAGCGCAACTTAGCACCGAAACCGGCAAGCCAATTTTGGTGGCGACAGAACTTGCCGTGGCTGACGCAAGTAATGCTGGACCGGCAGCAGTGCGTGAGTCGGGACGGCTGTGCTACGCAACTGGTGATCGTGCAGTGGTGGCTCTCGGCCATATGTGGCGATACGCGCGATTCCAGGACCGTCGCCGGTCGTGACCGCACCCAGGGGCCGACGGCTTCACCCGGTGGTGGTGTTGGCGGTCATTGCGCTGTTGCCCGTGATGATGTTGGTCGGGCTACGTTCTTTATTGTCCGAGGAAAGAGTGGAGACTCCGGTCGTTCTCACACCATCACCATCGGTTGGACCTTATGAGATTGCATTGCGGAATGTCATGTCTTTTCGCCGCACGGCGCCTGAGCTTTCCGGACGTGCTAATCGCACCGAATTGGTCATGGCTCTTCAATCGGTAACGTCACAGATGGCTCCAACTTCGTGTTTGGCAATGTCGGTTGACGGCGTGTCCTTACCACTTTCAGCCGACACAGCCGCGATCCCGGCAAGTACAGTGAAAATTCTCGTCGCTTCGGCTGCGATAGACGTGCTGGGACCGGAGTACACATTTACGACCAGAGTGGTGGGTGCGAAGCCCGTCGACGGTGTGGTGAACGGTGACCTCGTTCTCATCGGCGGAGGCGACCCGCTGCTCAGTGGTGACTGGTATCCAAACTCAAACCTGGACAGGTACCCGGTGTTTGGCCATACCTCCCTCGATGAACTTGCAAGGTCATTATCCGCGAATGGTGTCACCAGTATCGCTGGCCGGGTTCTCGGTGACGGAAGCCGCTATGACGACGAGTGGTACTACGACGAGTGGGGCGCAGGTACAGCGGGTATCGAAGCCGGGCCCATCGATGCACTCATGGCAAATGATGCCCGGATCGAAGGCGATGATTACCGGGCGCTTGATCCGGTTGCGGGCGCATCACGGGAATTTGTTCAACGGCTCAACGCAGCAGGAATTCAAGTCTTGGGTGGGAGTGGGGTCGGATCGCCGTCCGCTGATGCGATCGAGTTGGCGAGGGTGACGTCGTTGCCGCTTTCGCTGGTGATTAAAGAGATGCTTCAGAATTCAGACAACAACACGGCTGAGATGTTGGTGAAAGAAATCGGCTTCCACAGCAAGGGCAACGGAAGTCGCCAAGACGGTCTCGCAGCAATTCAAAGTTCGTTGTCCTCTCAAGGGGTTGATCTCACTGGTTTACGGTTGGTTGACGGAAGTGGGCTCTCGAATACGTCGCGGTTGCGGTGCAAGACCCTCGTCGACACACTCACCGCTGCTGACAGTTCTGTTATCGATGGTCTCGCGGTGGCGGGCGTGTCCGGAACGTTGAGCTCGATCTTTGCTGAAGGTCCCATGACCGGGGTGCTTAAAGCCAAAACAGGCACGCTCGGAAATCTTCCATATAACGAAGATCCATTGGCGGTTAAGGCACTGGCAGGCGAGTACATCGCACGTGGTGGAGAGACACTTTCGTTCGCTCTCGTCTTGAACCAGACGATGGTAAATGACCAAGCGAATTATCGACCGATATGGGATGCCCTGGCATCAACAATGGCCCAATATCCGACTGGGCCGACGGCAAGCGAGATGTCGCCGTGAGAGCCTCGACCGGACGTATTTTCGTCATTGCAGTCGTACCGCTGCTGATCGTCACGGGGTTCTGGAACTGGACGAGCGATCAAGTGCGTTCAGAATCAGTAAATACCGTCCCTCATCAGAAAAGTTCATCTGAGGTTCAGATCTCACCTGTTGCTGTCTCTTCATTTCGGCGAGTCTCTCCAGCGATTGTCGCCTGGGAGGAACGTCGATCACAGGCCGCGGATCTCGCAACGGTAGTAACTTCGCTTAGTAGCGATGAGTGTGTCATCGTCGAACACGAGGGGATCGAGCTCGTCTCAGTCACTAAAGGTCCTCACCTCAGTGAAATGGGTCGAAGATTTGCCACGGCCGTCACCTCATTACAACTTTTGGGGCCTAACTTCGCGTTCCCAACAGCGATCGACGGAAACGAACCGGTTGACGGAGTAATTACCGGCGACCTCTTTGTTGTCGGCGGGGGAGACCCGGCCGTGGCAAGCGACTCGCTTTCGTTTTTTTTCGCTGACTCCTTATGGGGTTACACCTCACTTGACGTGCTCGCCAATGCGCTTGTGGCCAGCGGGGTGACGCGAATTACCGGTGATGTGATTGGCGATGGAAGCATCTTTGTGGAAGAGCAATTGGCCCCTGGTGAGGTTCCTACATGGTCGGGACTCATCGTCGATGACGGGCGCATCTTCTCGAGTGCGCAAAATCGTGGAATCAACTCGTCTCAGACAGCAGCAAAGACCATGCTGGACCTGCTTCGGGCATCGGGTATCACCGTTGACGGAACTTCAACAACTGGCGTGGCTTCGGTAGACCTCGTTCCGCTTGCAGTGGTGAACAGCGCATCGCTGAGAGCGATGGCGCAGGCCCTCCTCCGTAACAACTTGACTGACGCGGCGTGGGCCGCAACATTTGGCAACTTCGAAAGTCGCATTGCCGTGGAACTTGGTGGCCAAGGCTTTCCTGAACAGGGACGACGAGAGATGGTTCTCGCTCAAAATGCTGCGCTTGGCACGGAGATGCGCTCCACCGATGCCGGAATTGAACTTGCGTGTAGCGATCTCGAGGAGCTCTTTGGAGTGCTGGAGACCGAGTATCCCGAACTATTGGGTGACATCCAGGTGAGTGGCGTGAACGCAACTGGCGTGTTGATCTCCGCTGGAAACGATTCGTTGGTCGCCGGTCGAACGGCGCTTGGCGTTACCTTTGCTGCGATGGGAAACGAACCTTCAATTGAGACGGTGATCGGCGCCGTTTTTGATGTGATTGACCGTTTTGCTGTTGAACGTGACCCACTCGCATTTAGCCCGGAAGTAGCTATCGATGCACTCTGATAACGAGCCGTACACCTCCGCAATGTTTCCCTTGTCTGCAGTGGTCTTCCCGAGCACCGCATTACCGATGAGGATTTTCGAACCCCGCTACCAGCAGTTGATGTCAGATTTGCTAGCGGGTGATGACGAACTGCAGTTCGCAATTTCACCGATTGTTCGAGGTCGGGAAGTTGGAGGAGGCGACGAGCGTCTGGAAGTTGCAACGATGTGCAAACTCGCCCAAGTAATGGTGCAGCCAACTGGTGAGTACACCTTTCTGGCACTCGGCCAGCGGAGAGTTCGAGTCATCGAGTGGCTCGACGACGACCCTTACCCGCAGGCTGTTGTGATTGACGCAATAGAGAGTGATGCATTACCCGATCTGGCCGATATCGCCCATGAAATCAACCGCGTCGAAAAGGTTCTTATCCAACTTGGCGCAGAGGTTCCCGATCACCTGCCGCTCGTTGACGGAGAAGAACGTCTGGCTGCGTTCCGGCTTGCAGGAATGGTGCCGATTTCTGACCTCGACCGCCAAGCAATTCTGTTGTCAAACGATCCATCTGATCGGTTACGCAGATTTTCGCAGGCGCTTGACGATCTTGAGGCTGTTCTGAAATTCAGAGAACCGTGATAGGAATAGCAGGGTGAAGTTCAAGCGCTCCGAAAGTGAGTCGCGAAAAAAGCGGTCTCGACCAGCATCAATCGATGCGGTCATTGACGCGCTGACGTCCTATGTGAGGGGTCAGCTTCTTCGCCCGCTCTCAGGTGCTGGTCGATGGCTCCTGTTCGGCATTGTTGGCGGGTTACTGGTCGGAGCGGGAGTGGTCTTCATGCTTCTTGGGGTGCTGCGCTTACTGCAGACTGAACTTTCGGGAATGTCAGGGGTGAACTCTCGACTTTCGTGGCTCCCATACCTCATTGTTCTCGTCATTGGAGTTGCAGTACTTATCGTCACGTTGCAACGAATTAGCCGAACTGAATTGTTTTCCGACCGCGAACAAGAGAGGGTGTCTAAATGAGTAATGATTCAGCAACACCAGGCTCACGGGATGACCTCCAATCAACGCTCGAATCGTTTCAACAGACGCTTCGTGGACAGATTGACAACCGTCGCCAGACCATTGTGACTGTCGCCCTTGTTCTGTCTGTTGGGATGACTGTGGTTGCGTACCTGCTCGGTCGTCGGTCAGGCCGGCGGAAATCTGCGATTATTGACATTCGTCGCCTCTGATTTCAATGAATAGGCGGCAGCAAATGGTCGGTCGGGCGGTTTCTACATCGATTCGAAGGGGAACCTGGGGAGGGAGCCCGGCGTACCGGGTAGTGGCCATAAGCATTCTCGTCATGCGCGGTGTGCGGAAGCTTGTGCGACGGGAACCCGAGGTGGTTCGAAGGATAAAGATTGGGCCTGGATCAGCGATGTCGTTTGCAGTTCGTCGTGGTGGTCGTCGTTGATCATTCGGCTACGTCAACCCTCCAGAGAGGTTGAAGTTCGAGGTGGGCGGCCGGCACGGGCGGTTCTCATAGAGCTTGGTTTTGCTCCTGAAAGTTACATCGTCATTTGTAACGGCACGTTGGTGCCTTCAGACACAGTTCTTCATGAATCAGACAGCGTTGAACTTCGTCCTGTGATTTCAGGAGGTTAGCGATGTCGAAGTGTCGCTCGTGCGGTGAAGCAGCCGTCATTGACCTTCCCCGTCACAATGCCAATTTCTGCACTGAGCATTTCGTCCAACTATGCCGGCGGCAACTGTCGAAGGCGATCAGCGATTTTGGGATGTTCACGGGAGACGATCGGATTCTTGTTGCGGTGTCGGGAGGCAAGGATTCACTCGCTCTCTGGGACATGCTCATTGACGCTGGCTTTCAGGCCGACGGTCTCTATATCGGTCTAGGGATTGGTGACTACAGCACTGAAAGCGGTGCTATCACCCGCCGTTTTGCCCAGCGGCGCGGGTTAAAACTGCTGGAAGTCGATATCCGAAACGAATATGGATTTGATATCCCAACTGCAGCGGGTGTTACCGGCAGAAGCCCGTGTTCAGCGTGCGGGCTATCGAAACGACACATTTTTGACGACGTTGCGCAGCGCGAGGGCTATGACGTCCTGGCAACAGGGCACAATCTTGATGACGAGGCAGCGGTTCTTTTCGGGAACACATTGAGGTGGGATGTGGAGTATCTTCGGCGCCAAGGTCCGGTTCTGCATTCCGGAAATGGCTTCGGAAAGAAAGTGAAGCCGCTTGTGCGACTCACCGAGCGTGAAATGGCTGCCTGGTGCGTAGTTCGAGGCATTGAGTACGTGGTCGAGGAATGTCCAATGGCGGTTGGCAACAAGCATCTTGCGTACAAGGATGCCCTTAACACTCTCGACAGTACCTCTCCCGGAACGAAAGCATCGTTCTATCTTGGTTTTCTTGCACGCATGAGACCGCTGCTCGAACACAGTGCGTCAATCACCGCACCAGGTTCATGCCCTCGTTGCGGCGCACCATCGGGAACAAGTGACGAGGCCTGCGCATTCTGTCGGCTTGTCGGGACGACATCGGGTCATGAGCAGATTCCAGTCAGAATGGTGCTCAACAAAAAGGCACGAAAACTCTTTGACGCTCAATGGGGGAGCCAGCATGGTGACTAACCACACATTTACCTACGGCGAGCGGGTGCTGTTGCTCGACAAGAAGCGGCGCCGGTACCTCGTCCAACTCGTAGAGGGCGGAGAGTTCCATAGCCACGCTGGCTTCGTTCCTCACGCTGACGTTGTTAAAGAAGCGGAGGGGACGGTGCTGCGGAGTACTCACGGAGCGGAGTACACCGTGCTGAGGCCGACGCTTGAGGATTTCGTTCTCGAGATGCCACGGGGCGCTCAGGTGATTTACCCGAAAGACCTTGCTCCGATATGTGTGTTGGCCGACATATTTCCCGGCGTGAAAGTTTTTGAGAGTGGAGTTGGGTCTGGCGCATTATCGATGACGATGCTGAGGTGGGGAGCGGAGATTACCGGGTACGAAATCCGTGAGGATTTTGCGAATCGAGCTCGTGCAAACGTTGCATCTTTTCTCGGTGAAAAAGCCCTTCAACGTTACGACGTGAAGATCGGCAACTCGTACGAGGGTATCGATCTCGACGATGGGCCGTTCGACCGTGTGGTACTCGATTTACCTGAGCCGTGGAACGTTATCCCGCATGCTGAGCGGATCCTGAGGCCGGGAGGAATATTGGTTGCGTACACCCCCTCGATCACTCAAGCGGCACAAACTCGAGAACAACTCAAAGGCCGCTGGCTCGACACGCGGACAATTGAGGTATTGCACCGAGGCTGGCACATCGATGGACAGTCAGTGCGCCCCGATCATCGGATGGTTGCCCACACCGGATTCCTCACAGCAGGCCGCTTTTTAGGCCAGGGCTCGAAGCGAATCGAACAAGAAAATAAAACCGAGACCGCTACCGAAGAAGGTGTTGACGAAGAGAAAGGCTGGGGTTAGGGCTCAATGTAGATGCACTCGCCGGGGCATTCCTCAGCGGATTCAACAACTCCGTCGATCTGGCTGTCAGCGAACTCAGCCATTCCATCTGCACCCTGCGAGTTGCCTTTCGCCTCAGCGAAGATCTTGTCGCCCTCCTTTACGTAGGCAAGACCATCGTCGAGCAGCGCAAACACGTCCGGCGCGATTTCCTCGCAAAGTCCGTCGCCGGTGCAAAGATCTTGGTCAATCCAAACCTTCATGGATGGGGGCTCCTTCGTGAACGCCGTATGTCTATTGCGAAGATTGTAACCCTTGGGAGCCGACTACACCCAGTTCTTCTAGCGGGAATTACCGCGTTCGTGAGTGGATAATCGACAAACGTGTGGGATGATGTTTGCACCGAAGGGAGCCTGGCCGGTGAAAAGTGGTGAACAACCAGCACACGATTCAGAAATCGAGCGCCTAACTGCGGAGGTCGATCGGCTGAAAGAACGCGTCGCTGAGCCGTCTCAACGCATTCGCGCCCTTGAGTCACGGGTCGTTGACCTAAAGAGCGAACTCGCCGGCACGATCTCGAGAAACGAACGATTGAGCGGTACCCTCCGCGAGGCGAAGGAACAAATCGAGTCGCTCCGAAGCGACATCGAAAAATTGATTGGGACCCCCAACACATACGGAGTAGTCGTCCAGCACAACGACGACGAGACATTTGATGTGTTGTCGTCGGGTCGAAAGTTTCGTGTAACGACCGGACCAGACGTCGACGTCGCAGAAGTTGTCGCAGGGTCAGAGGTAACGCTCAACGAATCGATGGTGATCATCGCTGCTCGCCAACCCGACTCGATGGGCGACATCGGTACCATTCGAGAACTTCTCGACGACGGAATTCGCGTCGTCGTCACTGCCCGAGCCGATGAAGACGCGGTGTGCACGCTCAGCGATGGTCTTCGTGGAATGAAACTAAGAATCGGCGATCGGGTCCGCATCGATACCCGTTCAGGCCTTGTGCTCGAGGTGCTCGGGCGTCCAGATGTGGATGAACTCCTCCTCGAAGTCGTGCCTGATGTGACCTACGACGACATCGGTGGTCTCGACACCCAAATCTCTGCAATTGCCGATGCCGTCGAATTGCCTTTTCTGCATGCTGATTTGTTCGCAGAGCATCGCTTGCCCGCTCCGAAGGGAGTGCTGCTGTATGGGCCTCCAGGCTGCGGAAAGACCCTGATAGCAAAGGCGGTCGCGAATAGCTTGGCGAAGAAGGTCGCAGCATCCATTGGTGAAGACAAAGGACGGAGTTACTTCGTCAACATCAAAGGCCCCGAATTACTAAATAAATACGTGGGTGAAACCGAGCGTCAGATTCGTCTGGTGTTCGAACGAGCCCGAGAAAAAAGCGATGAAGGGTGGCCGGTCATCGTATTTTTCGACGAGATGGACTCAATGTTCAGAACCCGCGGTACCGGGGTGTCATCAGACATGGAGTCGACAGTCGTGCCACAGCTCCTCGCGGAAATCGATGGCGTTGAGGGTCTTGAAAATGTGATCGTGATCGGCGCCACCAACCGTGAAGACCTCATCGACCCTGCGATTCTTCGCCCTGGTCGTCTCGACGTGAAGATCCGCATCGATCGTCCTGACGCTCATGCGGCTCGGCAGGTTTTCCTCCGTTACCTCAACGATGAAATACCAATCGGCGAAGGAGAAACGGTAGACCAAATGGTGTCGGCCGCCGTCGATGAGATGTACCGAGTTGACGACGACAACAGATTTCTCGAAGTCACCTATGCAAACGGTGACAAAGAAGTGCTGTACTTCAAAGATTTTGCGTCAGGAGCGATGATTGAGAACATCGTGCGTCGAGCAAAGAAATCAGCGGTCAAACGTGTAATTGACGGTGGTTTGAGGGGCATCACTTCTGACGATCTGATTACTGCCGTGCGGTCGGAATACACAGAGCACGAAGACCTTCCAAACACGACAAATCCAGACGATTGGGCAAAAGTATCGGGTCGAAAAGGCGAACGTATTGTCTTCATACGAACTCTCATTGATCGAGATGCTGGTCCGGTTGGGGGAGGACGCGCAATCGAACGCACTCAAACAGGGCAGTACCTTTAGGCCGATGGCAGTACCTAAGGTCTGTGGTATCGAGACTGAATACGGCATTCTCGTGCGCGGCGCAGAAAACAATCCAGTAACTGCATCAGCGCTACTAATCAACGCATACACCGGCGCCGTCCACGACAAGGTTGCGTTCGACCTGATCGCAGAAGACCCGAGGCGAGATGCCCGTTCTCCAGACCCGCTTGACCCGTATGAGTTCGACCCAGAACTTGAGTATGTCCCAGTGAACGCTGTGCTGACCAACGGCGCACGGTATTACGTCGATCATGCCCACCCAGAAATGTCGACTCCAGAGGTCCGAAGCCCGCTCGAATCTGTGATCTGGGACCGTGCAGGCGAAGAAATTGTTAGGGAGTCGATCGATGCCGCTCAACGGCTTGTCCCTGACGGTGCCGAACTCCTCGTCCACAAAAATAATTCCGATGGCAAAGGAAACTCATACGGCTGCCATGAGAATTATCTCGTCGATCGGTCGCTGCCATTTGGCAAAGTGACTACGGCGGTGATGGCGCATTTTGTAACTCGTCAAATATTTGCTGGGTCGGGAAAAGTTGGCTGTGAGCTTCCCGGTATGTCGTCTGATGCTGTCGAGTATCAAATTTCGCAGCGAGCCGACTTTTTCGAAGAGGAAGTCGGGCTTGAGACGACTGTCCGACGTCCGATCGTGAATACCCGCGACGAACCTCACTGTGATGCGTCGAGATACCGGCGCTTGCACGTGATCACGGGCGACGCCAACATGTCCGAGGTCGCTACGTTTCTCAAAGTTGCGAGCACGGCAATGTTGCTTTCTGCCGTAGAAGACAACCCAGACCTTGAGATGCCAGCGCTCGCCAGTCCCGTTCGGGCGATTACTCAGGTGAGCCACGATCCCACACTCGCTACAGCAGTACAGGCATTCGATGGCACGACAATTCGAGCTATAGATGTGCAGTGGCAATTGTTCGAGATTGCTAGGAACTGGTTTGAACAGACTGGCGGCGAAGCGGTAGGAGAGGCGGATTGCGCTCTTGCGCTCAAACATTGGGAGCGCATTCTTGCCGGTCTTGAACATGATCCCCGGACGGTTGCTGACAGTGTCGACTGGGTTGCCAAACACCGTCTTATCTCCGCCTACGCCGAACGACACCAACTTGAACCAAGTTCGGCTGCTCTGCGCGCCATCGATTTGCAGTATCACGATATGCGTCGCGTTAAAGGTCTCGCCAGCCGGTGCGGCCTCCGAACCATCGCAACCGACGAGCAAGTTTCTCGAGCGAAGACATCTCCGCCGGAGACGACAAGGGCGTTCTTCAGGGGTCGTTGCATCGAGCGGTTCCGCAATGAGGTCCTCGCTGCGAACTGGGACTCGATGGTTTTTGATGTTGGAGCAGACCCCTTACGACGAGTGCCAATGGACGATCCGTTACGCGGCACCGCCGAACTCGTGGCTAACGTAATCAATAACAGCGCAACGGCCAAAGAATTGGTAGCGGCCCTCGCTGAACCAAATGAGTAGCGTTTCGCACGAGAAAGTACTGCAATGCCAGATCGAATTCAGAGAAAGATGCCGGAGCGGCAATCGGAAGAAACCATCGAATCTGACGTAGTTGAGAGTGGTGGATCTGCAACCGATGATCTCGACGATTTGCTTGACGAAATCGACGAAATACTCGAAGAAAACGCAGAGGACTTCGTGCGGTCGTATGTTCAAAAAGGTGGTCAATGACCGTGGTTATGCCCGTATTTCAACCCAGTGACGACCCCGGCACGGACTTCCCGATGCTTCTCCACCGAGCCGGCTACGGGCCGGTCGCTCTTCCTGCTGGAACAACCATCGAAACACCGCATGCGACAACATGTGTTGCGGTTCGTTTTGTGGATGGCGTGGTTATGGCTGGTGACCGTAGAGCAACTTCAGGGAACCTCATCTCACATCGAACCATGGAAAAAGTGGTGCAGGCCGACCGTCACTCAGGTGTTGCTATTGCGGGTGCCGCAGGCCCCGCAGTTGACATGATCAGACTTTTTCAGGTGCAGCTCGAGTACTACGAGAAAGTTCAAGGAAGCGCCCTTAGTCTCGAGGGCAAGGCAAACCAGTTGGCCTCGATGGTTCGAGCGAATGTGCCAGCGGCCATGCAGGGAATGGGTGTTGTGCCGATCTTCGCGGGATTTGACGTTCGGCGATCGATTGGACGTCTCTGGGCCTACGACATGTTAGGTGGACGCTACGAAGAGCGAGAGCATGTAGCGACGGGATCCGGATCGCTTCATGCATCAACAGTGATCAAAGTCGGGTATCGAGCTCAGCTCACCCGGGATGACGCGGTTGAACTCGTAACCCGCAGTCTTTGGGAGGCTGCGGATGCGGATTCGGCAACCGGCGGCCCCGACATGGTTCGAGGCATTTATCCAGTAGTTGCAACGATTGATAGCGATGGCTGGTCTCTCGTGGGCGATGATGAACTCGGTGACCGCTATCGGTCTCTCATCGAACAAATCGGAGGCTCGACATCATGAGCATGCCGTATTACGTCGCACCGGAGCAGGCGATGACCGACCGGGCAGACTTTGCTCGTAAGGGAATTGCAAAGGGCCGGGCACTCGTTGCACTGAGGTACACGGACGGAATCGTTTTGGTCGCTGAAAACACCTCGCAGTCGTTGCGTAAAGTTAGCGAGATCTACGATCGAGTCGCATTCGCTGGTGTTGGCAAGTACAACGAGTTTGACCAACTGAGGGTCGCAGGTATTCGGTCGGCCGAACTCACCGGCTATCAGTACTCGCGAGACGATGTTGACGCTCGAGGACTCGCCAATGATTATGCGCAGCTACTTGGTAACGCCTTCACCCACGGCATGAAGCCCATGGAAGTCGAAATTCTGGTCGCAGAGGTCGGTGTCGAAGGGTCGCATGAAGATCAGATTTTCCACATCATGTACGACGGGACAGTGATCGACCGTCCGGATACGTGTGCACTCGGGGGCGAGTCTGAGGCCATCAGCAACAGACTCTCGAGCGGCTTTGCAGACGGATTCGCCCTTGTTGATGCCATTCGACTCGGCGTTTCTTCGTTAGCCGGAGACGGGCGATCTATTTCTGCGGACTCATTGGAGATTGCAATTCTCGAACGCAATGGTGAGCGACGCTGCTTCCACCGACTTGAATCGAGCGAAGTCGAGACTGCTCTGCGAGGGTGATGGTTGATGCCATCAATAGACCTCAACAGTGATCTGGGGGAGGGTTTTGGTATTTGGCGCCTGGGTGACGACGCAGGGATGCTTCGGCTCGTGACGAGTGCCAACATTGCTTGCGGTTTCCACGCTGGTGATCCGTCAACAATTCGCGCGGTCTGCAGCGACGCCGTCAAAAATAATGTTCGGATCGGAGCGCAAGTCTCCTACCCAGATCTGGTTGGCTTTGGGCGACGCCATATCGAGATGGGGTCAGCCGAGCTCACTGATGTAGTTCTCTATCAACTCGGAGCCCTTGACGCCTTCGCTCAGGTCGCCGGGAGCGAAGTTTCCTACGTTAAACCTCATGGTGCTCTCTACCACGCAGCCTGTGCTGAACGCCGCGTAGCTGACGCTGTGGTAGCGGCGGTGGCTGCCTACGACCATTCGATGGCTGTATTGGGGCTCCCGGGCTCTGCTCTTCTTGATTCCGCCGACGCAGCTGGCCTTGAAGTCGCCGCCGAAGCCTTTGCTGATCGCGCCTACGCTGATGACGGCGGGCTGGTCGATCGCCGTCAACCTGGCGCTGTCCTTGAGAGCCCTCGCGCAATTGCGGAACGGGCAGTGCAGATGGTGATGACGCAGACGGTTACGTCTTTGTCTGGAAAAACGATTTCGGTTCCGTTGAAATCCCTATGCGTTCATGGAGATACCCCTGGAGCGGTTGAGGTTGCACGAGCTGTCCGAGATGCACTCGAAGCCGAAGGCGTCGGCATTTACTCTTTTACGTGAAGGTGATAGCAGGTCTCGACATCGCGCAGATGGGCACTCATGGCCTGCTACTGCGCACCGATACCTATGTTCCTGCAGTGCTCGGCGCTGCCATTCGAGATCTGGGAATAGACGGCGTTTCTGACGTCGTGCCGGCTGAGACAACATTGCTAGTGAGGTGCGATCATTCTGGCGCTCAACGAGCACTACAAAGTCAGCTTGAAGAGATCATTAGTAATTACGAAGATACCCCTTCGCGAGCCTCTCGTGAACCGATCGAGATTGCGGTGATCTACGACGGCGCAGATCTGGCCTTCGTTGCCGACGCCTGTTCGCTTTCAGAAGAAGAAGTCATTCAACGCCACCTGGCACCCACCTATGTGGCTGCGTTCTGTGGCTTTGCGCCGGGGTTTGCGTATCTCTCCGGACTTGATCCGGCACTGCAGTTGCCGAGACGCGAGACTCCCCGGACAAAAGTTCCGGCAGGGGCCGTGGCGATCGCAGCGACATACTCGGCTGTCTATCCGCAAGAGTCTCCCGGTGGCTGGCACCTTATTGGTTCAACAACGACTGAACCCTGGGATGTAGCACGGGAACCCCCAGCGCTCATTGAGCCTGGTCGTCAAGTGAGGTTCGTCCGACAGTGACTGTCGGCTTCCGGGTTGTTCAGGAGGGCATTGCGACGTCTGTGCAGGACGCCGGTCGACCCGGCTATTCGCACCTTGGCCTTGGGCGGTCCGGCATCGCCGATCAGGCCAGTGCTGGCTCAATCAACCGTGCCGTTGGCAATGCTGCGACAGCACCAATACTTGAAACAGCCGGAGGTCTTGTTGTGGAATGTCTTGGTCGCTTAACGGTGGCGACGAGTGGGTGGACAGCACCGCGAGTCACTGCAGAGGGGGAGCAGATTCAGGTCAATCCTGCACCGGGCCAACAATGGGGTTATTTCGCAGTGGCCGGTGGCTTTAGGGGCGACCTGGTGCTCGGGTCGTTGAGCGCCGACACGATGGCTGCGATCATCGCTATTCCGGTGAACAGGGGAGCCCATCTTGAAATAGGTGAGACACGCGGCCGGTCTCTTCCTGATCTCATCGCTCTACCCCCGCGTCGACACACCTTGACGGTGATACCAGGACCACACCTTGATCGTTTCGCATCGACCGCCCTACAAATGCTGACCTCAAATCAATGGACCGTTGAGAACAACTCACGGGTCGGCGTTCGTCTAGGACGCGGCAGGATCAAGCCTGCAGATGGCTCGGCAAGCGCGCCGAGCGAGCCTATGGTGGAAGGTGCGTTACAGGTTCCACCCAACGGCTTACCCATCATCTTGGGACGCGATCACCCTGTAACTGGGGGTTATCCGGTGATCGCAGTTGTCGACAATGATTCGATTTCCCAGGCGCTTGGGGCCGCAATCGGAACCAGTGTGTCGTTTCGACTTGGTTGACCGATCAGACACCCTCTCTCCAGATTCGCTACCGTCATGTGATGGATCGCCGTATCTACGGTCTCGAAACCGAGTACGGAATTACGTGCACCTTTCGAGGTCACCGTCGACTCACCCCTGATGAAGTAGCCCGTTATCTCTTTCGGGATGTGATGGCGTGGGGCCGCTCGTCAAATGCGTTCTTGCCGAATGGTGGGCGGTTGTATCTCGATGTTGGTTCGCATCCCGAATATGCGACACCGGAATGTGATTCTCTCATCGATGCCGTGACTCACGATCGTGGTGGTGAACGCATCGTTGAACGTCTCGCAATTAGTGCCGAGGAGCGTCTCGAGGCGGAGTCGGTGCGAGGAGACGTCTTCGTGTTTAAAAACAACACTGACTCCGCTGGCAATTCTTACGGCTGCCACGAGAACTACCTCACTCGGCGAAGCGATGACCCTGGGGCATATGCCCAAAATCTCATACCATTTCTCATCTCTCGACAGATCTACGCCGGTGCCGGAAAGGTTCTCAGTACGGCGCAAGGCCCAATCTATTCGATCTCTCAACGGGCCGATCACATTTGGGAAGGGGTGAGCTCAGCCACGACACGAAGCCGTCCAATCATCAATTCAAGAGATGAACCACACGCCGATGCCGACAGTTTTAGGCGTTTGCACGTGATCGTTGGTGACTCGAACATGAGCGAATACACGACGTTTCTCAAAATCGGTGTTGTTGCGTGCGTGCTGCGAATGTTGGAAGACCCGTCGGTGTCCTTCCGTGACTTTTCGCTTGAGAACCCGATTCGAGCCATCCGAGACATCAGCCACGACATGACGTGTCGGCGACGTGTGCAACTGGCAACCGGGCGCGAGATCAGTGCCCTTGATATCCAGCGTGAGTTTCTCGACGCTGCATTGAGTTATGCCGACCGGCGTGGTTTCAACGATGAGGAGATGCTGGCGCTTCGCATGTGGGAACACTGCGTTACCACGATCGAAGATGATCCGTTAAAACTCGACCGAGAGATCGACTGGGTTATTAAGTATCGACTGATTGAGGCATTTTGTGCACGTCATAACATCGATCTTGATGATCCACGTGTGCAACTGTTTGACCTTCAGTTCCACGATATATCGCAGTCACGTGGACTCTTTCACCGCCTCGAGCAACGAAACCACGTGAAGCGCATATGTGACGATGGGGCGATCATCGCTGCGCAAGATGTTGCACCCCAATCAACCCGTGCTCGCTTGCGAGGAGAATTCATTCGCCGCGCTCGAGAGCGAGGCCGTGACGTCACCGTCGACTGGGTGCACCTCAAAGTGAACGATCAAGCGCAACGAACAGTTCTCTGCAAAGACCCGTTCGCCGCTGTCGATGAGCGCGTCGATCGACTTATTGAACAATTGTGACCGGCTCCTGGCCGCCACACCCGATACGGTAACTCCCGGCTATGAGCGACACTGATCAAGGAAACTCCTTCGCGTTAGATGCAGATAACGAAGATGAACCTGCTGGTTCGACGAGCCTTGCCGCCCTCAGCCGAGGCGCCAAGGCCTTCTTCGACTGGGCACTCGTGGTGATAATCGCTCTGGTCGTTGCGCTCGGAGTTCGAACGTTTCTTCTCGCTCACTTTGTCGTTGAAGGATCGTCGATGTACTCGACGCTTGAAAGTGGTGATCGAGTGTTTGTCAATAAGGTCTCTTATCGCCTTCACGACCCAAATCGCGGCGATGTCGTGGTGCTGCATGAGATACGAGGCACCGCCGAGCGCGACCTCATAAAGAGGGTGATTGCGGTCGGTGGTGAAGAGGTTGAAATTCGGAGTTGTGAGGTTCGTATTGGTGGTCAACTTCTTGTTGAGCCGTACCTCGACCCAACGGTCGTGACGCCTGGTAATTGTGGGGGAGATTTCGGTCCGATCCTGGTCCCCGAGGGCACAGTTTTCGTGATGGGCGATAATCGAGCCGGTTCCCAAGATAGCCGAACGCTGGGGCCGGTCTTGCTCGATGACATCGTCGGACGCGCCTTTGTCGTGTTCTGGCCAAGATCGAATTGGCAATGGCTCTGACTTAAGGCTGAGCGGCGGCATCAACCATGCGATCGACGTGATCGCTAAACACCCCGTCAAGCCCCATACGAAGACCTGTGCGTAATTCGTAATCATGTTGGAGATTCCAACCAAAGGCATAGAGAGAAAACCGGTGTGCAAGGGTCACGAGCCCACCATTCCAGTCATCGATTCGCATGTTTAAAGCATCGATTCCTTCATTAGAGAGGCGAGCGCATCGGCGTTCGACACCCTCGCGAATTGAACCAAATCGAACCGAGTTCACGAGCCGAACCTCAGGGAATGCTCTCCGGTAAAGCTGCAAACTTTCAGCGTTGGGGTGGCATAACCACACTCGTGCTGGAAGATTGGAATCATTTGTATGAATGGTCTGAAGGGTCGGGCCAAACGCGCTGTCATCCTTCACATCGAGCGAAAGATGAAGATCGGGTTCTTCTGAGAGCAGTTCGAGCACCTCTTCAAGATGTGGAATATGAGCCGGCAACGAAGAAGCGGGGACATCTCTTATCGATCGGGAGCGAAGTTTTCCGGCCGGAACCTTCCCATCATGATCGAGTACCGGAACATCGTCACTCGTCACCCACACGTCACTTTCAAGACCGGTTGCTCCTAGGCGAAGAGCGAGACGGAACGCCTCCATAGTGTTTTCGGGAGCGTGGGCGCGAGCACCACGATGTGCGAACAACACCGTTTCATCAATGAGAGTTGGTAGTCGTTGCTGCTCCACTGCCGCCATGCTGCCATGCTCGTAGACTTAGCGGGGTGTTCAACTTGCAGGGTGGCGAACTAGTTATCATTGCGCTTCTTGCGCTGGTGGTGTTAGGCCCTGAAAAGTTGCCTGAAGCCGCAAGATGGTTTGGACGAATTTATGCGCAGATTCGGCGGATGGGTGACGGTTTTAGGCAGGAATTTCAGTCAGCGGTAAAGGAACCACTCGATGATCTTCGCACGGCTGTGTCCGAGCCCGTTGAGGAGGTAAAAACTGCTGTCGACAAGACCATCGCAGCAAGCCCACCAGAAGCTGTCGGGGGCGCCAGAACTGATATCGATGAATCTGCCCGAACTGAATCCCCTCCCGCAGAAGAGGGGTCAACGAGCTCGTCAGCCGAAGGCGAAGAGAAGCCTCTATCATGAAGTTTCCACGGCGGTTAAAGCGCAGAGTCCCTTCCGACGGAACGATGGGCCTTATGGAGCATCTTGCGGAGCTTCGGTCCCGCATTATTCGCTCGGCGTTGGCGGTTGCAGCTGGAGCGATCGTTGTGCTCTTCGCCTACAACTCGGTGTTGCGGTTCCTCACTGAGCCGTACCTTCAACTTTGTCGGCGTCGTCAGCCTGAATTTTGCGGGCTCTCGTACGATGCTTCGCTCGATGCGGTGAACCTATTCACCATGGACCCGGTCGAAGGCTTCACCACCCGAATGAGGATTGCTACCTATGGCGGAGTCATTTTGGGGCTGCCGGTGATTTTGTGGCATGTATGGAAGTTCATTGTTCCAGCCATGCACAAAAATGAACGGCGTTATGCCTTGAGCTTTATTTCGAGTGCACTCCTGCTCTTTGCGGCAGGAGGACTCCTCGCATTTTCCACGCTGGGTCGTGCAATCGAATTCCTTATCGAGTGGTCGGGTGAGGGCGTTGATCAGGTGTTTCGAGTGAGTTCATATCTCCGGCTCGTGACGCTCATGGTGATCGCTTTCGGCATCGGGTTCACCGTGCCTGTGCTTCTTGTCTTTTTGCAACTGATTGGTGTGCTTACGCCGAGGGCACTTCTCAGTGTGTGGCGATATGCGATCGTCGGCATTGTCTTTATAGCGGCCGCCATCACACCATCGGGTGACCCTGTGTCACTTGCGAGCCTTTCGGCACCGATGATCTTGCTGTATTTCGCCGCCATCGGCATTGGGTCACTCTTTTCTCGCAGACGACGAGCAGCAGGGAGGAGCGTTGACTGAGAGCCCCTCTCACGGTCACAATGTCGACCACATATGGTTTTCAAAGGGTCTCGCGTTTCCGCTCGATCGATTTCAACGAGAGGCCTGCGATGCAATCGTTCGGGGCGATGACGTAGTTGTTGCTGCCCCCACGGGGAGTGGCAAGACTGTCGTCGCGGAGTACGCGATTGCGACGGCGTTACGGAAGCAGCAACGAACGTTCTACACGACACCGTTGAAGGCGCTGTCAAACCAAAAGTTCCACGATCTCATTGGACTGTATGGGGAACAAAAGGTTGGACTTCTCACAGGAGACGTCGCAATACACCCCGAGGCTCAAGTGGTGGTAATGACCACCGAGGTGCTCCGCAACATGATGTATGCGGCATCACCTGCCCTCGACGACGTTGGCTTCGTCATCCTCGACGAAGTGCATTTTCTTCAAGACACGTATCGAGGCCCCGTGTGGGAAGAGATCATCATTCATCTTGAAAGATCAATACGACTGGTCTGTCTTTCAGCCACCGTGAGCAATGCATCACAATTGGCCAAGTGGATGACTGAGGTTCGCTATCAGACTGCAGTCATAACCGAAACGACCCGCCCGGTGCCATTGGAAAACCATTACATGGTCTTCGACAAAACAAATGAGCGCCTCCACCTGTTTCCCACGTTTATCGGGGGTGCGCTCAATCGAGATGCATTACGACTCGACGAATCAGGAGTGAGGCATCGCTGGTCGGGGAAAAGCCGTCGCGGCGCAACTGGCGGCTCTCGAAAGCTCGCCACACCGACACGACTTGAAGTTGTTGATGCGCTTAACGACAAAGCAATGCTTCCGGCGATTTACTTCATTTTCAGCCGCCGCCAGTGTGAGGAAGCCGCCGCAATGGCGGCTCAAGCCGGGATTCAACTCATTTCTCAACAGGAGCAGAGCGCGATCATGCGGCTCGTTGATGCTCGACTTGACGATTTTTCGTACGACGACCTTTCTGCGCTCGGTATCGATGGGTTCGTGCAACAACTCATGTGCGGTGTTGCGCCGCATCACGCCGGGATGGTGCCGGCCTTCAAAGAGATCGTTGAACAAGCATTCATCTCAGGATTGCTGAAGGTTGTCTTTGCGACTGAAACGCTGGCAGTGGGTGTCAACATGCCGGCATCGTCGGTCGTCATCGAAAAGACAACCAAATACAACGGCGACCATCACGTATCGCTCAGTGCCGGTGAATTCACCCAATTAACCGGGCGGGCAGGGCGACGCGGCTTAGACGACGTTGGACACGCGGTGGTTTTGTGGAACCCGTTCATCCGTTTTTCGGAAGTCGCAGAACTCGCCGGTAGTTCGACCTACAACCTTCGCTCGGTGTTCAGACCGACGTTCAATATGGTTGCCAACCTCGTCAGCAGGTGCAACCGAGAAGAAGCACGGGAGATGCTCATGTTGTCGTTTGCTCAATACCAGCGCGACCACGATGTCGTTCGCCTGCAGGCTCGGCTCGCTCGGCGCCGTACTGAGTACAACGACCGCCGGGAGCAGTCAAGAAGTCCGTTTGGAGATATCGAAGAATATCGCTCCCAGAAAGAAAAAATGAACGATGCCGCCTCAACAAGTTCGGCGGATCTCAGCAGGCTTCGTCCAGGAGATGTCGTCTACTCGGCTGTCGGCGCTTACCGAGGACCAGTGGTTGTTGTAGCAACTGCCCATAGGTCCAATGGCCTGCGTATTTCACTCGTTACTGCGAGCGGAAAGCTTGCGACCGTGACATCGCAGGAATTTGTTGGAGACGGAAGTGTCGTTGGCACCGTGGTGATGCCCGGCTCGTTCACACCGCACAAAAAAGAGTTCCGGCAAGAAGCAGCCCGACGTCTGAAACGAGCCAAACTTCGACCTGAGGGAGCTCGCCACGCACGGGCTAGTGAGTCTCACAATCGACAAACTTCCGAAGTACACCCCGTGGAGCTGGATCCTGACCTAAGAACACGACTGCGAGCCGCTGAAGATGCTGATCGGCGAGCGAGAGAGTTGGAAAGACTCGAGAAGGACATCTCCGCCCGACGAGGATCACTTGGCAGAGACTTTGACGGAGTCGTATCGGTGATGTCGAAAATGGGCTTTCTCAAAGACAACGATTGGGTGTTGACTGAAGATGGCAACACCCTGTCACGTATTTTCCATGAGTCAGACCTCCTTATAGTGGAAGCACTGAGATCGAACCTTTTTGAGGGGTTAACTGCCGCCGAGCTCGCAGGGCTTGTCTCGGCAATTGTCTACGAATATCGCGGAATAGATGAGCCTCCACCTCCGTGGTTTCCGACAAACAAACTCCGAGAGCGTTTCCGGCGTCTGGAGAGCATCAGCCTCCAGATTGACACCATCGAGGGTGAATTTGGACTAGCGGCACATCGACCGCCCGACGCAGGCTTCGTTGCTATCGCCCACGGATGGTGTTCAGGAGTTGAACTCGCTGACCTTGTTCACGATGGCGACCTTGCCGGAGGCGACATCGTGCGAAACCTTCGCCAGGTAATTGATCTTTGTAGACAAATTGGAGAAGTCGTTTCTGACCCAGATGTCAGAGGAGTGGCCCGAAAAGCTGTTTCTCAATGCACTCGGGGTGTGGTAGTCGACATCGCGAGCGCCGACTCTTCTTCGGTAAATGAACACGCGATAGAACCGAATGTGTGGGGCGGCAACTGATGACGATTCGCATAGGTGAGGAGTGGGGAGACGCGATTGATTTCGCACCACAGGGAACACGAATCGCGTACACCGATCACGACGTTGCCGAAGCACTTGACGGTCGGCGCCCGGTATTGGTGCGCGGAGGGACACTTCATCACACTCTCGGATCTCCAAACGGCACCGCAGCGACACGATGCCTTCCTGTCGATCTAATCGAGATAGTCGAAACGTCCTCAAATACGCGAATTGCGGTTTCTGTTGCGAATATCTCCTTACACCTTCGCAAGCCATTTGGTCGTTGGCGCGGCCGGATCGTTGTCGCAACAAACTGTGGGGAGTACGCAGGCATCACACCGTGTCCTCGTTCACACCCTAATGACGGCGCATTCGACGTTATCGAGGTCGACGCCTCGATGACGCTCTTTCAACGCCGACTGGCCTGGAAGAGAGCAATATCGGGATCTCACCTTCCGCATCCCTTACTGCGCGTATGGTCAGGGGAGAGATTTCGACTCACCATTCGACCAAACGAGCGGATACTCGTTGATGGAGTCAATCTCAAGTTCACAGGCGACGTTGAACTCCGAGCGGTACCTGATGCCGGTGAAATTTTTATCTGAGATGTTGAGATGATCCGCGACAAGGAACTTGCGTCCGCGTAGCATCGCTCACGTGACCTACGTGGCCGAAGAGTTCACGCCTTCTGAAGCTGACATTCTTCGGAGGTACTTCACCAACCTCGATCAGCCGGTTTTTGCGCTGGTGAATCTTCCTGAGGTCGTTAAGGGTGCTCTTTTTGCTCGCTACAGCCGCAGCGCCAAAAGTCTGAGACGCCTTTTCCTCGATGAATTTGTTGGTGACCTTGACATTTCAGGTGATGCGTCCGTCGATGCCACAATGGGGCTCACGCGTGCAGAAGAACTCTACGAACGAGTGTTCGTTGAGTATGGCGACGATTCTGTGGCTCAACTCGGCGGGGTGCACCTTGCGTGTGAGCAAGCCTCCAACCTATTGACAAAGGTGCTTGAGCGGGGACGCATAATGTCGTACCTCGAGCAAAGCACTCGCTATATCGCGTACGACGCCCGACTCGGCGGGCGTTACCGCTTCTACCGTGACCCACATCTTCTAGCGTCACGGGTCGGAGCTCGGTATATCAGTGAGATGGACCGTATGTTCGAGGCCTATTCAATGGCGCTTGAAAGCGTGACGGAACATGTACGCAGGACCGTACCTCAGGGTGCATCCGACAGCGATTTCGTCTATCGGCAGGCAACCCGTGCAAAAGCTCTTGATGCTGTTCGGGGGATGCTGCCGGCATCGTCAACATCGAATCTCGGGATTTACGGGAGTGGGCAGGCGTATGAAGCTCTTTTGTTGCGAATGCGAGCACATCCGCTACCTGAAGCGCGGGAATATGCCGATCAAATGCTGGTGGAACTGCAAAAAGTTATTCCCAGTTTTCTCCGTAGGGTCGATGTACCCGAGCGCGGTGGTGCGTGGTCGGCCTACCTGTCCGACATCAACTCGCAGGCCGAAGAACTCGTCGACAGCCTTTTTGGCTCCCAGCCCGTAGATAGCGCTCCGGAAGTCGAACTCGTCGACTTCGACCCTCTTGGGGAGGAGAAACTACTCGCAGCCATCTGTTACCCGCATTCCTCAATGTCCGAGCGGCAATTACAGGAGCGCGTGGCCTCTCTGAGTGACGAACAACGATCAGCGTTGATGGCTGCGGCGATCGGAGATCGACAGAATCGGCGTCACAAGCCAGGTCGGTCGTTTGAACGACTCGACTACCGCTTTGATGTGCTGAGTGATTACGGGGCGTTCCGTGATCTCCAACGGCATCGGCTGATGACGATCGATTGGCAGCGCCTCACACCGAACAACGGATTTGTGCGACCAGAACTCGTGGAAGAGGCCGGAGTTCGGCACCTCTTTGATGAATCAATGGAACGGTCTGCTGCTCTCTACGACCTGCTGAAACCCGACTTTGCCCAGCAGGCGTCATACGCCGTCGCTATGGCATATCGCATCCGATATTCAATGCAATTCAATGCTCGCGAAGCAATTCACCTCATCGAACTGCGTTCGTCCCCCCAAGGGCACCCCTCATATCGGAGAGTCGTATTGGAAATGCATCGCCTTATTGCTGAAGAGGCGGGGCATCGAGCGATTGCGAACTCAATGACTCACCTAACCACTGAGGCTCCTGACCTCGAGCGTTTAGATTCTGAACGCCGCGCTGAGGCGAGGCGTGTGTTGGAACGCTAGGGTGCGCCAAATAGCCCTCAACAACCGAAGAAATACTCTCTAGATTCACTCGCAACGGGTCGAAATGACGTAACATCCTTCGACCTGTCTACCCCCACCAAATGAAGGATCTCCAGCATGGCAGATGACGAGATTGTTGACGATGTCGACGAAGAAGTCGAAGACGACGACATCAATGAAGAAGATTTTGATGCTGACGCCGAGGACGAAGACGGCGAGTTTGAAGACTCTGACGATGACGAAGACGGCGACTACAGCAACGATGACGATGACGATGACGACGACGACTCAAGTGCAAATAGTCGTCGCAAGTCAAAAGATGATGAGGACGACGATGATGACCTTGTCAACGAAGACGACGTAGAGGCCGACCTTGACACCATCTTGAAGGATCGCATGGTCGCCGTTGAAGACGATGATGAGGAGGACGAGGAAACGCCTGTAATCGTTGACAACAGTGCTGAATTAGCTGACGGAGTTCAACCTAAGCGTTCTGGTGAGCAAGTGTGTCCGAGTTGCTTCCTAATCGTGCGAAGCTTTGATGAGCAAGTGTGTCCGAGCTGCCTGTGAAAATCAGGGCTTTCAACTCTCAAACGGGCAATTGCGATTGCTCATTCTTTTGAGTGTGACGGAACCAGCTATTCGTCTTGCTCAGCAAAGCGACGTTGCTGAGATCAAAGCCCTGGAGTTTGAGGCTCGGCGACACTTGCTTGGTGAGCGTGGTGGCCCGAGACTTCTTGAATTAACGCCTGAACGGGCGGAGAATTGGTTTGGCGATGGAATTTCTACGTTGGTTGCCCTTATTGACGACATTCCTGTGGGTTTTTTGACCCTAAGACTGGGTGTCGTCGCCGTTATCGAAGGGGTCTACGTCCGGCCAGAGGCCCGTGAGATCGGATGTGGCGATGCACTCGTCGCTGAGGCTCGAAGGATGGCAGAAACGGGAGGGAGTCGAAGGCTGGAGGCCATTGCCCTGCCTGGTGATCGAGAGACAAAGAATCTCTATGAACGTGCAGCGATCACGGCCAAAGCGATTACGGTGGCGGTCGACCTCAGTGACCCTTCCAATTAGGTGCTCGCTTTTCGATAAAAGCCGTTAAGCCCTCCTTGGTGTCTTCAGAGGACAACACATTCGCAAACTGATCGTTTGTCATCTTTTTGAGAGTTTCGTCGTCTGCCCAGGCTGATGCAAGTACGACCTTTCGGCTCGCCCAAACCGCAAGGGGGGCTGAGTTGGTGATCGCTTCTGCCAGGCGGTGTGCCTCGTTCATGGCTTCGCCAGCGGGTACGAGACGTGAGACGAGTCCGAGGTCATAGGCGCGTTGGGCTGGGATCGGCTCCCCGGTAAGGATTGCCTCCATCGCAGCGGCCTGACCAATAGCCCGTGGAAGTCGGAATAATCCTCCGGCTCCGGCAATCAGGTTTCGCTTTACTTCAGCGAGTCCAAATGCCGAACGTTCGGTCGCGACGACGAGATCAGCGGCTAGGACAAGTTCACAACCACCAGCGGTTGCGAGTCCATCAACTGCGACGATGACAGGCTTTTTACGATCTCGGTAGACGAAACCGCCAAAGCCACCTCGCGAGGTTCCAAGCTCGTTCCCTCTACCTTCATTGATTGCCTTCAGATCCGCTCCTGCGCAGAAGACAGGACGTGCTTGACCTTCGGTGTTTGCAGTGAGAATTCCAACCCAAACGTTGTCATCAGCCTCAAGTTGGTCAATTGCTGCTTCAACGCCATTTGCTACATCGCCGTTTACTGCGTTGCGTGCATCAGGCCGATTAAGCGTAATGACGCCAACGCGTCCCTGAACCTCGTAAGTAACGATTTCTGACATGCCCCGATGGTAGGAGACCAGGGTCAGCAGCCTGCGAGTCAGGCGCTGTCCTCAGCTGTTTGAGAAGGTCTCACTTCGGGTTCATCAGACGCTTCGTCAGCTGCGCCTGTGGCGGCCTCACCAGGAGCCGATTCGGGCTCAGCGGTCGAGTCATCATGCGCTGAGGTCTCTCCGGCCTCTACCGCAGTTTCCGTCCCGCTGGATGGTTCTGTCTCGACAGCATCCCCTCGATCAACAGCTGCCTCGGGCTGATTGACCTGAGCAGTCGGGTCGTCTCCTTGAGAACCTGCTCGTGAACCGGCCTCTTCGGTTTCAGGAGGATTCTGAGCTGCGGCGCTTGCCTTGCCGTTCTTTGGTCGCTGACTCTTCGCTGCATTCTTCTTCTCACGACGCTCTTTGGCCGGGTTGCTACGAA
>Ga0160423_10000528_pt1 | contig 31383 bp, 18 predicted proteins | sample CRUFie14St8metaG_FD_108191 | JGI IMG/M metagenome (GOLD analysis project Ga0160423, IMG submission 108191) | Marine microbial communities from the Costa Rica Dome - CRUD Field 142mm St8 metaG | ecosystem: Environmental > Aquatic > Marine > Oceanic > Photic zone | place: Costa Rica: the Eastern...
TATTCGCTACATCTGCTGAAATTCCTAATCTTTGTTGTAAAAATACAGTATCTTCTAAAGTAGACGCCATAAAACGTCCACCTCTATTTAACTCTTTGTTAAGTTCTAGTTGTGCTGCTATTAACCGTTCGGTATTCAAATACAGTTTACCACTTTCATCAGCTACGGTTTGAAGTTCTTGTTTTAAATCTTTAGCATTATCTCTCGACATACCGAGATTTTGAGCAAGTTTAACGGTTTTCTCTTGGGCTCCTGCCATTAAAGAAATTATAAACTTGAATGCATCAATAACTTTCTTAATAAGGAATAGAACTACAGATGCCGTCTGTATTTTTTCAAAAGCTGCTCCAATTCCTTTACCTATAAGTTTTACTTGTCCTCCAAATCCTTTATATGCATCTGCATTATTAGCTACTTCAGAACGCATTCTTTTTAATCCTGCTTCTGCGTTTAATAAACTTCCAAAGAACGGTGTTTTTGCTAAACGTTTCATTACCTCACCGGTAGCGCCCATTTGTTTAGCTATGCCATCAGTTCTTGCTTGATCTTTTGCTAGTGCTTGATCTTGAACATCTAGTGATTTATAAGCATTTTGGAGATCTTCTTCATTAATATCAACTCCCATTTGCTTAGCTAAATTAGCTTTACGTTCTAATGCAGCTCTTTTATCGGCAAGTTTATTACGTTGTTTTTCTATATCAGACGACGTTAATATACCTTGATTTATTTTATTGTTATTTGCTGCAAATTCATCGGAAAATTTAGCTGCTTGCTTAAAAGAACGAGTTAAATCTTTTCCTACAATGCCTATAGCAGTAGCGTCAGCTCCGTCAATAGCATTTTCTACAGCTTCTATTATAACTTCACCTACTTTCGCAGCTACAGAAACTAAAGTATCCTGGACGTATACGGCAGTATCGTCTATATCTTTCTGTACTTTCTTTTTAGCTTGTTGACGTTGAGATTCAAAATCACCGCCTTTTGCATATGGATTTTCGTCTGCCATTTAATAAATTGGGTTTAATATAAATAGCTTAAAACCTTTATTTGGAAGGACCTTTTGCTGTATAAGTTGGTTTAATATTAGGTCGTGCTATATTTGTAGACTTATTCTTAGCTTTTTTATGTGCTTCTTCGTTTAATTCGTTCTGTCTATTAAAATGAGCTTTAATTTTTTCAAATGTAAATCTTCTTAACCAAATAGGCATATTATAAACATCATACCAAGTATAACCACCATTACCATGAAAAACTATTTCATGAATCATAGTAAAGACATTATCTCTATGTTGTTTATTCAGGCCAAAAAAAATTTGTACCTATCGGTATTATAAATTCTACTGGATTTCCATTTTGATCATCTCCTCTGTAGGTAAGGTCTATATCAGGAGATACTTCACCATAATAATCTCTTAAAGCTTTAGAGTCCTGTGTAAGTAAATAGTTATCTACAAAATTTCTTATATCTTTTGCTTCTCTTTTACCATTTACTTCAGTAATAATATGTTTAAATCTTGTTGTAACTAAAGTACTAGATTGTTTATCTATTTTTTTACGTCCTTCAACTTCTCTATCTATATTTTTTTCGTCTATATGAGTTAGTAATCTAAATTTTACTGTATTACCTGTTTGTGGTAAATCGAAAGTAAATTCATTCTTACCGTCTGCAATTAAAGATTGATCTAAATATTTATTTTGTAATTCAGATAAATCTACAGTATATTCTTGACCTCCGTACTGTACTTTATAGTCTTTACCATATGCTAATATTCTAGAAGCTATCATAATTGCATTCTTATCTCCAATTAAAATATCATCATATTTAACGTTTTTATCAACTATTAAAGATCTTAGTAACTTATCTATTACTGTTCCGTTAGATATATAGTTTGCATTAGTTAAAATATCTTCTTCTTTAGCAGTCATATACTTTATCTCAACTGTTCCTTTAGACAAAGGATTTTTTTCATCGTAAAGTAGTCCTTTTGACGGTAATTCAACTGTTTCAGTAGGTAATTTAAATTCAGTACTCATAAATTTTATTTGTTTATAACTTATTCTATATATAAATATACGAAAAAAAACTTTTGATACCAACTAAAAAACCCGGATAATTCCGGGTTCTTCAATTTTATAAGTAAGTTAATCAGTATCTTAGTAATTCAATACACAATAATCCATTGCAACAGTAATTGTTACTTCTACTGGCTCATCTGAAGTCCAGTCATACTGACCAAAGTCTCCATTTGTTAGTATTGCTCCTTTGATAATCCATTCACCTACAATGTCACCAACAGGACCTAAAATATTTAGAGTTAAATCTTTTTTATAGAAATCTGAATAGCCTGCTCTACCAGTTACTGATTCGTATCCTAATCTAGCCCATTCCATTACTGCTTGAGCTCCAGAAGGAGTTACTGGATCATAAAGGGTCATTGTCATATCTTCCCACTCTCTTTTACCTCTAATTTTTCTATAAGAGTTAATGTGGTCTAATTTTATAATGTTGTCGGTGAAAGTAGGTGCTTTAACATTCTTTACCATAAAAGAAGGAATGTTATCGACATACATTACAAATCTGTTTTGGACCTTTGGCTCAAAGGCTTGAAACATTATTTCGTTTGGATCTAATACTGCCATGTTGTATTTACTTTATTATAAATATTGTTATTTTAAATTATTGTCCGAATGTTGCTCCAGTAGGCTCAATTGTAAAGTCTAGTACTATGAATTCTGCTGTTTTAGCTGGCTGAATAAATACCTGACCTACTAATTGATTTCTATCTACAACATCTGCGGTGTTATTAGTATCGTCCATCACTACTCTGTAAGCATAAAGACCTTGTCTTTGTACTACTGATTCTAAGTATGGATTTACGTTAGCTAAGAATCTATTTCTTGTTGCAATTGTATTTTGCTCAAATACTAGATTGCTAGCTTGATCTCCTAAGAACTTCTTAAGAGCTATTAATAATCTTCTTACGTTTACTCTATCAAGAGCAGAAGCTTTAGTTTGTAAAGTCTTTTGACCAAATACTGCAATACCTTGACCTGGGAAAGTAGCTATTGGGTTAACTTTACCTGCATATAGAGTATCTCTTTGAACTCTACTTAATTTTTGCTCTGCTTGTATTACTCCTGCAATACCTCCTCTTACTAGACCTGCTGGTGCGAACCAAGGTGCTGCTGCACTATCGTTAAATGCATATACTCCTGGTACTACACACGAAGCTGGTGCCCATTGTAATCCTGCTCCTCCACTTAACTGTACCCAAGGCCAGTAAGCAGCTGCATAAGAACTATTTAACTTTTTAGCTTCAGTTACTATATTTGAAGTTGTATCACCATATCCTACTAAATCAATAAGTGCTATACAATCACTTCTTGTTTCTGCTGCAGATACTAAAGAGTCAATAACTGTTGCATGAGTAGCAAATTTATAAACTAATCCTGGTGCTGACATTACATTAATTACATATTCATCTTTATTTTGAAGAATAGTAATTGCATCAGAATAATCTCCTGCTATTAATCCTTGTGTATCAGTATTGGAAATTCCATCATTAAAGTTCATAGATGCTTTAACAATACTTCCTACACCATTATAGAAAGATCCTGATTCTTCAGCTGGTAAAGATGCTGAATAAGAATTAGTACCGTCACTATTAACTGTAAATCCGTCAGCAGCTAAATAATCTATAGTTGGTTTAGCTACTTCTGCTACATAAACATATTTAGATTTGTTAACATAGTTTCCTGATGTTTTCACAAATTTTAAGTTTCCATCTGTAGCAACTGTAGTAACTTGATTACCAATTACTTTTTCAATATAGTTATCTGAATTAGGATCTAAATTTACATTATTATATTGCTCTAAAATTACTTTATTAGAATGATTATCATTACCTCTTCTAATTAATAATGTAAATGTACCGTTATCATTATCTTTATTTCTTACTTCCCATCTAATATTATCTTTAGATCCTGATTCCATTGCTCCACCGCTTCCTGCAATTTCATCACCGTGGTCAGTAGCAGATGTACCGTTATTATATATTGTACCTTTACCGTGAGTTTTTAATTTAAATGGTACTCCTGATATCAATGAGCAAGTAACAGCAGCTGATTCTGCTGAAGTCCATGTAGCTGATGCTGAAACTACTCTAGTAATAAGAGCTGAATTTCCTCCTTGTTGAAAGAAGTTTTTCACAGCTAGTGAAGTCATAAATTCTTTATTTACTGAAGCTGAAGCGAAAGTCTCTCCAAATACAGCTTTGTATTCGTTATAGGAAGTAACTACAGTAGGTTGCTCTACCGGTCCTTTAACTGTTGGTCCTATAAATGCTGAGCTAGCATCTACCGGTGCTGGCGTTACAAAGGAAATATCGTTTTCTCTCGTAAATACACCTGGGGAAATAATTTGTTCTGCCATGTCTGGTCTAATTTATTATTTAGTTTATTATAAATATCGTTTAGGAATGTAAAACAGTGTTGTAAAAAATGTTTTTACTTCTCTTATATAAATAGTGAAGGAGGATGTAAAAACCCTCCTAAACTAAAAATTGTATTTAGACCGTAGAAAATTACTCAGAAACTTCTTCAGCTACTGGTTCCTCTTCTTTCGGAGCAGGTATAAATTCTCCTTTATTAAGATCTATAGAACCTATACCGTACTTATCTTCTAAAGATTTAGCAAGTTCTTTTTCTTCTTCTCTTAATTCGAAAAGGAATTTTTCTGCGTTTTCTCTTCGCTCCTCTAGTCCAATATTTGCTAATTCAATAGAACCTAGCTCATTTACTAAAGCAGCATTTTTTTGTTGAAGTTCTTGTAAACTTTTTACTTCTTCTTCTGTTAGCTTTGTATTTGCCATAATTTTAAAACTTTAATTTTATTTTAATCGATTAATAATATAATAATATACGAATACTTTTTTAATTTTCCAACTAACTTTCTATATATTTAGTTACAGTAGTAGGTGTTTGTTGTTCAGTAATATTAGCTTTTATATTTTCTTTATATTCTGATACTTTACTGCTTCCTAAAGAACCAGTAACCCAGTTTCTTATATCGTTATTAGTTAGTAAACTAAATTCAGTAAAATTAGATAGATCGTTCGTATCTATATGTGTGAATCCTACTATTTCGTTAGTATATTCAACACCATCTTTACTTTCTTTACCTACAAGTTTCCAATGTACAGTATGTATTACATCATTTTTCCTATTAACAGGAGTTTGTGAATCACTAAACACTGGATAGGTATCAACAGTTTTACAGTCCCAAGTATATTTTACAGCCATTTACTTATTTTATTATAAATAGTATTAATAATTCAATTAGCCTATTCCTGTTAATAAACCTTTTTCAAAAGATAAAGTAACTGTAGATCCTTTAGTATTTATTTGTACTACTTGATCTCCTGTATGTTTCTTACTAGTACTATCTGTACCTGCTATATCTTTAATGAAAGCATGTAATTTAGCTATTTCAGCTCTTAAATCTTCTATTTGTTTTAAGTAAAATTTAGCTCTTAAAAATTCTGCTTCATCATTTATTAATATAGAAGGATCTGTAGCAGCATCAATTGCTGATTTAGTAGTTGAATCCATTACTAATGCTCCATTACTAATTTTTGCTTTTTGTCCTTTTGCAGCCATATCAGATAATTCTGATACAGAAGCTGCTTTTGTTAATTCTTTTTTTCCAAATGTATTGTCTATTGTTGCCATGTAATATAATTTTTAGAATTGGAAGACTGCTACTGCATTCCAATTTGTTGATGTTGAAGAAGAACATTGTATACCAAATGCCCAAGCATTATCATCCCCAGCTGTACCGTTCATATGTATTCCTAAATTCATTGGTATCCATGTATTTCTATTTGCTACTCCTATACTGAAGCTATATGATGCTACTTGAGCATAACTAGTAGGAGAATCTGCATCATATACTCTCATTGTATTATTACTTCTTACTGCATTCGCTTGTATTGACATACCTACTAATCTACCTGGTTTAGGCATACATAGTCTTTGGTTATAACTAGCTGTCCCAGTAAGGAATCCTGAATAAAGTGCTAAATATCTTAAGGAAGTAGTATTAGTAAAGAATGCAAATTGATGTGTCATTCTTGTATCTGCCATATAAGTTATACAAGAACCTCCTGAACCTTCTCCTGGAGGTGTTTGCCATGAAGCGTCTGTATGATAAGTTATAGAAGCATTTTCTGAAGAATCTCCATCTATATTATCTTCATATACTAATGCATCTTCGAATAATTGTACTAAACCGTACTGTCCTTTTTTCTTAATCCATAATTGAATATCATTATCTCCTTCTACTCTTAAAATAAAACTATCTTCAGCTAACATTGGAGAAGTAGAAGTATTAGAAGAAGCATCAAAATTAGATACATTAGTAGATAAATCTAATATACTAACATCTGCTATTTGTAATTCCTCTGAATCAGTAGATTTTCTTAATTTTACTTTAATTCTAGCATAACAACCTGATGCTGATGTTTCTTCGGCTAATACAGTATAAATTGCAACTAAGTCATTACTATTAGTATCACTAAGGTCAAATGTTACAAATTTAGCAGCTTCATCAGTACCGCCGGAAGAAACTGTTTGATTAGAATAAGCGTTAGGTTTTCTTCTTAATGCTGTATGTGTTATACCTCCTACTACATCTAATTTAGGAGTAATACCTGCAGTATCGGTAACGCTTGTTGTTCCTATTCCTACATTACCAGAATCATTAATAATCATTGCAACACCGGAATTAAAAGAATTATTATTTACACCAAATTTAATTCCTTTACCAGCACCTCCTTGAATCATCATATCAGCTCCTGTATATCCTGCAAATCCTCTTGTATTAGCAAATCTTATATATGTTTGTGTATTACTATCGTTACCTATACTAACTGCATCTGCTGTACCTCTTACTTCTAATAAATGACCAGGACTATTGGTTCCTATACCGACATACCCTCGGTAATCAACTCTAAATCGTTCTGCTAAACCTGTTGGGGTCGGACCTGCTCCAGTTGAATTATTTGTATATACTACAAATGCTCCTTCGCCTTCTTTTTCTTGAGAATTTGCATCTCCGTTTGGACCTACTTCTGCTCCTATCCTTACTTGAGGTATTTCGTTAGTATTAGAATCAGTAAATTGAAAATCAATAAAGGTCTTTTGTTGGCTGAGATCATTGCCAACATAGTTCCATAATCTAGTTAATGTTGTTCCAGTTGTTGTTCCTGATGTATCTGTTGAGGCATATACATCTAAAGTATGACCAGGACTACTGGTTCCTATACCAACAACACGTCCATGGGAAGTACTACCTGACACATATAATCCTGTTTCAGATCCAGAAGATACTTCAAAATATTTTTTCACCTTCAAGTCTGCTGCTCCATCATGATGAGTAGTTAAGACTACATCATCATCTAAGTATCCAGAGAATCCAATAGTATTAGACTGTCCATTTCTACCCATATAAACTTGTGTAGACCATAAACTAGACGTACCGGATAAATGTAAATTACCTGATCCTGAATCACTAGCATCAGCTCTTAAGAATGATGATGCATGTAAACTATCTACTGTATCAGCATTATCGGCTGAAGTAGCATTAGCAACTGTACCATCTATACTAGCTGCAGCTACATAAGATGCTGTAGCAGCTGTACCTGAAAGAGTACCGTGTAAAGTATCTGCATAAACGTTTGAAAATCTTTTACTATTTGTACCTATGTTAAAATTTGAATCAGTTTCTGTTGTTATATTTCCATTAAAATTAACACTTCTCATAGTAGCACTAGTGCCACTTAATTGTAAACCTACAACACCCGCTGTAACAAAATCAAGAACATTATCCGATGATTCTTGTATATAGTTGTTTGTACCATCATCAGTAAAAAATAATTTTGCGCTACCTGATAATTTTAAATTTCTAGAAGTATCAATAGTCAAAGCAGTAGTACTATTGGTTTGTAATATTAGGTTAGCAGATGTTGTAGTTCTAACAGTACCTGTACCAGCTGTAAAGCTTAATCTTCTGTTAGTACCTGTAATCAATAAATCTGTAGAACCTCTTACCATTACATCACCGCTAATAGCAAATCTTTCGCTACCTCCAGCATAAACATGTACAGGATAGGATGGATCTGCTGTACCTATACCTACTTCAGAACCTGTAACTACGAGTGTATTAGATCCGTATGTACCCATTGTAACTCTATCAGCAGAATCTACCTCTAAGATAGGCGTACCCGAGATATCACTTACTTTAAATAAAGATCCTGATAATTGATCAGTAACAGAGAATAATTGACCTTGAGAACCTTCTACAGACAGTATTGTACTACCTGATCCTTCTATAGTAACTACATCGTTAGTACCTGATACATGTAATAGAGCTGTTGGGGAAGTAGTTCCGATACCTATTCTACTTGTAGATGCATCTGCAGCAAATAAAACATTCCCAGATGTATCAAAAGTATGAAAATCACTATTCTGTGTAACACCGAAAGCTAACGCAGAAGAATCTGGTCTTGTAAAATATAATCCAGATGTTCCATGAATTATACGATAAGTTTCTTGACCGGTTCTTGTAAAATGTACTGCATCTGATGTGCTATCTATATGTAATTTTGAACTAGGTGAAGTAGTTCCTATTCCAACGTTACCGGAAGAAGATATAAACATTCTCACTGCACTACCAACAGCAAATTCTAAAGAGGTATCATTTGTACCTTCTATATATTGAGTACTATTACCCCATCTTAACTGTCTTCCACTATCTATGTAAATGTGATCTTGATTAGCGTAAATAGCTCCTGATACATGAAGGGTATATATTGGAGAAGTAGTATTTATTCCTACTTTACCATCATTAGGTACTAATGCTAATTCATTATCATGGTCGTCATGACCACTTGCTCTAAGTAGAACATTACCTTTTGCATTATTATCGTTTGCAGCATCAGTTATTTCAAATTGATTACTGCCTGCTGCAACTTGCCAATAAGCAGCGTTGGATTCTTTTATTAATTTAGCTCTTGTTGAATGAGCATTAATCAATACTTCTCTTGTAGAAAGAGAACCACTTCCAGGTAAATTTATTGTACCCCCTATTACAAAATCAGAATTTACACTACCGCTAATATTACCTTTAACATACAATCCATTAGTTGGAGCTGATTCGGCAAAATCAGTTGTTAACGCTAATGATTTACCTTTAAGGTCTTTCGCAGTTCCTCCACTACCAAAAAATCCTAAATAGGTAGAATAAGTTCTAATTCTAGTTTCTGAAGTACCTAAGTATATATTATCACCATCTAAGTATAAATCTCCACTAGCACTAACTGTACCTGCAACGGTTAATTTATAAGGTGCTAGTTGAGTACCAATTCCTATATTACCGGAACCTGATATCCATAATCTTACTGCAGAACTATTATCATTATCACCGGTTCTAACTTCATAGTTATTATGAACTGAACCAGATCTACCAGACATAAATTGTATTTTATTACCAGCATAAGCACCGTCTGTAGTTAAAGTAATTCTTGCTTCATCACCTGCTGTTGAACCAGCACCTTCCATAAAAAAGCCTGCTGCACTACCTGATGATTTTATTACACCTCTTGCTTCTAATATTCCATGCCCTGGTGCATCAGTTGTTCCTATAGATACACTACCTCCATATGATTGTAAAGATAAAGTACCTGAGTTACCATTACCTACTGTTGTTTGAATTTGATATTTACCAGAAGAATCATATCTTCTAATATACATTCCATCAGTTGTATCATTTATAATAGAAATAGGTTTATCAGTTGTTGCTCCAACATTTAATGTCATAAATGCACTTCCTCCTACTGTACTTGCAGAACCAGTATTAAATAAGAAATTATTGGTTCTAAAATGAGCATATTGAGTATTTGAACCATTTCTAAATACTTGCCCATTGTTAGCATCTAAATATATAGCGTTATTAGTAGATTTAATTTGGACATAGCTTGCATCAGCTAACGCTAATAAATGATTAGATCCTTGAACAGTACTACCGTCGGATATTGTCAATCGATGAGAACCTGATTGAACTATATTTCCATCGTGTACGTGTAATGTAGTATTAGTACCTGAAGGAGTCTCTGTTCCAATACCTACTTTAGAAGAAGATATTACCATAACACCTTGAGAGTTATGAGAACCTAATCTTAACCTATTACCAGTAGTAGCGTATATAGATGCGTAACCTGAAGACCAGGTTAAAACACCATAAGCTGTACCATTTACTCCAGTACCCCAACGAGAAACTGCTGATGTATCAGTCCAAAATCCTTTACCTCCAAATGCAGCTGCGTTATAAGATATATTACCGGTAGAATCAGGAGTTGCTGTTGATAGACCGAATATAAACGTATCTGCTGATTCGTCCCATAAGAAAGCCGCATTATCACCTGTAGACCCTCTTTCTATTATTAAACCTGAATCGTTAGAGTTTGATGCTGCTCCTCTATTTAATCCTATAATATTATCTGATAAATCTAAATTAGTAGAATTAACAGTTGTAGTTGTTCCGGTTACTTCTAAATTACCTGTTATTGTTACATTCCCTGTAAAAGAAGATGATTGGTTACTATCTAATACAAGTACATTAGTCATAGTACCTGCTTGATCAGTAGCAAATTCTATTCTACTAGGATAATCGTTTGAATCCCAAGTACCATCTGCTCTAAACTTAATATGTGCACCATTTTCGAATCCGGAAGGATCATTACCTCTAGCTACTATCGCACCGAGAACATTACTATTAGTAATAGAAGAATCGTCTCTATCGAATTGAATCTCTGGTGGGTTATTACCAGTAGTACGGTTTCTTATATTTAAAGTATTATAATTGTAAGTCCTAGAAGTACCTATACTAAATCTTATGCTTCCGCTATTACTTACTTGAAAAGATTTACCTCCATTTTGATTTTCGTCAACTGCTATTTCAAATGTAGAATTACCTTGACGTAAGTGTGTAAGCATTGCAGTTGATGCACTACTACCGCTAGATTTTTCTATCTGTATACCTGTGTTAGTACCAGAACCTGTAATCTTTAAAATATTACTTGCAGTACCTGTAATAGTAACTGCATTAGGTATATCTGCAGAACTAAAATTAAAACCGTTACCTGAAGTACCTGTTGTTGCTTTCCATACCCCTGAATAATTTCTAAACTGTCCTGACGTACCTGAATATACATTGGCTTGAGAGAATATACCGGCAGAACCTATGTGAGCTCTATCTCCATCTGCTGCTCTAAATCTTAAATAATCATTAGTTTCATCGTAATATATTCCTCCTGCGTTTAAATCTGAAGCTGAAGAAAATGATATAGTTGCATCTGCTGTAGAACCTGCAGAAGCTCCGAGAAAAATTCTATCAGTAAAAGTAACGTTACCATTTGAATCTAACTTGATTGATTTACCACTATCGGTTCCGTACCTTATATATAAATCAGCTCCATTAGTATTTATAAAGTTTCCGGTATTGCCTCCGTATAATTCTATAAATTTTGTAGCAGAAGTTTGATGTACTCTAATAGATCCTGATACGTCTAATTTAGATGCTGGAGTTCCTGGTCCTATACCTAAATTATTACCATCTTCCATCAATACTATATCTCCTCCAGCTTTTGCATGAATTGGATATCTGTTAGCAGCAGCATTGAAAAGATACAAGTCTTGGTTAGTTTCTTTATAAAGCGTCCATTTCGTACTTCCGCCATCAGCAAACGACAATTGTGAAGCTTCTTTTGTTGAAGATGCATTTGCATTAGAGTTAATAATAATTCTAGCGTTATCATTACTACCAACTCTCATTACATTAATAGCTGTGTCAAATACATCTAATGTAAAAGCAGGATTAGTTGTTCCTATACCAACTTTACCTGAACCAGATATCCTCATTATTTCAGTTCCTCCTATTTGAGTTGCTAGGAACATTCCATCATGAGCAAATCTTATCTGATTTGCATATTCACTTGTACTATTATCTACTACATCTGAAAATATTAGGTAGGCATTACCTATTGTTGAAGTAAGTAAATTGATACCTGAAGAACCATCTCCGGTATCACCTACATTTAATTTAGCACCTGACCAACCTTGTTCACCTGTATCGTTTATTGTTACTATACCGGAAGAATCTACTCTTAATCTTTCTGTTGCTGCAGTTTTTAGAGTTATAACATCATTAGAAGTTGATGTTGATCCACTAAAGAATATTCCGGTACCTCCATCACCCCAATGTTGTATATCATTTCCTACATATATAGTACCTTCTACTATACCTGTTTCTACTCTTGCTGTACCTGCTACATCTAATAGTTCTACAGGATCTGATGATCCTATACCTACATTACCTCCTGCTTCTACAGTTAATCTAGTTTGAGCATCTTGTCCATCTTGGAATACTTCAAAATTACCTGCGCTATTTTGCCCTATTGACCAATCTACTGTTCCTGCTGTAGCAAAACTAAGTCCTGAGTAATCACCTGAACCATCTCTATCAATAAATACAGTATTGCCGTTCCCTGTTCCGGTACCAGTCATGATATGTAACTTACCTACAGGTGCTCCTGTTCCTATACCTACTTTAGTATCATTTGTTAAGGTAAAATGAACAGTTCTAGTACCACCTTCAGATCCTGCTGCTCTACTACCCCACTGTAATCTGTTACTACTGTCAATAGCTTGATCCCATATAGCATATCCTGCTCTTGATTGTCTTATAGAAGATAAAGTAGAATTTGAACCTGTTACGTGTAATCCAGCTTGTACTGTGCCAGTTCCTGCTCCTATACCTAATCTACCTGTATTGGTTAAAGTTCCGTATTTCGAACCACTAACCCAAAATTGTATATCACCACTTCCTCCGAAATCATCTGTTAATAATATTCTTGTCCAATTAGTAACATATCCTGAACCGGAAACTCCAGCTCTAAGTTCTAATGAACTATTATAATGATATGTGCTAAAAACAGCATCATTAGCTCTAAGGTATATTTTTAATCTTCCTGCAGCGGTTGTTTCAGTCAAACCTCTACCTAAATATATTTGTTGAGTTGAACCACTTAAAAACTTATGAAGATCTCCACCAGCTTGTATTCTATAAGCAGGGCCAGAAATTGAATAGTCATAAATTTTAAATGTAGAATCACTAGCAAAAGTTCCCCAATTTGCACTACCATCACCATAAATAAATTTTGCTTCTGATCCATTACTGTATGAGTATAGGTAAAGTACATTAGATCTTACACCTACAGCTTTACTTGATGCCCCTGCTACTAACTGTATTCTTGTATTTTCACCAAAATAATCACTTGTACCATTATTAATAACAACCATACCAGAAGATGATACAAAGAAATGAGCATCTGAACTAGATGCAAATACTTTAAAAGAATTAGTTCCTTCTGCAGCGTTTATTGTTACGTTACCAGAATCAATAGTAATCATTTCTTCACCGCCTTCTTGAATTCTTATCTTACTATTAGAATGATCAAAATGTATGAATGAATTAGTACCTGATCTATCGAATATTTTACCTGTACCGCCTACATGTATGCCGTTATTTGCATGAAATACATCGTCAGTTCTTAAAGTACCACCGTCATTAAATATGGATACATCATTACCAAGGTATAAGTACTGTCCTGTTCTAATATGACCAGAAGCAGTTATATTACCCGTAACATTTAATTGTGTACCGTCAAAAGTTAAATTAGCTTCTGCATCTAATTCAGTTGTAGTAGCACCAATAGTTACTAATTCGTTGGCTGTTGCATTATTAATAGCTGTTACTGCTCCTGAGCTCAACCCTGTTAAACCAGAACCATCTCCTACATAAGAACCTGAAAAAGAACCTGATAAAACCCCGCTTGTTATAGTAGCTGTGCTACCGGATACTAATATGGCTTCACTACCGCTTGTACCTAGTCTAATTATTTCATCAGAAAATACTTCGAAAATTGGTATACCAGAGATATCTGATACTCCAAATAAAGAACCTGAGAGAGAGTCTGTTACAGAGAATAATTGTCCATGTGCTCCTTGGACATCTAATAATGTTGAACCTGATCCATTAATAATCAGGCCTTTCCTTACCTTAAATTCGTTTGCCATAATTGTATCCTTTTTTCATTATCCAAAAGGGTCTTATATAAATAGTATCATTAATAGTTACAATCCAAACCTATGTCTTAAACTATTGAAATTTTTTGATATTTCATCTGCGGTCAATTCTCTATTATAACATCTTACTATATAAATTTTGCCATCGTATGGATGATTATAACTTGATGCTGCTGAATCTTTATAAACTCCTATATGTTTTATACCTCTATTGCCACTTAAATTAAAAGGTAAATCAGTACTGTTAGAATTTTTTAATTCTCCATTAACATATAACCTAAATCCATTAGCACTACTAAAAGAACCTACTATATGATAAGTACCTACTCCGTAAGTATCAGGAGTATCTACGTTAATATTAGGATACTGTGGATCTTCTCCAGGGTTTTGTTGCATTTGTCTGTACCTTATTTTATTATTTGCTAAAAATAATAATCCAAAGAATCCATACTGTAAATCTGATAATATTCCTTGTTGTGTACCTGTTGAACCTCTATATACTACTACTTCTTCAGTATGATCAGAACCACTCAAATGATGTAGTCCAATATCTATTCTATCATCTGTTCCATCAAAATCTATTTGAGAAGTACTATCGTAAGTAAGATTAGATACATTAATATTATGATTACCGGTTAAATCTATTAAAGAACCTGATACTGATCTTATACCGCCTTGTCCTGCATATGCACTTTTATGTCCTTTAGTTTCAAATTGCATATTTCTATAATAAATTTTCTTATTACGAAACGCTGGGTATAGCATATTGAAAAAATCATATGAATATGCTCCAGTTAAATTATCTTTCATAGTTACAGTTAATCTGAAAGGCGTCCATGTATCAGCTGACATAGTAGCTGGTGTTGAATGACTGGAAGATAATCTTGATAAATCATTACTTGAAGGAAACTGATCTGAGTATTCATTAGTATCAAAATAATAATTTCCACTTTGAGTAATAGTGTCAGGAGAATATAACTCAAAATTCCAAGTATATGTTTCATTAGAAACTACAGTAATACTAGGTATTTGAAATCTTGAATAACTTGTGGTTTGATCTGCTAATTGTATGTAAGTACCAAAACCATCTTCGCCTAAACTTGCTCCATTACCTTGACCTAATATGTTACCATTAAGTTTATTAGTTGTAGGCTCACCTAAATTAAATCTATAACTATCTAAAGCACCAGACACAAGAGGATAACCGGTATCTAATGCAAATACCAATCCATCTTCATTCGTAGCTGGACCTAAGTTAGTTGACATAGTACTATTCTAATTCAGTTGAATCTGTCCAAGCATCTGTTGCAAGGAGAGTTAAAATACCAGCATGATCATACTCACTATAACTACCGGTATAAAAAGAAGGTCTACCGTAAGTACCTGCAGGTGTTGTGATAAAAGTTTCTTTACCTGTTTCAGGATCAAGTTGAGACGTAGTTACATTTTCAGTAAAAACTTTTACTTCGTATTTTACAAAAGTATATGCTCCATCTACCGATGTTCTTAATGAATCTTTTGAAAATTCTAAAACTTCATCAAAGTTTATAGAACCTGTTATTGATGTTGGTATAACTAACCATCTTCTGTTTGGAAATCTACTCATTATATTCTTTTATTATAAATATTAAATTATAGCTGTAAAGTACTTATAAACTCTATAGCTTTATCATAAGTATCGTATATATTGGAATTTTCATTACCATTTTTATCTACAAATACTACTTCATAGCCTGTATCTAATTTGTTCATTTCTTTTAAATAATTCATAAGTTAAATCTTACTTTTGTTCCTTTAAAATTTTTGCTAACTTCAGCTGCTGTTAGAGCTCTATTATATATTCTTATAAGAGGAATACATCCTACACATGACCAACTCGTATCCCAATTTCCTACAAAAAATCTTCTTATATTACCACTTGTAAGTGTAGGATTTGATTGTGTTGAAGTTTGTTGTAGACTGCCATCAATGTATACATTATGACCACCATTTGAGTTATCATGTGTCATAGTAACATTATAATACCTATCCATATCTATCGTATAATATGCAGTTAGTCCAGTTCCGTAAATACCATTTACTCCTGTATGATTACCAGAAAATGCTAAATAATGATTCCAATAGTAATTCCAAATACCGTCATAATTAGTAGTACCAGATTGCCAAGTACCATATCCGGTTCTTTTAAAAACTACCTCAACTGTATACCCATCAAAACTAGGTAAATTAAAAGGACCTGTTGTGCTTGCAAAATTTCCATCTGTACCACTAAGTTGTATATATGTACCTCGTTCTGATCCAAATTTAAAATTATAAGGTGAACCTGAAACATGAGGTAATTCTACTTCACTGTCTACAAAGAATTGTTGGTTATCTTCACCTGCCTGTAAAATACCTTTTCTAGTACCCGGTGTATTAAATTGGTAATTATTTATAGCTCCTCCATCTATTTGCCCTATTAAGCCATCTTCTACTATGTCTGGTCCTCCAATCGATGCCATTATATATCGAATCTTTCTTTAATTGAATTAAAATTTTGTGCTACTTCGTCAGAAGTTATACATCTATTATATACCCTAACAATAGGTATATCGCCATTAAATCCTTGAGAATACCCTGGACTATATCTACCTATAGTAGTATCGTTAGAAGGAAATCTACTACCTGTACATAAACCGCTAGCAACTAATACTCCGTTAGTATAAAATTTAGCTTCTGAATCGTCATGTGTTAATACTAAATGATAAAATTTATCCTGTTCTACATTCGTTTGAAATATTTTTTCAGTTCTTGGTGAATTAGCTCCATCCCAGTTCCAGATATATCCTCTGAAATGACCGTTTCTATAAATTATAGCTATACCTGCGTCATCTAAACTATTACCTACTTGATCAGAATTTGCAAATATATGTTTTTGAGCGCTATCAGTACTTGCAGATGCTACCATAGCTACTACTTCTACAGATCTCGAACCAGTAGGAACGAAAAATGATGGTAACTCTGCGTAATCGTTTGTTCCATCGAAAGTTAATTGAGCATTTGAATCATATGATACTTGCGTTAATTTTATTTGCTGAGAACCAATTAAATCTACTAAAGAGCCTGATATTGATCTTGTTGTTGCTACGAAAGGAGTATTGTGATCTTTATCTTCAACTTGATAATTTTTATAATATATTATATCATTTATGCCAGCTCTATTTAAATTAGCATTTGCTAAAAATATTGCTTGTACACCATTTGAAGATCTTGTATAAGTCAAAGCTCTTTGATAGCCGTTATCAATTGGTGTAGCGTCTCCAAAAACACCGCTACTTCCGTCTAACTTCCAATAGTAATCAGATGTTTGTGATCCTGTACTAGTTGATAATCCGTTAAAATCATACTCTATACTATAACTTAAAGTAGAACCTGAAGTATGAGATATGTAAGGAAATTGAGCTAATCTATGATTAGTACCGTGCTGACTAATAGTTATTTTTTTCCATCCAGGTCCTTTTTCAGGAGCATCTGCTGTTGTAATTGTATGGTTGTATCCTCCTGCATTATGAGGAGTTATAGTTCTTTTAGTATCTGTATCAGCTAAATTCGTTGTTGGTTCTCCATTATTATATCTATATGTATCAAAACTAGAAGATACAGTAGGATAGCCTGTGTCGTAGGCGAATCTTAAACCATTAGTTACTAATTTTGCTCCTCTATTAAATCCCATATAATATAAATATTATCCTTTGTATCTAGTTTTTGTAGCATTATACATTTTTGCTATTTCTTCAGCTGATAGTACTTTATTCCATACCCATACTTGCCCTAATTTACCAGCATGTTTATACCCATTAGAGTGATAGTCACTACCGTAAGAAGTATTACCACTTTCAGTCATAGTTCCTTTAATAGTTACATTAGTATGAGAAGCTTTTAAAGTACCGTCTTCGTATAAAAGTATATCCCCTGATGAAGCTCTTCTTGTACATGCTATTAGATAAAATATATCGTCACCAGTTATATCATGTCCTGAACCGTAAGTTGCGCTAGTTGAACTATCTCCTATCCATGCTGTCCATTGCCCATGATATCTACTCATTAATTTTAACCCATATTGATAACCGGTTGAAGTACAGAATAAAGTTTGATGTGGATTAGATGTAGATGGCTGTTTAACCCATCCCATAATAGTTATATCATCTAAACCTCTAACTACATTAGAAGTACCGTAATGATACTGTTCTCCAGTTCCATCGAACGTTACTGTTTTAATTCCTTCTGATGATGTAGTAGGAGTACCTACTGTAGTAACTGATGAATCGTTAACTATATCTTGCATATACGGTACTCTTGTAGATGCAGGATCTACTGCAAAAATTAATCCACTATCTACTACCTTAGGTCCTGTATGCATTATATTCCAAATCTTTTTCTGATTGCCATAAAATTTTGACTAATTTCATTAGCTGTTAATTCTCTACTATATATTCTACCTAAATAAAATTCACCATCTGCGTAAGCTCCATTTCCTCCTGGTACTGCTCTATTATAAAAAATAGCCCAAAAAGTATCATCAAAAGCGCCATCTGCTCCACCTGTTGTATCAGAAGAACTTTGAAATTCTCCATTTACATATAATTTTTGAAGTGTAGGAGTATAAGTAAAGGTTGTACAGTAAATTCTATTAGCATCAATATTATACTGTTCAGTTATTTGAGTATTTCCTCTTGAACCTGCGTAAATACGTAACTGACCGGCTACTGTTCTACTTAAACCTAATCCTACTGCTCCTGAGGTTGAACCTCTACCAAGTAAAGTAGTATTAGTATCATACTGTACTCCATCAATAGTTAATGTTGCTATTGTAGTTAAACTAAAAACTGCCATAACAGTAAAACTACTTTGTGGAGTATATTCTAACATAGTAGTATCGTCTACTTTAGCTCTATCATTTGTACCATCGAAGAAAGCTGCGCCAACACTAGTATCTACTGTTGCACCGTTTAAAGTGACATTGTTATTGTTACCTGTTAAATCTGCTACTGCAGTACCACTACCGGGGTATGATTTGGTAGAACCAAAGTCTACTGCCATAACCAAGTCTTTAGTAATAATATTTGGTCCTCTTGCAAATCCCATAACTTATTTTTTTAAACTTTTATACCTCTAATATTAGCTTTAACGCTCCAGTTATTTGATAATACTGTAGCTTGTAGCTTCATATTACTTCCATCTATAATAACAGTTAATTTTACATCAGTAGTATCTCCTACATCAACTGTTGATACTTCATTAAATTTAATATTAGTTCCGTCATGTACTGCAGTTATAGTTCCTGCTCTTAAATTAGTACCGTTTTTAACTAAATAATCAAAGAATACTGCTTGATAAGTTGCTAAAGGTAGTGACTTAACATCTTCCGTACCTATATCTACATCAGTATTTTCACAGTAACCTAATAAATGTTTCAATCCAATTTGAGCTGTATCTGCATTAGAATCACCGACGGTCAATCCTCCTGTAGTAGTTAGATTACCTGAATTATCTAAATCCATAACGTCATTACCGTTAGTTCTAAATACAAATTCATTATTTGTATGGAAATATCTTATATACCCTGCATTTACAGAATCTGGATCTCCAAATGCTATATATTGATAAGAACTATTAGGGCTTAAAAATTGTAATCCAATATTACCGCTACCTTCAATTAATACATCATCGTGATTTGTATTCAAACTAAAGTTACCGCCGTCGCCAGAATGTACATGTAATGCTCCAGATGGTGATGTAATTCCAATACCTACATTACCGTTGTTATTGAAACTAACCAAGCTAGTATTAGAGTGATTTCTAAAATTATATGCCATACCGGTAGAAGTATTACCTCCAGTAGTTGTAAATGTTAAAGTATTTCCAGCAGTATTTTGTATAGTTGCATTAGAAGCGGGAGTAAACCCGTTTAAATATATACCAAATGAACCAGAACCTTGTAATCTTAAACTACCACTTACATCTAACATATGAGCTGGATTATTAGTACCTATGCCCACATTACCAGATGTATCTATTCTAAATCTTTCTGCTGAATCTGATTGATCATATACATATAATTCTCCACCATCATTTACAAGTCTAAAATGTCCTTCACTATTTTTTAAATCTAAACTACTTTGATTACCGTCAGCACATTCTATTAATGCTGCTATGGTAGTACCAGATCCAGATAAATGTAATAATCTATTTGAAGTAGTTTGAGGACCAATACCAACATTTCCTCCTGCTTCAATCATAAATTTATTAGTAAATCTATAACCTCTTGAACTTACACCTACTTCTCTTGAATAAAAATAAGTATAGTTACCTGCTGTGTTATATCCTATAGAAAGTCCTTCTCTTTGTTGATTTTCAAAAGCTACTATACCGTAATCGGCAAATGCAGAACTAGCATCTGCTCCTTCAACAACAAATTTAGCTACAGTACCATTTGAAGTACCAATACCTACAGATCCGTTAGTGGCTATACGCATTACTTCAGTGCCTTGCTTTTTGAATATCATATGTCTATTAGCAACAGTATCAAACTCTAATCCTTCAGTTGTTACTTCTATTTGACCATACTGAGTACCGTCTGAAATATTTAAATCTATATGAGCGTTTTCATTATTAGCCGCTAAATTTATAATTTGAATATCACTACTATTAGTTCTTGATATTGTTCCTTTCACAGTAAGTTTATGAGGTGTAGTTGTAGTTGCTATACCTACATTACCGGTAGAGTTTATAATAAATCTATCTCCACCTCCTACATGAAATAGTACTTGATTATTAGCGCTAAAACCAAAATAAGTATCTGCATCACCGCTGTGTATAATATATTGAGGAATAGTGATTGAATTATCAGACCCAGTTGCTACTAAAATATCAGTACCCCCAGCATGTAAAGTTATTCTATCTGCTCCGTCAAAGCTTACATAACTATCAGTATCTCCAGTATTATAAATTTTAGAAGTAATATATGCATTTGCTGCAACTATATCTCCTGTTGCAGTTATACCGTTTGCTTGAAAGTTACTAAAAGAAGAAAGGGTTATATTACCAGAGTCTGAAGCTGTTGCGGTTGTTAATCCAACTACAAATCTATCAGCACTTTCATCCCATAAAAAAGCTGCATTATCACCTGTAGATCCTCTTTCTATAATTAAACCTGAATCATTTGAATTAGATGAGGCACCTCTGTTTAAACCTATAATATTATCTGATACATCTAAATTTGTTTGGTTGACCGTTGTTGTAGTACCGCTTACAGATAAATTACCAACTATACTAACATTACCTGTATAAGTAGATAAATCAGGTACAACTCCTACAATATTTGCTCCATTACCTATAAATGAACCTGTAAATACTGAAGCTGATATTGCTGCTAAAGTAGTATTTGATAAATCAATAGTATCACCGGATTCTCCTATAGTTAACGTACCTCCGTTAGAAGTTATAGTACCACCACCTAAAAAAGTAAAATCAACTGCTGTTCCTACAGCACCTACTTCAATATCATTTACAGTACCTGCTTCTCCAATAATTACAGTTCCGTTATTATCAATAGGGTTCAATATAAGATCAGAACCAGAAATTTTTAATTCGGCTTTCTTATTGTTTGAATCATCGAAGAATTCTAAAGCATGTCCGTTATATATTCTTTGTTTCATACTTAAAACTTAAATTTTCTTAATTTTACAGTTCCTCTTGTAGCTAATCTAGTAGGTACTTTTTGACTTTTACCTAAAAGTGTGTTACTTGTTATTTTATCTGGTCTTTTTATTAATTTATACTGTTCAAACCCATTAAATGTAACTTCTATATCTGCAGGACTATCTCCAGTAACTGCGAAAGACATATCTTTAAAGGTTAATATCTTTTGGCAATATTGTCTGTTACGTTGTAATAGTATATATAAATAGTCTCCAGGCTCAGCTGTGAAAGTTTCATCAAAATTAAATTCTGTAAAGCTTAATGATTTTTTAATATCTTTACCTTTTACAGTTCTATTGTTATATATTAAACGACCTTTCATTTGATTATTAGTAGATGTATCATGATGTCCTACATACTCATCAAAAAACTGACCAAGTTCATTTTTAAAATTAATTTTCTGTTGAACTCTAATTTGTTGTTGGGAATGTACTGTAAATGTAGCTGCTACCATAACAGGGTCTACTCTATTAAAAGAGATATTTACTATATCATAATGATTTTTTCTATCTTTATTTAAAATAATCATTCGTCTACCATTATCAATTAAATAAGGTCTATGATCATTCCAAACTTGATCATAATAAGGGTCCATACAAAGATAATCAGTTCCCATAGACTGATAGTATTGAGCGTTTACTTCAGTTCTCCATAAAAATCCTTGTTGATATATAGATGGGTACATTCTATTACCTTCATTTCTAAAATGTTTAGAAACATATCTCCTAAACATACCGTGATAATGTCTATTATATCCAGCACCTGCTCTTTCAACATTATCGTAATATATTATATTATGACCTGTTTGTTCCATTCCATGATTATCTGCAATATAATGATTGTAGTAGTCCATAACAACAAAGTAATTATTTCTCATTTCAAATCTACTATGACCAGGGCTATAAGGTGTAGAGTGAGAATTTAGATACAAATACCTTCCTGCATCTACAATATTACCCGAATAGTATACCTTATGTGCATGTAAGTTTCTAAATGTATATGCATATCCTGCTATGATCTCTCCGTGACATTTATGATCTTGATACTGTCTTGAACCTAGATTAGAAAAAGAATTCGTATTAATCCATACATTATTTTTACGATAATGACCTTGATTATTAAAATAAGGACTTTGTTTTTCTACATAGTTATAAACGTTGTTTGAAAATTCCTGTCTAGCAGAATATGGATAAGCATAATGGTACATTCTTTCTCTACTACCAGCACCTAAGGATTTAGCAAAAACGTTCATTATAACATGTTTTCGAGATTGTGCACCACTATCACAATAGTATAATCCAAAAGGTACTAATCCATTACCTGCTTCACTTTTAACTGTAATAGCTCTATCTAATTTTACTACTAACGTATCAGGTTTTAATTCTATACCTTCTACTAATCTATCAAGTGTTAATACATTACCTGATTTTCCATTAACAGTATAAGTAAGTTTTGCATGTCCTACATAATCGCTAAAATTATTATTTGATATAACATCACTCCTATAAGCTGATTGCAGTTGTCCTGAGATATATCCAGCTCCTCTGTGACCGGTAGGATTGAAGAAATATATAGTATCTCCAACTCCTATATCTGAGGCATTATTAACTTCTATGGTATTACCTCTACCGTTAAAATGGTAAAATCCAAATGCATTAATATAGTTTCGTTGATTAGCGCTAGTTCCGCTTACGTTGATTCTTAAAAATCTTGCTGTTACTGCAGAGAATTGATATATTCTATAATCACCTGCCATTATACTTTTTCTACTATCTGCAGCATTTGCTTTTGCTGTATTCCAAGTTGCTGCATCTAATGAATATTCAACTCCTACTCTATCAATAGTTGCTGTATTATAATGAGAAGGCATTGAGTAATAATGACTTAATCCAATAGCATCTAATGTTACTTCTTTACCTAAATTAATTTCCCAATAAGCATCTCCATCTGGAGCTATTCTATAGTAATAGTCATAATGTTGTAAATCTGCAAATACAGAACCTATTCTTGATCTATTATCTGTAGTAGATGAGTTTCTATGAAGATCAAAATCTCCGCTGTTGTTCGACCAGTGATAAGGTACTACGCAGTCAGTTATACTACCTCCTTGAGAATATCTTGCAGGTATGTTATCAAATCCTCGTAAATCACTTATAGTAGAAGCTAATTTTACAACTTGCTGTCCGCTTGGATGTAGTACTTCTGTACCTGTTCTATATATTGGAGTGTTAACTGAAATACTATCTGTTGTATCTAATACTAATTCTTGAACGTATTCTTCTATAGTCATTTTTTTGATACAACTACCTTCGTGTCTTAAATGTAAAGCTACTGTACCGTGCTTCTGTCTTTTAACTCCTGTGTTTAATAGTTGTCCTTGAGCATAAAATTTTTGTTCTTCTCTTAAAGTATCTATAGTTAAAACTACATCTCCTTCTCTTGATCCTGTGGTAATACCGCTAATACTACTGCTTTGGATTAATACGTCCATATCCGCTCTACCCCAATGATCTTGTCTTTGTCCCCAGTAAATATCATCACCATATATTCCTATAAAAGAATCTCTAGAATAAGTAGGTCTATTATAAAAAGTTAATACTCTATCTCTATCATGAGGATCTGCATTTGTAGATACTCCAAACATTCTACTACCATCATAATTACCTGAACTACCGTAAGCATTAGTTTCCTGTCTAAGTATAGAACCTGTAATTGTTACTTTTAAATCTCTTAATCTAAAATCTTTTAAGAATACACTTTTATAATAATAATTTTCTGCTACTCCACTTCCTGACATTTCTAATCTTGAACCGGTAACTAAATCTTGATGTATTTTAAACTCATTTGATGATCCTGAACCTATAAATGAGTCAATCCAGAAATCATTTAAATTTGCTCCAGCTTCAAAATCTAAATCTTTATTAGGAATTAAAACATCTCCTACTTCAAGAACTGTATATACATTGTTACCTATAAGTACTTTATGTCCTGCTTTAAAAGCATTATCTCCTGATCTTACTTGTATTTTAGTTTTATTACCGGTAAATTGACTTTTAGATCTTCCATGTGCTCTTTGCCAAGTTCTTTTACTGATAGCAGATGAAGCAGAAATTATAGTTCCATATTCTGCATATATCTTGCTCACATTTAAATTATTACCGTTTATACCTCTAACATATAAAGTTTCATCTTCATTTTTCTCTATAGAAGCTCTGTAATAAGGCCATATAGATCCAGTTGTATCATAATAGTAAGGATCATATTCGTTATTAGTTCCATCTCTATTATCTTTTTGTGTTATATAATCATCATCTCCATAAACAGATATGAAATCTCCAGCAGCAAATCCAGTAGAAGAAGCAACTGGTATCACTCCTGAACCTGTAGCTACATTTGATGAAACTGTTGTTCTAGTTCTATTATCGGTAGAACCGGAAATTATAATTTGCTGATAATCATGAGCGTTACTATGAACTAAAGAACTATTACGTTCAGTAGATCCGTTAGCAAGAATTGCTGATGTTTGATCTTTCATTACAAATTTAGCATCTTGAACTGCTACATAAGAATCTTGAGATGTACTGTCTAGTTTTAAAGTAGCTGTATCTTTGATTTCAAAACATGCATGATCTCTAACATGTATCCTATTAATATACCATTCTGAAGAACCAGATAAACATATATAAGTATGATCAGTTCTGAATACAGGTGCATTATTTCTTAAAGTACCGTATGCTTTTCCATCTCTTAAGCTACCTGAAAAATCTGCTGACCAAGAAACATATGAATGATCAATAGTACAATTAACAAAATAATCGTCACCATTTCTTAAATCATAATCTATCTTTACATAATCAGCAGTTTGATAAGTATATGCATAAAATGATCCTGAAGTATCAGGGAAACCTGCTGTTGAATCTACTTGAATAGATGAAGTAACTCCAGACCATACCCTTACACCGTTACTCATATTGATACGGGTAAAGCCGCTTTCTATATACGCAACATCACTACCAGTCGGCACTACACCTCCTACCCATGCACTAGGATCAGACCAATGTTTTGTACCTGCAAATTTTTCACTGTAAATAGTTGCCATTAACTAAGTTTTACTTTTAATACTTTAAGTTTATCTAATTCATCGTTAAACGAATTTATTTTTTCGTTTTTAAATTCAAAATTTAATTCTTCATCATTTTCAAAAAAGTTGATTTCTGTTTCTAAAGCATTAATTCTTTCATCTATATCATCTACATTATATGCTATTTCAACATTAATAGAGACAGTCTTACTACCTGTATTTACGGTATATCCTGTGTAGTTATTTAAAACTCCGTATAATATTAATTCTTTTTCTGTCATTTTACGTTAGTGATTTATATGTTATTACTGATCCTGCTGGTATAGCTATTAAAGTTTTTATTGATGTTGTAGATATTTCTGAGAAATCTATTCCTCTATTTAATCTTATTCCATCTAAGAAAACTTCTAAATATTCATACCCTCCAGATGAAACTGTGTAACTAAGTGAGTTAGGTAAGGTAAATGTTGCATTTGCAGCTATATCAGCAGATACTGTTTGATATTCTACTTTTGGAGCAAAGTTAACAATAGCTCCTTCTATTACATTACCGTTACTATCTACTTGTAAAGTTTTAACTGCTGTTCCGGTATGTGTTGCAGAACCGTATGAATTAAATCTTATTTTTCCAGTTGATTCTATTGTTTGTCTTACTGCACTTGCATTACTATCATAAATTGTAAATTGATTAGCACTTCCAACCCCAGTTAATACAAAGTGAGAATTATTAGTTTGTAATCTATAATTAGCATTACCAGTAGTTGTTTTAACTCTTACGTTCGTATTAGAAGTAGTTCCATGTACATCTAATTTATATGTTGCTGTTGTACTTCCAATCGCAATATTACCTCCATTAGTTGCATTAATACTTCTCACAAAATCATAATCTAATTCTAATTCAGAACCTCCTCCAACTCTTGTTAATGTAGTAACAAATGCAGAAGAATCATGATTTAAATGTTGTGTATTTGCTCTTAAGTTAAGTATATTCTGTACTTGTAATGTTCCGGTAAATAACCCTGTACCTGTTACCTGTAGTGTGGCATATTGAGGATTGTTATTTCCAATACCAACATTACCACTTGCCGATAAGAATAAACCTGTTGAATTTTGACCATGGAAGTAAATATCATTTGGTTGATTAACTCCATGTCTAAATATTACTGAAGATGTAGTACTGTTAGTAACTATAGTAACATTTTCATTATTGGTAGTACCAATGGTCATACCATCATCGTCAGATTTGATGAAAGCATCTTGAGTATAAGTATTTTTAGCTTCTAGGTAAATACCAGCAGAATTTTCATTACCAGCAGAACCAGTAGCAGTAATCCTTAATTGATAATTAGTACTTCCTGATTCAACGATATGTAGCATATTACTAGGACCAGTAGTACCAATACCTACTTTACCGGTTGACTTAATATCCACTGCAACACCTGCAGCATTTTTAAATCGTAAATCATTTACACCTGCATCACCAAATTGAATACTATCAGTACCTGTTGATGTAACTGCTCTTTCTTCTCCTCCTGATAAGTCTATTCTATAACCATCAGATTTCATCTCTCCACCGACATCTAATAAGTAACCAGGTGCATCACTACCTATACCTACGTTACCATTAGTATGTATTCTCATACGTTCAGTGTATGAACCGCCGCCCATAAATTTAACAGGACCATTACCAGACCAGCCAAATTCTAATTGGTTGTTAGAGTTTACTCTTACAAGAGTTCTAACAGCAGCTCCTGTGTCTTTCGAACGATATTCTACACCTCTTTCAACTAATATATGTCCACTACCTATATGAAGTTTTGCAGCTGGAGATGACTGTCCAATACCTATATCTCCATTATTTAAAATATTAAGTCTATAAGAAGAATTAGTTACATCGTAAATACCTAAACCTGCTGATAATGCTGCAATATTGAATGTGTTCCCTGCTCCATCTAATTTTAAAGTAGGATTTCCACCTACTAGTTCTATACCATCAAAGTTATCTCCTAAATCATTAGTATATCTAAAGCTGTCACTTCCTGTTACTATATGTAATGAACCAGTTGGGGTTATAGTTCCTAAACCAACATGACCACTTGCTTTGATATATAATCTTGAAGAACCTGCACTTGCAGGAGTTCCACTTAATATATTTAATTTAGAACCATCTAAATATATTTCACCATTTCCTCCACTTGTTGTATCAAACCAAATTCTAGGTGATTGACCTCTTAATACTAATTCAGCACCGTTTGTAACATCTGAAACTGCTAATGTAGTTGTGGTTGAACCGAATCCTGAAACTAAAGCATCTGGTCCGACATGTAATGATGCTGTTGGTACCGAAGTTCCAATACCGATTTTACCTGATGAATGAACTGTAAGTTTAGAGCTATTATTTATTTTAAGAGATACACTTTGACCGGTTGGAGCGTTAACACTTGTAGCTCCTGAAGGATTTTGATTAAGAGCATAATTAGATAAGGTGCCAAAATCAAAGTGAGAAAGGTACATGTAATCATTTACATAAGAGCCAATTTTTAATCTTCCTACATTTACATTTGTATTAGTATCTGAAGAACCTGTTACGGTATCTCCATCTTTCCAGAATGTTAACTGTGCTGCAACACCACCTCCATCAATAGTACCGCTTCCACCTACTGCAGACTCTATAATATTACCAGAAGAATCTACCTGTAAATTATAAGCAGGTGTTCCTGTGTATGTACCAGATCCATATAAACCAAGTGTAGCTAATCCTGAGGAACTTAAATGTAATGATGATGAATTATTTCCATTTATTTGGAAATCTATACTTTTTGCTGCTATCCTTAAATCATGAGCTTGACCTTGATTAAAGTTATGAGCCATAATTCTTGCTTCATTAGAAACAGAAGCTTGTATTTGAATAGCATGATTACTTGATTGTGCCTGTGTTCTTAAATAACCATCTTGAATTAATACATTTCCATCTTCTACATGTAGTCTTTGAGAAGGAGTAGCTGTTCCAATACCAACATTACCTGGTAAAGAAGATGTAGCTGTACCTATAATAGTTTGAGAACCAGAACCTAGACCACCAAAAGATTGTGAAGTATATAATGTAAGTTTAGATTCATTTATGTACCCACCAGACAGTCTTGCATAATCAACATCTCCAGGATGCGAACCAGGTGCGTAGCTATCTCTTAATCTTAATGCATGAGTAAAGTTACCACCTTGAATAACTAATTGAGCATTTTGTACTGAAGCTGAAGTATGGGTAAAAATAAAGTTTTGATTAGCTCCATTCTTAATAGTTAATTTTTTATCATAAGTATTTATGTCACTACCAACAACTATATGACCACTTGCACTAATATTACCAGAAGCTGTTACATTTAGGTTACTGCTATTAATTGTAATGGTATCATCATTTTCAATCTTAAATATAGTTCCTGTATGAGTGTTTAAAGATATAGTTCCGGTAGCACCAGAAGAACCGACAGCTACATTTGCACTACCTGCTAATACGGTAACGTTTGCTATTTTATATGAGGTAGCACCTACATATCCGCTTGCAGTTACATTAGAATCAATAGTCGTATCTGTAAATGAACTATGATCAGCAATAGTTACAGTACCTGCAGATACGTCTCCTGAAAAAGCTTGACCACCGTTAATCGAAATATTATCATTATTCCTAATTCTAATACTTCCATCTATTCTTGCATCTCCGTTTACATGTAGAGGATATAAAGGTTCTGCTACTCCTACTCCTAATTTTACCTTACTATCTATAACTACATCCGCAGAGGCTGAAACAATAGATAGTGATCCTGTACCTGCTGTTCCTAAATCAATACCTTTATCTGCTCTTATAAAGAATGCAGCATTAGGATTAGTACTCATTGCAGAATTCATGAAATATCCTTGTTGATGATAACCAATTGTAGCTGCATCATAAGAACCTGAATATATTTTTATAACACCATACCCATCTTCTCTTCCTACAAATCTGGCTATTTGAAATTGACTACCAGTAGCAACAACATGTAATTGAGCAGATGGATTAGAAGTACCTAATCCCATTCTGCCGTAATCAGTGATAAAAACAGTTTCATCTGTTATATTACCTCCACCTCTTAATTGTAAGTGATTAGAGTTAGATCTTTCTCCTACAAAAGTATTAGTACCTCCAAAGTAAATATGTCTTGCATCACCAGCTAAAGTTATACTACCTGTTGCTTCTACACTTCCGCTTACTCTAAATTCACCGTATAAATCAGTAATAAGATCTCCATCTCTACCTAATTGTAATATTTCAGAATTTCGATGTGTAAATCTAAATCCTTGACCAACTGAGGTATGATCTGATAAAGATGCTGTTGTGTTAATGTATGATAATTTGAATCTTTCATTAAAAATGTCAATAAATCTTACATATAAGGTATTCCAATCTTTAGAATGTGTAGAACCTAAATCAAAACTAGCATCAGCTGTAGGTATTAAATTACCTTCTATATTACCTGGTAGACCTACTCCTATACTTGAAGACATTTTCAAGCTTCCAGTTACAGTTAAACTACCTGTTAGTTTTGCGCTACCAGAAATAGTATGTACGTGAGACATATCATTTCCTATAAATGTTTCATCTACATATAATTCACTAAAGTATCTATTTGATTGTCCTAATTTAATATTACTATCTGAAGAAGGTATTGTATTAGTTCCAAGTTGAATTAAACTACCACCATCTAAAAATAAATTATCATCTGACTGTATTCGTGGATAACCACTTATGCTATTAATCTTTAATTCACGGCCTCCTATATCAAAAGCAGCACTACCGGTTACATTTAAACTACCGGTTGATTCTATATTTCCTACTACCTGTAGTTTTTCAGTTGGAGCATTTGTTCCTATACCTACTTTACCACTTCCTTCTGCTTCAACAAAGAAAGCATGTGTACCACTATTTGCTTCTACTCTAAAATCAACATCACCACTACCTTCATTTACTACAACTTCATTTTGTGTCCCATTTTGTTTTGTTGTAAATAGTTGTACACCATCTCCATAAAAATCTATAACACCATCTGAAGTTTCACTTATATATGTATTAGCACCGCCGTCTAAGTATAATTTTTGTCCAGAACTTATAGTTAAATCTCCTTCAGTTATAGTTTGAGAACCAGTAAGTAACAAACTACCAGTCATCGTGTGAATATCATCTAAACTATTACCTGTAACAGTAGATCCACTTTTGAATACTATAGAAGAAGAAACAAACTCTGTATGGAATTCTTCAGCTGTTATTTTTCCTGCTACTGTTAAATCTCCAGTTAACGAAGCATTACCTGTCCCACCATCTAATAAGA
>Ga0160423_10000529_pt1 | contig 31377 bp, 28 predicted proteins | sample CRUFie14St8metaG_FD_108191 | JGI IMG/M metagenome (GOLD analysis project Ga0160423, IMG submission 108191) | Marine microbial communities from the Costa Rica Dome - CRUD Field 142mm St8 metaG | ecosystem: Environmental > Aquatic > Marine > Oceanic > Photic zone | place: Costa Rica: the Eastern...
GCCGCTCATACTTTCTGCGATTCGTCCTTCCACAACTCCGTCGAATACGGCAAGAACCTGTCCTCCTTTGGCTGCGGTGATGACACAGCGAAAACGGGCGGATCGAGCTTTTCCTTTATGCTCCGGTCTCGCCAGTTCCGTTATTAATCTATCGCGATTGCTGGCATCGGTAGCGCTTTCGCCGGAGTAGCGGGCAGAGTGAATGCCGGGAGCCCCATCGAGCGCGTCGACTTCGAGTCCCGAATCATCAGCGATGACAAAGGCACTGGGCAGTAAATCGCTTGCGGCGAGAGCCTTGATTGCAGAGTTTTCGGAAAAGGTGGACCCGTCCTCTACCGGTTCTTTCGCATCAGAAAGCGCTGTTAAGTCGGAGATCTCATCGAAGTGTTTGGCCAATATGGCTCGGAATTCTGCGGTCTTGTGGGAATTGTGGGTAGCAACAAGCAGTTCGCGCATGAGAGAGTTTTGGTCGGAGAGTGGCAAGTTTCAAGAGGAGAAGCAATCGGGTTGTGTTTGGTTTACCGCATCCCCTTCAAGTTTCAACGCTTCGAGCCTTCGATTGCATGGGTTGCTGGAATCGTGGTTCGACAATTGACAGTGGTTCGGTATCGTACGCGAGAGTCGACCTGATGAGATTAACTGCCTATGGCTTGGTTCGGTTGTAAACTGGGAGGAACCAGCGCGGCGCTGTCGCGTGACTGAGTTTCCAATCATGAAGAGTTTTTTTTCGTCCGCATTTCTGTTCATTTTCATCGCCGCCAGCTCTTACCAGCTGCTGGCTCAGCCTAACGTCCTGCTCATTCTTTCTGATGATCACAGTGTGCCGCATCTTGGGTCGTATGGAGATCCTAATTGCCGGAATCTAGGGCTGACGCCAAACTTGGATGCTCTGGCGGAACAAGGGATGCGCTTTGATCGGGCGTATACTTCAGCCCCCCAGTGTGCTCCCTCGCGGACATCGATTTTTGCAGGGCGGTCTCCTGTGGGCATTTCGGCGACCAGATTTGCCCAACCAGCCCGAACAGATGTCATGCTGTTTACCGATCTGCTTAGAGGCGCGGGTTACTGGGTTGGGCTTGAGGGTCGGCATCAACATCTGGATGGGAAGAGCAATGATCTGCCGCACGTGGCAGAGGCGCTTGTTGACTTGGGAATGAGGGGAGAAGAGTTTGAGTCAAGATTCGATTATTTCGTCAGGGGTGCAAAGACCAAGGGAGAAGCTCTCAACAGGGTCGGTGAGGTTGTAGGCTTGGTCTTGGACGCGGTCCCTCAAGAGCAGCCATGGTTCCTCTACTTTGGTTTCAATCAGCCTCATCGTTCTTTTGGTGAAGATCATGAAGGTATTGATCCTCTTCAGTTGGTCCTTCCTCCCGATTGGCCGGATCTTCCGGGAGTGAGGCTTGATTATGCGCGCTACCTGGCTGAAGTGCGCGATCTCGATCGCGGAGTCGGGTTGGTGCTCGACCTACTCAAAAGCAGGGGTCTGGAAAAGGATACCTTGGTTATCTTCATGGGAGACAACGGAGAGGCCTTATTGCGTGGAAAGGGTACTTTGGCGACGCGCGGCATTCATGTGCCGCTCATCATTCGCTGGCCGGGTGTGATCGAAGCGGGGAGTGAGAGTGAGCATTTAATTAGCGGGGTCGATTTGGCACCGACGATCCTTTCAGCTGCTAATGTTGAACCGGATAAGGGGATGACAGGCGTTAGCTTTCTTCCCCTATTAAAGGGGGATGTTTTTAAGGGGCGCGAGCGAGTGTTCGCTGAGCGTGGATGGCATTGGGGGCCGCTGACGCGATCAGATGGCTTTGATCTCGTGAGATCGGTTACGACGAAGCGTTACCACTTCGTCTACAACGCTATCCCTGAGAGAGAGCATGGTCCGACCGATATGAGCAAGGGAAATAATGTCGCTTGGGAAGAGATCAAGGAGGCGAGGGCAAGAGGAGAGTTGTCAAAGCTTCACGAGCGACTGTTCTTTCGGTTGCCTCGCCCCGTTTTTGAACTCTACGATCTGGAGAAGGACCCCTATCAACTCGAGAATTTGGCCGGTGGTGCGGCTACGCAGGAAGTTGAGGAACAATTTCGCGAGAAGTTGGATCGTTGGATGGTAAAGGAGGGCGATTATCTGCCACTGCCATCACACGTGCATCAGATCTCCATTGGGTCACGGAGGTGAGATTTACACTCGGGCCGCTTCGATAAACGCTCGCACCAATCCTAGGTCTTTGACACCGGGCTCTGACTCGATACCGCTGGCGACATCCACCCCTGCTGGTTGGACCTGTTTTACCGCTCTGGCGACATTGTCAGGCATGAGGCCACCGGCAAGGACGATCTGGCGGTCGGGCCATTGTTGGACGGCTTGGGCGCCAAGCTTCCAGTCCATCGTTTCGCCACTGCCGCCATATTCGGTCGGGGCGTAGGCGTCGAGTAGAAGGGTCGTGCCAGGGTAAGCCGCAGCCGATTGCAACATGGCCTTGTCTTTCACGCCCAAGGCACGGAAGACGGGCAAACCCCGATGTATGAGTGACTTTAGCCTGTCTGGTGTTTCGTTCCCGTGAAGTTGGATCCAGTCGATCCCGCCCGAATCGGCAATACGTTCCAGTTCGTCGTCCGTAGCGTTGACGGTGACGGCAACTCGAGGAACCGAATCACTAATTTCGTTGAGCCATGGAAGTGCTTCGTCGAGAGCAACAAAGCGTTTTGACTTCGGGTAGAAGTTGATCCCGAGCGCATCAGCTCCGGCGTTAATGACCGCCTCGGCTTGAGCGCCGTTACGGATCCCGCAAATTTTGACCGCGACGCGACCTGGGTTCGTGGAGAACACGGGTCGTTCGTTCATGTTCAGAAATTAGAGTTTGGCGAGTGAATCGTCCAGTGCAGCTAGTAGTCCGGCGATCGATTCTTCAGTCTCGTTGCCCATATTGGAGAGTCGGAAGGTCTCTCCTTTGATCTTGCCGTAGCCGCCGTCGACCTGCTTTTGATGATCTTCTCGCATGATCTGGCCCAGTCTGGCAACATCAATACCCTTATTGTTCTTCACCGCCGTGAGAGACTTGGAACGGAAGCCTTCCGGAGCGAAGAACTCAAACTCGTTAGCGACGACCCATTCAGCGACAAGATTGTTGAGTTTTTCGTGACGAGCATATCGGTTTTCGAGACCTTCTTCGAAGATGACGTCGAGTTGGTGGCGCAGTCCGTAAATCGTGGAAATACATGGGGTGCTCGGGGTCATGGACTTCTCTTGATTTTTTTTGAACTCGTGGAAGTCAAAGTAGTAACCTCGATCTTTGATCGTAGCGGCGCGGTCAAAGGCAGCTTCAGAGACCGCGAAAATTCCGAGACCGGGCGGCAGGGCGAGTGCTTTTTGGCTCCCGGTTAAAAGCACGTCCACGCCAAGTTGGTCGAACTCAATGGGAATAACGGAAAAACTAGAAACTGTGTCGGTGACGAGTAGCACGTCCTCGTACTTGTTCACGACTGCGGCAACCTCTTCGAGCGGGTTCAGAACACCGGTGGACGTCTCGTTGTGTATGAAGGTGACAACATCAAATTCACCAGTGGCGAGCTTTGCATCGATGTCGGCCGGATCGATTGGAGTACCCCACTCGTATTGAAGAGCCTCGGCTTCTTTGCCGCAGCGTCGAGCGACATCGACCCACTTATCGGAAAAAGCACCGGAACAGCAGCAAAGCGCTTTCTTGGCGACGAGATTGCGAATCGCACCTTCCATGACTCCCCAGGCGGAGGAGGTAGAAAGAAAAACAGGTTGGGTTGTTCCCATCATTTCCTGAAGGCGGGGATAGACATCGTCATGTAGGGCTACAAAGTCTTTGGACCGATGTCCAATCATCGGGGTCGCCATGGCTTCATAAGTTCCCGCAGAAACTTCAACCGGGCCTGGAATGTGCAGTCTGATGTGATCGCTCATAGTTTGCGCAATAAGAATGTTCTTAGCGAAATCACAATGCAAATTTCACTTTGTCCCTCTTATTACGAAGGATTCTTCGATGAAGATTCCGGGAGTTCGAGAGGGGGGCGATTATCGCGGCGCCGGATCCAATTAATTGCCCTGTTGAGCGGGCCAAAGCGGATCAGGCAAATTTCGAGACGACGTTTGCCTGGAAAGTCCATCAGTAAGAGACCGACGACCGCTGTAAGCAATCCCTGACCAGGGGTTACAAGCATGATAATTCCACCCGTAACAAGTAGTCCGCCGACGAAGTTCCTAATGAAGAGGAAGGGCAGGCGCAGCAGGGGATGCCCGTCACTTACGTCCCGGGCACTTTTTCGCACAAAGTAATCGCTGGGCAATCGACGGATGATGACAGGCACAGTAACGGCGCTGATGATCAAGATGCCCAAGGAGAAGCCTCCGATCCAGACAAACAACGTTTCACGCTCTTGGAGCCATTCCAACGCGGTGAACCACTCTTCCGGTATCCAGTCCATCGGATACGTTGAGACGCAGCGGCAAAAGGATCAATCGAAATCGCGGGAGCGCGGCTCGCGGTGGGAAGTGCTTGCGCTGGTCGGAGAAGTCACAAAGGGACCTCCGGCGAGGGGTGCTTTTTCAGTGAAAGCCACATCCGGCAATTCTGTGGGGCGTCCGGCTAGAGGAAAATCTTTGCGAAGGGGGTGGTAGGGATAACCCTCCCACATGAGGATGCGTCGGTGATCAGCAAGTCCGTTGAACTCGATCCCCATCATGTCGTAAACTTCACGCTCGTGCCATTTGGCGGTTTTCCAGAGATCAGTGACGGAATCGACTTTTTCGTCTTCAGCGACCTTGAACTTGATGCGGAGATGTTGATTGGAGCCGTTTCCGAGTGCGTAAAGCTCGTAGACCATTTCGAAGCGAGGCTCTTCACCGAGAAGGTCTAGGCTGCTGATATCGACAAGGTAGTCGAATGCGAGTTCATCGCGGCAGTGCTTAAGGATTTTATGAGCGCTCTCTTTGGTGGCGATTACGGTATCTTCACCGCGAAATTCGACAACATCAAGGATCGCCTTTCCAAATTGTTCCTTCAGGGCATTTAGAATCACGCTCATGGGCAGTAAGGTTGCGAATCAAGCTTTTGACGTTTCGAGAGTGCGGGCGCTGTCGGCCTGAAAGTGGGCCATGGAGGACTCTTCTTCGGTCACCTTCTTCTGGAGCTTCATGAGACCTTCAAGAAGGGCCTCGGGGCGCGGAGGGCAACCGGAGACATACACGTCTACGGGAATGAGATTGTCGATACCCTGCAGGGTAGCATAGCTGCGATACATGCCTCCGGAAGAGGCGCAAGCACCCATGGCGATGCACCACTTGGGCTCAGGCATCTGGTCCCAGATCCGCTTTACTGCGAGAGACATTTTGTAGGTAACCGTGCCGGCCACGATCATGACGTCGGCCTGACGCGGTGAGAAGCGCATGACTTCGGCGCCAAAACGAGCAATGTCGAAGCGAGAAGCTCCCGAGGCCATTAACTCGATGCCGCAGCAGGCCAGCCCCATTGGCATTGGCCAAAGCGAATTGGAACGCATCCAGTTGATGGCGGCGTCCACCTTCGTGAAAATGACATTACCCTCGACCTTGGAATCGTAGGCGGCGTGTTGCGTGGTATCGTCAGGCATCAATAAAGAATGATTAGTCAAAAAAGGTTACGTCTGCCGAAAGCCGGATCAAACAGTTTGTGAAAAATTTCACAAACTCAAAGTTAAAGGGAATTTCGGGATGTTTGAGGAGTGCCCCCAGGGGTCTCCATGCCAATTCCCCAGCGTCGAGTGTCGGAACGATAGAGATTTTATTCGTTCGTCTAAAATTAAGAGTGTGGCGGCGGGGCGATGGGTTTCGTCGGCCAGGGAAGAAACGCATCAATATTTAGTGGGGTGGTGAATGTGGGGTTATGAGCCGTTTTCGGAGCCGAACACCTTCACCATAGGGGCGTTCTGTTGGGTTAGTCTTAGACTTGCCTTTTGTGATCGGGAGCGATTAGCTTGCCTCCATGAAATTCACTGCCTCTTTCCTCATTACTCTGTCATTTTTTGTGCTGCCGGTTAAGGCTAACGACGATAAGGAAGCAAAAAACGAAAAAAAGCCGGCAGAGGAGGAGAAGGGCAAAGGCAGACGATCAGAAGAGGAAACCTCTAAAACCCAGCACACGGGAACCTTTGGGGGTGAGGAGCTTTCCTACACCGTGACCGCGGGTACGATGACTGTGTCGAAGCGGGAAAAAGATCCGTCGGCGTCGATGTTTTACGTGGCTTATGTGAAGGACGGTGTTAAAGATCCTGCCAAGCGTCCCATCGTCTATTGCTTCAATGGCGGACCGGGATCTTCGGCAGTCTGGCTCCATCTCGGCGGCTTTGGTCCGAAGCGTGTGCAAATGACCGAAGACGGCATGATGCCGAATCCACCATTCCGCATCGGTGATAATCCCGATTCCATCCTGAGGGTCGCTGACCTCGTTTTCATCGATCCGGTCAGCACGGGTTTCAGCCGAGCGAACGATAAGGATAAGGCGAATGAGTTTCATGGCTTCCGCGGTGATCTCGATTCTATGGCCGAGTTCATCCGCCTCTACACGACTCGTCACGAGCGCTGGCTTTCCCCCAAGTTTCTTGCGGGCGAGAGCTACGGGGCGTTTCGCGCTGCCGGACTGGCTCATACCCTGCATAAAGATTTCGGGTTTTACCTCAACGGGGTGATTCTCGTTTCTGGTGTGCTCAGTTTCGACACCCTCTGGGGAACTGATCTTTCTCAGGTCACCTTCCTTGAAGCCATGAGCGAAGTGGCGGCCTACCATAACAAACTAGATGAGGACTTGCTGAAAAATCAGGAAGCCCGCCGCAAGGAAGTTGAGGCTTTTGCCATGGGAGACTACGCGTCTGCCTTGCTGCAAGGGAAGCGACTCAGCGACGTCGACCGAGAAGCTATCGCCACGCAGGTTTCGCGTTACATTGGCATCGATGCCGAGACCGTGAAACGTTTTGACCTGAAAGTTCCGGCGAGTTTTTTCCGTGAGGAATTACTCAAGGAAGATGGAGTGATGCTGGGTCGCTTTGATGCCCGTGTCACCGGAAAGGATGGCAATCTCGCGGGGAGTTCGCCAGACTTTGATCCAAGTTATTCCGTCGTTTATGGTCCGTATTCGGCGACGCTCAACGATTACATTCGTCGGGAGCTGGAATTTGAAAGTGACCTAATTTACGAGATTCTCAGTCGCCGGGTTCACCCATGGAATTACAAGGACGACTTCGTCGGAGAAGCGATCACGGTGACGCCGAAGCTTGCGGCAGCGATGTCCGAAAATCCGGCTCTTAAAGTGATGATTAACGTCGGTTATCAGGATCTGGCGACACCCTACTCCGCTATTCGCCACAGCATCGACCACCTTGACATGGATCCATCCTTTCTTGAAAACATCGAATACACCTTTTACGAGGGAGGGCACATGATGTACACGATCGAGAAGTCCAATCAGGAATGGAACCGGGACGTGGCTGAGTTCATCGAGCGGAACTCGGGGAATTGAGGGAGACTTCAGCCGAGATTTTCTTCAACACGCCGGCAAACTTCCTCGACGTTTTCGCGACTGTTGAAAGCGGAGATGCGGAAGTAGCCTTCGCCGGCAGCGCCAAATCCGGCACCGGGAGTGATGACGACCTGGGCGCCTTCGAGCATTCGGTCGAACATTTCCCAGGAGCTGACGCCCTCAGGGCAGCCGACCCAAACGTAGGGAGCGTTGATACCTCCGAAGACGGAGAGACCAATTTTTTCGCAGGCTTCGCGGAGTAACTTGGCGTTGCCCATGTATCCCTTGATCAGCGAAGCGACCTGCTCTTTGCCTTCCTCAGAGAAAACGGCAGCTGCGCCACGTTGGACTGGGTAGCTGGCTCCGTTGAACTTGGTGCTATGCCGACGCGACCAAAGCTGATGTATGGCCTGTTCTTCCCCGCTTTCAGTGAAGCCCTTAAGCTCTTTTGGGATCACAGTGTAGGCGCAGCGGGTTCCTGTGAAACCACCATTCTTGGAGAAGGAACGAAATTCGATGGCGCACTCTTTGGCTCCGTCGATTTCGAAGATTGAGTGAGGCACGTCTTCTTCCTGGATGAAGGCTTCGTAGGCGGCATCGTAAAGGATGATGGCCTGATTCTCTTTTGCGTAAGCCACCCAGGCTTCGAGTTGGCGGCGAGTCGCGGTGCCTCCGGTCGGGTTGTTCGGGTAGCAGAGATAGATGAGGTCGACTTTCTCCTCGGGGATGGCGGGAACGAAATTGTTCTCGGCGGTGCAGGGCAGGTAAACGAGGCCAGCGTAGGCACCGCTTTCATCAGCTTCGCCGGTGTTGCCAATCATGACGTTAGTGTCGACATAGACGGGGTAGACAGGGTCGGTGATCGCGATCTTATTGCCGGGGCCGAAGATGTCGAGAATGTTGCCGGAGTCACACTTGGAGCCGTCAGAGACAAAAACTTCGTCCGCGTTGATGCCGAGGCCTGCGAATTGATTGGTCACAATGGCTTCGCGAAGGAAGTCATAGCCCTGCTCGGGGCCGTAGCCGCGGAACGTTTCTGAATTGCCCTGCTCGTCGACAGCGCCATGCATGGCTCGGCGGCAGGCTTCGGGAAGAGGCTCTGTCACGTCGCCGATACCACAACGAATCAGCTTATCAGCTAATTCAGGGTTGGCTTCGGTGTAGGCGTTGACGCGACGGGCGATTTCGGGGAAAAGGTAGCCGGCCTTGAGCTTGAGGAAGTTGTCGTTAATACGTGCCATAGTCTTAAAAAATGCTTAGTCTGCGGATATAGAGATTGAAGATGGGCGCGGGGCAACGGTTTTTTATCAGATGGGTGTTTTTTCTTCTAGCGATCTTCGTGGTCTTTGGCCCCCGAACATCGATTCAGGCTTCCGGGAAAAAGGTCATTATTGCTGAAAAGAAGATCGCAGTGACTCTTCCGCTAGGCTGGTATGAATCTGATCCGAAGCGAGATGATGTGGAGGCGGGTTTCAACACCAGGGACAATCGTTCGTCCATTTTCTTCCGCTCTTTCGACGGGGTGAACGGGACAATGCAGGATCTGATGGACCTGACCATTGCGAACTTTGATGTGGATAAGCGTTTCTATTTGAAGAAGGTCGATGACTACAAGACAGGGCAGGTCGGCGGGATTCTTGACGGAGCTGAGAAGAAATGGCCGGCAATTTTTTCTCAAGCGGAAGGTGTTGTAAGAAAAGAGGGCCTCGATTATGAGATGCGATTTTACCTGCTCGTTTTCGATGTGGGAGATCGGGTCTATTTTGTCCAGGCCAGCACGACGCTTCCCGTAATGGTGGGGCGCGAAAACGAGATCATGGAAATGATTCGCTCTATCGTTGCCAAGCCGTGATTCTCTGACAGATTGTTTTCGATGTCAGAACGACTTCCTATCCGGGCCCGGGGCCGCGTAACAGCGGTGCATAAGGAGGACCAGCTCTTTGAGGTTACCATGGCTAATGGATACCGGTCATACGGGGTGCTCGAAAGGAAAGGTCCACGCCCTCCTCGTGAGGTGGCACCGACGGATTGCGATGTTGTTACCGAATACTCCCCGTTTGATATGTCACGGTGCAAGATTGTGGAGTGGGAAGTTCCGCCGGTAGATTGAATTGATTGATGGCGCTTCTAGAAGTTAGAAACCTGAGGACTTACTTTCACACTCGTGATGGCGTGGTGAAGGCGGTGGATGATGTTTCGTTTGATGTCGAAGCGGGGCAGACGGTGGGAATCGTTGGAGAATCTGGCTCAGGAAAGTCAGTCACTTGTTATTCTCTCCTGAATCTTATTCCACAGCCACCCGGGTGCATCGAAAGCGGTCTAGCAAAGTTTGGCGATATCGATTTGCTGTCCTTGAGCGAGGCGGGGATGAGGAAAGTCCGAGGCAGTCGGATCGGGCTCATCTTCCAAGATCCAATGACCTCACTGAATCCTTACCTTAAGATTTCGACTCAACTCATCGAACCTCTCCAAATTCACGAGGGAGCTTCGAAATCCGAAGCGCTGGAGCGGGCCGTCGCCGAACTCGACGCTGTCGGTATCCCGGATCCGCACAAGCGAATTCACAGCTACCCCCACGAGTTTTCCGGTGGGATGCGCCAACGTGTCATGATCGCGATGGCACTAATCACTCGTCCGGAGATTCTTATTGCCGATGAGCCAACGACGGCGTTGGATGTCACGATTCAGCGCCAGGTGCTCGATTTAATCAAAGAAAGGCAGGAAGATTTGGGAACGGCGGTGATTTTTATCACTCATGACCTCGCTGTCGTTTCGGAGGTGTGCGACTATGTGAATGTCATGTACGCCGGTCGATTTGTGGAGCGTGCCAATGTGAAAGCAATTTTCAACTCGCCCAAGCATGCCTACACTCGGGCTTTGCAGAAGTCGATCCCGGCAATGCAGTCGAAAGGCAAAAGGCTTTACACTATTCCGGGTCTTCCACCGAATCTTTCCGAGGATATTGTTGGTTGTGCCTTTGCTCCCCGTTGCGAAGTCAAGGAAGGTGATCCGTGTTGTATTGATACTCGACCGGAATTGGTTGAGTTGGAGAGAGAACATTGGGTTCAAGATTGTCCAGGCTGCCTCAGTGCCAGAATTTAAAAATAATAGCGGTGTCGTATCTCGAATTACAGAACCTGACAAAGCACTTCACCAAGCGTGGGGGGCTACTCGGGATGAATTTTACCGAGGTAAAGGCGGTAGATGGCGTCAGCCTGACTTTGGAAAGAGGTGAGATCCTCGGGCTTGTCGGGGAAAGTGGCTGCGGGAAATCGACGTTGTCGCGGCTCATCATGCAACTTCTTGAACCGACCTCGGGAAGTGTCGTTATCGAGGGAGAGCGACTGGTGGATCTGCCTCATAGCGAAATTCGAAAGCGTCGTCGCGATTTCCAAATGATTTTTCAGGATCCCTACGCTTCACTCAACCCCCGCATGACTGTCTTCAGTACGCTGGCTGAAGCCATCCTGACACGTCACCCTAATTTAGCTTCGGATCGCCATAGCTTGAGGAAGGCTGTCTCCGATTTAATGGAGCGGGTTGGGTTAGATTCGCGATTCGTGCGTAAATACCCTCATGAGTTTTCTGGCGGGCAGCGTCAGCGAATCGCTATTGCGAGGGCTCTGGCTACAGAGCCGAAGTTAGTTCTGGCTGATGAGCCAGTTTCTGCGCTTGATGTTTCCATCCAATCTCAGATCTTGAATTTGCTAAAAGACCTTCGTGACGAACTCGATCTCACTATGATCTTTATTTCCCATGACCTCTCTGTGGTGCGTTACATTGCCGATCGCATCGCGGTGATGGAGTCTGGCAAGATTGCTGAGGTTCAGGAGGCAGAGGATCTCTTTAAAGATCCGCAGTCTCAGATTACCAAGACGCTGCTGAGTGCGATCCCGCAGATACGGTAGCGCTTCCGCCTTGGCGAGAGGTTTTATGATTAGCTAAGTTTCGTCCTATGAAGGTATCTTCTATCCTCTTGATGATTTTTGTGTTCATGGCGGCATCTGCCGATGATCATGTTACGAAATCTCTTTTCGATGGTTCCAGCCTCGATGCCTGGGACTTCGGTGAAGGAGCCTGGGAAATCGACGAGGAGGGTGCACTAACGTGCAATATGCAGGAGGTTGAGGATAAAAATGGAAAGAAGAAGCTCAAGGGCATGGGCTACATCTGGACAAAGCAGCAATACGGTGATTTTGAATTGACGCTTTCCTACAAGCTTTCAGAGGGCGCTAACAGCGGGGTGTTTTATCGAACTGAGCGTGACAATCCGGTCAACGGAGGTCACGAGATCCAGTTGATGGACAACGAAGGTTTTCAGAGGACTCATGGCCCCAAAGATGGTAAAAAACTTCATGGCTCATTTTATGAGGGGAAAGAAGCTTCCTCCAATCCTGCCAACCCGGTGGGGGAGTGGGACACTTTAAAACTGCGAGCCAAAGGACCGAAAATCACCTGTTACATTAACAGCGTTGAGGTCTTTAATGTCGATGTAAACGACTGGCCGGAGCCCGGTAAGAACCCCGACGGAACTGCGAATAAGTTTAAGGTCGCGATCAAGGATAAGCCGATGCGAGGGAGCATCGGATTGCAGAATCATGGTCAATACGTGTGGTTCAAAGATATCAAAATTACCACGCTCAAGTGATTCGTTAATTCTCTCGTTCCGTTTTTATTTTCTTTCTCGCCCAGGGAAGCAACCTTTTGGCAACCCACGATCCCACGGTAAACAGCCCGTCGAGGTAGGCAGTACTTGAAGCCCCCATAACTCGTTCCACACCGACGCGTTCGTCGAGATTACGAAAGACTTTGAGTTCCTCCATTTGCTTCTTGGCTCTTTCGCCAGCGTCCAACTCTGTGGGGACTGTGGCCAAGTTCCAAAAACTGATAAGTGACCAGGCAAGGAGAACGAGCGGGAAGATTGTTTTGGTCATGCCCATTCCGAGAGTGGCAAGACCGATGATGAGCATTGGGATGCTGAGATAGACTGTCCATCGAATCGCGGTGGCACGCCAGAATAGCGGTCGGTGGTTTTCATGGTGCTGAATTGCCTTCCCTGCTTGCTGAGCAGCCATAGCCAATGAAGGGAAATTGGTTCCATTGAAATGCGAGGGGGAGAGCGTGATCTCTCGCTTTTCTGGTGAATAGAAATCGTCGATTAAACCGCGGCTCTTCTCAACGGCGACGCCTTCAATACCGCGCTGCTGAAGGATTAGCCCGGCCAGTGCGGCCCCGGTAATTTTCGAAGGCAGAGAGTATTCAATCTCCTGGCCGTAAATCTTCTGGAATCGGCTGCGTCCCCACATCGTGACAGCGAGGGCGACAGCAAAGAGGAACAGAAAAACCTGCATATACTTCAAACCTCGCACGAACCGATGCTGTGGGCAACCGACTGATCCTCGAAGCTGAACCGTAGTGGTGAGTAAATTTAGGCCCAAGCTGAAGCGGCTTGTCGCGGTCTAGAAGAATGATTTTCGCAGCCTCCAGCCAATTTTTCCATGACCAGGGGCCCTTCATCAGTGTGTGAGTTAACAAAGGCGCTGCCAATGCTTTCTCAAATGAGCAAGATACCCGCAGCCAAACATTCTAAATCGGAGGTTTCGAGCGGACTTTTTAGACGCCACCTTATGGTGTGGTGGCGAAGAAGAAGATCCGTCTGGGACTCGATGATTCTGCATCGTTTAAGACGGATAATTCTCCTCCTTCCCGACAACGCCGATTCAACGGCATTTGCATGGAGCCAATTCTTCAGCGACAGATATTCATGGCCACTGAGCAAACGGACTCCAACATGGCGATCTTCGCCGATTTTCGATTTGCTCGCCGGATTCGATGCGCCTGAGAGTGGCTTTCACAGAAGTAGAAGAGTTTTTTCGCCTTATCGAAATTCGGAAGGGCGAGACTAAGGGAGCCCCTTGATAATTGTTTCGGAGTAAACAAAATCGCCCGTGAGAGCATCGTAGAACTGGAATACTACTTGGGGATGGGGGAAGGCGAACCAGCGTTCTCCGTCTCGCTCAATCGGATTGTTAAAGACATTGTTTACTCGAACAACGCAGAAGTGAGGGAAAGTGCGGTTGGGGCGGGGAATGTCTTCCATGGCATAGCTGGACCAGCGAATTTCGCACTCACGCGGTCCGTATTTGAACTTGCCGTTAGCAGGGCGCCCACCTTCGTCTACGATAGGCATGTGGTTGATGGAATTGTGCGGCCCACTGGCAAATTCATAAACGTTGTCAGTGATACGAATGGCGAACGAGTTATGGAGATCGCCGGTGAGGACGAATACGGGTTGCTCGAGTTCGTCCCAGAATTCGATGAGTTCTTCCCGCTCGTCGAGGAAGACTGTCCAGGCATCATCCTTTTTGATGGTGAGTTGCTTGTCGTCGCCTCCACCACTACCGACATGGGGGACCATAAAGTTCACTGACGAGACCACAAAGATAAAGTCTGCCGTGCTGGCGCTGATACCATCTTTGAGCCACTTAAGCTGTTGCTTTCCGAGCATGGAACGGCCTGGCTTCGCTGGTGTGTCGACGTCATGCAGATCTCGGTGGCTACGAGTATCTACGAGGAAAAAGTCGCAGTTTGAAACGCTGAACTTACCATAGCATCGTCGGCCGATTGAGTAGATTGCTTTGCCATCGGCTTTGGCCGGGGGTGAGACTTTGATCTGAGTCGGGCTGATCACTTCGACAATGTCGTAGACGGCGGAGTTTGGATCGCCGGGCTGGGAGTCTAGAGCAGCATCTTTTACGCCGGCAGTCTCAGTGCCCCAGTGGACGTGGAGATTAGCCATTTCTTCAAGCGGAAGCTTGGTAAACTCGGCGTTAGGGTCTTCGATAATATCGCTCCCTGCCTTGAACTGGCCTTCGCTCATCCAGGCAACTTGATCGTGTTCGACAGGGTTGGCCCATGCGAGGTAGTCAAACCAGGCCCGTGTTGCCGGGTCCCGGAAAACGGCGCGCCGATTGACGAAGCCGGCTTCGCCTGTACCGAAGATATCGTTGAGCAGTTCGTGATCGTCGGCGGTGTAAAATGAGGGAACGTGACGGTGCCACTTGCTGAGATTGCGGCCGCGTTCAAGGTAGATTTTGTAGTTCTCCCAGACGCCAGCGATAGTAGGTGCCTTCTTGATGATGTCGGGAGCCTGATCGTTGTCGATCGCAACCTGATGCATCCATTTGGAAGCTGGGTATTCACGACGGTCTTCATAGAGCCAGTCTCCGTTGAGGATGGCGAAGTGGACTTTATCCTTCCAGTCACGGTTTAAAACGTCGAAGACAGGGAGCGTGGCTCCGTTGCTGTTTCCGTTGCCGGCCTGGTTGCTGCCGCAGGCAAACTCGAAACTGAAGTTGAAAAGACCTTCCGGGTTGATCTCATCGTTTTGGAACTTGGCTGGATCAGGCATAGTACGGAAGTCACCACCCAACTGGTGATCCTCGATACGATAGTAATACCGGGTGTTGGATTCGAGACCGGTGAGGGTAACAATGCCGGTGTTGTCATGAACTAGATTTGTCGTCAGCGGGGGAGCCACTTGGTCGAGTTGATCCTTGTCTTTGCCGTAAAAGATAGTCACAGGGCCAGCGTCGTTGGTTCGAACCCAGATGGACATCGTATCAGTTCCGGGTCGCCCAAGAATTGGACCATGTGTGACTCGGATTGGTGTGGCTGTGCCGTCTTGGGCTGAAATAAAAGATGCAGCGGTGACAAAAACGGTTAGAAAAAGGTTTCCTAGTAAATTCATAGTTGGATGAAAGGCGAGAAGGTCTTATAGCGTTTAAACATGAGCGACGCACGCCCAAATATAATTTTCATCATCACTGATCAACAACGTTTCGATACGATCAATGCCCTGGGCTATCCTCACATGGACACGCCTAATCTCGATCGACTCGTCAATGAGGGTGTAACCTTCAATCAATGCCACATCACGGCGCCGAGTTGCGCTCCGTCTCGCGCCAGCCTCTTCACAGGGCAATACCCTCACACGACCGGTATTTTAAAAAACGCCGACGAGTGGACTCGAAGTTGGGTCGAGGACTTGACCGAATCTGGTTACCACACTGTTAATGTGGGCAAAATGCACACTTGGCCCATGACAACGCCTTGCGGCTTCAAAGAACGTTACGTTGTAGAGAATAAGGATCGCTACCTTGAGGGGCGTTACTTTTTTGATGAATGGGATAAAGCTCTCGCGGCACGTGGGCTCGTCAAGCAGCAACGAGAACTCTATCGCCAACGAGATAATTATAATGAGGCGATTGGCAGCTTTACTTGGGAATTAGATCCTGACATGCAGGCAGATAATTTTGTGGGTAATATGGCACAGTGGTGGACGCGAACTTATCCTAACACTGAGCCGCTTTTTCTCGAAATTGGTTTTCCGGGACCGCATCCGCCATACGATCCAACACCGGGTGCGCTTGCGGGGTATGCTGAGAAAGAAATTCCTCTTGATCCATTGACGAAGGATGATTTGGAATGTCAACCCGAGGCTTACCGGGGTATGCGCGTTCATAACAACGAGGTCGATCACGATTCAGTCGTTCTACCTCTGGATCCCACCGATGAGCAACGACTCAATCAACGACGCCATTACTGCGCCAACATGACGATGATTGATGAAAAGGTCGGAGAAATTATGGGACAGCTGGAAGCTCAGGGTTACCTTGAGAATTCCATCATCATTTTCACGAGCGATCATGGTGATTGCCTTACGGATCACGGGCACTCGCAGAAGTGGACCATGTATGAGCAGGTGACGCGAGTCCCGTTGATTGTCTGGTCGTCGGATGGGCGCTTCGGCAAAGGTCGCCAGGTTGATGATACGGTTTCTCTCTTTGATGTGGGGCCTACGATTCTGGAAATGGCTGGATGCGAAGTTCCGAAGCACTTTTCTGCCCGTTCCCTGTTGCCGGCACTGCAAGATGAGCCTGAATGGAAAGGGCGCGACTACGTGTTTGCTGAACACCCACGGGACGGCAACTTCACCACGGCTGATTATCAGGTTATGGTTCGTTCTCAGCGTTGGAAGCTTGTCGAGATCTATGGATCAGATGGCGTCGATGGAGGTCGTGAAGGACTGCTTTTTGACCTTGAGAACGATCCGCTCGAACTCACCAATCTATGGAGCGATGCGGATTATGCTGATATTCGAGAAGAGCTCCGGGACGAATTGCTCAGCTGGCGAGTCGAATCTGGACAAGAAGCTTCCAAGACCTTTGCTAAACAGCGTTGAAAAGAGGCCTGAATTTTACGTGGCCAAGCGGATTAAATAAGCCTAAGCTACTGCTGAAACAGGCCGGAGATGATCGCTGAGATCTTAGGAGCTCAGAGGAAAGTCCGGACACCATACGGCAGCATGCCCGGTGAAAGCCGGGGAGCCTCGTTGTAATGGCGGGGCGACGGAAAGTGTCGCAGAAAACAAACCGCCCTGCTCACGCAGGGTAAGGGTGAAAAGGCGAGGTAAGAGCTCACCGCCCCAAAGGTAACGGAGGGGGTACGATAAACCCCATGTGGTGCAAGACAGAACAGGGCAAACGGGCAGCCGGTCCGGTTTGGCGACTTCGGTCGTTGGTGTGCCCGGGTAATAGTCGCACTCTGCTTCAGCAGGGATTTGGGGGTTCACAAGAAAATCCAACTAGATAAATGATCGTCCGTCGACGCCGATTACGGCCAGACGAACAGAATCCGGCTTATGGTGGCCTGTTTCGCTCCCACTTCGTTTCGGCGAAGTCCACATCGCCGGGACTGACAGGGTTGGGTTTCCGACTCATACCTGTCATGTCCCGTTTTTATATCACGCAATCAGACTGTTATCGCACTTGCCAAGAGATTGCTCTTACCCGAAAAAGAGAGTGAACGAAATGTTTGCAAGGATATGCGGAGCACGGTCGGGGAACGCCGAAATGATTCCTAATTGGTGTATTGCCATCCGTATGGGTTGGAATCTCCTCTTTGCCTCTTGCCTACTCATTTTCGTTTCCTGTAAGGGCAACTGGTATGCAGATGGATATCACGCCCGCGCAGACAAGGAGGCGTTTTCGATTCTGTTTGAAAAAACGCCTCAAGTCAGAAATGTCGGGGCCAATAATGTCGATCTTTCTCTGCCTGCTGACATGGAACTGGGACGATTTCCCCTGGGCGCTGGTGGGGGAGACTTTTTAGGCGACTACGGAGCGGAGGAGCGCGGCGGTCGAATTCTGACGCTTGCAGATGCCCTGGAGACCGGAGTTACCTATGGCCGCGAATACCTGAACGAAAAGGAAATCGTTTTCCTTGCCGCCCTCGACTTGACCTTGGCCCGTTACCGCCTCGAGCCCATGCCTTTTGCGCAGGGTTCGCTGGAATTAGCCACCGATTCTCGCCGCGCGGACCTCAACAACATTGTTTCGACGAATACTTTTCAGCGCACCGGTTCAGTTGGTTTTAACTGGCTCTACAAGACAGGCGCGCGTCTTTCGGCCGACTTTACCCGTGATTTTCTTCGCTTCACCACCGGTAATCGGTCTATCAACAGCTCTAATTTGGTGGTGAGCCTTGTTCAACCGCTCTTACAAGGCGGAGGCACTACAGTGACAATGGAGGCGCTGACGCAGGAGGAACGAAACATGCTCTACGATCTGCGCGAATTTGCTGACTTCCGGCGGGCATTCGTTGTTGATGTGGTGGGCCAGTATTACGGGGCTCTCCAGGCCCGCGACCGCGTGCGAAACAATTTTGTGGCCTACCAAGGGCTGCTCGAGAACGTGAGGGTTGAGGAAGCACTGGAAGACGAGGGGCGAAGCACGCTGACTCAAGTCGGGCAACTGCAGCAAGCTGTCCTTCAGGCGGAAAGTCGTTGGGTGAATGCAATTCGGTCCTATCAGTCGCAGCTTGATGCTCTTAAGATCACGCTGGGGGTTCCAGTAGACGTAAAAATTTTGTTAGACGAAGACGAGTTGATTCGACTCCGAATCGAAGATCCCGGGATCACTCGAGAACAGGCTGTAAAAATAGCCATGGTGACCCGACCAGATCTGGCGACTTCGGCAGATCGAGTGGACGATGCCGAACGCCGGATTGAGGTGGCTAAGAATGGTTTGCTTCCGGGACTCGATATTTCCTTAGATTACAATCCGACCAGCGATCCCGATGACACAACTCCGGCTATCGACTGGGATCGTCGCCGTTGGGAAGGAACTCTAGACCTTGATTTGCCGCTTGACCGAAAGGCCGAGCGAAACATCTACCGCGCGACTCTGCTTTTCCTCGAACGAGCGAAGCGCGCCGATGAACTTGCCCGCGATAATGCCAAGCTCGATATTTACAATGATTGGCGAACTTTGGACCTAGCCAAGCTCAACTTCCGAATCGCTGAACAGGAGGTGGCTCTGGCGAGCCGGCGACTTGAAGAGCAACTTTTACTTTCCGAACTGGGTAGAGGTGAGGCTCGCGATCTTGTTGATGCCCAGAACGATCTCGTGAATGCCCAGAACGAACGAACGGCCACAGTGGTTGTCCATACCTTAGCGCGGTTGCGCCTTTGGAAAGACATGGGGATCCTATATATTGGTGATGATGGGGCTTGGGTCGAGCGGCTCGAGAACGAATCGCCTTAATGTATGAAAAAGTGGGTATCGATCGTAATCGGATTCGTGGCCGTTTCATCGGTATATTTTGCGCTTAGGAATACGAACGGTCCCGGTGGATCCGAAACTGCCATACCCTATGCTGCTGCACAGAGAGGGGATCTGGTCATTGATGTACTCGAAGGTGGCAATATTCAGGCTTTAAAGTTTCTGGAGTTTCGCAATGAAGTTAAACAAAGTTGGGGAGTAAAGATTCTCGATATCATTGATGAAGGCTACATGGTCACTGAGGAGGATGTCCAAAAAGGAAAAATTCTCGTGAGACTGGACCAGTCTTCCCTTGAAGAAGAGATTGTCGACCATGACGTCGCTTTCCAACAGACCGAGGCGACTTATGCTGAAGCGAAGCAAAACATCGAAATTGAAGAAAGTGAGGCTCTCAGCAAAATAAAGGCTGAGCGGCAACAACTCCGCTTCTCGCTACTCGATTTCCAGAAATTTGTCGGCGTTGATGCCGCAGAAAGCATTCTCAAAAAGCTTAGTCTGCCATTTAATAACGAGACTTTGGAATTCTATGAGAAACAAGCCACCGCGCTCATTGTAAAGTCTTTTGATTCCTCTCAATTGGCTGAGACAGCTATTGCTGAAGAGGGCACGGGCCCCTTTGAACTGGAGGCCGATTCCAGCCTAGCCTCCAACGTGAACTTCGATACGTTCCTCGCGAACGAGATGCTTGGTGATGGAGAGGCTGAGCAAACCATCCGTCGCATGGCCGATGAAGCTCTTGTTGCTGCATCCCAGCTCTCGGTTGTCGAGGAGTCAGTGGAGGGAGCGAAGCGACTCCATGAGAGAGACTTTATCACCAAGCAAACCCTCGAGAATGAGTTAGTCAGCCTCGATAAAGCCAAGCTGGCCCTGCAGCGGAGCGAAACGGAACTTGAGCTGTTTCGCGATTATGAGTTTCCCAAAGAAGCGGAAAAGATGCTTTCCAGGTACGAAGAACAACTAATGGAGTTGATTCGGACGAAACGCGAAGCGATGGCCCGAATGTCGCAAATCTACGCTCGCTTTCGTTCTGCCAAGCGACGTTATGAGCTCGAATTGCAGAAGCGCCAAAACCTCGAAGAGCAAATGGCTAGCTGCACGATTCGTGCTGAAATCCCAGGGCTGGTTGCTTATGGCGGTGCGGAAGAGAATTACTACACTTCGCGATACTACGAGGGCATTTCTCAGGGAGCTACCCTAAAGACCGGTCAGCCGATCATTACGATTCCGGATATGAGCGATCTTGGAGTAGAGGTCAATATTCACGAGTCTCATATAAAGAAAATTGAGTTAGGTCAGCAGGCGTATATCACAGCGGAGTCTTTGCCCGACCAGACCCTGATTGGAAGAGTTTCCAAGGTAGCAGTACTTCCTGATTCGAATGCTTCCCGCTACAATCCATCTCTCAAGGTATACCCCGCAACTGTGGAGATTGAAGGTACCCATGAATTCCTAAAACCTGGGATGAGTGCCAAAGTGGAAATTATCGTCGAGGAATTGATCGATGTGATCTATGTGCCCGTGCAGGCTGTGTTCGTGGAGAATCAGGACCATTTTGTCTTTCTCAAGACCGCGACTGGTTTTGAACGCCACCTTGTGAAAGCTGGGTCCCACAATAACGAATTTATCGAAGTTATTTCCGGGCTTGAGAAAGGAGACGAGGTGCTTCTCAAGATGCCCGACGACTACGAGCCGACTAAGTTGGAAATAGCTACTTCCTCACGGTCTCGTATCAACTCGGTAGAACGCAGCAAGCCTTCGCAAGTGGTTGCTAAAACTTCCGATCCCGACGATGTCTGACCTTTCGTCTGATGCCCTCGTCGAGAATGAATTAGCCAATACTCTTGGCGCTGAAGGCTGTGATTATCGGAAGCCGGTGATCGAATTGCTTGAGGTTGAAAAACACTATCAGATGGGGTCTGTTCTCGTGAAAGCGCTTCGCGGCATTGATCTGAAGATCTTTCGAGGTGACTACATTTCGATCCTTGGACCTTCAGGTGGCGGTAAGTCGACCATGTTGAATATTCTCGGGTGCCTTGATCAGCCAACCATAGGGACCTACCTTCTCAACGGCACAGATGTCTCAAACCTCTCTGATGACGCTCTTTCCCTCGTGCGTGGCAAAGAGCTGGGTTTCATTTTCCAAAGCTACAACCTCATTCAGCAGCTTTCTGTGGTCGAAAATATTGAGGTTCCTCTCTTCTATCAGGGCATTTCTGAGAAAGAGAGCCGCGAGACTGCCATTGAGCTGGCCATAAAAGTGGGGCTGGATAAACGTCTCGACCACCGTCCGACGGAACTCTCCGGCGGCCAGCAGCAGCGTGTCGCTATTGCTCGAGCACTTGCTAATGATCCCGCTGTGATTCTGGCGGATGAGGCTACTGGCAACCTAGACTCTAAGTCCGGGGGTGACATTCTCGAGATTTTTGACCAACTTAATTCCGACGGTAAAACACTGGTGATGATTACTCACGATGAGGGCATGGCTGAGCGAACGCATCGCGTCATTCGCCTCAAAGACGGAGGGATTGCCTTCGACTCCCGCACTGAAAACTGATGACCTTTCTCACTTTTCTACGAGGAATTTCATTGTTCCGTCTTAAACGATCCATTGTTCTTGGTGTGAAGAGCCTCTGGATGCATAAGTTGCGTTCGCTGCTGACCGCTCTTGGGATTGTCTTCGGAGTGGCTTCAGTGATTGCAATGTTGGCGATTGGTGAAGGAGCTAGCTTTGAGGCTCAGCAGCAAATCAAGGAACTGGGCAGCCAAAATATCATCCTCGAGTCGGTTAAGCCAACCAACACGACAACAGCGGGAGAACAGGAGCGATCGCTGATTTTGGAATATGGTCTCACCTATCAGGATATTACTCAGATCCAGGCAACGGTTCCCGGAGTCCAGGTCACTGTTCCGTCGCGGCGGGTAAAAGATTTTCTTTGGAATGTATCCCAAAGCGTAGATGGAACGGCCTTTGGGACGGTGCCTTGGTTTCCCAAGATGAAAAATCGTGATGTGGTAAGAGGCCGCTTTTTTACTGAAATCGAGATGAAGGATTGCTCGCCAGTCTGCGTTTTGACGGAAAGTCTTGCCCGCAACCTTTTTCCTCTTAACGAGCCGATCGGGCAGACCGTTCGCATGCAAACAAGTTATTTTCGTGTCGTTGGGTTGATTGAGGATGATCCAGTAGTTGCGGCGACCGAATCAGAATTGGAAGGTTCTGCTGAATCCAGCGAGGGGATGGAAATGATAATTCCAATTACTACGCTTGAAGACCATTTTGGAGAGGTGCTTGTCAAATACCGCTCTGGCAGTTTTGAGGCAGAGAAGGTGGAGTATCACGAGGTTACCGCGAGGATCGATGACGCGGATGACGTGATGCCAGCTGCGCTTGCGATTCAGCACATTCTTGAGCGGAATCATGAGGACCTAGATTATAAGATGACAGTTCCTCTCGATTTGTTGCGCAGAGCGGAGCGCACTAAGCAAATATTTAATATTGTGTTAGGATCTATAGCGGCAATTTCTCTCCTTGTAGGCGGTATTGGCATCATGAATATCATGCTCGCAACAGTGACCGAACGAACTCGAGAGATTGGCATTCGACGGGCCCTCGGAGCGAAGAGGAAAGACATTGTCATGCAGTTTTTGATCGAGACGGTAATTCTGTCTGGGGCCGGAGGATTACTAGGCGTGGGAGTTGGCCTCGCTATTCCGCTTGCAGTGACTCACTTTGCTAACATGGTCACTATCATCCAATTCTGGGCGCCGACACTTGCGTTTACGATATCGGTTGCAATCGGAGTGTTGTTCGGAATTTATCCTGCATTCCGCGCGGCGGGCATGAATCCTGTGGAAGCTTTACGTCACGAATGATAAAAAATCCCGTAATCATTTTGGGGATGTTTTTTTGGAGAAGGAGCTAAAAGTTCCGTTCTTTGGCAGGGCGTATCTTGTGATTTCCGGGGAGTGTTTGCTATCACATTTGTGTTGGGGTCACTCTTGCCGCGCTTTCGAGCGGCCATGACTTTCTCCCGGTTATTGCGCCGTGATTGTTTTTATAGAGTCGACCGAGATACTCCGTGGGCCCGACACTTTAAACATGGCGTCGGGACGCTAAAAGGCGTTTAGCAACTTCGTCGCCTAGAGCGCCGAAGAGAATGACGGCACCAATCACGGCATATTCGATGTTCTGAGGAATCCAATCGACGAGGGTAATCATGTTCCTGAGAAGTTGAATTAGGGCTGTTCCGATGAGAACCCCAACGATTGTTCCGGACCCGCCTCGCAGGCTGCAACCGCCTAAAACTGCGGCAGCAATAGCAAAGAGTTCGTAGAAGTTTCCAAAGTCTACCGGCTGAGCCGAATTGGTATCGAGAACGAAAAGAAGACCACCGAGACCAGCGAGGAAGGAACAGACTGCGTAGGCGAGGATCGTCATTTTGTCGGTATTGATACCGCTGAATCGGGCCGCCTCCTCGTTGTTTCCAAGAGCAAGAAGGTAACGCCCGTAGATGGTTCGATTGAGAAAGAAAGCGGCCAGACTTGCAACAACGATAAGGGTTATAACAGGGACGGGGAGACCGAAGTCTGCAGTGATGGGAACCTCACCGTTAGCAAGCCAGCGAAGGCCCTTCAGTTCCCCGTGGAAGCCAGCGGTCTGATCATTAGTGATTCCGCGGGTGACTCCCCGATAGAGTAGCAGCCCGCAAAGGGTGACGACAAATGGTTGCAGCTTCATCTTTGTCACAAGAAGACCGTGACTTAGGCCAATTAGCAGTGATGCGCTCAGGACGACTGTGAGCGCCAACCAGACGGGCACACCGGCTTGCACGGCCATCCACGGGAACGTTACCCCTACGAGACAAACTACCGAACCAATCGAAAGATCGATACCCCCAGTGATGATGACAAAAGCCACGCCAATTCCGATGATGCCGAAGAGAGCGGTGCGTCGCAAAAGATTTTCCTGGTTAAAGGCGGACATAAAACTCCGACGTCCTGTCAATAAGTCACTCATGACCCAAGTCGCTAGGTAGACGATCAAGAGAAGTACAAATATTCCGAGAATCCGCTTCATAGGCAATACGCTTGTATCGGCGTCGGTAAGAAGTGTCAACGCTGCCTTGGGCTGATTTGAAATCCCCTTTGCGTTTTTGCTGGTGCAGGGCAAAGTCGAGTCATGTCGAACGAAGAAGAATCAAACCCTCAGGAACTGCGCTCATCGCCAGGTTGTGGGTGCATTATTCTGATTTCTATTATTGTCGTTTTCGGAGGTCTCATTGTTCTCTACACTTTTGTGGGGCTCTACCAGACTCGAAAGATTGACGATTTCACTCAGGAGTTTCCTATGAAGATACTAGTGGATCGGCCCGATGAGGCGGCGGTAAGGACCGCTCTGGCGAAACTCAAGCGGATAGAGCAAGCAGTTGAAGAGAAAGAGGTAATCCGTGTTCTGTTTTCTCCGTCAGATTTGAATACTCTGATTGCCACTCAGGAAATGTTGGAAGATTTTCGCGGCCAGACCTACATCACCCGTATTTCGCCTCAAGGGATTGTTGCTGATATGGCCCAACCCATGCGAAAGGGAATTATCGACAGTGGCAGCCGCTACCTTAACGCTACCTTTGTTTTACTTCCTGAGGTTCGGGCGAGAACGGTGGCGTTTAAAGTTGTTGATATTCGAGCCGTGGAAGGTGAAGTGCCGTCGGAGTTTATCTCTAATTATGCATTACTAGATTTCTTCCGGCTCGATCCAGAAAATGAGCAGATTCAGAAACATATCGGTTACATTGCATCCGTCTACACCGAGGGAGATGGCCTGGTCGTTGAGACTGGAACCAAGCTTGGACTGGAGGAATAGGAGTCACCTATCATGAATGGAAAGTCCTGCTGCGCTCCTTCCGACGATCAGAAAAATGAGCCAGTCGAGGTTTGTGATCTCAGCCAATCACCCACGGCAGGCTCAAAAAAGGGAATGGTTGTGTTGGAAGGTGGCCTCTTCCTGATGGGGGGAGAAGACTCTGAAGTCTGGGCGGCAGATGGTGAGGGACCAATCCGTGAAGTAAGTCTCGATCCCTTTTGGATAGATCAAACAACAGTGACTAATGAGGCTTTTTCTAAATTCGTTGAAGCAACCGGCTATGAGACCGAAGCCGAGCGCTATGGATGGTCCTTTGTCTTTCACAATCAGATTCCCAAGGGGCATCGCAAGCACGTTCAACTCACTAGTGTGGACGGGACCTCATGGTGGGCTCGATTAGATAAGGCTAATTGGCGGAAGCCTGGGGGTCCCGGTACAAACATCAACCGACTTGGCGACCATCCTGTTGTTCACGTTTCGTGGCAAGATTCCGCCGCTTATGCGGCGTGGGCTGGCAAACGGCTCCCGACAGAGGCTGAGTGGGAATATGCTTCTCGTGGAGGATTGAAAAATAAGATTTATCCCTGGGGTGATGAACTGATTCCGGAAGGTAAGCATCGGTGCAATATTTGGCAGGGGAAATTTCCGCAGAACGATACTGCCGAAGATGGCTACGCAGGTACTGCTCCTGCGAAGAGCTTTCGTGCGAATGGTTACGGACTCTACCATTGTGTGGGCAATGTGTGGGAATGGACTGCAGACTGGTTCAGTCCAGACTGGCATCTTACCGGCCCAAAGCATAATCCGAAAGGACCCGACGCCGGAAGTAGTCGGGTTATAAAGGGTGGTTCCTACCTCTGTCACGAATCATACTGCAATCGCTACCGCAACTCAGCCCGGACGAAGAATACGCCGGACTCGTCGACGGGTCATACCGGGTTTCGATGTGTCATTTCTTGTTAGGCGGAACAAGATGGAAAAGCGGGATGAATCCATCTTGACCCGCGGAGGTGTTTCGTTAACCTCCGGTTTTGACGACTAACCTCATTAACAAAATATTATGGCACTTTCAGTAGGCACGCAGGCACCCGATTTTGAACTCACCACACTTGGTGAGAACGGTCCCGAGGTGGTAAAGCTCAGCGAAAAAATTGGCGAAGGAAATATCCTCCTGCTTTTCGTTCCGATGGCTTTCACTGGAGTTTGCACTCAAGAATTCTGCTCTGTAACAAGCGAGCTTTCCGAGTATTCCGACCTTAACGCTTGCGTCTACGGTATCAGTGGTGACAACCCTTTCGCCCAAGCTAACTGGGCTGAGAAAGAAGGAATCGGTATCACCTTGCTCTCCGACTATGAGCACACGGCTACCGAGGCCTTTGAAGTAGCGTATGAAAGCTTTCTCCCTGACAAAAATCTCCATATGGGTGGCGTTCCGAAGCGCTCCGCTTTCATCATCGATAAGGATGGTGTGATCCAGTACTCTGAGAGCAGTGACAACCCCGGCGACTTGCCTGATTTCGACGCGATCAAGGCAAGGCTTGGTGAGCTTGGTTAAGCAAGAATCACTTCGATCTAACTTCAAAACCTGGAAGGCCAAGGCTTTCCAGGTTTTTATCCCTCTAGCTGACGCGGGAATTTCAGCTGTATCTTTCTCGCAAGCGGGAAAGAGTCATGGTGATCAAATTTTGAAGAGATACTGGGCCTGCTTCCTCTTTCGAAACGGTCCCTCGAGTCTGCGTTTTTGAGCGTTGACGCACCTCATTCTTTTACCGCCATCTTTCTCCAAAAGACAAATGGCAGGGAAACAAAATACATCGTAATACCATATACGGCGGATGCGACCGTGGTCGGTGGTAGCGAATCGGAGGCATTGGCAGCGATCATGGCACCAACAGCGATCCCGAGAGTCCCGTTCTGAACCCCGGATTCAAGGGAAATGGTGGTCGCATCTTTGGTTTCGAGTCTGAGCAGCCTACTGGAAGCTAAGCCAAGGCCGAGCATGCCGATGTTGATAAGAATTAAGGCCGGTCCAAGAGCGGCTAAGTTGCTGAAGACAACGACTCGGTTCACGGCAAGGGCAGCGATGATGATCAGAACAAAGAGCACCATAGCGATGCGAGAGATCGTTCTCGATATTTTCTCGACGAGACTAGGTGCTTTTGCTCTGAGGAGCATGCCAAGACCCACGGGAACGGCAGTGAGGAGAAACATCTTAATTCCCAGTAAAGTCACGTTAATCTGGGCCTCGTGTTCGCCCATAAAATGTTTCACAGAAACGGCCACAAGAAGTGGTACGGTTATAATCGACAGTAGGCTGGTGACGGCCGTTAGTGAGATGGAGAGGGGCGTGTTTCCATTGGCGAGGCGGGTAAGAACATTGGATGTCACTCCGCCCGGGCAGAAGGAAAGAATCATGACGCTGACCGCCAGTTCCGGTGAAATCTTGAACGCCGTTACAATCCCAAAGGCAACCAACGGAAGGAGAATGAGCTGATTGAATAATCCTGTTCCAAAGGCTTTCGGGAATTTAATGACACGAGTGAAATCATTGACTCGAAGTCCAACACCGAGGGAGAACATTATGAACGCGAGGATCAGGGGGAGGGCGACCTTAACGAGCATAACTGGGATGAGTTCGGGTAACGGAAAGGCCTCTTTCCCTCAAGAAGCCATGCTTTTTCGCTGAGGCGGTGCAGCATCGTTAAAATGCTGCATGCGGAATAGATGAAGTGGAATCTCAGCTCTTCAGAATACCGCGGGCAACAAGATTGTTGAGTCGTCGGGCGACCCACTCGACCCCATCAAGTGTGGCCTCGCTGTAGGTGCGACCATCGGTCGTGTCGATACCGTGTCCAGGATCTAATTCACGGAGCCCTTCGAGGGCGGGATCCTCGTGGTGGAAGAGTTCCACAAATACATACTCCAGCTTGCCGGTCTTGGCAGCAGCGGTGAGCAGTGCGCCTATCCAGCCATCGTCAGTAGTGAGACAACCGCGCGTGGTCTTTGCCGAAGCGTGGAACATGCCCATTTCATCGGACTTCGCCACCTGTGCGATCAATGCCTCGTTCTCAGGGATGGAAAGATCAGAATCACCGCAGTGGGCGGCGTCGATCATGATCTTGAAAAATTTGGTGCCAAGATCAGCATTGGCAGCTTTGACTATTTCCCAACACTTGGCTACGTCAGTAAAGGTCTGAAATTCGCCGCCACGAAGAAATTCAATATGCCAGTGCTTTATGCTGCTGCTGGCAACGTTGCACTCGCGATAGACCCGTGCGTGTACTTTGGCATTCTGCGCGACAGCTGCTTCGAATTCCGCGCCAGTCTTAGGGGCCGCGCCAGGCTTCATCCATTCTTCGATGGAGGTAGAGGCTACCTGCGTGATGCTGTATTTTTTTGCGATTTCGATGCCTGCCTTCAGCATTTCGACGACGGCATCTTCATCGTCAGGATTCATCGGGTCGGCCCCGCCAACCATCATGATAATGTGTGCTTCTAGACCAAGGGCGCGTAACCCGTTAAAAAGATCGTCCATATCGACAGAATTGACGCCTGGAAATGCCGTAACTTGGGCGCTCTGAATTTTGACCGGAGAGGCGGTCGTTAGCTTCGACATTTCTGCGACTACGATCAGCTCGCCGTCGTCATTGCGGGGGAGCCGACCGTCTTCGTCAGGGACGAGGCCACCGACGAATTTTATATGTGTGGGCACCACGCCCAACTCGACATTGGTTTTGAGAGAGATGGATTTAGCCATGAGTTTAGCAGAATTTGAACTGCAAAGATTGGCAGGGGTCTCCCTCTGAGACAAGTCTTTAAAATCGCCTTAGAAGAAAGGGGACTCACGGCGTGAATCAGCCCTCGCCTATTTCTTCTGAAGTGATCAGACGGCAAAAGTCGCCTGAAGGTGACGCATCGCCGTAATCTGTTCAGCGGCGCGAGCGGTCTGGTCGCGCCAGTAGGCGAGATTTTCACGAGACATATTAATGCGATCACCAACCGCTTTCTCTAGCTCGTGGTAGCCTTCAGCAAGTTGGTGTGATATTTCGACAAGCTTTTCGTAAGCTTCCTGCCGTGTTGAGCAGGTGATCAGCTTCCAGCCCTGATTATCGACGATTTGTGCTTCAGTCTGGTTCTTGATCTCACGAAGCTCAGCAAGGACGATTTTCTCTTCGCTGACGCGTCTTAAATGGGAAACAAGGCCAAGCTTTTCTAGGGTCCAAATGGCCCACTTAGTGGGATCCCATTGCCAAGGCTTCACCCCGTTACGGTAATCATGTTGGAATGAGTGGTGGTAGTTGTGGTAGCCTTCGCCAAAAGTGAAGATGGCCATAAACCAGTGGTCGCGTGCGCTAGTCCCGGAGTCGTAAGGCCGCTTGCCCATGGTGTGGCAGAGCGAGTTAATTAGGAACGTGGAGTGTTGAACGGCAACAAGACGGGCGACACCTCCTACAATAAAACCACCCAAAGCTCCGACCCATCCGTTGTAGAGAGCCCCGATTAGGGTGGGTAGTACGATGCCAACCAACATACCAAGGAGGCGGTGGTGCTTGTGTTGCCACATCACGAGTGTGTCTTTCTTAAGATCGTTGACGTTATCAAGTTCGCGCGGGTAAAGCTTAAAGAAAATCCATCCCATATGCGCCCAAAAGAATCCTTTCGAGATGTCGTAGGGGTCTTCGTCACCGTCGACGTGCTTGTGATGGTTGCGGTGATCTGAAGCCCAATCTAGGGCTGAATCTTCAAATGCTGCCGCACCGAAAAGAAGGGTGAAGATTTTCACCGGCTTTTTCGCTTTGAAGGCTTTATGGGCAAACAGACGGTGGTAGCCGAGAGTTATGCTCATCCCAGAGGCAACAAACATGGTGGCAAAGAGGCCAATAATGACTGGATCAATGCCGAAGTAGACAAAATAAATGGGCGTTCCAATAACGGCAGCAAAAAAAGTAATCACGAGGAATCCCGAGGTAAACCAGTTCACGCGATCAAATGGTATGTTAGGGAACATGTTTATCAAATCTCGAAATTAAAGATAGAGCCGTAGCAATGGAGTCCGCAATCGGCGCAGGATAAACCGGTTACGTAAGCGCACGCGCGCCAGATGCAGTTTTGGAGCTATCAGATACTGCGGTAGCGTTTTCCGTCACCACCACCACGATCATCCCGCTCGCGTCGTCCACCTCGATCATGGTCGCGACGACCTCGGTCGTAGCCGCCACCTCCTCCACGGTGACCACCACCGCCACCTCGATGGCCTCCTCCTCCGCGGTGACCGCCGCCCCCGCCGCCGCCGCCGCGTGGACGATCTTCAGCTTCTCGGACTCGTAGAGGTCGCCCTCCAAATTCAGCGCCTTCGAGGTTGTTTACGGCAACTTCGCCGATTTCACGGTTGGAAAGGGTCACGAAGGCAAATCCTCGCGGACGTCCCGTATCGCGGTCGAGCGGCATGTGCAGGTCGACGATGGGTTCGTATTCACTTAAAAATTCACGGAGTTCGATTTCCGAGGTTTCGTAGGGCATATTGCCGATGTACAACTTCATTGATTCTATCGCTTACTTTGTCGCCCGATTAGGCCCTCCAGTCTGGACTCTGTCCTGCTGGAAATCGGGTTTCGTAAGGCAGTTAAGCGGCTGAAACAGGATCAATTCTCCAGTAGAAAGTGTCGGAACATCCGGGTGCGGACACTACCAGTGTCTCTTAGATTCGACAAAAGCCAACTTCTTTCGGAGAAATCTCAGGCGCGATTCGGGCAAAGTAAGACTAACCCAGTTGTAGGACTCGATCCATTCTTTCGGCGATTTCGGCCAGGCGCTCGCGATTTCCCCCGGGAACTTCGGCAGTAGCCCATCCATTGTAGTCAATTTCGCGTAGTGCTGAACAAACGGCAGGCCAGTTGATTGTACCTTCACCCAGTTCGGACTTGAATCCAGCTCGCAGGCCTTCGGAGGCGTGCAACTTCTCGTTCCACTCTTTGATATCGAGCTTTCCGATCCGATTACCCAAAACTTGAACCCAGTGCTGAGGGACTCCCCATCGGACGTTGTTGCCGACATCGAAGTAGATTCCGAACCATGGATGATTGATCTCATCGTGGAACCTTTCTGCATCTAGAGCGCTGATAATGAATCCCGCCCAGACGTTTTCGACGAGAATTTTCACTTTGTGTTTTTCGGCGGCAGCGAGCCCCTTCTGGATCACTGCCTTGTTTTCATTCCAGCTTTCCATGAGCGGGCGCTTTTTATCGTATCTCGCTACGTAGAGCACGCTGTCCCCACCCACGTCTTGGGAGAACTTCACCGCGGTTTCGAGATCCGGGCTACTGGAGTTGACGATACCGTGGACCGGCAAATCTGATTGGTCGACGGCTTTCAGAAA
>Ga0160423_10000530_pt1 | contig 31369 bp, 43 predicted proteins | sample CRUFie14St8metaG_FD_108191 | JGI IMG/M metagenome (GOLD analysis project Ga0160423, IMG submission 108191) | Marine microbial communities from the Costa Rica Dome - CRUD Field 142mm St8 metaG | ecosystem: Environmental > Aquatic > Marine > Oceanic > Photic zone | place: Costa Rica: the Eastern...
ACTGCAGTTGTGATGTAGCAACCGTTGTCAGTAGTGTTGTTCGAGGCAGCGGATTCCTCCCAATACTGTTGCTGCAATCTAGCAAATCTGTTAGCTTCTGCGGCTGCTGATGCTGCAGATGCTACTGCTGCCTCGTGGTTGTTAGTAAGTGGATCTAGCGACTCGGTAATGTCTGTGTATGAATTTCCTTGATTCTCTAATGCACTATACGCTTCTTGGTAGGTCATGTTTCCTGCTGCATAACTGTTTAGGATCTGTTGAAAATTCATAGCATAAATCTCTGATGCGCTTGGTGTTTCCACTTGATTCACTTGATTCGTCAGCGTGGAAGGTAGTCCGTCGCCTGTGTTGGGCGTATTGTTGGCTGTCATTAACGGCCCTATGAAATTATTATTTCCTGGTTGAGGTAAATTGTTTGCATTGTTGTTTGCTGTAACTATCTCGGCTGCTGTTGGGCCTGTTGGCGTTCCTACGCTCACTGCGGATGTCGTGTTTAGCGTCTCAGTAATGTCGAGATTACTCCAGCCGTGACCGTCACGGAGTTGAGCGTATGCTTGCTGATAAGTCAATTGTTGCGGTTCGGCAAAGAAAGCGTCGATTATGGCTTGAGAGGACAGGTAGTTTGCTGTCACCATGTCTCCTTGGTTCTCCGCCTGTTGAACTGCGTTAATCACAATAGGATCAACCCAATTCTCTGCAGGAGGCACGATGTTAGATACAGGGTCTAAGATTGAGTTCGCCGTATTACTAACTGTCAAAGAGTCGATGAATGAACGGGCTTCTTGAGTAGCTCCTTGATAACCTGTTAGCGTGAGATCGGCTTGTATCGCCTCGTCGCTTTGCACAGAGGAGAAGACTTGCCAAAGGTATGCGTTATTGCCGAGGCCTATGTTTGCCCTTGATTCCACAGTATAGAAGTAGCCTCCATACGGGATTCTTGGTGCGGGTGGAGGTGCTGGAAGGGCATTGCTAGTATTGTTCACCACATTATTCACCACATTATTCACAATATCCTCTGGTTCATCTGGGATCTCGATGATCTCGTAGGTGAATCCGCTTTGTCCAGGGGTTGAAACCGAAACTGATTCCGTAGGATATGCAATAATATCGCCCTGCTCTGCTGGATAGAATACCAAGTAGTCATCCCCCTGAGCCATGTTCTGCGCTACTGGATAAATGATGTTCGCTTTAGCATACTTATCCCTCCCCAATGGGTCTTTTGGCGAAGATGGGTCGAATGTTTCGAAGAATTGCACGGTTGGTGATGCGCCCCGCATAACAGCTACTCTTGAGATATTCCACTTCGTACCCGCTTGAGTCTGGTCGATACCTGTCACGACTGAACCTGTTGATGGTTGAGTGATCGTTATCGTCTCCCCGAACGATAGTGGTTCTTCTGGCACTTCTTCCTCGTCTATGTCCTCGTAGTCGCCCTCGAGTGCTATTTCTCCTGGTAATGGCTGAAGAAGTATCTCGAATTCGGAAAATATGTCCATGTCTGTCGTAGTAGGTGCGTTGTTTGGCCAACCCGTTTCAATTCCTGGTAGCGACTTGATGGCATATACTGATCCGTATTCTGCACTCATTCCTGATTTTATACGAGGTATTGTTGATTTGAGGTTGAAATTCACAACTGTAGCATAAGAATCAGTCATGGTAGCACCGACGAGCGCGATTGGTGTTGTATCATTCTCTGTGGTTTCCCTGTAAAAGATTCCAGCAGGGATTTCGATTTCTCCGATTGTGTTATCCGTAAGTTCTCCACTTGCATTCTTTGATACAAGCACGACCGTGTAATTTCCTAGTGGAGCTGTTACTGTGGCCACACCGGATAGGTCTGTATCGTCAGAAATCGTCTCCCGAGAAGAAAGCCAAGTGTTTGTTGATTTGGGGCGAAGCTCGACTGTTATTTGCCTCACAGGTATTTTCTCCTCTAACTTGAGGTCTTGGCGGGCGGCCTCACCCTCCTTTGATTGATATTCTTCTTGATTTATGACCAAATCGTTGTTCTTATCTGCTTTCTCCCACAATTCGGAGGCCATCAACCTAGATACTGCCACCCTTAGAGTTACTTTTTGATGCCTCGGCAATTTATCCACAGTTGGGATTGTAGACCATTTGCTCACTAGGCTTCCGTCTTGCGTCAAAACCATGTGATTCGGTATAGGCTCCCTGTATATGGGGACAGTAACTTCGTGTCTTGTCCCCATTCCCTCGAACCTAAACGATTGAGATGTTAGCATTATGCCTGCTTTGGCTGGAATTATCGACCCGCCTCTGTCGTTTGCTGATGTTGGTGTTCCACCATATGCCTTTATCCTCGGGTTTGCCCAAATGGATGTGCTATCGAACTTAGGGACTATGATCTGAATCTTGAATGCCCCTCTGTGAGGGACTTCGTCGTTAATCTTGTAACGATAGAGGTAGTGCTTGCCGTCCGTAGAGTCGCTCGAATCTTCGAATAGAGTAGCTCCTGATGCGAAATCACCTGGATACTTTCCTGCCCCTGTCCTTATCATGGACTCTCTGAAGTTTATTGCCCCTCGCGCAGACATCTTGTACGGGAGATTAGTTACTTCATCACCGTTCTGATCCACGAACCTTACTGTGACTATTGCATAGGGCGTATCTGGCAGTAACCCATCTCCGTTATTTGTTGCGTAATCTGACAGAGATCCTTCATATTCACTTTGAGCATATTCCTTCTTCATTTCCCTGCGGGCTCTTTTCACATCTTGATATACGCTCTCTTCCAGATAATCGTACAATACTGATGTCCTCATGTCCTTAAGCGCCTTCAATCGTATTTCTGCTTTGAATGAGCCATAGTTCGATTTCGCCTGCTCGAGTAGCTTCTGCTTCCCAAATGTCACAAAACCTCTTGGGTAGTCCAAGTTCAATGCTGTTTTCTGACCTCCGAAGTCGTTTATCCCCGTTCTTTGAAGTTCTATTACTAGATCCTCGTCAAAGAACGGTAGAGCCTGTAGCTTTGTATCTAGATCCTTGAATGATACGGCTTTGGTTGGCATCATTCCTGTATCAGAGCTTATTCCAGAGTTGATTAGGTTATCAAACGACGAATAGGCTCTTTGTGCATCTCTCTCTACTTCTGTATTCCCATCCTTTGCTGGATTGCTCATTGTAGGATACAACTGCTTCTCGAATGTTGTGGTAAAATCCTTCACTACCTTGAAGCATGAGCCTCCGCTTGGGTGATTGCTTCTCAATAGCGTTATTCCCTCATTCTCCTTCACGAAGTTCCAATCATACGAGGTGCTCCCTAAGCCCCTCATCATTGAAGTGAAGTCAACTTCCATCTACCTATCCCCACCTGTGCATGAACCTCGGGTCTTCGAAACGATATGCTCCGCTTGTTCTTGACGATGTGGTGGTCGAAGTCGATGCGCCAAGTCCGCTTGTGTTCAAATCCTCTCGGAAAGCACTTCTGGGGTCGTGCCCTTCCATGTGAGAGGTCGTTGTCGATGTTGATGATCTCTTTACGCCCATGAGTTTTTTCAGTGGCCTTCCACCCCTTCCAATACCAGGCTTTTCATCTGGTTTCCTTATTTTCAGAACTTTCATGACATTTTGCTCAGTTGGCAGTTTTGCTAGGGCTTTTGCTACATTATTCGCCCTGGTGTTCTTAGCAATTTTCAACACATTGTTGGCTATCGCGGGCTTCTGTAGTATCTTTGCCTCTTGTTCCGCCTTCTGCAAAGCCTGGATTTTTCTTCTCCTTTCGTTTTCAGCTCTCCTTGCTGCCTCATTCGCCAATCTCTTCTCCTGTGCGATCTTCTTGGCCTTCAAGTTTGCAAGCCTCTTCTGCTCTGCTTTCCTCTCCTCCTGTGCAACGCGCTTCTCCTGTGCGATTCTTGCTTCTTCTGCCTTTTGAATTTGGTTTGCGATACGCTTCTCCTGTGCGATACGCTTCTCCTGTGCGATCTTTGCGGCTTCCATCTCTTTCTGAAGGCGCAGATTCTCGGCCTGTTTTGCCTTCTTTGCGTTCTCTATTGCCTTTTGATTTGCTATTCTCTTCAATTCCGCCGCCTTTCGAGCTTCTTGCTCTGCTTTCGCTGCTGCTGCTGCTGCTTCCATTGCAAGACGCTTCTCTTCCTCTGCCTTAGCAAGAGCCTTTGCCTTTTCCTCGGCATTTCTCGCTCTCTTTGCCTCTGCCTCTGCTGCTCTCTTCTTGTTCTGGGCGATTCTCTTTTCCTCTTCTGCCTTCTTTTTCCGAGCAAGTTCCCTGGCCTCTGCTTTTTCTGCCTCTAGCGCCTGCATACGGGCTATCTCGGCTTCCTTGGCTCTTCTCTCTGCTTCTTCTGCTGCTAGTTTTGCCTCTAGGTTTCTCTCGGCCTTCTCTAACTCCTGTAGTGTTGGGCCTGTATTTACTATCTCTGGAAGTTTCTGGTTGATCATTACGGGCAAGGCATCACTTTGTACTACTGCTGATTGATTTAGAGAAGATATGTTCTGGACTTTCTCATTTACTGACATTTCTCGAGGAGGTTGAGCTACTAGTGTTTGCTCTATCATTGGCATAGGTAGTCCGTCACCATGATTGTCCTGCTTCATTCTCGGTTCTGTGCTTACCTTGATTTGGTGTGCTGAATTCCCTGTGATTGCGTTTGTTTGGTTCGCTCTTTGGTTCAGAGTCTTGTTTGCTTGTTCTACAAAGGATGCAGCCCAATCCAATTCCTCTTGGAACGCTAGTGGATCTGCAAGCGTCTCAATAGCAGCCTCTCTTACTTCCACTAATTCCTTTACAGGCATTGCATCCGTGTTCACTGATGCAGCATTCGGACTGACTGTTGGGTTTGTTGTGAAATTCGGTTGCGGGCTTACTACAGCATTCGTAGCCTCTCTTAGATCTGCGGAGACAAGGTTTTGTGCTGCTATGACAGACATTTCTCCGTTTATCACGGACTTTACAATGTTGGCAGCCCTGGATCTGTCGTACCCTTCCTTCGTTAGCACCGCGCCAGCGTTCCTTGCGTTGCTCAGTATGTAGTTCTCTGCTGCAGAAGCGGGCATCCCAGTATTGATTGTCTCTTGCACCCTGCTTCTTACTGCATTTCTTAGGTTCGACAGGGCGTTTGTGATCGCTGACGAGTTGGAAATGTCGCTCCATACTCCCGCCATTGTCGCTCCTAGTAGTTTTGAGCTTTGCATATCGTCAACTGCGTTCAAAGCTGATGCGAAATTGTTGGGGCTTGCGTTTGCTTGCAGAGCATCCATTATCGAAGCGGTATCCACTTCCTCGACAAGTGCGTTTGATATTGCTGCACTTCGTATTTTGGACTCATTTACCTTACGCGCATTTCCGTCTAGATCCTGTTTTGCCTCTAGTGCCTGTTGGTATCCTATGGGTCTTGGGCTTAGATTCAACTCGTTCCTTCCATAGAATCCATCTGGATTAGTGAATAATGGCGTGTTTGCACTTATCACTCTATCTAAATTCTTGATTAGGCGCTCTCTTCTTGATAGGTACATTGCCTTTGTCATTCGGTTTCCCGTGTAGGCTTGCTCAAGCTTTTCCAGAGCCCTTTGTGTCTGCGCGTATTCAGCCTTCGTAATTTCTGTGTGTGCTCTATCGTCAAACATCAGTTACCCTCCATCATTCTGTCCGTAAGATGTTGAAGTAATTTAGCTACTTCAGACAATGGCTCGGACTTTGACAACTTGAAGCCAAACGCCTCGAAGGATGCCTTTGGCACATCTGGTTGTCTCGGTTGGCCAAGCTCTAGCATTTCTTCTATCATGTTCCTGTATGCGTCTTTTCTCTGAGAGTAGTTCATATCCCTCAATGCCATCACTCTCGATGTTCCAGGCAGATAGTTCATCACAGTCCCAAGTCTTGCCACTTGCTCCAGTAGTTTCACTTCGTCACTATCTAGGTAATCAGATATCATATCAACAGATGAGAGGAACTTCTCCATCTCAGCGATCTTGCTTGCGTTTATCGCTTGTTGGTAAATGGAACTGCCCTGTGCAGACACGGCAGCGTCCTGTGCTCTCTTGAGGTTGCCAAAGAGGAACATCTCAACATCCACATATACCCCATTTAGGTGATTTACCCACATCCTCACTATGTCTGACTCATTTTCGGATGCAACTATCTTCTGACTTTCCTTCATCTTGACTAGTTGCCCGTGTAGCTTGTCTAGGTCTTGGGATAGTCTAGCGCCATTCTGCCTTACCATGTTCATCTCTATTTCGTTTCGGTTGTAAATTTCCTCTAATTTTGAGTATGCTGCCCTCTTTTCTTTGAGTTCGCCTATCAATGCGTTTCTCTGAGATTGTAGATCCATCATTGCCATTCGCATAGAACTGCTGTCATAGTCCGAAACTCTCATCCTCATCATTTTCTGGCCGAGATTCTGAATTGTTCTTGATAATTCGCGGTTATCTTTGTTTAGAACCGTCAGCCTTGTCTTTGCGTTTTCTATGACGCTACCATTTCCACTCCTTTCCGCGTTGTTCAACTTGGTTTGCCACATCTCTATCTGCTGAAGGACAGAATTATGTTGCCTTTGAGCAGATGTCATTTGGTTTTCGGCGGCCTTGAGTTTCGTTGTGTGTTGATCCGTCATATCGATTCCGTGTGCTATGTGTCTCAATTCGGCATCTATTCGATCCATTGCTTGTGCTGTGACTTGCAAACTGTCTCTTGCGTTCTCAACGGATCTAAGGGGCAAGTATGATTCTTCCAAAACAGCCATTCTGGAAGCCAATTCGGCCATCAATTCTAGCTTTTGGTTGTATTCAGCCTCTACAGCGCCTATCTCATCACCGACTTTGCCTGTAAGAGATGCTCTCTGCAGTAGAGCATTTACAATTGGTTCGAGGCAAATAGCGGCTATTTGGGCGCGTCCTCCGTCTGGAGCATCTTCGATGTAATTGATAGCAGTCCCACCAGAACCCGTTGCTGGAACGAATTGATTTAGAGACAGTAATTCCCCAATCTTCCACAATTTCTCTCCAACGATGGCGCTATATGGCCCGTTAGTGATCTTCTCTATGTTCTGAAGTGAGCCTGCAATGTCAAACTTGGAGAAACCAGTCCTTGCCTGCAGATTTGCTGGCACTCGGCCATATACTGCTGCCCAGAATCCGCTGTAAGGGAATTTTCCAAGAGGAGGGGTTGAATCTGGTACATCTATCGTTAGTCCTGTGTTTGGGTCTTGTTTCTTCATTTGAACAACCTCTTAGTAATTTTTTCAGCCGGATATGTCAAAACCAACAATAATAACACTGTTGGAATTGGATTTTCCTTTACCACATCTAAAATTGATGATCCTAGTTTTGGAAAAGTTACTGGTAGCCTGGTTCTGATAACCGACTTCGAGATGTTCAAGTTGTTCTCCAAGTGAGTGTGTCCCATGTTTGCACCGAACAAATAGTCATGCTCTGGTTTTGGTGCATTGTTGGCGATCATACCAGGTCTTGCAGCGAAGTTGTTTGGATTGATCTCGTTCGCGTTTGCTGTCGTCATATTGCCCATAAATGTCATTATTTCTCCCCCTTTGGTTTGATTCTAGATAGAGCTAGTCCCGTCAACCCCGCTAGTATCAAGTAAGCGAAGGTCGTGTTTGTCGAACCCATCTTCATTATTCCAAACAATCCGTTCATTCGTCGTCCTCCGATAGATATTGTGCGGTCTTGTAGACCCCGTATGCCACCCCTGCGAACATTGTTCCAAACATTACTGCCTTTCCAGCGCCTTGCACGAATCCTAGTTTTCTGGATGTTGTTGGTGCGTTGATAGTTCCCAATCCATGTGCTGAATTCCGCATGATTGTTCCATTTGGCATTTTGTGGTAGCCAGGCGGTGCTGCCTCTTTTGGAGGATACTGCGGCGGGTTGATTGTAAATTCTGGTGGTGCTGGTCTTGGAGCAACTTTTGGCGGTTCGAGATCTATTCCTGAGAACCCTGATGCTTGTCTTTGCACCGATGGCGGTTTCCTATCTACCATCATCCCAGAGGATTCCATGGGCATCGTTACTTCTTCCGGTACAATTCCAGATGCGTAGTGTTTTCTCATCATTTTATCTGAACTCCTTTGGTATCAGCCTATTTTCTCTTGGTGTCAAGTCGTAATCTTCGACCAGGAGTGGGATGTATGATGAGATCCTTACGGATTGCCCCATCGGGAATGGGTGAATCAGCTCTACAGGAAACCAATCACCCCCAAACATAGGATTGCTTTGGAATGTTCTCGTTGCTAGCATCACATGAGAATACGCCCCTTTTGGGCCACCAGCATCAACTATCATCAACATTGACGGATACCCTGCTGCATTCAATACGCAAGCACATGCGGCTGCTATATCGTCACAGTCAGCGCCAGATTCCCCTGCTTGTATATCACGGATGACTTTTGGCGGACTTTGGAATAGCTCTACGGAGTATGGGTCTTTTTGATAGCGGTAAGAACCTTGATCGCCGTACATCTTTGGCTTGCCTACATCTGAATCTGGGGTATCTATAGTGTGAGTTCCTTGAAAATAGCTCACGATTCTTTGGATTTCTCCCAGTTCGTCGTGATTTCTTAGCCCAAATCTCTCTTTTCCTATTTTTCCATTGAATAATCTTCGAGTGAATTGCACAACTTCTGGATCTGCGACATATTTCGATGCCATTTCTTGAAGCACTCTTACTGTCGTTAGAAATGCTCTAGGCCCGCCTGTGAAGGTGAATCTTGCTTGTTGCCTTGTCCCTGACGATGTTTGGACTTCGAAGCCTCTGTCCGAACCCCATCTTGCTCTAGCAAGGGGATTTGAGAATGCCGCATCCGCGTTACTCATGTTGTTCGCATAGGGGTATAGGGAATAAAGCAAACCCGTTACGCCGTAACGGTTCATCTTAGATTTTCGTCTGTATCGAAGAAGTCTGTTATCGACATTTGGCCTTCATCATTTGTGATCCTTTGGCCTCTTAATCTTGCTTCAAAACGCTCTATGGCGCGATTTACCCGTAGTTGTTGTGCTTCGAAGAACTCCTCCAAATGCTGGTTAAATCTCTCTTCGAATGTGTTGTGCATCCTCTCGACCAAATTCATCATGTCGGACTGTATGTTTTCGGCAATTCTATTTGTTGCATTAACTCCGGTTTCTTCGATTGTCTCTATTGATTCGTTAGCGATTTTGGCATTTGTTTCGGCCATCTCCGTCATTTGTTTGAAGATGTGATCCATTACAAGTACGGGCTGTGCCTGCATTGCGGCTTGCTCGGTTGTTTCTGCATCCAAATGAACAATACCTTCGTCTAATAGATCGTGAGAACCGTCTATCGTCAAGCCGTCAGCTACCGGAAGCATCCGTGGTTCTCCGGATTTTCTTCTTTTCTTGACCAATTCCGCTAGTTTCGGATCGTATCTAAGCACTCCTGCTTCAAACATCTGGCTGTTTTTCTGCTTTGGTAGACCAAGACTCCAACCATATTTCTTCGATAGTTCAGACATGACATGGAAAAGTGCGTCTGAGATTCGTTTCTTGATTTCTGAGGAGTCCATTGCCTCTTCTGGAGTGATGATGTAACGGTTTGGTAGAGTGATTCTGACAGGGTGAGGGGCGCAAAATTTACCATAGACAGGTTTTCCTTCTTCATCCTTCGATACTTTTCGCCTAAATCGCACTCTCCACGGCCCTATTGCCGATTCTATGTCCGGTGCTGCAAAGTGTATCCACCCGCGAATCTCTTTTCCGCTTGGGACTACACCTATTCTTGCCCACGATTCTAGGCTTTGTTCGTGTGGCTGACCGCCTCGCGGCCCTTCGGTATTGATCGGTAAGTTCCAGTCAATTCTGTGTATGTCAATTCGTGGTTCAACGCCCCCTGGTAGTGCTGACCAGAGGGGTGTGTCACGATGAACCCCCATTTGAGACTGCAACTTGTGGATGGTTTGCTCCATTTCTTTGGATCTTGGCCCTTTCTTGTATGCTTTGAATCTCAGACTTACTGACCCTGGCCTAACTTGTTCCATCTCTTTTTGGTGGTCAATGAACTTGTTTGATTGAATGATGTACTGCTCCTTGATAAGAGTCCTAATCCACCTGCTTATTGTGGCTTTGTTCTTACCTAGCTCGTCGGCTATTCTGGCAGCGATCATTTTCTCGTTGATGAGAAGGTGGTATACTGCTGCCTTTTTCCCCAGAGAGTTTTCTGAGAACCACTTAGTTGCATCTATGGTTGCAGTATTCGATGTCATGTGCAACTTGGCCTCCGGATTCATAGCCCGCGTTGGCTTGGTTCATAATGCCTTTGCCTTGGATAACCATGCTTGAGTGATAATTAACTAATGCAACCATACATGGTTAGGTTGTCAAATTTCCATAAGAAACATAGGGGTCTGGGTCGTATTTTCCAAGTGGCCGATAAAAACAAGGTATTGCAACCTTGTTGGAAAAAGATGTTTGGTGAATCTTAAGGTTGTTATGGTTGCTACAATTGTTAGTTAGGATCATGTTTTAATTTGTTTTTCTCCCTTTTTTTCCCAATAACCTTCATGGTTTTTTCACTCCATACAGTTCATACGACAATTACTGCTCACATGGTTCATGCTCAAGGCTGACCGAGTAGTGCTTACAGATGGTGAAATATACACAGATGTTTGGGTAATACCTGGAGATATTTCCATCTGCGTAGTAACGGATGAAGAAACCTTGGATATAACAAGAGAATCCGTTAGGATGGTCACCTATACTGATCCAAAAGCTCAGTATATGATAAAGACGATGGCAATGGGTCTTCTTCTAGATACCTTCGAAGAAGTTCAAGAGACCCTTCTTGACCTAGAAATCACGGCAGAAACAGTTCAATCCTACATAGACGAGTTGCATGATGATTCAGATACTTCAGTCGAACAGCCAAAGCAAACAACAAACCCATACGAGTGATACAATGAGTGACCCATTTGATAAATTTCTTGGCAATGACTTCGAAAGCAAGTTGCAAGAGAATTGCTTTCAAGTAATGCAACTAATATCCCTTGTAGCCCAGAATCCTCAAAATAACTCCCATTTTGCTACTAAAGCAAAGCAACTAGTCACAGAGATCGAGGCTTCGCTTGAAGAAAGAGGCTATACTAGTCAAGAAAATCAAGTAGAGGAGGTTCAAACCCTAGATGTTGTCGATCTTCTCTTTCTAAGGGGTGCAGAGGGTTTGAAGAATTATTTTCAAAATATGACACAGGAATCTGATTACGATGATGATGGAGAGTAAGCAAATGCAAAACAAAGAACAACTGAAAGCAGAACTAGAACGATATTTCACGGCTGTAGTGGATGAGCAGTACCTCAAACAATATCCAGATGTACATGAGCCGATAGGCACACCGATGTTCTACCATAATGGAGAGATAGATGCCGAGTATATCAGCGAAATGACGGGCATGAGTCCGAGTGATGTAAGAACCTCTTTTGAGGCATGGAGAAACGCAGGTGGCGTTCCTCCCTCTGAGCGAGGACAATCATCGAAGCCATCATCTTCGTCACAAACCCCCCTATCGAGGCCGAAACTTGGTCAAATAGAGATACCAGAGAGGAAGGCATCTGGAAGTCTGTTGTCAGAAATACGCGACGACATGAATGATGCCCTGGAGTTTAGACGGCTAGAGCAGCAGTTCGATAGTTTGGATTCTCAACCTTCTTTTCATCAATCACATGGAGCTACAAGCGACCTTACGGCAGTCATAACGGCTTTAGCTCCCTTATTGAAGCAAGATCGCCCTAGTATAGATCCAATGACTATGACTCTGATGAAACAGCTCAATGACAGAACAAATGATTCTACATCCCAAATGATCGCTCTTTTCAACATGAATCAGCAAGCAAATCAGCAATGGATGACTATGCTCATGGAGAACATGAGAGGAGGAGGTTCTAGATCGTCGCTCGAAGACAGGTTGCTCAACCATAGTCTCGACAGGATGCTTACTGGCGGAGACACTCCAGAAGAGTCGTTCTGGGGAGAGCTTGTGAAGAGTGGTCAACTTGGTGAAATAGCGCAAGGAGTGACTGCTGGCATAGCAGGCATAGCAAATAGGAGAACCCCAATGGGCGATAACCCCTATGCAGCACAAGAGCAAGAAGCGTTGCCTCCGCCACAAGTAGCCGAGGCAGAGCAATTAGCTCCAACTTTTGAAGCGCCTCCTCGAACTCCGACTCAAATGACGACCCAGGAAAAGTATACGCACATCATGAATGAGATGATGCCGACTTTGCCTGACGAGTGGACAAGTGATGGGAATACGATGCAAATGCTGATGAACGCGGTTGAGATTTCTGTTAGGCGTGGCGAAGACACATTCCCAACTAGCGTAGAGATGCAACTTGCCCAGGCTGCAAAGGAAATGCTTGTAATAGCAAATCTCCGAACACTAGGGACTTCAATAAATAAGATCGAGAAAGGCGAAGTAGGCATTGATTTGGCTGCTACAATCCTAGGTCAACACCCGTTGTGGCCTGTGTTCTCAAGTGAAAGCGTAGATTCCATATTGAACATAGTCAATGCCTACGCGCCAGCCGATTTAGCAGACTCTCCGTCGCTGATTCATGACCTGGACTACCTGAATAGGCCAACCACAAGGCCAATAATCGAATCCCTCTTGGACAAAGCGAGAGGAGGTGCGGCAGAATGAGTATAGAACATTGGACATATGAATTAAGAAAGAGCAGATTAGGTGCTGCCTTTGGAGACAAAGTAGCAATTAGAGAGGATTGGATCAAGAGAACAAGAAGGTATGTAGTAGCGTCAGGTCTTGACCTCAACAAGTTGGCTACATTCGTCAAAAAGGGACTATATGATCGAAGAACCGAACAGTTTAACGAGAAGGCTTTGATTGAGCCTCTGAGTCCCGCCCAACAATGGACTCTCATGCACATCATTCTTTCTGACTTCGGAGTTCCAGAGTGGCTCAGAGATCCCGCAAAAGACGAATTAACCCCTGAGATGGAAATAGCAGAGCCAGAAGAAGAAGATGAGAGTGTGGCGGCTGCGATTATTTCTGCCCCTGTTACTGTTGCATCAGGTGTTGCTGGATTGACATCATCCGCTGTTTCCACCACTATGCAGGCAGGCAAGACTGTTACTGATACTGCAATAGGTGTTGCTGCAACACCTGTAAGGGCGTTGTCAGATTTAGTGACTGGCGGTTCAAGTGCGGTATCCGAGGCAGAAGAGGCAATTCAAGAAGTCGATGAGGCTTTGACATCCCAGGCACAGCCTGTCACTGAAATTGTTACTGATACACCTGCTGAATCGGAAACTCCTGCAGAGGAAGAGCCCCCTGCCATAGAAGATTCCGGGGAAGATCAAGGTGAGTAGTCGTGGTTTACGAAGGGTCAAGCCTAAGTTACGACGAGCTAAGTCTCGACGAAAAGCCAAAGTTAACTGAAGCAGAGAAGAATGTTCGACTCAGAATTGGTCTGCTCGTTGTTACACTTGTATTGATGGCGATTGGGCCTGCACTACAATACTACTACCCAGATGTGTTTCTTTACATTCTTGCTGCTGGAATAGCGTTTACCATTGGAACAAACCTAACAATAGGGATACTTTCAGTACGAATAGAGGACAAGGCCGAGATAATGGAACGAAGGATTAGCGAATTGTTAGAGGAGTTGAGCACATCAACGGATCAATTGGTGGAGTTTAACGGGCAGTTGTCTCAATTCCCCCTCGAATCTATGCTAACCTCAATGCAAGAGGCGAGAGATCAGTTGGCTCCCACGCTTGGAGAGATTCAAGATATTAGTTGGGGTCAAGTCGCACAGGCCATCAACATAGCACTAGAATGGTATGAGAGGATTGATAGCGATAAGATTGGTCAAATCGTATCGCCATTCATCAAAGAGATGCCTGCTGTGGATTTAACCGATGATCCATTCAACGAAGCGCAGATTGACTTCTTCCCTCCTCCTCCACCAAGAATGCGAAGTTAGTTCTTGAATACTGCTGCAATCAAAGCCATACCTGCGGCTTGCATTGCTTTTCCTAGCATCTCGTTGGATTGTTTTGATTTCCATGTGCCAGAAAGGGCGTAGTTCGCATAATGCTCGCAGTTTCTAAGTGCGGGATTGTAATCTCTCCTGAACATCAGATTTTTGGCTCTTTTCAATACAGGCACAGGATCATCGGGGACTTCAACGATTTCAATTTCCCTGTTTTCGGAGAATATATCGTATGGAGTAAGGCCAATATGTACGCCTGTGTGTGATTTCTTGTTCTCAGTAGGCCATATGGCATTTACCAAGCGAAGTTTGGCATTCTCGCCAATATCTCCCTCATAAGGCCCGCCAAATTGATAGATCAATTGCTTTTTTGTGTCTGGATGGTAATATTCCGAAGCGACTCCGTAATGCCACAAGTTCCATCCAATTCTTCTGCGTAAAGCAGCCCCAATCGGATAGGGCATATCTTCGGACATGGTGCTCCACTCACGGTGAGAAAAATATGCCTTTCGGGGGGTAAGGTCAAACGGCAAAGACGATTGAACCCTACCATGGGAGAGGAGACTGAAGAGGAAGAGCCAACACTTACCCCTGTAGAGACTTGTTTCATAGTATGCAGAGATATCCCCATCACAGTAAAGGCTCAACTTATCATCATCCGTGCTGATAGAGGTTGGAACTCTTGGGCGGATATGGTATATGATGTAGTTCGAGAGTGGGGAGAGGGATGAGTGGTTTCGAAATAAAAATACCAGGAGAGCCTGTGGCTGCTTCGAGGCCGAGGTTTCGCAGAACCTCGAAGGGCGTGATGACTCACCCTACCAAGAAAACCCACGAATCCAGCCAGAGGATCAAAGAAATGGCTACAAAATTGATGAAGGGGCGAGATAAGCTGATTGGCCCACTAGAAGCACGAATCCATGCCATGTATCCTTGTCCAAAATACAAACACAGGGTTCGGAATCCGCCAAAGGCTAGCTTGAAGCACAACGGGCCGGATGTTGACAATATCGCCAAGCATTACATGGATGCCTTGCTCGCTTCAGGCATTGTTGCTGACGACGATAAACAGGTAGTTTCACTACTAGTTACCAAAATAGAGCTTGCTCAAGGGGCTGAACCTTACACTTTAATCGCAATTGACGAAATAATGTCTGACGACAATCCTTGGCGGTCTATGATTAGTGATTTAATGGATGTGATTTGAATAAGGGATGATCATATAGAACAAATCGTTTCTGTTGTCAAAGGCACAATTGGTCAGCCTTCTGAACAGCGAGAGTTGATGCTTAGAAAAAGGTTGAAGGATCTGAATTTGAAAACTGGCCCTGAAGGTTATGTCAAGGAAAGGAGAGATCCTGTGGCTATTTGGATTAACCAGGCTAGAAAATGGGCTAGAAATCGGTGTTTGATGGGCGGTTCTGTCCATATTGACATGGTAGTAAGGTCGCTACCCCTACCAGAGGGCGTAGATCGCAGAGCAATTGGGGGTGTTTTCAAGCATCCAGACTTCAAGAGGATTGGAACGATTCGAACAAGAAAACCCACAGGCGGCTTTAGAACGAGTGGCGAATTCATTTTATCGAGTCAAGAACCACCAAAAGATGCAATAACTGATTGGTGAAGATTCAAACGACAAGGACGGTTGACGATACCATGGATGAAGATTGGAGAAGTCGTTTCCTCCCTGGAGAGGAAGAAGTTGTTGATGATGGCCCTTTACCCATAGATGAACCATCGAGTGATGGTTTGCCGGAATCTTTCGAGACTACAATTGGCACTGATGCCGAAGAGATTGACATTGTTGATGAAAAGACCGTGGCTAATTTGTTAGAAGAAGGGCCTGAATCCCAACTTGCTGTAGTTCTAGATAATCAACAGCGATTGATGATGGCAATAGACCAGATGGCTTCGGGCTTTTCCAATCAATTAGTGATTTTAGCAAGAAGGATAGATAATTTCGAAAGAGTTTTGGATCAATCAGTAGGTCAGCCCACGATGACCAATCTCATGTTTGATGCTCCAGAAGTCTTTGACAAGATTGTTAATCGAGAGGAAGAGGAAGTTCAGGAGGATGACCAGGAGGATGACCAGGATTTTCAGAGGGCATCAGAGCCTAGAGTTCCTGTTGAGGGTTTCGAGATTCCTGATGAGATAGAGCACTTACTGAATTATTCCGCAGATTTCCCCGTTTCTGTTGAAGTTCAGTCGGCATACCATATGTGGAAGCAAAAACATTCCTCATTTCAGGAATTTGTCAAAGCGGCAGGTGGCCCTGTTGCTGCAAAAACAGCAAGAAGCCATCTTGAGTAGTCGGATTCTCTAAACGACGGACACACATGACAGGTCATGGCCGACGACCATGTGCTACATTGGTTGGGTCGACTACGATCTGTTTCTCGGGGGCGAGTTCCAGACCTATACCTTGTTAATGTGGCAAGACGGCTAGGTGGAGTTCAGGATGGAGTTCCTATTTCCGATTCTTACTATCGGTTACCTGAAGAATTAGATGACGATAAGCTAGAGCAGATAGTAGATGGATTGCAATCTTCTCAATCTGTCGATAGGGTGACTCCGGGCGAAAGAGTAGGAGTGATTGCGGCTCAGTCTATAGGCGAGCCAGGCACTCAGATGACGCTACGAACATTCCACTATGCGGGAGTTGCAACACAAGTCAATCCACTCGATCAGATGATTGCAGATCACGCAGGGGTTCGCCACATCTACACCTTAAGCCTAGCACTAGGTGATGAGGCAAGGTTTGACAGGAGCGAGGCAGAATCCCTCAGACATGGCCTCAACAGGACAATGCTGGGTCGCGTATGCGACATCGAGTTCGAAGATGAAAACACACAAGACAGCATAATAATCACCCCAAAACAGCCCTTTGGAGATGAAAGAGACAAGGATCTCGAATTCATAGATGTAGAGGATTTGATTTCTATACTTCGGCTCTCTTTGAAATTTGACTTTGAAGGAAATCCCAGGAATGACCCCGTGTTCAAAGGTGAGGTTTCGATGCCTGGACTGCGTAGCAACATCAAGATTGAGCAGTTCGATGATTTTGCAGTAGTTCGAGTTCCTCATTTCCCCCCTTCGTACAAGATGGCTCTGTATGAGCTACTTCCTAGATTTGAGATCTGCAATAACTGTAGAACGACTGTCAAGTTCGTTAAAACCCAGTATCGCAGTGAAAGGGCGACTTCCATGAAAATCTCTGAGTCCGTTGACAATGTTGATTACCTCAATGCCATATCCGAGTTCGTCAAATCTGTCGAGGAATCTACGGAAACGGGTGAGGGGCTGACGGAAGAATGGCAGGGCGCTATAACTGCTGTCGAAGGGGTCGAATTAAACACGCAAGCCAAGCCTTTGACCACCGATAATTTTGATTTCTCACCTAGAAATCTTGAAGAGCTTGAAGCGGCAATTCGAGGAATTGTCCCTGATGATACAGAATATGGGAGTCCCGACCATGTTTTGGGTGTGAGAAGGCTTTGGACTCTAACGCCAGCAAAATACACGCTTGAGCTTGCTATGAATTCTAATTTCAAATGCTGCAAGAATTGTGGTTTGGGTTGGGAAATCTCATCAGCCTCTCTCAGACAAGTTGGTGAGATCGATTTCGACTACCTACTCGATAGCGAAAGGGTCACTATCACAGACAAACAGACCATACAGGAGGGTTATTCCAACCTATACGAGAACATCACAGCCCAATCCACCGAGGCCTTCGATGATTTGGAACTAGGAGGAGATGGCCTCCATATGTACGAAGGGATCTATCCTGGTTCTGGTAAAGAAGGAAGTCTGACTGACTACCCGATCCAAACATTGTCATCCGGTAGGGCGATAGGAGGTGGCGTTGAAGGAGAATTCTACATCTATGTCGTCGGAAAGGATATTCGAAATTTCGTTGCTTCTGATTTGTCTGGGCCGCCCGCAAGGAGCTATTACAACAAGCCCATCAATTCTGGGAAGGGATTCGACGGTATGCTTTGGAAAAGAGTGCCTGATCCAGAAAAACAGAGCAAATACCCTGAAGGAACGGGTGTGAGAGCTTCATTTGGTGGCTACTTTGCCGCAGTAGACGGCGACGATAGATTCGATTTCCTTCGCTCAACCTGCGACGATCCTCGACAAGTCTATCATGCGCTTGGCATAGAGCCCGCCAGAATGGTGATATTGGAGAATATGTATCACATAGTCACAAACAAAGATGCCGACATAGCAGAATACGGGATCGCTAGTGCAGGTTTAGATGTTCATATCAGCCATATGAGCCTATTAGCCGATGCCCTTACGAATGGAACTCGAGTATCTACGATTCTCTCAGCTTCAGCTATACAAGGAGGAAAAGGAGTCGTCTCCAAGAAAGGTTCTTTCAGCGTTCCAAAGAACGGTGGTTTCGATCATTATTCCGACATACTCACCATAGCATCTTACGAAACTGCAACTAGAGTGTTGCTTGATGCCAGCCACATGGGAGTCAAAGACCAGATTAAAACAGCAAAGGCCATGCAACTTACTAGCCAATACGATTTACTGGCTTATCAGGGCTTACCCCATCGTTCGGGGGGAGAAAAAATACCACTAGTCAATGAGATGATTCAGGAAAAAAGGTCGTTGAAGAGAAAGCAAGTTCACTTAGACGACATCGTGATAGAGGCAACGGGCTCAAGTTACAGAGAACTGGTTGAGGCCAGTCAGATTAGCATATCTCCTGTTCCAAGAAGAAAACTTCAGGAGTTGCGGGATAACAATGACTTCGTCAAAGCTGTGGATTCGGTTAAAGAATCATTGAAAGAGATTGATCGCCTCGAACATATACTCGTAGGATCGGTTTCAAACGATGGAAACAGGGTTTTCATAGACTACGACTAAAGCCCGAAGATCATACTGTCCCTTAACCTCTCAGCCAATTTATCATTATTGGGCTTGCTTGTAGGCTTTGGAGGCTCAGGAGTAGGCTCAGTAGTCTCTGGAGGCTTCTCTTCGCTCTGAGGGGTCTCTATTTGCTCGATTTCGACCTCCTCTTCTTCGGATTCCTCTGATTCTTCGGATTCCTTTGGAGGTTCGACCTCTATTGGCTCTTGAATTTTAGTCAATTCCTCGATTTCATGTTCTTCACGAGGAACTTCGTTGGATGATTTGCTCTCTTTCGGGATTTCGCTCATTAGATATTTTCCTTCTTTGAATTTTTTCCAGAGTTTGGATATTTCTTCGTTCTCCAATCCCGCGTGAGCGTGTTTGAACTGTGGCCAAGTAACTTCAGTCAATCTAATGACCTCCTGATTTGCTTGGAGAAGTCTTCTGCGGCCTCATCAGCCTCTCTTCGAAGGATCTTGGCCTTTGCTTCGTAGTATTCTATTCGGTCTTTTATCTGAGCAAAGTTAGTAATGAGGTCGTTTTGATTGTCCTCCAATTCGACGAATAGTGTTTCATCTAGCTCGTCTGGATCTGTTATTTCCTCAAGTTCCTCTTGTATTGCATCAGATATTGCCTGTCCGACTGACTCAGCAACTTTCAGCACATCCTCTGCTTGTGACAAATCGAATTTATTCCCAACGGAAGATTCGTTTTCACCTACATCGAGATATGCTTGTTCTATGCTTGTGTAGCCTTGCAATGCAATCAATTTTATCTCTTCCCTCATAGTTTTGTAATTCTTCCAACTCTCGCTGGTTTGCTCGGAGGTCAGCCCCTCCTCGACACACAACTTCCTCCATTCGTTCCAGTCCATGTAAATTCGTAGTGATACTTGCCGTTTAACCCCTTCCAACACCCAAACGGTCGAAAAGCCAGTCAATTGGCAGGTGTTTTCCACATTTCATGCACCTAGCCCTTATTGGATTCCAGTTCTTCATATCGCAATCAGTACACATTGGATAAGCCTGCAGATGAGCCAGCCTGGACTTGTTTTCATCCGTCATGAAAGCCCTCTACTAATCAACGCAGTATAATGTTGGTGGGCGCGAGGCTGGGAAGCACAACAAACGACTGAAGAATATATTAGCCCCGCACCCGACATTCGGATTGAGTATTCCCTTTTCTTCTTTTATGAAAAGGTGGACGGGGAGCTATGGTTGCAGCCTGATCTGCCGCGCGGTCAGAACCCCCGTCCGGCCCTTCATGTTGTCTTTGTTGTTTAGGAGTTCGGGTTGGCAAAAATATATTCCCACCTCTTCGCGAGGTGGGATTCAGAGTTCGGGTTGGCAAAAAGGGGGGACGGTAAGTTCGCCAAGCGAACCTACCGATCTATCAAAGCAACCTTTACTGCTTGATCGAAGGTAGCCCCTGTCCCTATGCCTTCTCTGTTCAAGATTTGATAGGCAGGATGCTCCTCAGTGACATTACGGGTTGCTTTCCCCTTGATTTTTACCTTGCAAATTCCGCCTTCGAATGTGAATGATGCTTGCAGACAGGCATCAATCGAGCCCTGCCCCGCATCTTCTAGCTCTTTGAGCATTTTTTCCTGTTTCTCATTCCAAAGCGTCACCTGCGTAAACCCCCCGCTTGGGGATTGGTGGTTAGATGCCATGCTCGTCGCATGGGGTCACACCGTTTAACTTGGTCAGTATCACTTGTTCTTCTGAACAAAGCGTGTGATATGTTGCTCGATTGTCTTTCTTACCTTCCCCTTAGCGTGGGGCTGTGATCCGTCGTTGGGGTATCTGAGTTGCACAAGCGTTGCTTGACCGTGCTTGTTATGCTCTGAGCATTCTTCATGCTCGCAATAGCCCGTAGCGTATGGCTGTCTATGGTGTCCGGCATTGCATCTGCCTCCCTTGTTGAGGGGCATACCTGCCTCGTGCCATGCAGCGTGCTTGTCAGTCTCATAGAAGCGCCTCTCTATCTCGAGTGCTTCTGTAATACCTTTCGTGTTGCTTCCATTCAAACCGTCGGCAACTAATCTGTCGATCTCCCATTCCTTTGAGAATGGACACCACATACATGAGCTTTTCATCACAGGAGATCCGTCTCCTTTGTAGTCCCATTCTAGGTGTTCTAGCATCTTCAGACAATCTTCTCTTGTCATTTTCAAGTCCATCAGAGGATAGCGGTACTCATGTCCAGGCACTAGATTGCCTGAATGATTGGCGGTAAAGCGTTGTGATCTTCCTTCTTCCTCGGCTTCTATCCCAAGATACCAGTATTTTGTGCTTACATCGTATGTTCCGAATTCCTTATCGGCCCACTTCTGCATCACATCACCCTTGAACCTCATGGAACAAACATGGCCTCCCCCTGGCATCAGAGGGAATGCTGCGCTGTCTGTTAGCCACTCGAAAATCGTGTAGGGCTCGTATCTCTTCTCATAGTGGATCTGTTCCTCTTCAGGAAGTAGCTTCCACTCCTTCTGCCTTAGTGCGTCTCCCGTCTCCTTGTGGAAATAACGGTTGTAGTGGTGTCTCACCACATTGAAGGATACTCTATCATCTTCACACCTCTGTCTCGCATACTCTATGTTCTCATAAGTCTCCGGCCATTCACTTCCTGGGTCTGAGAAAACTACTGCGTGGAAAGGAGGGAGGATCTTGTCTAGTTCCTCCCTGCTCATCTCCAAATAAGCAGCAGCCTTGTCTCTGTCTAGGTGCATAGCTAGTAGTGCTGTTGAATCAACACCACCGCCAAAGGCCAGTATCTTGAATGCCAAACCGATGTTCGACACCCTGATTTTCACTTCTGTCATGGTCAGTATTACCCCATTCCATGTGGGAATTGCTTGTTATATTGCTCCATATTGTAGGTTTCATCTTGTGGCCCCCACCCTAATTCAAAACAATAGCATGGAGTTCCTACGACTTCTATCTTTTTTCCGTCTGTAGTTTCAACATCAAAGCATCTGAAATTTTGTATTTCATCGTCATCACTGTAGGTTACAGCAACCCCCCATGTTCCGTCGGGTTCTTCTATGAAATTCCAATCATCCACATAGTTATCATCCCCCATCCTCCAATTCTGGAGCTTGATGAAGTCAAGTAACTGTTCTCTATCAAGAAGTGGACATTCCCACCCATTCCAGGTATTGTATCGTGTTCTTGGTTCATCTTCACCTCGGCTAATGTAGCCCATCAGGTCAGTGCCTCCGCAATGCAGTTTCACTAATCTGTATTGTTTTACTTCTTTTGTCATGGTCAGTTTTAATCGAGTTCGATTATTCTCAAGCGACTACAATTAACAAGCCACTTTTCGTTGTATAGCTTGTATTCGCCTTTCTTCCATTCTGCGATTTCTTTTTTGGTTGGATCCATCCAACCTCCATTCTGTGCCTCGCTATGGTCTGCTACTTGCCTCGAAGTTTCTAGTTGCCATCTGCCGTCAATGAAATGGATTATCCAATCTGTAGGGTCGCTAGAAAGACCCCAGTCCTTTGAGAATGTTTCAATTACTTCCTCAAAACTTCTGTATCTTCCTTTAGCTCCGCCATTCATTCCTGCTCCAGTAAAGCCTAGTTCTCCTTTTTCATAGTCGTCCTCGTATATTTCGCAGTTCCATGCTCTCACTTCAACGAATGCGTGACCGCAATCGTCTTCTGCATACATTCTATCTCTCAAGCCTTCATTGGCTTCTTCTAAGGTATATTCTCCTTCTTCTGTCATGGTCAGTCAGTATTCTCCCAATCGGCGTTGATCTGGATCATCGTCGTGAGAGTATATCTCTATCATTTCTTGTTCTGTCATAAATAGCGACCAGAAATAATCGTCTCCGCCATATCCAAGGTCGAACTTGCATTCTGGGTTAGAGCAGTTAACGCTGACAACCCATTGTCCGTCCCAGTAATAGTTTCCCTCTATCTTGCAGTCGATTGCCCATTCCTCGTTTGCTATCTCATTTCTTTGTTCATTAGTAAGCCTCTTGAAGGCCTCTATGTCAAACTCCTTTGGTCTGCACATGGTCAGTATCATCTGCTCTTTTCTTTCAAGAGTTTCATTAGTTTCCTATCGGCTTCTACTTGATGCTTGACGGTATCAAGCGTCAATCCCCTTATCATATCAGGGTGTATCCTGTAACTGTCGCCGTCTGTAAGCCAAATAAGCTGTAATGGCCTTTCTTGCTTGACCATGTATTCGGCATATCCGTCTGCTACACCGAATTTTATGATTTCACCAACATATTCGCCGTCGCATTCCTTCCTTAGTTCTCTACGCAGAGCCTCTCTGTTCTCGTCTTGTATTCTACTCGCTTCTTCCCAGTCCATTGAAACCCAATTCTCCGGTTGTGTGCTTGCTTTGTAGACTACTTCAGTCTCCTTGTCCAATATCGTGTCCAGGGCGAGCTTTGCCATTTGCGTGACATCGTGCCACCCATCATGTAGCCCGTCTGGATCAGATAGTTCCTCGAGCCAACGGATCGTCTTGCCCATTAGATCGTTATTTTCGTTAGTCATGGTCAGTTCCTCATTCACTTATGATGTCTATGTAATTTCCTAAATGCGGATAATACATCCTTCCGGTCAAATCCCTTCTTGGGTGTCCTTCTGTAATTCCGTATTCTGCTTCTAGGTGAATGTGGTCGCACTTATCCCCGCAAAATTCAACGGGTGCGATCTTTCGAACGATTCCTACGATGTAAGAATGCTTCATAGGCCCAAAATCGTATGATTTGATTCTATCGCCTATTTTCAATTCCGATCTGTTCTTCTTCGCCCTTTCTGGCTCGTTCAACAATTCATCAAATTCTGTCATTCATTCAACTCCAATTCATTTTCTAGAGAGCTTACTAGTCTCTCCTTCAAATCCTTGATTTCTAAATTTTTGTCCTTCGACAAAAGTAAGGCATAATCCCTCTGGCAATTGTATATCATTTCCAGAGTCTTTTGCGTCTCATTCTTCGTCATGGTCAGTTCAACTCCATGTGGATGTTTCAATCATCCACTCTTTTCCAAAATCGGGGGATTGCCCCTCTCCTTCTTCTCTCGATACGAGGGAGAACCCGAATGAGTTCTCGGCGCTATGTTCGTGTCTTGACATGCAATAGTTTGCCTGTTCCCTTGTTTTGAAGGTTGCATTCACTTCTGCTTTCTTCCCACTTGCGCTAGTCAGCCTCGCGCTTACTGTGTAAGGCGCTTCTCCTCTCTTATGAGTCATGGTGAATGTCGCCTTGACAAAACGATCCATGTCCTTTGTTGCCGATCTTAGAAAATTATCTAGTTTTTCTCTATCAGTTATCATGGTCAGTCTAGTATTCTTCCCTCAGCAACTTGCAATAGTCGGGCAAGAAATCAACTAGTTTTGCGTGAAGCGACTCATGAACAGAGTTCGTCTTCACAATTTTTGGAGCATCTTTTCCTCTCTTCTGCTCATCATCGTCTATACTCCATCTTACTCCTTCTTCATCTTCTTGAACAGGCCAATAATTGACCCAATCGCCTTTTTCATCGTATTCCCCTTCGAAATACTCGTCTAGCTTGCGACCACCTTTGCTGTTGCAGAACTGGAAGAAATCCTCTAAAGATATTCCAGCCTCATTTGCTGCCGCTAATAGTATTTCATCGGTTCTAGTGCTTCTCCATGTAAAGCCGCCCAAGTAACCGAATCCTAGGTAATCTTCTCTTCCCTCGAACTTCTCGAGGGTTTCGTGGGTAAATGTCATGGTCAGTATTATGATTCCATATCTGCACCGAGTAGGTTGCCGATAAAATTCCAGTCTTCTTCTTTGATTTCATGTCCAAATCTATGTAGGTCGAAAGTCCACCACAAGCACTCTCGCGTCTGTGCGAGTGCCTTCTCCAGTTTGCCATTCTCTTCAATTAGAGCTAAAAGCATAGTCTTCCAACCGTATCTCTCCGGGTTTTTGTCATTCTTGATTGCTTCAATTTGCAAATCTGTTAATTTCATGGTCAGTTGGTGGCCTAAGCCACCGTTATTTTCATTACTTCCTCGGATGAGGGCAATCTCGTCAAGAATGAGACATCTTCATCGTTCTCGTCCTTGACGGTCTTCTCCACTACATCCTTCATCAACAAGTGAACATCGTGCAATCTCTTGTCCAGGGTCTTCAGATTAAGCGTTCGACCGCTCATTGTCTTCTCTCCCTCTCCATTGCGGGTCTTCGGGCCTGTCCACTCGGGCTTGTGAGTAAGCCCACCAGTTAGCACCTGATAGGCGTGGTATACGGTTCCCACCGTTTCCTTATCCACCTTAACCCAGTCAAGGTCACCGTTTTCCCAGCCATTCTTAGATACCTGCCACAAGTGCCCCTGTTGCATGTCGTAATCTATGATTTCACCTGTTGTCTCATTTATGATAGGCACAGCCTTTGGTAGAGTTAGGATCTTCCTTTGCTGTGCAGCAACCAGTAGCTTATCGAAAAGCTCGTCAGTCATCTTTCTCCCTCTAAGGGATTCGACGAACATAAGCTCTCTCTCCACATCTGCTATCATGTCACCAATTTCATCACCGAACTTCTCGAAGTCAATTGCCCCGATTGAGTTCTCTGTGTGTCTCAATGAGAGAAGATGCCTCTTGCTTGATGCAACCATGCCGTTCGTACAGGCGACTCTCTGAGCCACTCCAACCATGCGGAGGCTACCAGAGCCGTCCAAGCTGTTGTGGATGGTGATGCCGTAATTGTACAGATCACCCGTTCTCAAGTCGTTTGCTTTCATTATCTGGCTTCTCGACATTCCCTTTGTTTCCTCGGAGTCAATTCTCTTTCTCCCGAATCCACCTCTGTTTGTCACATCTATGTCCATTCTGGCCTTCCTGCCCTGGTCGTAGCAAGTGATTGCCCACGCCCAGCCCTTGTTGTTACAATATCGTGCTATTGGTGCATACAGGTCTGCATAGGACACAACAGCGTATCTCTCGCTCACCACTGCTAGTGGTGCTCCAATCGGCTGATTCTCTGATGACTCCTTCGGATTCAGTAGCAGAATGTTGTTTGGTCTGCCCTGTGTGTTCGTAGAAGTGTAGAATCCCTCTTGGATCTCATTATCTCGCACGGTTTCGTCACCGTGCTGGTTCGTGTCATATACACCTGCAGCAAGTAGCTCGTCAATCGTCTCCTGATCCAATTTTACTTGGACGGGGAACGATAGTGGCTGGAAATCCCAGTCACAGGTCGTCTTTTCTCTCATTCCATTAGTGAGGAAGGCATATCCTTCGCCTTCAGATGCAGCCATCGAGTTCACGATAGTCTGGTGTCTATCCCAATTAGGGATCTCATCGTCATTCGCATCGGAGTCAGTTCCACCCAGCAGGTCGCTGAGTTCGACTCTCACGATGTCGTCATTGTCCGTAGACATGGTCAGTATTAGGATAAGTCCTCCTTACCCTCAAAGAATGCCTCGAGTATCGAGTATAGGTCATATGGATTCCCATTATGCCAAATTACGCCTGTGATCGGCCACTCTAGCTCGTCATTCTCTATCATCTTGGCGGCTTCAGGCGTGCATTCTATTACAAGCCTCACCTTTCCATTGTAGTTCAGGCCTTTCACCTTTTCAGGTTCAGTTGCCCTTCCCCCCATGATTTTCCATTCTGTCATGGTCAGTTCACCAAAACTCAGAAATGATTTCCTTTGGTGCTTTTTCAGGTAATCTTTCTGTCATTTCGTGTCCATGAAAATACAGAGATGACCCGTCAGGCCGCCTCTGTAGGAAGATTGTTTCTCCCTTTTCTTTGGCATAATACATGGTAGCATGTGTCTTGTAGACTGTTCCATCTTGCGAAATCGCTAACATTTGGTATAGTCCGAATGAGTTTGTGTTTTCGCTTTTTGCCATTATCTTGAATGGTATTCTTAATGGTTTATCTTTCATGGTCAGTTGCTCAGAAGAGCAGTCCATCATTCTTTCTCAACGAATTCCTTCTTTCGTAAGAAGAAGCGCCTTGCAGATAAAGGATACCTTTCTGTTCGTGAATCTTGGTCGAAGGCTGATCGTATGTCGGCTTCTCCGTTATTTCGACCCAGTTACCATCTACCCATGAGTGCTTCTTTTTTGTTTTCCTAGCCACATCTCCCGTTTTGGACAGGATTCTTCCATGCGGATAGAACTCAGGTGATGTCAGTCCGGTTCTGTCTAGGAAATTGGCTATGATTCTGTTTTTCTGCCATTCCCATGCTTCCTTTGTCCAGCCTTCCTCGTTGTCGCAATGCGAATCAAGTTCCTTAAGCATCTTCTGATACTCCGCTTGGTTGAAGGCGATTAGATGTATTGCACGGTTTTCCATTTGCAATTTCACATTTTTCTTTGTCTCTTCAAGCAAGTCCTTCTTCGTCAAACCCGATGAGCGCATCGGCTCTAATCTGTTCAATAAATGATTCAAGATCCTTCCAGGTATGTACACTATCTCTTTTTCGTCAATTTTCTTTACATCGTGAGGGGCGCATTCTACTACGCTTCTCTTGATGATTTCGTCGTCTAATTTCTTAGGTGTCATGGTCAGTCAGGGTTTCTCTAATTCTTTTTTCAGATATTGTAACCTCTTCCCTATCCCCAACCCTTCGAGGACATTGTTCACCTTCGGTAGCTTTCCAACTCCACCGTAGTATTCAATTTGGAAGTCGCCATCGTTTTGCTCATATGTCCTTACCATCGTCCATGGCCGGATTAGCCCATACTTTGACGAGATTATGTAGGTGTTATTCCTACCAACCGTCTTGTAGGCATGAGCAAGTGATTTCTTGAATAAATCACTGATGTAAAGATCCTCTGCTCGGCATTGATCCATGCGGGGCATGGACAATTTCATTGCGCCGCATTGTACTATAGCAATTTTTGTCATGGTCAGTTTCAATCATGCTCCAAGCCCCATTCTAGGTTGCTCCAGCCTCTTTCATGAAAATAGTAGAGGATCATCTTCGTGATTACCTCTATTCCCGCTATTCCAAGTCCAAGCTTCAAGTCTCCTGTTAGTAGCCATGCTATCAGAACCGTGTCGGTTGTGGCTATGACTCTCCAAGAGATAGTCTTGGCTAGGCTTCTCGTCTTGTTAGCGTGCATGGTCAGTTCCTCACGATGGGCCATCTGATGCTCCGTAAGCACCTATTGGCAACTTCCATTGACTGGGAGATGCTGTTTTACTGTTCCTGATGGTGTTTACTTCCATCTCAGAAACGATCTCCGAATCAGGTATTCCGACATCAAACCCATGCCCCAGTAATGGCGAGTTGTAAACCTCGCCTTCTCGTACCAAGTCTTTCACGGATTTGTTTCGTTTTATCGTGATTCCAAATTCTTCTTCGTAATCGGCTATCTTCTGCACCATATCTGGATATAGGTTTGCTGCTGATGCCCATTGGTCTGCATTTCCAAAGATGCAGGTAATACACGAAAGCCTGCTCCAGCCGAATTGATAGGCTGGATGCACTAGAACATCGTGTTCTTCTATGATTCTCCACACTTCTACTTCATCCCAATATAGAATAGGCCTCCAATGATGAACGGTTCTAATCTTTCCGTTGCACCTATGGTCTTCGAAATCCTGATACCTAGATCGTGATTTGCTTTCTAAAGCTCTCTCTCCAGTCACGACAAGGGTTTTCTTCCCCTTGAATCGCTCTTGGTTGTTGATTGCCGCGCTCATCACATCTATTTTCAGATATGCGCTACACCACCTTACCCGCAAATCTGCGGATACTTGTGGGAACTTGCGCCTTGTCCCTTTTGGGCCATTCCCACCGGATGATTCTACTGTTCCATCCGGATTCTCCCAGAAGACCTTGCCTGTGGAATCGTCGTCTCGCAACATTTCCTTCAAAAATCCACCATCTCTCCAACTGAAGTATATCGGGACTTCGAATTCCTTTGCGAATTCACGGCAGTAATCCTCCGTGATCGGCCAATCCATGAAAGGCTCGCTTCCTGGTGCTCCATCTATCAGATGATGCCATAATTCTATTTTTGAATTGTCAACGCCACGCTCGAGCAAGTGAAGGAAACACGCTGTTGAGTCTTTCCCACCGCTGAAAGCGACGATTATGTGGTCATATTCATTCAAATTCATGGTCAGTTTGTGTCATTCCTCTAATATTTCCCTATATCTTCGTTCCATCTTTAGATTCATAATGCGATCAAATTCTCCTCTATTTACGGATTTCATGTCTTTTATTGGAATCCATACGGTATCGCAACCTGCGTATTCCACCTCGTAGCAATCGCTTTCATCAACGCCCATCTCAATGAGTTGTTCTATGTTGTATTCAGCTCCGCTTGATGAAAACATGACTAGTCCCTTGTGTGGAGGATCTATTTCATCTCTCATTTTCCAAATTGTTGTGTCACTTATGTAACCTTCTTCTGTCATGGTTAGTCGCCTCTATGTTTTTCAGGCATCGAATGATCCAAATAGCAATTACCCTTGTGCTCAGGCGGAGAGCGCCTCCCTTGGGAGGTCGACACACGCAAAAGTGCAGACCCAAGTGGCGCTCTCCACCCGAGCATTTCAGACGGTAATCGATAGTTAATCAACTCTATGGTCAGTCGGCTTTACAGCGGTTTTGCCTTTCTCATTGCTTTTCGAGCAAGATCAAAAAATGTGTTCCAATCCGATCTCTCCATCTCGATAAAAGCAGTAGTCGACGGGTCTCCGATTACAAATCGCAGAGCCTCGTACATCTCTGGTGCTGCCGATATTAGTTCCGCTATAGCGAATCCTTCATCTCTATCATTCAGCGTTCCGGCTTTAGCAAATCCCGTGTTAGCTTTCTTTTGTGACTTTACCAAAGCCACATGTTCTCCGAGGTCTGTCTTTACACAGTATGGATAATATCCTTGGATGATCCTAAGATCTGTTTCTTGGGTCTTAGTTTGGTCAACTGTCCAATTCATCTTTCCTTCCTCGCTCATAGTTCTCGGTTATCTCTTCGAACCATTGTTCTTGAAGCTCTGGACTCAGAGCCTCGAAATACAGGTTCAATCTCATAATCATTGTAATTTCATTTCTGCAAAAAGTCATTTCTTTCTTTTCGTAATCCCTAGATCTGGTTCTTTTACTACAAGGCACATGAAGGTTCGACTTCTTATGTATGCAGTATTTTACCGTTATTTCCTTTGGGATCTTCTTTCCATTCAACTTGAATCCTCCTAATGGGTTGGATGCCATCGGTACGAGGATTGTCTGCAACCCTTGTTCGATGTTTTCTGGATCGTCTGGCTCTGGTAGGACAACCTGGTGCATGAACTCAGTAAGATACTCTTGCGCGAATACACTCATAGGTCTTATTTTCTGATTTATGGCATCTTCGTATGCCTGTTGACCCATGATTCTTGCAATTTTTCTTGCTATTTCCTCCAGATTGTTCTCCTTCACGATTTCCGTCCAATCCATTCCCTCCCCAGTTAGTCGAGATTGTTTTTGTTCGTCTGTCATGGTCAGTTCAAAGATTGAATTCTTCTTTGAAATTATCTATTGCTTCTTTCTTGGTGTAATAGTAATACACCCTTGTTTCCCAATATCCATTAACAATGTCTTTGATTCTCCAAGCTCCTTCTTGGTTTTTGTCAATAATCATGGTCAGTATCAGTCCCACCATATTCGGACTACATAATCTTCGTCATCCGGGAATTGGTGAACAAAATTCACTTCATCCGCATTCATAGTGGAGCCGAGTCTCGCGCCAGCGTCAAAAAGGGCTTTCCCCCTTTCCCTGGCACGGATAGCTCTAAATTGTACATAGATGCAAACGGAGTATTCTCTTGCTATCTCTACCTTACACTCGGGTGGAAGGTGATCTAGTAAGTCTGCTCTGAAGGCATTGTATCCTCCAGGTATTGCTTTCTTCATAATTCTCTTTGCTTCATCTACACTTACTTGTTCACTAGCTCTGAAATGCAGGTTTCGCTTTCCAGAACCGTATTCGTAAGACTCTTGGTTACAGTCGGAATATGCCGCCATAACCTCCTCTTCTATATTTGTCATGGTCAGTTCATTGCCAATTGGCTAATGTCTCTTTCATTGCTCTTTGGTTTTCCTCATGCTCTTCCTTTGAGTATGATACCCCACTTGGATATTCCATATCCTTGTAGTATTCCAATCTACCTTTCAGACTATTAACGAAGGTTTGGCCTCCATCAAGTCCGCCGTATTCCATGTCGAATCTTCCTGCGTATGAGAAACCGTTGTCCCATTTTACTCGAAAGTCCGTTTTGTCATATCCTCCGTTTTTTGGCGCTGTTTTTCCCCATTCGAAAAGGAATTCTTGTACTTTGCTCTCGATGTCAGAAACCAATCTCTCTTCCACCAGAGTAGCATTCTTCCAGCGACCCTCATACTCTACTTCATTGCCCTCAACATCCTTGTTGACAAAGATGATCGGGTAGCATTCTTCGGATCGCCCCTCGGCTCTCCACAAGCTAATTTGTTTTATTCTAGTCATGGTCAGTTGTACTAAAGCATCAGCCCCAATGGGGTGATCCAGCTAGGGTGTATCTTCTCCATCGTCAGGGTATTCTGATTCGTAACCACTCCTG
>Ga0160423_10000531_pt1 | contig 31367 bp, 36 predicted proteins | sample CRUFie14St8metaG_FD_108191 | JGI IMG/M metagenome (GOLD analysis project Ga0160423, IMG submission 108191) | Marine microbial communities from the Costa Rica Dome - CRUD Field 142mm St8 metaG | ecosystem: Environmental > Aquatic > Marine > Oceanic > Photic zone | place: Costa Rica: the Eastern...
CGCTCAAGATCTTAACGCATACCACAGCATTGACGCTGAGGCTGAGTTAACTTCTTTATTGAGTGAATATATCTCAATGGAGATTGATCTTGAGATCCTTGATATGCTTATTCAAGACGCAGTTACTACTGAGAGATGGTCTGTCGTTTCAAACAAAGTTTGGAATGGTTCAGCTTGGTCTACATTAAGCCCAGGTTTCTACAATACTCAAGGACAGTGGTTCCAAACTTTAGGAACTAAAATCCAAAAAGTATCTAACAAGATTCACCAAAAAACTCTTAGAGGTGGTGCTAACTTCTTAGTTTGTTCTCCAAACGTTGCAACTATCTTAGAATCTATTCCAGGATATGCTGCTAACACTGACGGTGATCAAGCAGAATTCAATATGGGAGTACAGAGAGTTGGTAACTTAGCTAACAGATTCAAAGTATATAAGAATCCTTATATGACTGAAAACACAATCCTTATGGGATATAGAGGTTCTCAGTTCCTTGAAACTGGTGCGGTTTACGCTCCTTATGTACCATTACTTATGACTCCTCTAGTATACGATCCTGAATCCTTCACTCCAAGAAAGGGTATCATGACTAGATATGCTAAGAAGATGCTAAGACCTGAATTCTACGGTAAGATCTTTATTTCTGATATTACAGATTTATAAGATTAACCTTTAGAGTTTAATGATAAAGAGAGGTCCTAACGGGCCTCTTTTTTTTTGCCTATTTATATACAGGAATTCCTTTCTTAATTGAAGTCGGACAGTTATCTATGTCTAACTAAAAACCAAATTATATGGATTTTTTAAAGAAGATAGGCTCTTGGGCCAATCAACTAACAGAAATTGGTGTGAGTTTAATTGCACTAGGGGTTGTACTTGAAGTACTATTCAAAGGTGCTAACATTCCATTCTGGCCTAACATATCTGTAGTAGATAATATTATGGAAATATTAGGAGGATTGAATGCAGAAGGTTTACTAGGACTAGTAGGTGCCTTCGTCTTATACCATATTCTGAAAAAGAAAGGTTAAGAATAACTAAAGGAGGCCTTCGGGCCTCTTTTTTTTTAACTATTTATAAAAAAATACGACTATAAATGGCAACTTTAAATTACAATATAAGAGAACGAGTAAAATTAGAAGGTAGAGAAAGAGGAACCTCATTTGAAGTTACTTTACCATCTGCTAGCTATCATGATGAAAGAATATTAAATATATCTTCTGGTTCATTTACTGATATAGTTGACTTTTCAGGTACAGAAGGTGCTGGTCAATTCATAAGTAGTAGCTTATTATACTTTAGATTTACTAATCACTCTACAGGTTCAGTTGTTTTGCAATTATCTTCTTCTAATGAAACATTTAATATGATAGTTGGAGCTTCTGGAAGCTTTATGTATGATAATACTTTCTTGACAGGTAGTTTCACTGATGTTAGTACTGATTCTTTTGATAATATTGTAAAAATTAAAGCTCAGCCAGTAGACTTAGTATCAACTGTAGAATACTTTTTAGTATCTAAATAATAAAATATGGCAGATATAGTAATATACGACGGTACTGCTAACTTTATAGCAGGAAAAATGACACCTTTTGGGTTTTATGATGATGATTTAGAGTTTCAGAAAGATGCTCCTAAGGTAGCTGATTACTGTGCAAGGAAATTAGGTTTTCCTATGATGGATGTTGAACTTCAATCAGGTTCTTTCTTTGCATGCTTTGAAGAAGCAGTAACTACTTACGGAACTGAAGTGTATCAACAACAAGTAGCTGAATCTTTCGCTAATTTACAAGGAGGAATACAAGGTTCTGCAGTAAATACTACCTTAATTAAACCTTCTTTACAGAATATGGTAAGAATCTCTAAACAATACGGAATGGAAGCCGGAGTTGGAGGAGAAACTACCTTACATTCAGGTATATTACAATTAACCGGCTCTACTCAAGAGTATGATCTACAAGAATGGGCTACTTCACAAGGAGTAAACAGTAGAATAGAAGTTAGAAAAGTATTTTATGAGGCTCCACCACCAATTACACGATATTTTGACCCTTATGCTGGTACAGGTACTGGTATTCAATCATTAATGGATACTTTTGGCTTTGGAGCCTATAGTCCTGGTATAAATTTCTTATTAATGCCTGCTTCTTATGATATATTAAAGACTCAAGCTATAGAATTCAATGATCAAATAAGAAAATCAGCTTATACCTTTGAAATCCATAACAATCAGCTAAGAATTTTTCCTATCCCTACATCATCTGGTTCATTAAGAATAGATTATTATATTGAAAATGAAAAAAGATTCGTAGATGATGGATTAAATATAACTTCTAGTGCTAATATACAAGGAGGAGTAGAAGGAGGAGGAGGATCCTACTATTCTAATAACGATGACAACTTAATTACTAATATATCTAATGTACCTACTAAAAATCCTGTATATGCAGAGATAAATTCTATAGGTAGACAGTGGGTTTTTAAATATGCATCTACTTTAGCTAAGGAAATGTTAGCTTATGTAAGAGGTAAGTACCAAACAGTACCGGTTCCTGGCTCAGAAGCTACATTAAACCAAGCAGACTTACTAGCAGATGTAAGAAGTGAAAAAGAATCATATATTACCGAACTAAGAGAGGTATTAAATACTGCTTCTATTAACGGACAGTTAGAAAATCAAGCAGCTAATACTAAATTTTTAAATGATGCATTAGGTCAAGTACCAATGACTATATACGTAGGGTAATGAAGTTATTAGATATATTGAAAGAACAGATAGATTTTAGGACTTACGAAGGTATGGTTCAAGTTATTTACGATAACACTGAAAATATACAAAATTTAGCTGAACTTTTAAGAGCATTACCAGGAGTTACAACAGTAACATTAGCGTCTGGTGATGGTGAAAATAAAGAAACATTAAAAATAAAGCTTATTTCTCAAAAAGAATCAAATGAAGCTTTTGAAGCATTTAAAAATAATGCTATACAGAAGTATAATTTTATAAAAGATGTAGAAATAGCAGATAATACTATAGAAGAGAAGTAATGTTATTTGGAAGTAATAGAGATTTTGATCTTTTAGTAAATATAAATCGTGAACTATTAAAAGATATAATAGAGCAGGAAATTATTTACTACAAATTAAGTTTAGATGATACAGAATCTAATCTTTACGGTGAAGCATTAATGAAAAATTACTTTGTACCAGTAAAGTTAAATTGTTTAATTACTAGAGGAGATCAAGTAATAGAAGTAAATGACCTTACACTTCCAGATTTACAAAGAGAAGCTTCTTTTGCTTTTATAAGAAAAGATTTAGATGATAGCAGTGTAGTTCCTGAAGTAGGAGACATAATAAACTGGCAAGAAGACTATTATGAAGTAGATACTGTAAGAGAAAATCAACTATTTGTAGGAAGAGATAAATCATATAACTTAACTTCTTATGGAAACAAGTTTGGTTCTAGTCTTTCTATAATATGTGATTGTCATATGACTAGAAAAGAAGCAACAGGTATAGAATTTGAAGGAACTACTTATTTATAATATAGATGGCTAAAGAAGTAAATATAAATCCTAAATCAGCAGCTGAAAAAAGAGCTAATACTATTACTCCGTATAAGGTAGAACGTTATAGTTCTTCTCAAAAACAAAAAAATATAACTAAAAAAAGAGAAAATCAGAAATCTGTAAAAAATGATGATGTAAAACCTTTTAGTTTAGGTTTGAGAGATATAGATGAAGCTATATTTTATTACTTTAATAATGTAATTAAACCTCATGTAATACAAAACGGCTCTCAAAAGAACGTTCCTGTCTTATATGGTTCACCGGAAAGATGGAAAGCTGTGCAGAGCGACGGTTTTTACCGTGATAGAAAGGGTAAAATACAATTACCATTGATACTTATTAAGCGTAATAGTATAGAAAAGAATAGAAACCTCGGAAATAAAATGGATGCTAATAATCCTCACAATTTCGGAGTGTTTAAAAAGAAGTGGTCAAAGAAAAATCAATATGATAGATTTTCTATTTTGAATAATCGTCAACCAATAGATGAATACTATGCTGTTGCAGTACCAGACTATGTTAACATAACATATTCTTGTATGATATTTACTCAGTATATAGAACAGATGAATAAATTAATTGAAAGTATTAATTATGCTTCTGATTCTTATTGGGGAGACCGAGAACGATTCAGCTTTAGAGCTATGATTAATAATTTTAACATGGTTACTGAATTAGTTCAAGGTCAAGATAGAACAGTAAAGACTGAATTTGATATTAATTTACTAGGTCATATAGTTCCTGATACTATTAATACTTTACCTCAAGGTTCACTTAAGTATTTTAGCAAAGGAGCAGTTATATTTGGATTAGAAACTGTTAAAAATATAAACGATTTATAATGGCAAGATTTTCAGCAACTAGAGATTCGTCTACAAAGATAAGATTTTTCGATAATGTTAGTACCACAGGTACTTTAACACAAACAACTATAATAGAAGAAGCAATGACAAACGAACAAAAAATATATTCAACTATTAACAATGCCCATACTAGTAATACTAAGACTGTTAATGTAAGTTCTGCTGCTAGCACAGTTACTTTTGTGTCTACTTCACTTGCTACTGTACCTTCTGGCTTTCCTACTCAAAGTATCAATGATTTTACGATATTTATAAATGGAGTAGCTGTAGAAAAAGAAGCTGTAACAAGTGTAGCACAGTCTGGAGCAGATGTGTTGATTACTTTGAACACTTCATCATTAGGACACGGTATAGATTCTGATGATGAGTATATGATAACTGGAAAATTAGAAGCATAGGATGGCATTAATACAATGGAAACAGATTAGCGGGGATTTATCCGGATCTGCGGTACTTACGGGTTCTTTAGAAATAAGTGGATCTCTTATTTTAAACAATACTGCAGTAACTGCAAGTGGAGGAGGTGGCTCTACCGATACTGGGTCTTTATTAACTACAGGTTCTGTTTCTGGTAATGTCTTAACTTTTACAAAAGGTAATGGTGATACATTTAACCTTACGGTTGATACTGGATCAGGTGGCGGTGCTACCGATACAGGTTCGTTAATTACTACTGCTTCTGTTGCTACTAATACAATTACTTTTACTAAAGGAGATGGTAGTACATTTACTATAGAAAATAGTTATATTGCTAGCCAATCAATAGAAAATGGTTTATTAAGAAGTTATGGTTTTGGCTCAGCTTGGAACTCTTCTGTAAATTTAAATTCATTAACTTCCTCAGCTGACTCTGCTTCATATGTTAGCGCAGGAAATATAGATGGTATTGTTTCATCTTCTACTATTGCTCAATATACATCAGAATGGACTTTAGGAGCAAATGGAAGTTCAGATTATACTTTTTCAGGACCAGGCTTTACAGGTTCAGCTAACGATCCAACAATATATTTAGTAAGAGGACAGCAGTATAAGTTTACTAATACTATGGGAGCTCATCCTTTTAGGATACAGACCACAGTTAATGGTTCTACTGGAACTCAATACAGTAATGGAATAACTAATAATGACGTATCAAACGGTACTTTATTATTTAATGTTCCAATGGATGCTCCTGAAACTCTTTATTACCAGTGTACTTCACACGGTAGTATGGGAGGACCAATAAAAATATTAGATGAAACTCCTATATCATCTTCTCATGCAATTAATGCCGATACAGCTTCAACAGCTATCTCATCTTCATTTGCTGTAACAGCATCACATTTAACAGGAACTATAACATCAGCTTCTTATGCTAATACTTCTTCTTTTACTGTCTACGACGGTAATAGAGTAATTTCACAAGCCCATTTACCAGGATTTTTTACTTCATCATTTAATGCAGGTACTTCCGGAAGTGTTGTTGACTTTTTAGATGCTATTTTCTTTCCTAATCGAAATCCATCTATTGACACAGATAATAATATAACAGTAGTAGAATTTTTAGATTCAGGATCTACTATTGCTACTATATCAGGTAGTGACCCTGATGGACATTCTTTAACTTTTACTACTGAGTCATCTTATACAGCAGATAAAGTTAGATTAGCAACTAATGGTGTGCTTACTCTTAATACTTCCTCTGTTGCTGAATTATTTAATCCTTCACATTCAGTTGCTATTACTGCCACAGATACTTTTGGTAAAACAGCTACACAGACTTTATATATAAATGTAACTCCTAACTCAGCTCCAGTATTTAGAGAAACTTCAAATGTTGGTAATATCATTACTAGTTTTACTTCTAGCAGAAATGAAAATGCTTCAACAGGAGAAATAGCAAAAATATATTTTACCGATGCAAATAGCGATACTATAACTATAGTTTCTAATTCTTTAGATACAGATATATTTTCTGCTAATATTACAGGTAGTTATATATCTTTAAGACAAGTTACTGCTTCTTTAGATTACGAAAATACTATTTCTCATTCATTTAGCTTTACAGCTTCTGATGAACATTTTCAAGCAGGACAAGATACAGATGCAAGTTCTTCTTTATTAGTTAATATAAGCGTTAATGATAATGCTAATCCTACTATTAACAATCAAACATTAGCAGGGGTAAATGAAAATAGTTCTAACGGCGCCTCAGCCGGAACAGTAACAGCTACAGATCCTGAAGGAGATACTATAACTTTTAGTTCATTTACTTTAACTAAATTAGAATTAGATAATGTAGATGTATCAACAGGAACTTATGGAGGTACTTCTCAAGCAACAGATCCTCATGAAGATCCTTTCCAAATAAATGCAGGTACTGGAGAAGTAACTAGAAAAGTAGGAGTATTTTTAAATTCTGATTTGATAAATGAATATCAGTACTCGGTAATAGTTACTGATACTTTTAACACATCTTCTAATACAGCTACTATAACTATTCCTATAGCAGATGATACTCCAGCTACATTGACAGATAACTGGTCAGCAGGTCCTTATATTATAGAATCAGCATTAAGTAGTTCAAATATATTTGTATCTTCAAGCGGATATAATGGAAGTCAAGCAGATTACAATTCTAATCAATCTGGTACTTTTACTTCATCTAATGCTGCTATAGTTATAAACTCATCTAATGGTAATTTAAGTTTAAATACTAATGTAAGTGGATCATTAACAGGAAGTGGAGATTCAATAGCTTCTACTATAACTTTTACTAATACATTCGGAACAACTACTACTGATAGTTTAACAGTAAGTGTAGTAGGAAACTCTGGACCTACTGGTTCTTATTCTGATACTTCAGCTAACTTAAATACTAATTTAGCTAAATCAGGAAGTACTATTTCTACTTTAACTTGGAATGATGCTGAAAGCGACAATATAGAACATGGAACTATATCGTTTACTGATCCTAGCTCTCAACTAAATGCTTTAAGAAGTGCAAGTAGTAATGTTTATTTGATTCAACCATTAAATAGCTTAAGTGGATCTACTACTTATGGATTTACTGCTTCTATAAAAGATGAACATGGATTTGACTCAGGTTCATATAATAATTCAGTTACTATTGCTCAAGCTAATGTAGGTACGTTAGCAGGTGATACAGAATCGTTTATTATAGAATCAGCAATAAGCGGAGCAGTATTCAGAGATGCTTCTGGCTTTGGTTCAGGTAGTGCATCTCAATTAACTGTTTCATACTCTCCTAATTACGGTTCTCAAGCTATTTCTTCATTTACTTCTTCTAACTCAGCTGTAGTAGTTGATAATAGTGGAAATGTAACTGTAAATGTAAATATAAGTGGATCAAGCACAGGAAGCGGTGATACTATATTATCTGATATTACATTTGCTGATCAATATGGCAACATAGGATCAGGAAGCTTTACCGGTAGTATATTTGCTAACGATGCTCCTGAAGCATCTTTCTCAGATCAAATATCTGACCTAACTGCATCTATATCTACGGATACTAATTTAGTTTCAGTAACCATAACAGATAGTGAATCAGACACTCCTTTCTCCATGTCATTAGCTGGAGATGTAACAAATTTAAAAGCTGTTCCACAAAACGCTAACTCTTCATCATATCAAATACAAGCTTCTAGCACTATATCAACTGCTGGAACGCTTAACTATACTGCATCAATTTTTGATAACTTTGATGAAACAAGAAATTATAATAGAAGTTTAACGATTGCAGAAGAACAAGGCCTAGTATATTTATACGGATTTAGTACTCCTGGAACACCAGCTTCTGAAGCAGCAGCAATTGGTACTTTAGGAGATACTGGTGCAGATGGAGTAGATGTAGTTTCTGGTTCTGCTATTGCTCATTTAGAAAGTGGATCAATAGGACAGTCTTTAGTTGATGTATCAGGAGGTGCTGGAGGTACATTGACATTATATGCTAGTGCGTCGTTGACTGATTTAGTAGACAATCCTGCTACTGGTTCACAAAAAGGTTTAAGTAACTTAGGTTCCATAAACTTTAGTGCTACCTCTTCTATGTTATTAGTACTATTCCCTTCAGCTTCATTCTTAAGTGGAAAACCTGCTAGTATGTACGATGGTGCACCACCAGACAGTACAGGTACTGCAGATGAATATTACGTATATTCTATTGACGCAGCTATTCCAGGTACTACAGCAGCAGGAATTTATTATTTCGATCTGGAGAATACTTATCAAGGTTCAAGTGACTGGGGTATGATATTTGCAGAAGGAAAAAACACTAATAATACTAGATATTATTTAATGCCAGATTCTTCTTCAACTCCTAGCTTTTAATTAAAAAATGAACGATAATTATAATATATAGACTATGCCAATAACAGCCGGAGATAATTATGTAAGATCAGGAGCCTCAGGTTCCTTTACCAGTATAGAATACGTACAGGGTGGTTGGACTACAGTTCCTTCCGGTTCAGATCTTACAGGTTCTAGCGGAATTTATATTGATAGATTAAAAGACGGTCAAGTAGTATATGCTGAAAAAGAAGATCAATTATATATCGTAAGTAAATTTATTGCTTTCGAAACTCCTGGCTATGGAGGATTTGTTGACTCTGCCTCTTATGCTACTACTAATTTAGGTATTTCAGGCGGAGGAGGAGGTAGCGGTGATATAACAGCTGTAAATGCTGGTGATGGTTTAGCCGGAGGAGCTTCTTCTGGTAATGCAACTTTATCTCTTGATACGAGTTCTGCTCATTTTATTTCTGGTTCATTTAATATAGCAGTATTTCAACATACTGGATCATCTTTTAATACAACTAACGATATACAAATAACAGGTTCATTAACTGTAGGCGATGGACTTTTAAAACTTAAAGAATTTACTACAACTCCAACTGCAGAAGAGGGTGCAATATTTTACTCAGCTTCTAATTTTTATTTTGGCGTTGATTAGTAATTTTTACATATTTATAGATATAACATTAACTTTAATAATTAATAAATTATGGCAACTTGGAAAAAAATAATTGTTTCAGGATCTACCGCAGATCTAGCAAACGTTAATGTAGATAGTATAGTATCTGCATCAACTATTAGCGGATCATTTGTCGGTGACGGATCTGGACTGTCTGGTGTTGCTGGTACTTTTCCTTCAACTGCATTAGCAGGTACTTCATTTGACGCTGTCAAGTATTTTGTAAACGACGGAGCTTCTAAATTTGTTAGCGGTTCTCAAGTAGCAGGGTACATATTTGGCAAAGTAAGTGGAGATGCTACTGTAGCAGCAGGTGGTGCTTTAACTATTGCAAATGATGCTGTTCAAGCAGGAATGCTTAATGATGACATTATTTCAGGTCAAGATGAGATGACTGGTGATGTTGCAGATACTGATGAATTATTAGTTTCAGATGCAGGTACAGTTAAAAGAGCTGACTTTAGTGTTGTTAGAGACGCCGTCTTTAACGATGTTAGTGGTGATGCTACTATAGCTGCAGGTGGAGCACTTACTATTGCAAACGATTCAGTAGAAGGATCAATGTTGAATACCAACGTTGCTGATACCTCAACAATTGAACTAGCCAATATAGCAGGTGATGATCAATTAACGGTACTTAAAGTACCTAATGCATTAACAGCAGGCGGCGGTTTAACTGCAGCTGGTACCTTTGATGGTGCTGCAACTAGAACATTTGCTGTTGATTCAGGATCATTACTTCCTTTTATCTCAGGTTCAGTATTCGGAACTGTATCAGGTGATATTACTATTACAGACGCAGGGGTAGCTACTATTGCAAACAATGCAGTAGCTTTAGGAACTGATACTACTGGTAACTATGTTGAAACTCTTTCAGCAGGTACAGGTATTGATATATCAGGAGCAGATGCTGAAGGTGCAACAAAAACAGTAGCAGTAGATGTTTCAGACTTCATGTCTAATGGAGCTAATAACAGAGTGTTAACTGCAACTGGTACAGACGGTCAAAATGCTGAGGCTAACTTGACATTTGATGGTTCTACATTAGCATTAACAGGAGCTATGACAGTTTCTTCTAATGTAACAATTAGTGGTAACTTAACAGTAACTGGTGATACTATAGAGAATCAAGTAACTAACTTAGCCGTAGAAGATAAATTTATCTTACTTAACTCTGGATCTAGTACTAATACGGACGAAGCTGGTATAATCTTTGGAGGTTCTACTGGTGCAGCAAGTAGTGGTTCTGCTCTAATCTGGAATGGTGACTATAATAGTAATGATGGTAGATTAGCGATTGCTAACGCAGTAGGAGCTACTGATACTTCAGCTAATATAAGTTACTATATAGGTGGTGTATTTGACGGTAATGCTTCAGATGCAGCATCAGCTCAAGCAGATCACAGAGGAAACATAAGAGTAGATTCTTCTGACGATATTTACATTTACGTATAACAGAGTAAAAGGTTTTATGGCATTTAATAGACAAGGTAAAGCCTTAAAAGCTAAACCTAAAGCAGACTTAACAAATGATGAAATAGATTACATCATAAGTAAGTTGAGGAATGCAACATACCAAGGAAAGGAATTTGAAACCTTTTACAAAGTAATAAGTAAATTACAAAATCTTTTAAAATAAAATTGGGCCTTTCGGCCCTTTTTTATTATATTATAAGAGCTATTTATTTAAAAGCTTTATTGGCCTCAAAAGAGGAAGTGGGCTAGTGTAGTAACCAACCATAAAACTTAAAATTATGCCAAATTGGAAAAAAGTAATAGTTTCGGGGTCCGATGCATCCCTTAACTCAGTTTCCGGTTCTGTTCTTCTAACCGGAGATTTAAACGCAAATTCAAATAATTTACTAGGAGTAGCTAAGGTTGGAGCAGCCGCTAATGACGAATACATAGATTTCGGTACTGATGCTATGATTAAAGTAGCAATCGATAATGTCGAAGACTTTAGATTCGCAGATGGTGGTACATTTCATGCTAATGCTGATGTAGTAGCATATTCATCAACTGTATCTTCAGATGAAAGATTAAAAACTAACATCGTTGATACAAAATATGGATTAGATCATATATTAAATTTAGAAGCTAAAGAGTTTGACTGGAAAGAAAAACTTAATGGTAGACATGATATAGGGTTTATTGCACAGCAAGTGCAGGAAATAGTTCCAGAACTAGTCAAAGAAGTAGATGGATTGAATGGAGAAGATCCTCATCTTACAGTTGATTATGCTAAAGTAGTACCTATTTTAGTAAATGCAATAAAAGAGTTAAAAGGAGAAATAGAAGAATTAAAAAATAAATAAGTTATAATATATGGGTTTCATTATAAACGCTGATCTTGAGACGAGTCAAGGCCCGACTCAAGAACTATATGTAAGAGTTGAAGGATTTTCTTTCAACAAAGTAACTGCGCAACTTGGATTTCAAGTTACGTATTGGATAGATAGAGAACATGCTATTAGACATAATAGAATATATCTTGAAGAAGAAGTAAAACCTATGGTAGGATTAGTACAAAATAAAATATTATATTTTGAAACTCCTAACAGTGATGGAGAAGAGCTGGTACTTTCTCAATATATAAAAAGTAAAGTAGCAGAAGAAAGAGAGGTTGATGTTCCTATTTTTGGAACAGAAGAAGTAAAAGAAAGTGTACCTTATGTAAGCTTTGATGAAAATGGAGACGAAGTAATAAAGTATAGAGAGATTATCAAAGAAAAAACTGTAGAAAAAGGTACTAAAAAAGAATTAAAAACTGTGATTAATTTACAAGCATTTGGTAACTTATATGAATATTGTTATAAAAAATTATATGAGTATTTAATCACATTAATACCAAAAGATAAGATAGAAACTATAAAATAGATGGCTAGATTTATATACGGTACTAACGACATTTCAGCATCAACTTTTCCTAGTTGGTCTAATGCTATTACTGAAGGATCAGGAAATATTTCTCAAAGTATTGCCTTTAATGATTTTTATCCTTCTCAAGGCCCTGCTGATTTCGGTATACAGATACTTCAAGGAGCTTCTGTATTTTATGGTAACGTTATACCAGAAACAGGAGGTACCGTTCAAGTCGATGCTCCATATTCTGTAGGAGCTACAACATCTACTATAACAGTAAAAAACTTAGATATATCAGCTAATTCGATAACTTTACACGCTAGAGCAAATTATCCGTTTAGTTTTGATTCGTGGAGAACAGCAACAGGTGGTGGAGGTAGTTCTATAGCCACTACTAATACAGTTACTTTAACTGATGGTGCTAATGCTGACCATGAAAATTATTATGCTCATTTTACTACTACTCATGGGGATCCTGGTAATATATTAGGTAACCCTGCATTTTCAGGTTCATCACTAGCTGGTGATTCTAGTACTGCTTGTGCTGATTCGGTAGATACTTTATACTTCTTTAACGGTGATGAAGATAATACTCAACCGGTAGTCGGAGATACGATTGGTACTAACACAGACTTATCTAGTACTGTTAGTGCAGGATTTATTAAAATAACAGGAAATAAATTTATACAAACAAACGGTAGCGGTGTAGTTACTGCAACAGGAGATTGCGCATAAAATAAAAATAAAAAGTTTTGAAAATAATTTGGGTTTTAGAAAATATAAAAGATAATCAGAATTCTTTCGATTACTATACTAACAGTAAACTAAACATATTACTTTTATTAGCATCCGTTAATTTATGGAGAAGAAACCATCCTGAAGATACTTGTGTATTATATGCTGATGATATTACTATTGATACGTTAGATAGATTAAAAGTATTAGATTTTTGGCATCAAATTTTACCAATACCTAATCCTAGAAATATAGATAAAAAAGTATTTTGGGCTTCTTCAAAACTTCAAGTATTAGCTTCAGTTAAGGAACATGTTATTTTAATGGATAACGATACACATGTTTATAAACCAATAAAAGAGCATTTAGACTTAAGTAAAGTATATGTTCATAATTTAGAAGTAGGCCAAGGATATTATCCTACAGCTATAGACGAATATGTACGTAAACTTAGCTATAAAGCAAGATGGCAAACAGAATCAGTAAACGTAGCATTTTTAAATTTACCTGATTATAAATTTACTAATAAGTATGCAAATTTAAGCTTAGAGATTATGGAAGAATTTACTGCTATGAAAGTTCCTCATCCACAGTATTTAATTTTTGCAGAACAATTAGTACTTAAGCATTTATTAGATTCTGAAAATATACCATATATTCCAATAATCTCTACTGATTGGGATTGCAATGGATGGAAGTGGGGTAAAGATAATGATAAAGGTGTATGGAAATTGACTGAATCTGGAGTATTTTTAAAACACTATGGTCCGTTAAAGTCTTGGATTAAAGATAATAAAGCAGATCAAAACTACGAAAAAGAAATAAATCATTTGTTAAATTGCATTAATTTACCTAAATTAGATTTAACGAGTATAATTAATAAATAATGGGACTTTTAGATAAAGAATATTTAAAACAGTTTTTAACTAATGACCAGGTTACTGAAAAGGATTTAAACGATAAAGAGATAAAAACTTTTAAGCCTGTTAAGTATAGATGGACCCATGGAGCATCTGATTACGATATAGGAGATGGTATACTAATTTACTCTATAATTCAATTTATGAGGTATAAAACTTGCGTGTGTTTAGGAAGCGGAGGAGGATTTATCCCAAGAATTATGACCCAGGCAAGATATGATTTACATGAACTAGGAGTTTTTGAAGGAAGTAATGACTATAATCATGGGGATATAGGAGTAACCTATCTTGTTGACGCAGCTAATGGAGTAGGCGGTGAAATAAATTATTCTGAAAAAGAAAGTTTTTTTAGATACCAATTTGCTCCTAGATTTATAAAAGATACAACGGAAAACGCATACTATAATTTTTTCGTAAAACAAGACATTAAAATAGATTATTTACATATAGATGCTGGTCATTCTTACGATGATGTTAAAAAAGATTTTGAATTATATAGTAACCTGTTATCTCCTAATGGTATGATTTCTATCCATGATACAGACGAAAAATATCAAAAAGAACTTATTATAACTGAAGACGAAAAAGAATATTTTGAATTTTTTGATGGACCTCCTAAGTTTATTAAAGAAGTAAACACTGAATGGAAACAGTTTAATTTTTTCAATAACGGTAATTTACCATCAAAGCCAAGTTCAACTGGTTTAACAATTTTACAACGTGCTTAATCTAGTAACAGTAGTAGGAGAAAATACTCATATATTACCTCATATGCTCAAACATTATGAGAATAAAGTAGATAATATATATGTTGTAGTTTACAGGCAGCATGATAATGACGGTATTTTAGAAGAAATAGAAGAACTGAATATAAAACCTTTTTGGGTAGTTACTGAACCTAAATACCACTGGGAAAGAGTAACGGATATATATAATACTGTTAGATTAAAAAAACCTAACGATTGGTGGATAATTTCTGACGATGATGAGCTACAAGTTTATCCTTCAGATATAGAGAGTATAATAAAAATTTGTGAAGATCGTAAAAAGACATTTGTTACCGGAGGTTTTTTAGACCGAATAGGAGAATATGGGAACTTTACCGAAGTAAAGAGAGACACAGATATTCACAGTGCATTCCCTAATGCTGGCTTCTTTAGGTACCCAATGAGTGGAGCTTGTCCTAATAAAGTTACTTTAGCAAAAGGAAATCAAAAAATTACCTCAGGGCAGCACTATGCTTTGTTTGAAAACGGTAATAACAGTTGGGGTAAACAACACCCTTTGAGGTTAGAAATAGAAGAATGTTTTACACAAGTACATCACTTTAAGTGGGACAGTACTTGTATAGATAGAATAAAATTAGTTGCTGAGAACAATAAAGAATACTCTTATTCAGATGAGTATAAAAAAATGTACGAAGCAATTAAAAACAGTCAAAATAAAATTAATTTAGAAAAACCTGAATATTTTGTTGAAAAATTGAAAGATTTTACTTATATTAATTATAATGACTATAGTAAATGGAAACATTTAACAAAATTAATTATTAATATATAAATTATGGCTAGAGAAAAAAAGACCGACGCTGAACTTTTAGAAGAAAGAAAAGTTAAATCGCTAGAAAAAATCGCTGCTTCTGTAGATGCAATAGCCTTCTGGTTAGAAGATATTGACAAACAAGAATGGAGTGAAAGAACACAGTGGTATCTTTCTGAGTTTTACGAGAAGTTTATTAAGAAGGGATAGTGAGTAGAGTAGGTATAATTGTACCCTACAGAGATAGAGAAGAACAGTTACAAAGATTCATTAATCATACTACTAAGTACTTATCTAATAGAAAATTAGATTTTTTGATAATTGTAGTTGAACAATTAGACGATAAGGAATTTAACAGAGGTAAGTTACTTAACATAGGATTTAAAGAAGCTAAGAAAAAACGTTGTGATTACGTAGTTTTTCACGATGTAGATATGTTAGCTGAAAAAGTTGACTATTCGTTTTCCGATATTCCTATGCATTTAGCTTCCGATAATTTACCATTTGATCATTATTTTGGAGGTATTACTTTATTTCCTATTGATTATTTTGAAAAAATTAATGGATTTTCTAATGTATACTGGGGCTGGGGGTTTGAAGATGATGACTTAAGGTATAGATGTATATCTAAAGAAGTTCCTATGGTTAGAGTTACTCAAACATCTAAAAATATACCTACTACTAGTTTAAAGTTAAACGGAGTAGACGCATATATAGAGAGTAAAAACATTATAAATGTAAATGATTCATTTTCAATAGGAATTAAATTTACTCCTGAAAAGCAAATCTATAATCATAAAAAAGAATCTGATAAATTTACCTTATTTAATATTCCAGAATATGATTTTAGTATTAACTATACGTCTTTTAACAGATATCAAGTAGAGTTTTTTGATTCAAGATTAGAATATAACCATATTTTTTCTAATATAGAAGGAATAAAACCTACAACTCATAGTATTTTTATTACTTTCGATAAACTTAAAGATACGTTAAAATTTTATATAAATAAAAAGCTTATAGGTAAAGTAAAAGTAGATAAAGGATTTTATAAATATAATAACCAATCTGTATTTTATTTAGGGAGTAAAAAAGGAGAGGATGATTTTTTCAAAGGTGAAATAAAGGAATTTTATAGCTTTGATAAATGTTTAAGCTCTTCAGAAATAAAAGAACTTCATCTTAATCAGGCTTATAGTTTGACCCAAAATTTTAACTCTTATAAAAGCTCAGATAACCTCAAATTGTATTATGATTCTAAATTTATTAAAAATTATAATTTAATTGACTTATCACTTAATAACAACTTAGGTAAAATATTTAATTGTGAAATCATAAAACCTTTACCTATAGTAAAATTTTTCGATTATATACCTTATAGAAGATATAGTAAAATTAAATATTTAACTCATGATTCAAATGGATTTGATAACGGAAAATGGAAAAGTAAATCTACTAGGTGGAATCAACTTAGATATAATAATGAAGTTACTACAGGTTTTTACAATATCGAGAAAGATGGTTTATCTAATCTAGATTTTAATCTAGTAAGCAATAAAAAGGAAGATAGGGTTATTTATTTAAAAGTAGAGTTATGAAATTAGGAGTCTGTGTTCCGTATAGAGATAGAGAATTGCACATGCATGAATTTATTCCGAAGGTAGGTAAATACCTTAAAAGTAGGAATATAGATTTTCAAATGTACTTTTGTCATCAAACAGATGATAAATTATTTAACAGAGGAGCTACAAAAAATATTGCTGCAAAACATGCTTTTGAAGAAGGATGCGACTATATAGTATGGCATGATATAGATATGATACCTGAAGAAGGAGGAGGAGCTGATTATTCTTTTCCTGATAAACACCCTATCCATATTGCTACTAAGATATCCCAGATGGACTATCAATTAAAGTATCACGAATATTTTGGAGGTGCTGTTTTGTTTTCTAAAGAACAAGTTGAGAGAACTAATGGTTATTCTAATGACTACTGGGATTGGGGTATGGAAGATGACGATTTATTCTGGAGATGTTATAAAGAAGGTTATACTAACGATACATTCTTAAATAAACTAGAAAAACAAAAATATATACATTTTGATGGTAGCAGTAAAATTGAAGTACCTTTTACTAGAGAAATGAGGAATGTACCTCATAGATCACATACTATCTCAATACTCTGTAGAGCATATAATCAACCAGAAAAACAAAACATATTTTTAATTGGTGATAAAAATAACGAATATGTTGAATATCCTATTTTAAGAATCCCTGGTTATGACTATGGATTTGCCTTTAACAATTCAAGAACTATGTCTTTACAGTTTTGGAATATCTTTAAAGGTCATAACTATATGTGGGTAAAGAGATATGATAATCAGTGGAGCTGGGTCACCGCAGTATTTAACGATATTGATAAAAATACACACTTATACCTAAACGGTACAGAAATTGATTCAAAAGGAGGATATGGAACACCATCACCTCTCAATTATGAAGGAAGATTAATGAAATATAAAAACCCAAAATTATTTTTAGGACATACTCCATCTTTCGGAGAAGATCATCCTGGAGCATACTTTAAAGGAGATATAGCTAAAGTATATGCATGGGATAGAGCTTTATCATCTAACGAAGTTGAAAATTTACATAGTAATTTACCTTTAGATAATCTAGTTTTAGATTTAGATTTTAATAAACCTAAATCAGCTTATAGAGCTACTAACGTTATTGAAAAAGAAGAAAATATTGATATTCCTAATTCTATCCTACCTCATAGAAAAGAAGGTAAGATGAGATGTTTGCCTCATAAAGATGAAGGTTTAGTAGATGGAAAATGGGCAAAAGGAGAAACAACAGCTAGAAACGAAAGAAGGTACGTACTGCAAATGCAACAAAATAAATTAGCTTATAAAGAAGATGGCATTAAACAGGTTAAGTATGAGTTTATAAAAGAAACTAAACTAACTCCATGGGCAAAAATGATTGATGTAAAATTATGAGTAAATTAGAATTAGAAAAAGAAAAAGCTAAAATACTTTTAGGTAATCACGATTATCAAAAAACTAAAAATATGCTTGATAAAGTAGGCTGTGGTATGTGTTTAGCAAAATGGACACAAACAACCATACACCTACAGATGGGACAGACACATTCTTGTCACCACCCTGCTACTCATAAAATACCACTTGTTGAATTGAAAAGAAATCCTTCAGCACTACACAATACAAGTTTTAAGAAGCAAAAAAGAAAAGAAATGTTAGAAGGTAAACGACCAGCAGAATGTGATTATTGTTGGAACGTAGAGGATAATTCACCTCAATTTTCTGATAGAGTATTTAAATCTAATGAGTCATGGTCTAAACCTCATTATGATGAAATAGTAAATACACATTGGCGCTCAGACTTTAATCCAAGATACGTTGAAGTAGCTTTTTCAAATGCCTGTAATTTTAAGTGCTCTTACTGTGGTCCATCATTTTCTTCTACTTGGGTACAGGAGTCTAAAAAGTTCGGAGCTTATCCTACTCAGGATAAATTTAATGATATAGATGCTTTAAAAGCTAATGGTAAAATGCCTATTCACCATAAAGAACATAATCCTTATGTAGAAGCATTTTGGCAGTGGTGGCCTGAATTGTATAGAGATCTACATACATTTAGAATTACAGGAGGAGAACCTTTATTATCTAAGGATACATGGGGTATATTAGATTACATAATAAATGAAAAGAATCCTAATAAAAAGTTAAATTTAGCTATAAACTCTAATTTAGGAATACCAGATAACTTAGTTGATAAATTTATAGAAAAAATAAAAAGAATTGAAGATGAAGATAGAGTAAATGAATTTATTATATTTACTTCTGTTGATGCGTGGGGAGAAAGAGCAGAATATATAAGAAATGGATTAGAATTTAACAGATTCTGGGATAACTTAAATAAAATTTTAACTGCTTGTCCTAGAGTTAACGTAACTATTATGTCTACATTTAATGCTCTTTCAGTTTCTTCTTATAAACAGTTAGTAGACGGAGTTTATAAATTAAAAAATGAATACGGTTCATCTGATAGATATTGGGTTTCAGCAGTATTTTTAGATTCTTCGTACTTAAGACATCCTTTGCACCAGACATTACAGATTTTAGAAGAAGATGTTTGGGGACCAGTACTTTGGGATACAGTTTTGTATATGGATTACTTAGGTATTCCTAAATTTGATCACAGACTTGTAGGGTATTCAGATGTGGAGGTCCAAAAAATAAAAAGAAGTTATGATTGGATGATGTCTAAATTTAAAGACCCTGAAAAAATTCATAGACAGAGAAGAGACTTTGGACGATTTTTTAAAGAACATGATAGACGAAGAGGAACAGATTTTAGAACAGTTTATCCAGAGTACGCCGACTTTTTTGACTGGTGCTTAACACTAAAATAATGAGATTAGATAAAGAACATAGTTATATTTTTCATGATATAGATAGACATGGAGTTTTTACTAATAACGTAAAAAGTATGTTTGTAAACGACTTTACTCTTTTAGCAAGATTTGAACCAGACTACGAGTACATTAATAAGGTTTTAGAAGAAAGAAAAAATAACCCTAAATTTAAAGACAGTGTTTATAACAAACAGTGTATTATAGGAAAAAATGGTAAACATATTGGTTTATTTTTTACTTCTCTTATCGATAACTCAGGAGATATAGTTTATAATGTAGAGTATGAATGGTGGCAAAATCCTAATATTATAGGAGAACAAAAACCTGAAGAAGATGAATGCGTTGCAGTTAGATTTTGGTTAGGTAAAGAACCTATAAAGACTTTTGATGTAGTAGTAGAAAAATATAATGGAGAATTTAAAGTTAATTTGAACGGTGAAACGATATCTGAACCTCATACTAACATAATAGATTATTCAAATTCATTTGTTTGGGTAGGAGCTGCTAATAGATTATTAGACGATACTGATGAATATGATCACGATTTTGCTTGCGTATATACTGGAGATCTACTTCTTCTTCATAACCAAGAAGCAAAAATGTTTGAAAAAACTAAAGAAATATTTTTTAAAGATTATAAAAAGTTTAAAGATAAAGGTTTTAAAACTAAAGAAGATGTTGTATATGTTTCTACTGATTTTTCTGAAGTTACTCCTTATAAGGTTAGAGATTTTTCCGGAAACGGTACTCATCCGCTGTTATATAATAAAGAATGGATAGGATAAAGTTAATTTACGCTAACGGAGATAGTTGGACTGCTGGAGATATAGTTGATCCTGAACTATTTGGTGACGACGGAGGAAAAGTAAATGATCCTAGAAATAAGGCATACCGACTACCTAGAGTATGGCCTAATAAACTAGCAAAAAAATTAGGAATTGACGCAGTTAATAATTCTCATGCTGGTGGATCTAACGATAGAATATTAAGATCTACAATAAATGATGTTTTGAATCTTATAAAGACATATAATTCAGAAGATATATTTGTTATCATAGGTTGGTCATCTCCTGAAAGAAAAGATTTCTTTTATAAATGGGATAAAGAAGAACCTGGAGGAGAATGGGAATGCTTATACCCTTCAGAGTTTAAACATTGGACTTCTGAAAGAGAAGAATTAAATAGTTTTTTTAAACTTTATACTTTAAATCATTGGTACGAAGAAGAGTATATTACTAGACATTGCTTGAATACTATTAGTTTACATTATTTTCTAAAAGGCTTAGGAATTAAACATTTATTTTTTAATGCTTTTTACGAAGACAAAGAATTCGTTTTATCTGAAGATGCTCATCAATTATTTGATCCTAGCGAATTACAAACCTTTATGGTTAATTTTAAAAAAAATATGTCTGATAGAGTTCTTAAAAGGTTAGAAGTAAATAATAGTCTAGAAGAATATAATAAAATTTACAAGACTAATTTTATTAAAAAATCATTTGTAAAATTTCTATTAGAAAATAATGAATTTGAAAAAGATAAATTGATAGATTATCATCCAACAGAATTAGGCCACAAATTGTGGGCTGAATATTTATACACAGTTTTGAAAAATGATTAGCTTAGTAGATGAATTTAATACCGTAAGTTTACATTCTCCTTCTGAAAATATACTAAAATTATATTCTCATATAGAAGAAATAAACGAAGTAGATCCTAGAGGTTACAAAATTACTAGACCTTTATTTTCGCATTCGGATATGGCTACCTTTTTAAATATACCTAAAGTAAAAATAGAAAATTTTAAATGGGATCAGCCTTTTATTTATTCTGTTGTTTTACATCATAATAATTCACTCGCTGCTAAATATTTAAATTTACTTCCTAACTATGTAATTGAACAGATAAAATTAGGTAGGTGTAAATTAGTTTTAGATAATACAATGGAAGGTGATGAAGTATATAGATTTTTAAATGAAATTTATAACTCTATTTCTGAACTTAATATACCAGCTAAACAAATATACTATGTTACTAATAGTTTAACAGCAGAAAACGAACATTATAAATGGTTAGATAAACATACTAATATAAAAGAAACTATCAACGTGATTTCTTTTATGTATAATGTATTAGATGTTCAAAGATTAAAACACCTTAATCATTTACCTTTAACTGTAGATATAGAAAAAGAAATCGAATATAAAGAACATAATTTTAATACTTTAAAACCTTTTTTAAAAGTAAATAGAACAGGAAGACCAGAAAGAAATTTATTTATGTTATATTTAAATAAACATAATTTATATGAAAAATTTAATTTAAGTTTTCCTGAGTACCCTGATTACACCCTACCTACCGGTATGTTTGACGATTTATCTACTCAGAGTAATATTGAATCTTTAATCTCTAAATGTCCATTCGATATTGATAGAACCGACAAAGATAATCATGGACCTCCAGGTAGCGGTAAAGGAAAGTTTAATGCAGATTTACCTTTTCAACCTATTCACTATAAAAACTCTCTCATAAGTTTTATTATGTGTGCTTTTCCATTCGTAAAAAATTGTTGTCATCTACATAGTTCAACTTTTAATCCTATCTACTGTGGACATCCTATAATACAGTTTGGACCTTATAACCATTTACAAGTATTAAAAAATTTAGGTTTTAAAACTTTCGATAACTGGTGGGATGAAACATATGATACTAAATCTGAAGGATGGATTAGGTTTGAAGGAGTACTTAAAAATTTAGAGAATTTAAATAAATTAACTAAAAGACAGTTGCTAGACATTTATAAAGAAATGAAAGATGTATTACAGCATAATTCTGATTTAATTCAAAATTATGATGTAAAAAAAGCACTTATAGATAGAATAATATAATGAATTTTTACTTAGATAAATACGCTCTTATAGTAGAACAAAAGCTTGACCTAGTAGTACCTGAAAACTATGATGTTTACGAAGGTAGTATAGAAGAATGTTTTTATAGAATAAAAGCTAAAGAATTAAAAACACAGCAGTTATATAATGGTAATTTATTTGTTAAAAATATCTCTGATATTAAAAGCTCTAACGAGAATTATTTTGATTTAGAATCTATAGAAGAATATGAATTAAATCCTAACTCAGCGTATTTTAAATCAGTTCAACATTCTGGTCCTCATTTTGAAAATAGTGTTGATGCTGATATCTTTTTATGCAATGGTTGGAATTTACCTTGTATTGTAAATGCTTACCGTACTAAAAATACTTTATACGGAAATTTAAAAAGACATAGAGTAAAGATTTTTGAACTAAAACTTTATAGCAATATTTAAAATGAGAATAGCAGTTTGTTTATCTGGTCAATTGAGAAATTGGGAATTAGGTTGGAGTAATCAAAAATGGTTTTGGTCAACTGCAAACAATAAAAATGTACAAGTCGATTATTTTGCACATACATGGAGTTATAGCACAGATAGAACAGGGGTGTCTCAACCATACGAAGACAGAGATGTTTCTGTAGAGGAATTCAGAAAGTTTAGCAGTTACTTTACTACTAAAAAATCATTATTAGAATCAACGCCTCAAAACACATTCTATAATAATGATCACTGGACTGGTTTATTTTATAGCTTTATTAAATCAGTAATGTTAAAAAGAGAGTACGAATTAGAACATGGATTCGAATATGATGTAGTAGTTAAATCCAGACCTGATGTAGTTTTTAATCCTAAACTATTATGTTGGCTTCCTGACAGATTAGATAATAGTGTTATTTTTACTACTCATGGAGGGTTGATGGAAATGGAATTTAACATGCAAAATTTTAATGACTGTGTCTTTTTAAGCAATTCTTATACTATGGATTTACTTATTAATCTAGTACATTATAGACAACGTAAAATAAGACATCCAGAAGAAAACGTACATCCTTTAGGACCTGGTGTATTAATGCATGAATATTTCAGAGACTACGGTATTACACCTAGGTTTAATGGACTATTATGGAATGAAGTATTATTAAAATTAGGATGCCCAGATAATTTAGATTTATTTGACAAGGAACAATTTAAAGAAATGGAAAAGTATTTTAGAGAATGGTATACAAAATGAAAAAAAATCTTGCATTTTATACCTGTAGTAACGGTTTAGGTCACTTTAGCAGAGTTCTAAAAATTAGTGAATATTTGTTAGATACTTTTAATATTACAATTTACTGTGAAAAATTCCAGCACGATAAATTTAAACCTGATATAAACGTTGATTTTATTTTCTATGATATCAGCAATATAAGGTGGGATAAAACTCTTAAAGAAAATAAAGTAGATTTTGAAAGTTATTTTAAATGGTGTCATTTATATGGTCCGACTTGTTTGAAATACGATTATGTAGTTAGTGATAATTTAGCAGGTTTGCTAAAATTTAGAAAAGATATTATTTTATCTGGGTCGTTTTTTTGGAAAGATGTTTTTTTTAAAAAATTTAAAGATAACAAATTAAGTGAATTTGATTCGTTTTACATTGATCATTATAAACCAGTAGTTTTAACTAATAAGTACTTAGAGACAGAAAGTATAAAAAAATATAAAAATAAAGTTCAATTTGGATTTGGGTGTAAAAATAATAATTATACAAAACCAAAAAGTTACGAACCTATTGCTATCACTCCTAGTCTAGATTATTTATTAGATTATAATTTATATATGAAAAATTTACCTTTTGAAGCTACTGAAAATATACAGGTAAAAGATAATTGTATTTATATTATTCGCCCAGGAGTAGGAATGATAACCCATTGTATAGAGAATAATATACCTATAGTAGCTCTCTATAGTAAAAAAGATTCATCTGAAATAATAGAACTAGCTAATAAAGTAGAAAAATTAAATATAGGATTTAAACAAAATATAGCAAAAAAATTTAACATTAAAAAATATAATAATCTAATGAATGAAGATATTTATAATAAAGTAACGTTTGATAAAAACGGTTATAAAAATATTGCAAACTACTTAAAAAATTTATGATATGGTTATAGGAATAATAGGAAAAGGAGTCGTTGGTACGGCTATTAAAAAAGGTTTTGAAAAAATTAATCACACAGTTAGGTATCACGATATCAAACACGATACCAAAATACAAGATGTACTTGATACTGAAATAGTGTACGTATGTGTAGGCACTCCCTCTGACAAAGATGGTCATTGTGATATTACCGCAGTACTTAGCGTAGTAGAAGAATTAGATAATTTAGATTACAAAGGTATTGTAGGTATAAAATCTACTGTAAAACCTGGCACTACACAGAAACTTATAGATAAGTATCCTAATCTAACTCTATGCTTTGTACCTGAATTTTTGAGAGAAAGATGTGCTTATGAAGATTTTGTATATAATAACAGTGTACTTGTCGTTGGTACAGAAGATGACGAAGTATATAATAAAGTTATAGAATCGCACGGTACTCTACCTACACATAAGGTAAAACTAAAAGTTATTGAAGCTGAATTGATGAAGTATTTTTCTAATACTTACAAAGCAATGAGAATAATCTTTGCTAATTCTTTTTATAAACTAGCTAAGCATTTCGGTGGTAACTATAATGCTATTAAAGATGCATTTTTATTTCATGCTGTTGAAGAAGGACATTATTTAAGAGTAAATAAAGACTACGGATACGGATATGGAGGTATGTGTTTACCAAAAGATACTAAAGCTATGAAAAGCTTAGTTGAAGAAGAAGGATTAGATCTTGATGTATTTAAGTTTTTAGAAGAAGAAAATGAAAAATTTGTTTAGAGATCTACAGGTAGATGAAGAACTCTTCGATGATATTCTATTAGCTAACTACGGAGAAGAGAATAAATTACGATATTGGAAATCATCAGATACTGAAGATGCTTTTGAAAGATGTGACAGTCCTGAAAAAGTAGAGTATTGGAAAGATAAAACTATTGAATACAAATATAATAATTTTGGTTTTCGTACATATGATGATTTTAATACTTTAGATGAAGGAGTAGTAACTTTAGGATGTAGTTTTACTGAAGGTATAGGTCTTCCTTTAGAATATTGCTGGAGTAATAAAATAGCTAAGTATTTAAATTTAAAACATTGGAACTTAGCTCAAGGTGGATTAGGTATTCATACCTGTTTTAGATTATTATTAGGAATTAAAGAAAAAATAAGATTTAAAAAAGTATTTTTACTTTCTCCTCCTCTCTATAGAAAAGAGTTTATAGTTGATGATAATAAACTTTTTACTGAAGGTTATCTTAAAGGTAAGGCTAAAAACTTGAGATTTATACATACATTAGGTACTAAACTAAGTAAACATTTACCTTTTGAATTTGAAAAAGAAGAATATAGAGATTTAATGCATTCATGGTTATTTGGTAGTCAAAAAGATGCCATTATAGATCAAATAAGAACAATCTATGCTATAGAAGGACTATGTAAGGACTTAGGAGTAGAATTTTACTATTTAAATTTTTATAAATATTTTAACGCTAAAGCAAATCTTAGAGCTGAAAAAGTAACCAATGAACAATGTTTAGATATTCCTGCTAGAGACGGTCATTTTGGAGCTAAAAAACAACATTTAATATTTGAGGATTTTAAAAAACTATATGAAAGTAATAACAGGTGAAAGAATACAAGACTTATGCGATATAAGCATTAGTAAAAAAGAACACAAAAAATTCGAAAGTCAAAATCAGTTAAATTCAATTGATATTGATACTTTTGATTTTGAGAATTTTGATAATCCTAATTTAGTTTATATAAACAGTTCTTTAATTAATGACAACAAACCAGTTTTAGCTGAAAGTAAGCTTTTTGAAAAATTGCATAATTTTAAAAATCCTTTTGATTTAGTTTTACATAATTCTGACCAGTCTTTTGATGATATTCATTTAAAGTATTTTAACATAAAAAATATCAAAAGAATTTTTACTCAAAACATAAATACAATTCATGAGAGATTATTTCCTCTTCCTATAGGTATTGGTAACACAGGAAGACCTTATGGGGATGTTGATTACTTTAGTAGTTATATAGAGAAAAAAGTTAAAAAAAGTAAATTTATTCATTTTGGATTTACTTTAAACGGAGGAGTAAGAGATGAATTCAGACCTCAGTGTTATAGTGCAGCAAAAAAGCTTGGTATAGAAGAAGCAGAAAATTTACCTTTCAAACAGTATGTAGAAGATTTAAAAAAATATAAATATTGCCTCAGCCCTGAAGGTAATGGCATAGACTGTCATAGAATGTGGGAATGTTTTTATTTTAAAGTTATTCCTATTTGTCATAGAAATAAAGTCACAGAATATTTTAGTGAACTTTTTCCTATAGTTTTAGTAGACGATTGGAATGATTTAGATTTAAAGTATTTAGAAGAAAGTTATGATAAATTAAATAATTGGAAAAATTATTACTTATTAGATTTAGATCTGTTTATAAAATATATAAAATTAAATGGTTAATCACGAACATAAATTTGTATTTTTACATATACCAAAAACAGCAGGTATGTCTGTCGGTAGAACTCTGTATAAAATGTTAGGTATAGAAGAAAGGTACGAAGGGTTTAGAATACATCATGATGATTTAACAAAAGATATATTAGAAAATTATTATATTTTTACTTTTGTAAGAAATCCATGGGATAGGTTATATTCAAGTTACAAATTCCGAGACTGGTTATATGAGTATTATTCTTTTAACTCTGTTGTTCCTAATATTGAAAAACATTTTGAAGTTTATTATAATGCTAAAATAATTGCTCCTGATAAACACGAACATAAAGTAGTAAAAATGGAAACAGCATTACAAAGAGCAGATTATTATGGTGAATTTGTTCATCTTCCATCTCAAGTACAATATTTAAAAGGTAAGTATAATGACGAAATAGATAAATTTCCGTATATTAACTATATCGGAAGATTAGAAACAATTCAAGAAGATTTTGATAATATATGCAAAGAAATCGGTTTACCTCAAACTGAATTGTTAAGAGAAAATGTATCGATACCAGGAAAGGTAGATTATTGGACTAATCCTAATGAACCTAAGGAAATAAAACATTATAGTCAAATTTATTCGAAAGAAAATATTGAATTCGTAAGAACTAAGTATGCTGACGATATAAAAAAATTTAACTATGACTATAAAGATATAAACACAGTATTATGAAAACATTTGAACTTTCAGGAGTAAAGTATTGGGGACCTAAAGAAAAAAGATTTGAAAAATATAAACATTTTCAAATTTATGATTACAAAGATGTAGTGACTTCTTATCTCAAAACATCTAATGATCTTAAACCAAATCACGAAAAGTTTGGTTGGAATGAAAGACCTATCAATTCAGATATAGATACTATCAAAAAAGAATCTAACTGGGATGGTTTTGATCCTATGTACTTTAATGTACATACTAACAACAATAATATAGTGATGGCTAAAGCAGATGTTATATCAATGGATATGGTAGGATTAGGTAGAGATTGGAATAGTTTCTTATATCTTACTATACCGTACACATTAATTAATAAGTATATGACAAATATGCATGATAATGAAGATGTCACTATAGCAAGAAAATTTATTAAAGAAGTAGAAAATACTGTAGGATGGGATACTGGAGAATGGAAAGAAATAGAAAAAAAATATGACCTACTTTACCCTGATACTTCTACTTATACAGATTATTATGAAACCCATACTTGTATTAAATGGAAACAAGACTTCGATATAAGACAGTATATGTCGATAAAGAAAAACGGTTTATTATTTCCTATTTGCTATAATGGTAAGGACCATATACTGAAAAGAGGAACTCATAGAGCTGTTTTACTGGCTATGACTAAAAGTGATATACCTATTTTCTTGCAATGGCCATTTATGGATAAAGATAAAAATAATAAAGATTCTTACAAAATAACTACACCTAATTATTTTGGAGGTAATAGTTTAAAAGTTATAGTAAAACCTAGAGAAGAAATTTTAGACTTCTATACTTATAAATTGAATCAAGATAAATTTATAGGAAGATTAAAAGTATGAAAAGTATAGCTATTATAATACATGCAAGAAGACAAAGTACTAGATGTCCTGATAAACATTTAAGAGATTTAGGAGACGGTAATACATTAATCGATATAGCTATTGATAATGTAAGTAAATTAAATAATGTTGAAGAAAAATATTTAGCTGCTTATGATAAAGAACTAATCGATAAAGGTATTGATAAACTTGATATACTACATAGAGATTATGCAGCAGTTGCACCAGGTAACTGTCACCACAGTATAATGTATGATCATCTAAACGCAGTAGATTCAGATTATATTATAAACTATAATCCCTGTCAACCTTTTTTAAATGTAGATAAATTGCAGAAAGTTATAAATTGGTTTAAAGCCTCTACTCATCAAAGTGCTATAACAGTAAAACAAGAACGTAATTTTTTCTGGGATAACAAAAAAATACCAATAAATTTTAAACCAAACGATAGACTATCTACAGTATCTGGACCTTATTTATGGGTAGCTACTCATTCTTTAGTAATGTACAAACGTTCATATATGTTGGAAAATTGGGAGTTATTTCCTAATTTATACAATGAACCATTCCCATACCTGGTCGATTGGGATGACAAAGAACTTATCGATGTAGATACAGAAGTAGATTTTAAATTAGTAAAAACAATTTACAATGAAATACGTAATTGATATTGACGATACTATATGTAAAGAAGAAGGTCCTGTTATTGATAGAAAACCTTTTAAAGATAGAATAGAAAAGATAAATAAATTTTATGACGAAGGTCATACCATTATTTACTATACTGCTAGAGGTAATAAAAGCGGTAGAGGTGAAAAATATTATAGACCTATAACAGAAGCTCAATTAGAAGCATGGGGGTGTAAGTACCACCATTTATATTTTAAACCTTTTGATGCAGATATATTTATAGATGATAGATCAATACACCCAGATAAATTTTTTAGTTAATGAAACAGTTTTTTAATATAGTTTTGCCAATGGCAGGTAAAGGTAGTAGATTTACAGAAGCAGGTTATACTGATTCAAAACCTTTTATAGATGTAAATGGTAAACCTATGATACAAAGAGTGATCGAAAATTTAAATATAAAATTTGATAAAAAGTTTAAATTTATCATTTTATGTCAAAAATCTGATTATGCTAAATATGATTTTTCTATTTTTGAAAAAATTATAGGACATAATAATATAGAAATTATAAAACTAGGTAAAACAACTGAAGGAGCAGCTTGCACTCTTTTAGAGGCAAAAGAATTTATTAATAATACAACCCCTTTTTTATCTTTTAACTCAGATCAAATGATTGAGTATGATACGAATAACACTTTTAGTATGCTAAGCTTACATGATGGAGGAATGCCATGTTTTAAAGGTACTAGCGAAGAATGGAGTTATGCTAAAACAGATAAAGAAGGATATGTTATAGAAGTAGCTGAAAAGAAAAAAATATCTGATGATGCAACTGCTGGTTACTACTATTGGAATAGAGGATGTGATTTTGTAAAATATGCAGAAGAGATGATAGAGGCAAATGATAGAGTAAATAATGAATTTTATGTAGCTCCTGTTTATAACTATGCAATAAAAGATGGAAAACATATAGTAATTACACAGGTAGATAAGGTATATGAGTTAGGTACACCTGAATGGTTAGAAAGTTATTTAAATGGAAATCAGTAAAAAGAAAATAGCAATATGCTTCTGGGGACAAACTAGAACGTTTCGAACTTTAGAAGAAGTCTATAGTAAATTATATGACGAAGAAGTAGAGATAGACTACTTTGTCTCTACTTGGGATGATTTTGATAATAAAGAACCTTTTAATCATTTTGCTAAAAAAGAATTTTTAAACCCTGATAACTATAATTTAAAAAATAATACTGAAAAAGCATTTTACCTTATCAATAGAGTAAATAAGTTAAAAAGTGATTATGAAATAGAGAATAAATTTGTATACGATTATATTTTATGGACTAGAAATGGAATATTATTTGAACCTAAAACACTTATGCCTTTTCTAAAAGAAAAAGCTTCAAATTATAGAGATTTAGAAATAGTAACTCATTCAGATATAAGATATGAACAAGGTATACTACGTCTAGATTCTGATTATTATTTTTCTGGCCCATCTGTAGCTTTTGATTTGTATGCTTGTGGATGGAAGTATTACTTTAAAGATAAACATAGTCCTTCTTTTCAAGGAACCAATGGAGGTCATCATGCTCATGCATTTATTATAAAAGCATTTAATTTTCAACATAGTAGTTTTAAATTACCCCACGAATTTTTATTTAGTAAATTGAAAAAAAGAGAAGTATGTTAAAACCAATAACATATGCGTATTTAGAAACTACAAATTACTGTAACTTACAATGTTCGTTTTGTAATAGAAATGAAGTTATA
>Ga0160423_10000532_pt1 | contig 31339 bp, 14 predicted proteins | sample CRUFie14St8metaG_FD_108191 | JGI IMG/M metagenome (GOLD analysis project Ga0160423, IMG submission 108191) | Marine microbial communities from the Costa Rica Dome - CRUD Field 142mm St8 metaG | ecosystem: Environmental > Aquatic > Marine > Oceanic > Photic zone | place: Costa Rica: the Eastern...
GACTTTGGAACACAAACTGGCACATATATTTGCACTTTAGACAACTATCATCAGGATGTTGACTCAATTGACTACTCAACAAGTGAACAGCCTGCTGAACATAAGTCTCATAACCTCTTAGAATTGGATAATGGACAGTTTTGCCTCTATCCTAACAACAGAATGAGGATATATGACAACAGTATCACTCCTGAGACACCTAAGAATCCTGATTTTAAGGTATCAACAGTGTATTATCAGGTGGAAAACGGTCATGATCGTGATGGATTAGGTTCAGAAGAGAATTATTTCTGGAAAACAGCAAAAGAACGTAAAACAGGAAACGTAGAAATCAATATTGAACCAGAATTAGGATGAAAACGGACACATTACTGAGGATTTACAAGGCAGTAAGAGTAAAAAAGAAGAAATTCAAGTATCCTCCTCGTAGAAAACACTATAATATACACACATACGGATGAAAAACGTCAAAAATGCTCATATGGGCACTCATTTACTTGTTGAAGTCTATAATGTGTCCTTTGAAAAGTTAAATGATGCAAAAATGATTGAACAAGTGTGCGTTGATGCTTGTAAAATCGAAGGTGTTAAGGTTCTTCATACATATACACACCAATTTGAACCTCATGGAGTGACTTGTACCCTTACTTTGGGTGAAAGTCACCTTTCTTGTCATACTTGGCCTGAAAAAGGGTGTGTTGCCTTCGATATTTTCACTTGTGGAGCTAAAAATCCACGATGTGTGGCATGGTGGATACTCGAATACTTTAATTCTGATGATTATGTGATGAAAGATTACTCAAGATAGGTATAAATAATAAAAAAACTCTGTTAAATGGCAGTAAAACGTATATCTAGAGCATTTAAAGACATTAATTTGTCTTTTTCACCTCATCCTGTCACAAAAGACCTTACTGTATTGCGAAATGAAAACGCAATAAAGAGGTCTGTAAGGAATATTGTGCAAACAATACCGACAGAGAGGTTTTTTAATTCATTATTAGGTTCTGATGTGCGTAATTTGTTATTTGATAACTTTGTAGACTTTGGTACTGCATCTGTTATTGAAGATCAAATTAGAATAGCAATAGAAAACTTTGAACCCAGAGTTGATAATTTACAAGTGAATGTTAATCCCAGACCAGATCAAAATGAGTTTGATGTTAATGTTTTATTTGATATTATCGGACAGGAGTTTCCAGCACAGAGCTTTACATTCATATTACAAGCAACAAGATAATGCCATTTACCAAATTTACTAATTTAGACTTTGATCAGATAAGAGAACAGATTAAAGACTACCTTCGAGCAAATTCAAACTTTACGGACTTTGATTTTGAGGGTTCTAACTTCTCTGTGTTGATTGATACTCTTGCGTATAACACATATATCTCAGCATTTAACTCAAATTTAGTTGTAAATGAATCTTTCCTTGATTCTGCTACATTAAGAGAGAATGTAGTGTCTCTGGCAAGAAATATTGGATATGTTCCAAGATCAAAGACAGCGGCCAGGGCATCTATTAAGTTTCAAGTGGCAACAACCACAAGTAGTCCCACTTTAACACTACAACCCGGTGTAGTCTGTATAGGAACTGAGGATAACACTGATTTTGTATTTTCTATATCAGAAAGTATAACCACCACTGTAAATAATGGATTAGCACAATTCGGAACTACTGAAGAACCAATAAGAGTCTTAGAGGGAACATTTTTAACATCCAGATTTGTAGTTGACGGATCTTTAACTCAGAGATTCATACTTGATAATGCGAATATTGATACCTCATCCATAGTGGTATACGTTCGAGGTGCTGCAGATCCCGGTTTAGGTAAACAATATAAAATTATCGATAATATAGTAGGAGTGACATCAAAGTCTGAGACATATTTAATACAAGAGGTGCAGGATGAAAAATATGAGATATTATTTGGAGATGGTACATTTGGAAAGAAATTAGAAGACGGAGCACAAATAACAGTTCAATACATTATTACATCAGGTAAAAGTGGAAACGGCCCATCTATTTTTAACTTCGCTGGTAGTTTTGCTGATAAGGATCAAGCAACGTCAACTTTACCAAGTAGCATAGTTGTTCCTTCATCAGTTCCTACTATTGATGTGATACAGGCTGCCTCCAATGGGGGTGATATAGAAGCATTAGATTCAATTAAATACTTTGCACCTAGATTATATTCCGCACAGTACAGGGCGGTTACAGCAAGGGATTACGAGTCTATAATACAAACTGTATATCCTAATACAGAAAGTGTATCAGTTGTAGGAGGGGAAGAATTAGATCCACCTCAATTCGGTACTGTTTTCATAACAATCAAACCGAAAAATGGTGAATTTGTTTCTGACTTTGATAAAACACAAATTTTAAGAAAGTTGAAGAGTTACTCTTTGACAGGTATAAATCAACAGATAGTGGATTTACAGATATTGTATGTTGAGGTTGAGTCATTCATATACTATGATTCCACAGCAGTAACTAATGTGAATGGATTACGCACAAAAATTAGTGATTCATTAAACACCTATTCAAATTCTGGTGACGTAAACCGTTTTGGTGGTAGGTTCAAGTACAGTAAAGTATTGAATGTTATTGATAATATTGATAAAGCAATCACTTCTAATATTACAAGAGTTAAAATCAGAAGAAACTTAAACGCACTTATCAATCAATTCGCTCAGTATGAGTTATGTTATGGTAATCAATTTAATGTAAAACCCGGTGGATTAAATATAAAAAGCACTGGATTTAAAATTCAAGGTAATACTAACACAGTTTATATTACTGATACTCCAAATGAAGATCTTAGAACAGGTGTTATATCTATTGTAAGAAAGGACACTGAGACTGGATTAAATGTCGTTGTGATTAAATCAGCAGGAACTGTCGATTATATTCACGGTGAAGTGAATTTAAATACAGTTAATATTACAGAAACTGAAAAGGGTAATAATATTATTGAGGTTCAGGCTTTCCCAGAATCAAATGATGTCATAGGATTACAAGATTTATACTTAGATTTTAACATTCCAAGTAGTACCATAAATATGGTTAAGGATACAATTACATCTGGTGAACAAATCTCTGGTGTTGGATATAAAGTAACATCATCATACTCAAATGGAGAATTAAACAGGTCATAAAATGATAGGAACTGGAATCGAAAAACGTATACAAGTTCAACAAGTAATAGAAAGTCAACTTCCTGAGTTCATTCTCTCAGAGAGTCCGAAGACTGTTGACTTTTTAAGACAGTATTATATTTCACAAGAGCATCGTGGTGGTGTTGTAGATTTAAGTGATAATTTAGATCAGTATTTAAAATTAGATAATTTAACTCCTGAAGTAATTGTAGGTATAACCACACTGACTTCAGGTATAACAGCAGCAAGTGATACCATTACAGTGTCATCTACGAAGGGTTTTCCAAATCAATATGGATTACTAAAAATAGATGATGAGATTATAAGTTATACAGGTTTAACAACAAACACATTCACTGGATGTATTAGAGGATTTAGTGGTATTACATCATACACAGATCCAAATAATCCGGGTGAGTTGGTATTTAAGTCAACAACAACAGCAAGTCATACATCTGGTGTATCTGTAAATAACTTAAGTGTTTTATTTTTGCAGGAGTTTTACAAAAAAATCAAGTCATCATTAACTCCGGGTTTAGAGGATACAAAGTTTATATCAGAATTAGATGTTAGTAATTTTATAAAAGAGTCTAAGTCATTATATCAATCAAAGGGAACTGCTGAATCATTCCGTATATTATTCAATGCAATATATGGTGTTACACCTAAAATTATTGATTTAGAAGATTTTCTCATCAAACCATCAGGTGCTGAATTTATACGCAGAGAAATTGTGGTGGCTGAGGTCATAAGTGGTGATCCAAATAAATTACTAGGACAAACTGTAACCAAATCAACTGATTCACAAACAACTGCTTCAGTGTCTGAGGTAGAGATAATCACAAGGAATAGAAAAAGTTTTTATAAGTTAAGTTTATTCGTCGGATATAATGATCGTAGTGGTATTTTAGGAACATTCACAATACCCGGAAAGTCAAAAGCAATAGGTAATGTGGCAGTAGGATCGTCTGTAATCACTGTGGACTCCACTGTTGGGTTTAACACTACTGGTAGCGTAAGATCGGGCATCAACACGGTTACATACACTGATAAGACTGTAAATCAATTCTTAAATTGTACTGGTATAACTTCAGCGATTTCTTCCACTGATGATGTTAGAGCAGATGAGTTTATATTTGGATATGAGGATGGAGATCTTAATAAAAAAGTAGAATTAAGAATTACTGGTGTACTATCTAACTTCGTATTAATACCATCAGATACTTCAAGTGTTACTACTGAAGGTGAAAGAATTTCGGTAAAAAATCTTGGAGAGGTAATCGCGAACCCTCAAAATAAAACTAAAAAAGAAGTATTCTTTAATTCATGGATCTATAATACCTCATGCACCTTTCAAATTGATAATTTTCCGAGTGCACCAACTGGTGGATCAGCTAGTGTTTTACTTAAAACTAATACAGATAGGTCAAACTTAAAAGTTGGTGATAAAGTTGATATTATAAGAAGAGGTGGTTCGCAACAAGTTGAAGTATCTGACGCTGTTGTAGATGCAATATTACAAAATAATCAGATAGATTTAAACAATGTTTTGAATTTCACTCCATCAGCAGATGTAGACTATGATATTCGTAGAAAATTAGACAGAGCATTTAGTTCAACTTCTCAAATTCAGTATGGAAATGATGTAATCACATCAAATGTTCAGAATACTTACAATGACAATGATGTAAATTATTATGTAGCTTCATCATCTCTTCCTTCATATGATATTACAGAATCTGTTTTCAAAAGTACCATTCCTGATACACTAGGTGGAGATTTACAGGGTTTCAATAATGTTACTCAAAAGTTTTCTATTATTTCATTCCCAACTGCAACTAGATTTAGAACTGGCGATTCCGTATTCTACAAACCAAATAATCCTGATTTAGTTTTAGGTGGTTTAGAAGAGGGTGTATATTACGTTGAAAAATTATCAAATGCAAACCAAATTAAACTATATGCATCACGATCATTTATACCAGTTTCTAATAATTTAGAGTTTACTGCTGGAACATTAACAGTTGGAGTTGCAACAACTGCAATCACAGGTGTAAGCACTATCAAACTTGATAGTGTTAATGGTATAAGAGTAAATGATACACTATCAAATTCTAATATTAGTAACTCTGGTATATCAACTGTTACTGCCATTGATCCACTCACAAATATAGTAACTATAAGTGGAACAACCATTGGAACATTAAATCAAGGTTCAATACCTAGAGGAGAGAAGGTAACTATCTCAGGTAAACATAGTTTTGTTTTATTAAGACATAAAAATGAAGAAATAGGTGTTCAAAAAATACTTAAGAAGTTTCCTGCCGATGCAAATATTAAATCAGGCACTTCATTCCCAACTGAACCCGGTTCAACTGGTATCTTAATAAATGGTGTTGAAATAACAAATTATAAATCAGAGGATAAAATTTTCTATGGCCCATTATCAAATATCAAAATTTTAAATGGTGGTTCTAATTTTGATGTAATAAATTTACCAAAAGTTGTAATACCTCAAGCAGGATCTGGTACAACTGCCTTAATGCAACCTGTTATTAAAGGTTCTTTATCAGAAGTACTAGTTGATCCACAGTTTTTTGATATAGAAAAGGTACTATCAGTTAGTATATCTGGTGGAAATGGGTCTGGAGCTGTATTGAAACCGATTGTCCGCAAAAGACATAGGGAATTAACATTTGATGGAAGAAAAACTTCAGTTAGAGGTGGGATAGATGTTTTATTTGATCAAATTATATTTGATAGACCTCATAATTTATTAAATGGTGAAGCACTGATTTATGATAAAAACGAAAACTCTCCGATAGGTATTGGAACTTCTGGTGGATCTAACTTAGATCAAAACAGATTCTTATCCGATGGATCTGTATACTATGCTCAAGTTGTTGGTATTTCTTCAATTAAACTATATGACAATATAAATGATTTTAATTCTGGTACAAATCCAGTTGGATTTACTACAATTAATACACAGGGAACACATAAATTTAGAACATTAGAGAAGAAAAATTTCTTAAGATCCGTATTAATTGAAGATGCTGGTACGAATTATACGAATCGCAAATTGTTGGTGAAACCTGCAGGTATATCATCTATTGAGAATACAGTTAATTTTAAAAATCATGGATTTTTAGACGGTGAGATAATTACTTACAATTATGAGTATGGTGGCACTGGTATTGCTGGAATAAGTTCCGCAAATCAATATAAAGTAATAAAATTAGATGATGATACATTCAGAGTTGCAAATGCTGGTGTAGGTGCGACAAATAATAGCGATTATAATAGAGGTGATTATGTCAAATTTACATCCTCTGGAACTGGATTGCAAGAGTTTGCATATCCAGATGTTACATTAAGTGTGAATGCTGTTTATTCGCCAACCACATTTACGAGAAATGGAGATTTGGTTATTACTCCTGTGGTTAGAGGATCGATAATAGAAAACTATCTTTATGAACCCGGAACTAACTATGGATCTGAAATATTAAATTTTGAAGTAAAACCCGGAGTAACACTGCAAAATGGTAAAGAAGCTGAGTTAAAAGTTTTAACAAATAAGGGTAGAATTACAAATGTTGATGTTAGATTTGGTGGAAAAGAATATTTCTCACCACCTGATATTGACCTAGTAGGAGTAGGAACTGGAGTAGGTGCAAGGTTTAGACCTATCGTATCTGATGGAAAGATTACAGAGGTTGTAATAATAAACTCTGGTATTGGTTACACAGAATCACCTGTAGTAAGAGTAAAACCTGCTGGAGCAGGTCAAATATTTGAACCATCAATAAGATCCCTTACAGTTAACAACTTAGAAAGATTTGATGATGAAATATTGTTGAAAGAATCCGAGGATAACCTACAGTATGCTGTTGTTGGATATAGCACTTCACTTTATACAAATGAATTTGGTGATCCTAATTCTATTACAGGACACTCTCCTATTATAGGATGGGCATATGATGGAAATCCAATTTATGGCCCATATGGTTATGATGATCCTAAAAATGAAAATTCATCAATTAAAATATTGAACACAGGGTATGTTCTTAACACAGGTAATGTGGTAAATAGACCATCATCATTTAGTAATGGATTTTTCGTTGAGGATTATGAATATACAGATAGTGGTGATCTTGATGAAAGTAATGGTAGGTTTGCAAAAACCCCTGATTTTCCAAACGGTGTTTATGCTTATTTTGTAGGTGTTGCAACAGGATCTTCAGGTAACTTAGAACCTAAATTCCCATATTTTATTGGTGAGAATTACAGATCAGAACCCGTATCAGATAATTTTATTATCGATCAAAGTAATTTTGATTTAAATTCACAAGGATTAATAAGAAACACACTTCCATATAAAGTATCAGACAAATTTGCTGATAACGATTTTATAATTGAATCGAATGAGATTATTGAACAAAATTCAATTGTTGAGTCTGTTACTAGCGGAGGAATAGAAGATTTTCAAATAATAGAGTCAGGTAGTGATTATAAGGTAAATGATACATTAAACTTTGATAATTCAGGTACCTCTGGAGGAGGTGCTAGTGCCTTTGTTTCGGAAGTTAGGGGTAAAGATATATCAAGTGTCAACACTAATATCCAGACGTATAGAAACGTCGTTTACGTAAGGGAAAATGATAAGCAAGTGAGTGCTTTCATTTCAACATCACATACATTTGCTAATAATGATAATATTGTTGTTTCAGGGTTAACAACAAGTATTCCTAATCTTACAGACTCTCATGTAGTCGGTGTTTCTTCAGATAGGTTTGTATTATACAAATCTATGGGGGCTAACAACACTGTTGGAGTTGTAACTGACATATATGTCTCCAAGATACCAGATAGAGTATCTGCAGGTAGTAGTATTGGTATTGGTACAGAAAGATTAAGAGTTTTGAATGTTTTTGGTAAAAAACAAATTCTTAGAGTAAAGAGAGGTCTTGTATCAAATGCAAACATAGCATCACATGCATTATCATCTGCAATTTTAACTGTTCCACAAAAGTTTACAATACCGTTAGAAACTCCACCTTTTGAATCAAAAATTAATGAAAAAGTATTTTTCAATCCACAAGAGCAAGTTGGTTTAGCATTAACTGCTGGAACTGCTATTCCGATGACTAAACCATTTACAGAGGGTGAAACATCAAAAGTAATTAGTGTTCCTGCAAAGAGTATATTTTTACCAAATCATCCATTCATCAACAATCAACAGTTAACGCTTACTATACCTGCTGGTGCTGGTGCAATATCTTGTGGAACAGGTACAACATTATCATCTACATCAAGTTTTAATCTAATTAACGGTGCAACTGTATTTGCTAAGAGAATATCTAAAGATTTAGTAGGTTTATCAACTGTAAAAACTGGAGAAACAATTTTCTTTAAAACTGCACCTAATGATAACTTTGAATATCTATTAGAATCAAACCACACTCAAGTTACAGGTAAGGCACAAAAAATTATTGCTCATGTAGCAGTCACAACATCTCATAATTTAAATGAGTTGGATACTATTAACTTAAGTGTCAAACCAAATTTGACTGGTGGAACTGGAATAAACACCTCTGTCATTGTTAAATATGTCGCATCAGAAGATAAGATATTAATCGATCCACAAATAATTGCACAAGCAAATATTGGTGCTGATACAATATTTAAAACTGATCATGGATTTGAGACTGGTCAAAAGATTTTTTATGATGGATCAACAAATCAAGCCACTGGATTAACAACATCTGCTTACTTTGTTTACAGAATTGATGATGATTCATTCCAATTAGGTGAAACAAGAAAGGATGTAACTAATGAACCACCAACAATTGTTGCTATTTCTACAAATACAGGTGGTAATTCACAAACTATATCTTTAATTAATCCACCATTATCAGTTGTTAGAAATAATGATTTGGTATTTTATGTTTCGGATTCTTCATTAAATGGATATAATTTTAATTTTTATTATGATAGTGATTTTAACAATGAATTTGTTTCAACTGGCACAACAAGTTCGTTTGTAGTTGAAAAAAATGGAACTATTGGTGTAGGAACTACCTCAACTGTTACCTTAAAGTATAATTCTGAAAATCCATTAAACATTTATTATGCTATTGAAAAATCTGGACATATTAGCACCACAGATAGTGATGTGAAAAATGGGTCAAAAATTAATTATGTTAATAGTGAGTATGATGGAAAGTATACTGCATTTGGAGTAGGAACAACCTCATTTAATGTTTCACTAAAATCTGTTCCAGAAAAAATAAGTTATATTAGAAATGAAGTTGATGATATATCATACTCAACTAATTCAAGTAGTGTATCCGGTGGTATCTCCAAAATTAATTTGGCATCAAGTGGTTTTGGATACAAAAAAATACCCGGAATTTCAAGTATTACATCAATAAATGGAATAAATGGTAAAGTTCTTTGTTTATCTAGAAATATTAACAAGATTAATAAAGTTCGTATACTAGATCCCGGATTTGAATATCATTCTGATAAAACTCTCAAACCTGAAGCTAGAATTTCCCCAACAATTACTCTTAAAAATTCCGACTCAATTAGTAATATAGAAATATTATCTGGAGGAGCAGAATATCTTACTGCACCTGATATAGTTGTGGTTGATCCTGAGACTGGAAAATTAACAGATCAAGGTGTTATTGAAGTAACATTAACATCAAGTTCTATTTCATCTGTTGACATCAAAAGTTCACCTAAAGGCTTAAAACCTGTTGAGCAAAGAATAAGAACAATTAATAATTCTAATGGAGTGTCAGTATCTAATGTTGTTGGCATGTCAAATACCACTACGACAGGTATTGTAACATGCACATTAGTAACACCTATTGGAGGATTTACTCCTGCTCCATTTGCAGTTGGTGATAAAATTTTTGTTGAAGGTATTCAACTTGATGATCCTACTGCTGGTACAGGATATAATTCCACTGATTATGGATTCGATTTTCTTACTATTTCTGATTATCAAAACACAAGTCCTGCAAAATTAGAGTTTAATTTGGCAGGTATATCTACTGCGATAGGTATTGCAAAAACAAATCAACAAAATTATGCAACAATCACCAATTTTAACAAATATCCACAATTTAAAACAACACAGAGAACATCTGAATTTACTGTTGGAGAACGATTAAGTATTAAGGAAAATAATAGTTTTGTAATTGTTGATCTAAATGTTCTAGAGAACAATCCTGACGAATTCATAAAAGTAATAGGATCTAGAGAATTACTTAAAGGTGATGTCATCAGGGGTGATATATCAGGAACTGTTGCGACAATTAACACAGTCTCTAACAATCGTGGTATATTTGAAATTGATTATTCACTTAAACAAGCTCGTGGTTGGAATGATGAGGTAGGAAAGTTGAGTGAAGACTATATGGTTCTTCCAGATAATGACTACTATCAGAACTTGTCATATACAATTCAAAGTCCACAAACATTTGAGGACATAGTTGATCCAGTGAACAGACTTGTTCATACAAGTGGATTAAAGAATTTTGCTGATACCGGAATCACTTCTACAGCAAGATCTGGAATAAGTTCTGATAGTGTTTTGTTTATAAACAGAGACTTAATTACTGAAGAAAGGGTTGATACAATCAATAACTTTGACTTTGCTGTAGATGTAGATACTCTAGATGGTGGAAGTAAATCGAAATTCTTGAAGTTGAAAGATAGAAAACTTTCAAGTTTTATTGAGTGTTTAACAAACAGAGTATTGGATATTGATGATATAAGTTCACGATTCTCAAATACAGATAGCACACAAAATAATAGAGTTGAATTACCAATTAATGATAATTATGAAAGTTTCTTAATACAATCAATAAATCCATCAACGAATGAGATACAGATAGATGAAGTAATTGTGTTTAAGGATAACAATGACACATTTACATTTGAAAGAAATAATATTGGAATCGGTACACAAAAGATATTAGATGTACAAGGTTTTACTGATTCAGCGACAAATGATACTACTTTAAGAATCACACCTACTGATCCGTTTGAAGATGATTTGGATATAAAAGTTTATCGTAGTAAATTTAATAGTCCAACAGCTGGAATCAATACAGAGGCGATTGGATTTGTAAATCTCATAGGTGTTGCTAAAACTGCTGCCCCAAGCACAACAATTAGTCTTGTGAGTTCACCAGTTGGAATTACATCAGCATTTTATTCAACTATTGAGGTAACAGATAATAAAACTAATGAGAAAAACTTAGTTGATATCTATGCTACTCATGATGGAACTAATTCATACTTTAGTGAGTATTACGTTGATAGTGGTGATATTGACAACTTCTCTAATAATTTTATTGGTACATTTACATCAAATTTAAGTGGCGGTGTTTTGTCAATTGATTTCCAGAATACTGGTATTAATACAGCAACATTAAGATCTAAAACTGTTGGATTTGGAACTACTTCAGTTGGTATTGGCACATTTAGATTTAAAGATGCTGCCCAGATAGATGGTACAGAGAGAACCTTAAATTTACAATCTAATTTCAAGAGAGTATCTGGAACATCTACAATAGTTGGTGTAGATTCAAATAAATTTAGTACTATTAAAAGTATCGTTAAAGTTGCTTTTGGATCAACAATAGCGATTCATGAAGTTTTGGCAACTCATAACGGTACAGATACTTCAATAGTTCATTACCCATTCATTTCTATAGGTAGCACATCAGGTATTGGTACATTCGTTTCCAATTTTGCTAATAATAAGTTTAATGTAAGATTCAATCCTGATAGTGGTGTAAGTAATGCTGAAGTATCTGCTTATAGTGAGGTAGTTTATACTGATCTAGATTTATTCAATACTCCACCAGACTTTACATACGGACGTATCACTGAATCAGTTGCAGTTCGTCAATACAATGCTGTCAATGGAACAAGAGCAAATACAACTGAATTTGATCTAAATCATGAAGGAGTGCCAATTTTTGCAAAAACATTTACACCAACTGATGCAACAAAATTGAATCCTGTTACAGGTGTATTTACAATTAGAGATCATTTCTTTAGCACTGGAGAAAAATTAAAATACACACCGGGTAGTACATTTATAGGTATTACAGCTGATGCAATGGAAACTGCTGCTGGTGTAGATTTACCAACTGATGTTTTTGCGATTAAAGTTGATGATGATAAATTTAAACTTGCAACATCACTATCTAACGCAAGTGCAGGAACCGCAGTTACATTCACTTCACTAGGTGCTGGTAATGTTCATACTCTTTCTATGGATAAGAGGTTAGAAAAGGCAATTATTAATATTGATGGTTTGATTCAGTCACCAATCGCATTTACACCAATTAATACAACTCTAACTAATAACGGTGGAAGTATATCAGCATCAGATTCAATCATAAGTATCGCTGGTATATCATCAATTAGTGATGGAGATATTTTGAAAATTGGCACAGAATTGATAAAAGTAAATGCAGTTGGTCTTGGAACATTAGCGATAGGGCCAATAACAGGTGATGGTGCGTTCAAATTAGTTGGTGTTGAGAGAGGAACATTAGGCACAACAGCAGCATCTCATAATGATTCAACTGCTGTAAGGAAGTTTAAAGGATCTTACAATATTGTAAACAGTAAAATTCATTTTACAGAGGCACCAAGAGGCACTAACTTTGCTACTAAAAATGCATCTGGTTTACAGTTCCCAAGATCTGAATTTCATGGAAGAGTATATCTAAGAAATGACTACACAAAAAATAGAATATTTGATGATATATCAGATGGATTTACAGGTATAGGTGCAACACATATTGTTAAAGTTGGTGGTGCTAATACAACTGGAATTCAAACAGGTGGTAGCATAGTTTTATTAAATGGTATTTTCCAGACACCTACCACTGAAAATAACCAAGGTAATAATTATGACTTTATTGGAGATAACACAGCAGGTATCACAACAATTACATTTACAGGTATTACCTCAACAGATGGTGTTACAAAAGTAGCAAGTCAATCTGACGTTAACTTAAATCAGTTACCAAGAGGGGGCATGATTGTTTCTCTCGGTTCCACTGGTGGTTTAGGTATTGCACCAACTGTAGGTGCTGCTGTTACTGCAGTTAAAAATAATGATGGTCAGATAACTGCAGTAGGTATAGGAACTTTAGATAGACACGGATCTGGATATCGTGGTTCAGTTGCAATAGGTATAACTGATATTGCTTATGAACATAGATTTATAAGATCTGGAATAGGTTCTATAAAAACTCATCCAACTAATTCAAATATATTCACTAGAACTGCAAGAACTGCTTCTAACGCAGTTTACACATCTCATACTGGGTTCTTAGAAATAACTGTTGCAAATCATGGATTAGGTATAGGAACATTTGTCGGAATCGATACTGGAGGATTGGTCTTTAGTTGTTCTAAAGATCATTTTGGTACCGAACACCCTTATCCAAGATCTGGCCCAACACCAAGTAATTCATCCGGTGGAGATCCAATTGTTGGTATTGCAACTGATATTAGATCAGTAACAGATGATACTTTCACAATCTTTGTAGGACAAGGAGGTGGAGGAGGAAATGGTGCAAGTATAACAGCAACTGTAGGTGCTGGTGGAACATTGGCTTTCACTGTTGCCGGTGCAGGAATATCTTACACTAACCCTCAAATTATTGTACCAGATCCATCGTATGAGGATCTTGAGGTCATAGGTGTATCTCGTTTAGGAATTGGTGCTACAACCGAAACAGGACTTGGATTGAAGGTATCTGTAAATGTAGGTGCTAGTTCAACTGTTGGTGTAGGTTCAACCTTACATACCGTCGAATCATTTAAAGTTACAAGAAGTGGTTTTGGGTTTAAGAAAGGTGATGTTGTTAGACCAGTTGGTTTAGTTACTGCATTAGGTTTGTCAAGCAAAGTAAGTGAATTTGAGTTAACTGTCACAGAAATATTTACTGACAATTACGCATCATGGGATTTTGGTGAATTTGATTTTGTTGATAGTATAAAAGCACTACAAGATGGTGTAAGAACAAGATTCCCAATTGAGTTAAATGGTGAACTACTAAGTTTTGAGAGTGATAATCCCGAAATTAAAATGGAAAATCTTCTTTCCATCTATGTCAATGGTGTCTTACAAGAACCCGGTGTTTCATATACTTTTGAAGGAGGAACTACATTTGACTTTAACGATCCCCCAGATGCTGATGATGATATTTCAGTATTTTTCTATAAAGGAACATCTGGAGGGTCGAATCCTGATACTCGAATAAAGGAAGTGCCTGAAACATTAAAAACTGGTGATGTTGTTGAAATCGGTGCAACACAGAGTGATCCTGTAGCACAAAATCCAAGAACTGTCATAGGCATAACAACCTCTGATACATTTGAAACTGAAATATACACTGGGCCAGGTATAGGACAAACATTTAAACCAGTAAGTAGTTGGAGAAAACAAAAAATTGATAAGATAATTAGAGGAGAGGTGGTATCTAAATCAAGGAATTCCATTGAACCATTAATTTTCCCAACATCAAGAATAATTGGTGATCTTTCAACTAGTGAAAATGATAGTATATTTGTTGATGATGCTAAATTCTTTAACTATGAGGAAGATAATTCTGCTCTTGTAATTAATAGCATAGGAGTAAGGATTGTTAATGATGTTAGTCCTGTTGCTGCTGCTTTAACAGCGACAGTATCTACTTCAGGAACTATTTCTGCTATCACAGTAGTAAATGGTGGTAGTGGATACGTAGGGACTACCACAAGCATTTTGATCGGAGCACCATTAGGTGTTGCAGCCACCACAGCACCAGCAGTTACTTCAGGTATTGCTACATTTGCAACTGCTACAGGTAACATATCAAGTGGTATCATCACTACAGTCACAGTAAACAACATAGGACTTGGTTATACAAATACCAATCCTCCACAGGTTCTTGCACCTGCTCCTGAACCAATCACTGAAAAAATTACAAATATTAAAGATATTCAGGGATTTAGTGGTATTGTAACAGGAATATCAACTGCTGTGGTTGGTGTATCTACTCTTGGATTAAGAATAGGTTTAGCAAGAACTGCAGGTAACTTCAGTACACTTCAACCCGGATATCCAATTTATGTGTTCAATACCACAGTTGGTAATGGTGTTACATCATTAAACTTAAGTGGTAATAATAACGACATTGTAGGAGTCGGCACACAGTTTGCAGATAACATTTACATTATCAAATCTATTACAACGAGTGGCACAACTGCGGAAATATTGACAAATATTCATTCAGGAACTGTTCATGCTGGTTTAACCACCTCCGTGGGAACCACTGGTGATAGAGGTAATTTCTCTTGGGGTCGTTTATTTACTAATACAGGTAATATGAGTAGACCAGACCCAGTTGCAATAGGTGTCACAGGTCATACGGTTGGACTTTCAACTGGTGTAGGAATATCAACATTCCCAACCATAGAGAGAAGAATTTATGGTATTCGTGATACTGGTGCAGTTAAAGATAAACTAACTTGATGATTTCACGTATAAATATAGAAAAAAAGTAATAAAATGCCAGCAGTAATTACGGATCAGTTCAGAATATTGAATGCGAGTAACTTTGTAGACACTGTTACTGGTATTGGAGGAGCTAGTCCAACAAATTCATTTTATGTTACATTAGGGTTGCCAAACGCTACTGTAGTGGGTTTTGGTAGGCAGTCTGATTTTGATGATAATCCTCCAAATCCAGTCGATAATATTAATACAAATAATCATATTGGTGACACCACATTATTTGGTAAGAGAGTAACAGGTAAAAATGTAAGAAGATTGATAAGAAAAGTTGATTGGACTCAGGGAACAAGATATGAGATGTATAGGCATGATTATAGCATCAATAATCAATCTCCTGTAACTAAATCAGCAAGACTCTATGATGCAAACTATTATGTTATAAATCAAAATTTTAACGTATACGTTTGCATTGACAATGGATCATCTGGAATTAACACTACAGGAAATGCATCACAAGACGAACCTACATTTACAGATTTAGAACCATCAAAGGCTGGAGAAAGTGGTGACGGTTATATTTGGAAGTTCCTATACACAGTTTCACCTAGTGATATTATCAAGTTTGATTCAACTGAATTTATCGCTGTGCCAAACGATTGGACTATTACAACAGAGTCTCAAATTCAATCTGTTAGAGAAAATGGAGATTCTGATGTAAATAACAATCAAATTAAAAAGGTATACATCGATAAGCAAGGTGGAGGGGGATACACTGGTGGTTTAGGTCAAGAGGTTGACATATTAGGTGATGGATCTGGTGGAAAAGTTGTAGTAGATGTGGTCGGTGGTAAGATTACTAATGCCATTGTATCATCTGGTGGAAAGGGTTATACATACGGAATTGTTGATCTCGGAAAAATTAACGATCAGGTTACAGACCATGCTAAATTAATTCCAATTATACCTCCATCAAAGGGTCATGGATTTAATATTTACGAAGAGTTAGGAACTGACAGAGTACTTTGTTATGCAAGATTTGGAGGTGATAACAAAGATTTTCCTGTTGATACTCAATTTGCACAAGTAACTTTAGTTAAAAATCCAACATCAATTGGAACTACTTCTGTATACTTTAATGATTCTTATTCATCTATGAGTGCAATTAAATTCCCAAGCACTACCACTCAAAACCCAACGGTGGGTAAAGTGGTTCAACAGAATGTAACTGGTGGAGTCGCTTATGGTTATGTTGCATCGTGGGATAAAGAAACTAAAGTTCTAAAATATATACAGGACAGATCATTGTACTTTGATCCAACAAACGCAGCTGTAATTGATCAAACAGATTATGATAATGTTGATTCAAGAGGTAAAGTTCTTGCTTTTGAATCAAGTCCAAACGCTGTTACATCTGACGGGTTCAACTCAGCCATTGAAACTACTTTTAGTTCTGGTATTGCAACTGTTGGTACAAAAAATGTTGATCTGGGTGTAACCTTCACAAATGGTCTTGCATCTCCTGAAATAAATAAAGGGTCAGGTACAATACTATACATTGACAATAGGGCGACTATAAAAAGGGACTCTAGACAAAAAGAAGACATTAAAATCATTCTGGAATTCTAAAAAATGCCACAAAAAACGAATCTTAATATAAGTCCTTACTACGACGATTTCAAGAAGGATAATAATTTTTATAGAGTCTTGTTTAATCCGGGTAAACCCGTTCAAGCAAGAGAACTAACAACTCTTCAATCTATCTTACAAGATCAGATTGAATCTTTTGGTAGTCATATGTTCAAAGAGGGATCAATGGTGATTCCCGGTAATATACAGTATGATGCAGAATATTTTTCAATAAAATTAGATTCTATTCACTTAGGAACAGCAGTCTCAGTATATGTTGAAAATTTAAAGGGTAAAATTTTAACAGGAGCTAGTAGTGGCATCAAAGTTCTTGTTGATAATTACTCACTTCCAAATGATTCGACAGGAATCACAGATTTAACATTTTTTATTAAGTATCTGGATTCTGGAAATTCTAATACTGTATCTTTCTTAGAAGATGGTGAGGATTTATTAGTAGATGAGGGATTTGTTTATGGCAATACACCAATAAATTCTGGAGATTCTGTAGCGTCTCTTATTGAAACAGACGCTTGTGCAACAGGTAGTGCTGTATCAATTGCTAATGGAACTTTCTTTGTAAGAGGTTGTTTTGTTAATGTATCTGCAGATAAAATTGTTTTAGATCCATATACAAATAATCCATCATATAGAGTTGGTTTATTCATACAGGAAGAATTAGTTTCAGCAGATTCAGATTCTTCACTTAATGATAATGCAAGAGGTTTTTCAAACTTTGCAGCTCCCGGTGCTGATAGACTTAAAATATCTACCACCTTAACAAAAAAAGGTTTAACTGATTTTAATGATAAGAACTTTATTGAATTAATTCGTCTTGATGATGGAGTTATAAAAAAATTACAAAATGAAACTCAATATTCTTTAATAAGAGATTATTTTGCAAAAAGAACTTTTGAAGAGTCTGGAAATTATTCTTTAAAAAATTTCAAACTAGAAGCATTTGAGTCATTAAATGATAGTATATCAAATGAGGGTATTTTTACAGACGATGAGTTAACTGATCAAGGTGCAACTCCTTCTGATGAATTACTAGCTCTAAAAGTATCTCCCGGAAAAGCATATGTAAGAGGTTATGACATCGAAAGACCTGTTACAACAGTATTAGATATTAATAAACCAAGAGACAAAAAAACAATTGAAAATTCATCTGTTCCATTTAGACTTGGCACTCTAATACAAGTTAATCGTGCAGCAGGAACACCTAAAATTGGTTTAGATGGAAGTGGCACTATCAGTTTATTTGATCAAAGAAAAGGGGCAACAAATAATGCAACTAGTGGCTCAGGAACTTCAATTGGACATGCAAGAGTATATGCATTTGAGAATCATGATAGGACAGGCGGTGACGCTGATATAAAGTTTGATTTATACCTATTTGATGTACAAACAAAGACATTTTTAACTGTAAATAAAACATTAAGTAATAGTCAATTACCTGCTACAGCGTTTGTAGAAGGTTTAAAGAGTGGTGCGACAGGATTTGCTCATGCAGCAGGTGGTAATAGCACAACATTTACTCTGATGAACACATCAGGAAAATTCATAAAGGGTGAAGAGATAAGTATAAATGGAAGAACTGTTGATACAAGAACTATAGTAACTGTAGATGAAAAATCACTGAGAGATGTTAAATCTGTATTTCAAGATGCAACTGCTTTAGGTTTACAGACTGATTTTAGTGCAGACGTAGTTCTAAAACCTTCACCAATAAAAGAATTAGGGCCTGGGGATAATGTTAGTATAAGTGGATCTAATGTTTTAACCTGTGCAGGTAAGACATTTGGTTCACTAAGAGTTGGTGATATATTAATATTCAATTTACCGGCAACATCCAATGCACCAAGATTTAATCGTGTATCTGCTATTTCTAATGATTTAAAATCAGTAACACTAGCAGCAGTGACAAATGTATCAGGAGTTTGTGTAGGAACTGTATTAGCATCCACAACTTCAACTGGTGTTCATGTCGGTAAACCTGCGGTAGGTAATGAAAATACTGGATTATTTGCACAATTACAGGAAAAAAATGTATCAGACGTTGATTTAACTGGATCAGAGTTAACAATAAAAACTCAAATTACAGGTAAATCAACTGATTCTGTAGGAACACTTACATTTAATTTATCAGATCTAGTAGGTATTTCAAGTGCCTTGTTTGAAACATTTGATAATGATAGATATTCGGTTCATTTTGATGCTGGTGGTATTGCATCATTATCATCTGATCAATTTACTTTGTCGAATAATGCATCAACAGTAACTTTAAAAGGATTACCCGCAAGTCAATCAGATCTAGTCATAAATGCAACTGTTAAAAAAGTTTCCATAAGCACAAAACAAAAAACATTTGGTCGAAGTCAACCAATTCTTGTAGATAAATGTATTTCAGGTATATCAACCGTAAATGGACTCACACAAAATACTGTTGCGTTTGGATTAAGAGTTGAGGATAAGGTTATTTCTTTAAATACACCTGATGTGGTTGATGTTGTTGGTGTATATGAATCAGTTACAAATACTTTTCCTGTATTAGATAAATTAGTATTTGTTAGTGGACTTTCATTAAATACTGCATCAATATTAGGTGAAAAGGTTAAGGGTTCTCAGAGTGGTGCGATTGCTCAAATAACTGATAGACCAAATGCCACTGAAGTTGAGATCGCATATCTCACTAGCAAAAGATTTAGAGTTGGAGAACTTGTAACATTTACAGAGAGTAATATTGTTTCTAATTTACAAAATGTAACTGCAGGATCATACTTAAACATAACATCTAATTACACTTTAGATAAAGGGCAAAGACAGAGTTTCTATGATTATTCTAGGTTAATTAGAAAAGATAATGTAAAAGTTCCAAATAGAAAATTAAAAATTATTCTTAACAGATATACCGTGCCATCTAATGATAAAGGTGATGTATATACAGTAGGTTCATACGATGAAGCTAGATTTGGAAAAGATATTCCAATTCTTGAAGGTGGAATCAGAGCAACAGATACACTTGATTTTAGACCAAGAGTTGCTGATTTTACTGGAACAACTACATCACCATTTGATTTTAATAGTAGAACTTTTCAGACTGCTGGCACCAATCCAACGTTAGTTCCTTCACCAAATGAAAGTTCAATCATAGGTATTAGTCATTATTTACCAAGAACTGATAAAATTATATTAGATCCATCTGCGAATATTGATCAAAGGTATACCTCTGGTGAGTTTGTTGTAGTCGAGGGTGTTTCATCTAAAAATCCATTACCCCCAAATGATATTGAGTTGGGTATGACAGTTGCTACACTTGAATTACCTGCATATCTGTATGATCCTAAAGACGCTGTAATCACTGTCGTTGATAATCGTAGATATACAATGAGAGATATTGGTAAAATTGAAGATAGAGTTGAAAATTTAGAGGTTGTAACATCTTTAAGTTTACTAGAATTAGATACAAAAACTTTACAAGTCCAAGATGCTGATGGTTTATCAAGATTTAAATCTGGTTTCTTTGTAGATGATTTTAAAAACAATTCGCTGTTGGATATATCCAATCCTGATTGTAAAGTAGATATAGATTTAGAAAATCAAAATCTAATTGTCCCAACAGATTTTTATGCATTAAAACCTGAATTAGCATTAGATCCATCAATAGATTCCACAACTGCTGATTTTTCATCAAACCTAACACTTCTTGATTCTGGAGTTAGAAAAACAGGTGATCTATTAACTTTGGATTATGAAGAGGTAACACTATTAGATCAACCACTTGCTTCTAGAATTGAAAATGTTAACCCATTTAGTGTCATAACATTTAGAGGTAATATGACAATAAATCCTAGTGCTGATATTTGGACTAGGAATGTTATATTAGATAATGGTAATAGAAGTGTATTTGGAGATACTGAGGGTACATTTGCATCACAGGTCTTGGTTAGTAGTGAACCTGAAGTTCATATACGTTCTAGAAATATTGAATTTGATGCAGGGACATTAAAACCTAATACACAATACTATGCTTTCTTTGATAGTGCAAGTGGAATTGATATAATTCCAAAATTAATTCAGATTGAAATGGAATCTGGATCATTTCAAATCGGAGAAAGAGTATTTGCAGTCATTCAAAGTAATACATCAGGTGATTTTGGGCCTGAGATAATAGGAAGATTTAGAATATGTCAACCAAATCATAAGAGTGGGCCTTTTTCAGATCCATCTTTGGTTTATGCTGCTGATCCTTATAATCCAAGTGTTACAATACCGAGTGCATATTCAGCGTCATCAACTATTCTTAACGTTGATACTGCATCATTAGCAGAGGAAGCACAAGGAAGATTTTTTGGAAGAATAGATCCATTAGCAGTATTCATTGGAGAAACAAGTGGTGCTATTGCTGTCATATCTAGAAGTGTAACTAGTATAAGACTTATAACTGATGGAGTAGGAAGTGTTAGAGGTTCATTCTTTATAAGAGATCCATTAACCACTCCTGTCCCACCATTAAGATTTACAAATGGACAAAAAACATTTAAATTGACATCAAGTTCGAGTAATTTACTAACTCAGGAAAACTCTCCTGCAGTAAGTAGTGTATCATCAACTTACATAACCACAGGAACAGTAGATACTTTATCACAAACTGTGATTGGAATAAGGGAATTACCACCACCTCCCATACCTCAAATTATTAATATTACAAATATATTCCAAACAGTTGAAGTAGATGACGGAGACCCTCTTGCACAATCATTTACTGTTGATGAGACCGGAGCATTCTTAACATCTGTTGACATCTTTATGAAGAAGAAAGATGTTAAAGAAAATCTAATAGTTCAAATAAGAACAATGGAGTTGGGAACACCAACATTGCTACAAGTGCAAAATTTTGCAAGTGTAACTCTTGATCCATCACAAATTAATATATCAGATGATGCTTCTGCTGCAACAAATGTCGCTTTCCCTTCACCACTTTATCTTGAGGGTGGAAGATCTTATTGCGTTGTTCTCCTTGCACCTACAACAAATAATTATGAAGCATGGATCGCTAGAATGGGTGATACTACCATTGATACCCAAACACTACCAGCATCAGAGAGTGTAGTTATATCTCAACAATATATTGGTGGTAGTTTATTTAAATCTCAAAACGGATCAATTTGGACTCCAAGCCAATTTGAAGATTTAAAAATAAAAATTAACAAAGCAAAATTCACAACGAAAAATGCAACAGCATTCTTCTACAATCCATTGATAGATTATGAGAGTGGTCAAGTTCCTACTCTGACATCTAATGCCATTAAAGGATTACCACGTAAACTAATAGTCAGAACCGATAATATGACTTCTTCCGGTATGACAAATTTACTTGTGTCGGGTAGAAAGGTAAGTGATAGCACATCTGCTGGTGCAGTCAATGGATTGATTGAATCTACTGGTGGCCCAATTAATGCTAGAACTATAACAAATCCCGGTATTGGATATTCAAATGGACAATTCACTAATGTTCCATTATATGCAATCACTGGTAACGGAACTGGTGCTACAGCAACAGTGGATATTTCTGTTGGTGTTGTGAATTCGATTAGTATTAGTAATGCTGGTAACGGATATGCGGTTGGGGATGTGGTTGGTTTGACCACAGCAAACATGGTGAAGGGTGGGGGTGCTGAGATAACTGTTTCAACAATCACAGGCACTGATACTTTATACTTAACTAACGTTCAAGGTCAGGAATTTACTGCTGGACAGGATTTAGTTATTTACAATAATAACGGTACTGCTGTTGCATATGCAAACACAGACATTGTTTCATCATCAGTGTTAAGTCCTCTATTTGAAGGAAATGTAGTTGAAGTATCACATTATAATCATGGAATGAGTGCAGACAATAACAAACTTCAATTATCTAATGTAGAACCAACAACAAAACCGGTTAAAATTGAATCTGCAATTTCATTACAAGATAGCACTATCATTGTGGGATCAGCAAATACATCTGAGTTTGCTACATTTGAAGGTATTACAACATCCACTGGTTTTGTAAAAGTTAATAATGAAATTATTTTCTACAATACGATCACAAATGTCGGTCTTGGCATATCTGAAAGGGGTGTTGATAGTTCATTAATTTCATCTCATCCTATTAATAGTCTTGTTCGTAAATATGAGTTTAATGGATTATCTCTAACAGGCATCAACACAACACATACAATGCCTAGCACTAACCTATTACAATCTAAAAAAGATATTGATAAGTACTATCTTGAGATATCAAGAGGAACTGGAAGACCTAATCTTCAAGATAGGTCAAGTGGTGATAGTATGGCATGCTTCACAGACGAAAGATCTGGTGGTGGAGATAGAATAAACGCATCTAAAAATATTCAGTACAATTCTGTTTATCCAGTGTTTAATACACTTCAGCCCGGTCAAACTAAAATTTCCACACAATTAAGAAGTGTGAGTGGAACCAGTGCGGGATCATTCAACTCATCCACAAATGCATTTACAGAGGTTTCATTCCTTGATCAAGGATATGAGGATATTGAATTAAATAAAGTAAATCCTCTAACAACAACAAGATTGGTTGCTTCTTCTCAGAATGAGAACGAACATCTAACTAATTTACCGAAGAGTAGATCTAGTACTTTATCCATGAACTTATCAACTGAGGATGAGAATCTTTCACCTGCCATTGATACTATGAATGGAACTGTGATTTATGTGAGGAACAGACTTAACAAACCTGTTACTGATTATGCAAATGATAATAGAGTGAATTTGAATACAGGTGATCCACACGCTGCAGTTTATATTTCCAATCGTGTAAATATCAAACAACCAGCAACATCATTGAAGGTATTGGTCAGTTCAGATCGTAGAGATTCAGCTGATTTCCGTGCACTATTCAAATTATTCAGACAGGATGCTGAAGCAACAGAACCAACATTTGAGTTATTCCCCGGATTTGATAATTTAGATGATACTGATGGAGATGGATTTGGTGATCAGGTTATTGATTCATCTAAAAACTCTGGTAGACCAGACGCATTGACTCCTGCAAGCACAGAAGGTGAATTTGTGGAATATGTTTTCACAATTGATAATCTTAGTGAATTTACAGGATTCCAAATCAAAATTGAAATGAGTGGTTCAAATGAAGCAGAATCACCTATATTTAAAGATCTAAGAGTTATTGCACTAGCATGATAAGAGTTGAAGGACACAAGAATCTCTATAGGGATGAAAAATCTGGTGCTATTATCAATCATGATAGCACTGGATATGCTCAATATAAGAAAATGAAGTCTGTAAGACTATCAGAAAAATCAGAAATTCAGAGTTTGAGAGCAGAATTAGACGAAATTAAATCATTACTTGCTGAACTTATAAATAAATCATAGATCATCATTATTATTGTATAGATGGCAGCAGTATATGTTAGCAATCTTGTTATAAACACAGGAGCAACATTCACACAGAAATTCACACTTGAAAATGTTTCATCCAATTCAGCATTAGAATTATCTGGATTTGGAATCAAGTCTGAGATGAGAAAACACTCTGGAAGCGTAGCAGCAGCTGCGACTTTTACAGCGTTGATATCTGATCCAGCCGCTGGAATAGTTCAGGTAGGTCTTACTAGCACGACTACTGCCGATTTAAAACCCGGACGATATGTTTATGACGTAATTGTTTCGGACACTGCAGGTGAGGTTACAAGAGTCGTAGAAGGATCCGTTTTAGTTCGTCAAGGAGTTACACGCTAATGCCTGATAACATAAAAGTTAGAGTTGGTCAACAAAACGCTGTCAAAGTTGTATCGTCTTTGGCAGGAAACGTTAGTGGAAGTTTAGCGGGTTTATCTGATGTTGACGTAACAAATCCACAAAATGGAATGGTTCTTGTATATAATTCGACTACAACAAAATGGACAGGAGTTCTTGAATTAACACCCGGTTCGACACAAAATTTAGATATCAACGGAGGAAACTTCTGAAATGGCAAGTTTTATTAGAATAAAAAGATCTACTGGTTCAACAGCACCCAGTAATCTGCAATTTGGTGAATTAGCATTAACAATCGCTGCAGGAACACAGGGAAATAGAGGTGAAAGACTCTTCGTAGGTGATGACGGTGGAACCTCTGATATAATTGGTGGTAAGTATTATACTGATCTGATGGCACATACTGCTGGATCAGTTACTGGTGTATCTAACTCTGCAAACGCAGCAAATGGTTTTGTAGCAATACTTGATCAAAATAGAAAGGTAGATGAATGGAATGTAGATAATTTAACATTAAATGCAAACACCTTATCATCAACTGATACAGACGGTGATATAATTTTTAATCCTGATGGATCTGGTGATGTAATGATCCCAGATGACACCAAACTTGGATTTGGTGGTGGTGCAAATGGAACAGCAGCTCCTGATGCGACAATAGAGTATGATGAGAATGGAACAGATAAATTAAGATTCGCTGGTTCACAAATAAGTTTCGATAATACAACTCAATCAACTAATAAAGATACTGGTTCAGTAATATTTGAAGGTGGTGTTGGAATAGAGAAAAACTTGAATGTTGGTGGTGACTTAAAAGTTACTGGAGTGAGTACATTTGTTGGTGGAATTATATTACCACCATCAGCAGCACTTACTGTTGGTAATATCGGTATTCATTCAAATAGAATAGAAACATTAACAGGTGGTGGTAATCAACTATTCATTGACCCATTCCCAAGTGGATTGAGCAATGAAGGTGATGTTATTATTAAAGGTAACTTACAGGTAGATGGTACAACAACTAATGTTAACTCTACTACTGTAACAGTTAATGACGCTATCATGAAGGTTGGTGACGTTACCAGCGTCCGAACTGTGATGGCTGCAGTGGGTAGTGGTAATAATACCATAACGGTTGATTCAGTCGTTGGATTACAAGTTGCTGATGTTATTGCTGCAACAGGGATTCCCGGTAATACAACTATTACTAATATAAACAACGGAACAAAAGTAATTACTATCAGTAATAATACAACTGCTGGAATTACGACATCTTCTCAGTTAACAATAACTCACGCAAAGGATACAAATACTGACCGTGGTATTTCATTCAACTATAATACAAGTTCTGGTGTAGGTAATAACAAACTTGGATTCTTCGGAATGGATGATAGTGCTACTGCTGATACTGATGGCAGTAGAAAATGGACTTATGTTCCTGATGCAACAAATACTGCTGAAGTTATTTCAGGTACTAAGGGATATCTTGACATCAAAGGTATCTACTATCAGTCAGGAGACTTCGCAACACATGGTATAGTATATTTTACCAATGCAGGTCTACAAACCTCCACAACTGCACCTAGTGCCTCTGTAAGCGTTTCAGGAAAAATCTTGACCGCTGTAACTGAGGTAGTTCTAACATTACCAAGTGCACTTAGTGTAACTGCTGGACAATATGTTAGACAACCTAGTAGTGGTGCTGGCATAAATGGTATTGTAAAGTCAACATCCAATACAACATCCGTTATACTGATAGGTGTTGAAGGGACATTTACAACATCTGCTGACATTACATTGAATGGAGCAGGAACAGGTATTACACCATCAGCAGTGACGGTGAATTATACTGACAAACCTATGTTTACAAGCACCATTGACGGGGGCTCATTCTAACTCATAAAAAATCATGGCACAAAATAATGACGTTGATGTGAACACTTTGATTAAACTTTATAATCAAAAAATTGCAACATTAACAAACCAAAATATTCTTTTGGAAGCGAAATTGACAACAGTAATGACTGACTTTAATGATGAAAAAACCAAGTTAGCTGCAGCAGCACTTGAGTGGCAAACAAAGTACGAAAACTTAGCATCTGAGGTAGAAGCAGAATAATGGCAAAACCATCCACCAGACAAGGGTTAATTGATTACGCACTTAGAAAGTTGGGTGCACCTGTACTTGAAATCAATCTTGATGACGATCAAATTGATGATATGGTGGACGATGCATTGCAATATTTTCAAGAAAGACACTTTGATGGTGTCGAGGAAATGTTTTTAAAACATGAGTTTACTCAAGATGAAATTGATAGAGGAAATGCTCATACAGGCCCAAATACTTCAAACACCGCAGGTATTGTAACTACAACAGGTTCATCAACAGCAATCAGTGGTTATGGATCTACAACATCTACTTTTGTGGAGAACTCTAACTTTATTCAAGTTCCAGATTCAGTCATAGGTGTTGAAAAGATATTTAAATTTGATTCTAGTTCAATATCTGGAGGAATGTTTAGTATTAAGTATCAGTTATTTTTAAATGACTTGTACTACTTTAACTCTGTTGAATTACTACAATACTCAATGGTCAAGAGTTACTTAGAAGACATTGACTTCTTACTAACTCCTGATAGACAAATAAGATTTAACAAGAAACAAAATCGTTTATATCTTGATATGGATTATAAATCTCTAAAAGCAGGAGATTTCATAGTCATAGATTGCTTAAGGATATTAGATCCAGATGATTTTACGAAGGTATATAATGATATGTTTTTAAAAATGTATTTGACTGCCTTAATGAAACGTCAATGGGGACAAAATTTAATTAAATTTAGAGGAGTAAAACTTCCCGGTGGTTTAGAATTGAACGGTAGAGAAATATATGAAGATGGTCAAAGAGATCTAGAATTTGCATTAACTAAATTAAAAGAGGAGTACGAATTACCTCCTCTAGACTTTGTTGGGTAATATGTATGGCACTCAATCCATTTTTTCTACAAGGATCACCCGGTGAACAGAGATTAATTCAAAATCTCATAAATGAGCAATTGCAAATTTATGGGGTAGAGGTTACTTATATTCCAAGGAAATTTGTAAATAGACAATCAATAATAGAAGAGGTTCAATCGTCAAAATTTGACGATAATTTTTTATTAGAAGCTTATGTCAACACATATGAAGGTTACTCAGGTGCTGGAGATGTGATGACAAAGTTTGGTGTGAGTTTGAGGGATGAGGTTTCACTCACAATATCAAAAGAAAGATTTGAAGATTTCATCGCACCATTTTTAGATCCAGATGATTATGAATTATCAACAAGACCTAGAGAAGGAGACTTAATATTTTTCCCACTTGGTAGTAGATTATTTGAGGTAAAATTTGTTGAACATGAAAAACCTTTCTATCAGTTAGGAAAGAATTATGTTTATGAACTTCAATGTGAACTCTTTGAGTATGAGGATGAAGTCATTGATACATCAATTGATGAGATTGATACACAAGTTCAAGACGAAGGATTTATTACAACACTTAATCTTGTAGGTTCAGGAGCAACTGCGTCTGCAACTGCTGTATTATCGCCTATATTATCAAATAGAGGTTATATAAGATCTATTACTGTGTTAAATGATGGTAGTGGTTATACATCAACACCCACAGTCTTCATTTCGACATCAAGAGATGGTGCAGGTGTTAATGCTGCTGCTGTTGCAATTACAACAAGTGTAGGTGGATTAAACTCTGTCAAAGAATTAATATTAACAAATGCGGGTGCTGGATATACACAAGCACCTGATATTAATATCGTAGGTGGTGGAGGAAGTGGTGCAATTGCTACATGTACAATCGAAAAAACACAAAGAGGTGTAATAGCATTTAATGTTATAAATGGTGGATCTGGATATTCAAGTTCTCCAGTGATTACAGTTTCTGGGCCAGGAGCAGGGGTTACTGCATTAGGAGAGTCAGTTATCGATATAGGAAATGCTACATTACAATCTATTAGAGTAAAAAATCCCGGTATAGGTTATACTACTGTACCAACTGTCACAGTTGGCAATCCGAATATTATCACTGGTCGTGGTAATTTTGAATTAAATGATTTAGTAATTGGATTAGAATCAAATACAGAAGCACGAGTTAAAGAATGGGATGCAGATACTAAAGTTCTCAAGATATCAAATGTCGGTATCGGATCAACAGTTTCAGGATTTAACCCCGGTGAAGAGATTAGAGTTCAGACAAGTTTGAATGACGATAACACTAGAAACTTCAAGACTCTATTTGTCGGTGATTCAACAACAGCAGGTACAATTGGAGTACAAACTAATAAGATAACTGGTATCACTACGACAGGTATTAATGTTGGAGCAGCACTATCTGAAGTTAGTGGTGTTATAGGAATAGGAGTTACAGTACTAAGTATACAACCATCAGTTGTGATAATGAGTAGAGATTCACTGAATACTACCTCTACTACTATTCAGGTTGGTGCCGGAACCACTGCATTTGTTGCATATAATGTTCGCGAATATGATAAGAGAGATATATATGATGAATACAGTGATAACGATGAGTTTGAAACTGAGGCAGATTCTATCATAGATTTTGCTGAATCTAATCCCTTTGGTACATACTAATGTTAGGTACATATTACTATCACGAAATACTTAGAAAGACAGTTATATCGTTTGGAACATTGTTCAATGATATTCATATTCGCCATAAAGGTAACGATGGAAAATCTATCAGTGACATGAAAGTTGCATTGGCATATGGCCCAATGCAGAAATTCTTAGCAAGACTTGAGCAACAACCCGAATTGAATCGTGCAACTCAGATTACATTGCCTAGAATGTCTTTTGAGATGACTAATATTGCTTATGATTCAACCAGAAAGGCAGGTATAACTCAGACGTTCAAAGCATCTGATGGCACAAATCTTAGAAAGGTTTTCATGCCAGTTCCTTATAATATTGGATTTGAATTAAATATTCTTGTTAAATTAAATGATGATGCACTTCAAATAGTAGAGCAGATATTACCATATTTTCAACCAGCGTTTAATTTATCTGTGGACTTGGTAAGTGTGATCGGAGAGAAGAGGGACATAAGTGTCGTATTAGATAATATATCTTTTCAGGATGATTATGAAGGAGATTTTGCAACAAGGAGAGCATTAATATACACACTTAACTTCACTGCTAAAACATATCTGTTTGGCCCTGTTGCAGATACACCAGAGGGTATTATTAAAAAGGTTCAGTTGGATTATCATACAACTATGGACAGAGAGAATGCAAGAAGAGAACTCAGATATGTTGCTACACCGCAAGCAGTTAAGGATTATGATAATGATAACACTGCAACATTAACATTTAATGTAAATACATCTCAAGTCAGAATTAACGTAAATGACACATCAGGATTCGCTGTAAATGATCGAATTGTTATTGATAGTGAGGTCATGCAAATTAAAGAAATACCAGATGCAACAACCCTTGCAGTTAAGAGAGGATTTAGTCGAACTTTAAAGGCAGAACATATTGAAAATACAAAAGTTAATAAATTAACTACAGCAGACGATTCTCTGATTGAAGTTGGAGATGATTTCGGATTTAACGAAACATCTAGCATATTCACAGATTCATTACAATTTAATCCTGCTACAAGGACAGACTCATGATGAACACAGATTTTGGTAGTATTGAAAAATCACTTAACGTAGAAACATCAATTATTCCCAAGGAAGAGGATAAAAAACCTGAATTACCAAATGTAGTTCTCAAGAAAGATGATGTTGAAAAAGATTACAAATATACAAGAGGTCAATTATATTCACTAATTGAAAAAGGTCAAGAGGCAATAAATGGCATCATGGAGGTAGCAGGTGAAAGTGCGAGTCCAAGGGCTTATGAAGTTGCTGGTCAATTGATAAAATCAGTTGCAGATAGCACTGATAAATTAATGGATCTTCAAAAGAAGATGAAAGATATTGATGAAGATAATTCAAAAACACAAGGGAACGTAACTAATAATTCCTTATTTGTAGGAAGCACTGCAGAATTACAAAAGATGCTAAAGAAAGGTTTTCTAAATAATAAGGAGTCAGAAACTGATAAATGAAGTCCTGCAAAAAAGGATACTACTATTGCAACACTGAACAAAAGTGTAAACCTATTCCTGATGGGTATACTGTCAAGGA
>Ga0160423_10000533_pt1 | contig 31291 bp, 45 predicted proteins | sample CRUFie14St8metaG_FD_108191 | JGI IMG/M metagenome (GOLD analysis project Ga0160423, IMG submission 108191) | Marine microbial communities from the Costa Rica Dome - CRUD Field 142mm St8 metaG | ecosystem: Environmental > Aquatic > Marine > Oceanic > Photic zone | place: Costa Rica: the Eastern...
GAGGATGGGGTAAAATTAAAAACTAACTGCAATGCTACTGACAACTGATGACTTCATAAACAAGTGGGAACTATCCACTGGAATGTACGATACAAACAAGATAACCTCATACATAGAAATGTACGAGAAGAAGTATCTGGTGCATCTACTTGGTGCAGATTTGTACAAGGAGTTCATTGGTGATCTTGCAAACAATGTACCACAGAGTCCAAACTTTGTTAAGATATTCAACGCATTTAATCAAGATCTAAACACACTGACACCATTCTATGGTACTGGTGTAACATTTGGACATGGTCTGAATAGGATTCTTGAGAGTGATGGAATACTTGACATGTTGAAAGGATTTATCTATTGGGAATATGTAAGAGATCTTTTGAATCAACAGACTCCATACGGAGGAGTAAAACAGATGTCAGAGAATAGTGTTGTAGTTGACACACCACATTCCTTATTTTGGGAGCGATATAATGAATCCATTAAAACTTACCAGGCCATTCAAGAGTATATTTACATAAATCAAAGTCCGACATTAGGACAGATTTTGACTTATACTTTAGTCGGTGGAACTGGATATGTTGATGGTGACAATAATTTGACTGGTGGATCTGGAACTGGGGGTGTAGTTACAATCGGCACAACTGCTGGAGTTGTTACATCCCTACAGATCAAATCGAGTGGTTCAAATTATGTAATTGGAGATGTTCTCACAATTGATGGAGGTAATGGTGATGCAACAATCACATTGACCTATGTCGGTGTCGGTGATTACAATAAATGGAATGGAACTGAGAAAATAACTGCATACTGGATATGACAACAGAGATTGCAAATGTAGTCAGAAGTTTAGTCTCGCAAATAGACAACTCTGTCATAGGCGAATACAACGCAACTGATGGACGTACTTACATCTGTGACACTAAGTGGATCAGAGTCGGTAAAAAAGTTAGTGACGAGTCTGACAACGTTTATACGGTCACTGAGGTAGTTGAAGACAACTATATAAATGTCACACCATTATTAGTATCTAATCCTCCTTTGGAGGGCAAGATATATATCCCAGCACCATTCTACATCTCTGGAACTAAGATGGCCACAAATAGAGAATGGACTTTGTCTACAAACAATATGTCCGAGAAGACACCACTTACCTGGCTTTTGGAAATGATACGAATGACCAAGAGAGGGAGAGAGAGTGCAATTGACTTTGAGAGTGAGATAAGATTATTTTTTCTTGATGAGACTGACATACGAAACTATTACACTTCAGACCATAGAGACAATGTTGTCTTTCCAATGGAGAGACTTGCTAAAGCATTCATGGAAAGTGTAAAGAATGATCGTAGTTTTCAGACCATTGAGGAATATCAACTTATCACATTTAGTCGGTTTGGTGTGGAGACAGATCGTGGAATGTTTGAGAACATCCTCGATGCAAATCTCTCTGGAGTCGAACTTAGAGTCAACTTAGTAAAATATAAACAGAATTGTAAATGTTAAATACAATTCACAATACTTTAAAAATATGTCGTTAGGATGTAATTGTGATATGGGACTATCTAACACTGGAAGTCCATCATGCTTACCGATACAATCGGTGACAAGCACGTTAATTATGGTTCCTCTAAAGTCTAACGCTGGAGTGGAGAATGCAATCGATTTGTCGAGTGCAGTTCCAAACTGGTCATCTTTAGTAAACCAAGCAGATGAAAGTCTTAGATACTTTCCTCTACCTCAGTTCGAAAATGTCGAACTACCAAAAGCAGACTCTCAATTTGAGGAAGCAAACTCTGGAAGAAAAGTATTCCTTCGTCAAGGAGTTCGATCTTTCTCTGGAGAACTATGGGCAGATGACTCATCACCTACATTGTTAAGCAAACTACAGAACAATCGTTGTGTAGAGTTTGGAGTCTACATTGTAGATGTAAATGGAAACTTAGTCGGTTCTAAAGTTGGTGACAAATTGTTGCCGATTGCCGTAGACAATCCGTCTTTTGATCCTAAGTTTATGTTTGCAACAGACTCAACTTGTAGCAAAATTATGATTGCTTTTGACTTTGATCGTTTATTCGATGAAGGTACAATGTACATGATCACACCAGAAGAGGCTGGAATCAACTTTAACGATCTTGAGGGATTAATTGATGTTAACTTCGCAGACTTGACTCAAGTTGCTAACACTTCAATCACGTTTGATGCAGAGTTTGATTATGGAACTGCATACAATCCAATTAAATTGAAGGGACTTGTAACTGGAGACTTTGCTTGTTTTGATAACACTGCTCAATCTTCATTGACAATTAGTGCAAATGAGAATGTTCCACTTGAGGGTAACTACACTTTGACTGGATCGTTTGTGACTGGTAACTCTTACACTGCATCTATCAATAAGGATGGATACAATGGTAGTGTGACTTTCACTGCATCATAGTATTTAGTTGATGGTTAATTGATAGGGAGTGGTTTCGGCCACTCCTATATCAACAAAAGGATTGACATGGGATTTGACATTATGCAGACCGTACTTGGACAGAAGTTAAACCTTGTAAGTATAGGTTTATCCAGTAAGGTCATATGGTTTAGTGTAATGAGAAAGCAAACATTAAAAACATTTATACTTGACATGGTCAGACAAGATCAATTGTTTGACAAAGGTATTGATGAAGATGGAGATGTGATCGGCACATATTCGGAGTTTACAGAAGCCATAAATCCAGAAAAAGTGGCTGGTACTCATTACACTCTCAAAGATACTGGAGAGTTCTTTGATTCGTTTTTTATAGATGTATTTCCGACATACTTTGAGATCAATGCAAATCCAATCAAAACAAACCAAGATGGAGACACAGAAAATCTATTCTTTAAATATGGTGAAGGTATTATGGGACTCACTGATGAGTCGATGGAAAAACTCTCAAGAGAAATCATCAGACTCTACACAATCGAAGTCAGAAGATTCCTCAAGATTTGAGGGGTACTACACAAGTATCGATGTGCTACCATTACACAACTGGATAAAGTGTTCAGAAGGTGAACTGATATACTGCCGAATAGATAGCCAGGTAGGATCTGAAAAAAACGATTATAAAGTTTGGGATGTCATATACGATGACTACCTCAAAAAGAATGGACTTAACAAGATGTATGAAAAGATGTTAAAGACCATGATTAAAAAAGCAAAAGCAGAACTCGAATTTTGTATCACTGGAGACAGATTTAAATTGACAGAGGCCGAGATGCAAGAAACAAAACTGGAAACCATGTTGTCGAACAAGGGATCTGGAATGACTATAAGTCAAACACTGATTCACCTCAGTAAATGGATAGGCCACTGGCTTAATCCTAAAAACATTACAACTCAAGAATACTTTGACCTCTTGAGTGAATTTGAGAAACATAACAAACCAAATAACAATGGCCAGGAAAATAAGTAGCAGAGACATATTCACACAAGAGGATATCTTCAAAGGCATCAGAGATAGTGCAAAGCAAACCATCAAGATGATGAATGATCTTCAGAAAGAGGTCACTGGAACTGCTAACGCATTAAAAAAGTCTATCGGTGGTGCAAAGTTTGACTCTGCAAAGTCAATCAAGAAAGTTGTTGATGTAACTCAAAAAGCAAACAAACTAAAAAAAGAATCGATCCAGATTGATAAGTTAAAGGCTCAAGCAGTCCAGCAAGAAGCAAAGGCAAATCAAGAACTGGAAAAAATAGAACAACAGAAGATCAAGACTGCACAACAACAACAAAGACTTGATTCACAAAATAGAAAGGAAAAAGAGAGATTACTAAAAGTTCAAGAGAAGCAAAAGAAAACAATCCAAGACGAGTCGAATGCATATAAAAAACTCGTAAAGGAAACACGAGAAGCAAAGAATGAATCGAAGAGACTCGGTGCAGAGATGTTAAATCTTGAAAGGTCTGGAAAGCGAAACACTAAAGAGTATAGGAGTCTGGCTCAAGCATACAACAAAATGAGTGCAGAAGCCAAGAGAGGAGACAAGGCACTCAAGAAACTTGACAAGTCAGTCGGTGACAATTTTAGAAATGTAGGTAACTACAAAGGAGCAATCACTGGATTGATATCCACACTTGGAACACTTGGTGCTGGTATTGGTATCGGTCAAATATTTAGAAATGTTACTGGTATCATGATCAACTTCGATCAAGCACAAGCCGATCTCTCTGCAATCACTGGAAAGACAAAACAAGAGTTGGCTGGTCTTACAGAACAAGCAAAGGAACTCGGAGCAACAACACAATTCTCTGCAACGCAGATCACAGAGATGCAGATCGAACTTGGTAAACTTGGTTTTACAACCGATCAGATAATCAAATCCACTGAGGCAGTTTCAAATTTTGCATCTGCAACTGGATCAGACTTAGCCAGTGCATCAAAGGTGGCTGGTGCATCCTTGAGAATGTTTAATCTTGATGCTACTGAAATGGATCGAGTCGTTTCAACTCTTGGAGTGGCTACCACAAAGTCTGCTCTGTCCTTTGCCGATTTCGAAAGTGCAATGTCTAATGTTGGGCCAGTGGCCAATTCCTTTGGTTTTACTATTGAAGACTCGGTGACACTATTGGCGAAACTCAAAGATGCTGGTTTTGAAGCATCAAAAGGATCTGTCGCAGTCAGAAACATATTCCTAAAATTAGCAGATGCATCATCACCATTGGCCAAGAGTATAGGTGGGCCAGTAAAAAGCATGGATGATCTTGTTCAAGCGTTTAAAAAATTAAAAGCAGAAGGAACAGATCTGGGTAAGGCATTGGAGTTGACAGATGCGAGATCAGTATCTGCATTCTCTGTTTTCTTAGAACAAGCAGACACTCTCACATCATTCAAAGATTCTATAACTGATGTAAATGCCGAACTGGAAATGATGGCCAAGAAGAGACTTGATTCGGTGCAAGGAAAGATCACACTTCTTTCATCTGCATGGGAAGGTTTTATTCTCGGAGTTGATGATTCAACTGGAGCATCAGAAAAACTAAAAGACATGATCGGTGGCCTGGCCGAAAATTTATCACAGATTATGAATGTTGTGATGACTGCAATAGAGGTCTTTGTAAAATATCAGATCATCATAAAAAGTTCGGCACTGGCCAATAGATTGTATACTGCATCACTGATGATGATGTCAACAGACATGAAAGGTTTGACTGGAGCATTGTCAGTTTTACGAACTGGATTTCAAAGACTTGGTCAAGCGTTATCTAAAAACATTTTTGGTATTGTTTTAATTGTAGCAATGGAATTGTTTCAAGAGTTTTCCAAACTCAATGGGATCATGGAAACAACGGAACGCAATGCAGAAAGACTGGCCGAAGCAGAATCCAAACTTGCTAACGAAACACAGAAGGAAGTTGACGAGGTCAATCTGTTGTTTGATGCTTTAAAGAACACGAACAAGGAAAGCACTGATAGAAAGCAACTGATTGATGAAATCAATTCGAAGTATGGAACTACATTGAAAAATCTTGAAAATGAGAAAGACTTTGTCGATCAAATAAATGGAGCATACCAAGACTTGATGACTACCATACAAGCAAAGTCAGAACAAGAAGCAGTCCGAATGAGATTTGAAATGGCCTCACAAGACCTGGCCAAAGTTCAATTTGAAATGGAAAAAGCACAATCGAAACTTAGTCAGTTCAGAGAAAAATCAGAACTTGAGAAATTCGGAGCAACATTATTCGACTTGTTCGGAGCAACATCTGAAAATGAATTGATAAAAATATTTAATGCTTACAAAGATCAAGTAAAAGAATCTCAAAAAGTTTTTGATAATGCTAAGAAGTCATATGACGAGATGAAACTTGCATCTATTGTAGATGGTGACGATGATCCGAACTTTCCTTCTCCTATTGGTGGCGATGCTGGTGAAACAAAAAAGAATATTACTGCAAATCTAAAGGAGTACAAACTTGGTGCAGATAAACTCTTTATGCTAAACCAAAAGTTAGCAAAACAACAAGAAAAAATTCGACAAGGCACAACAGATGATTTGATTTCTGGAGAGGTCATGAATGCTTTAAAAACTGCAAGAGAAACTGGTGAAGCCAGAGTCGAGATTGTTGAAGAAATGATGACCAAAGAATCTGGTAAAAGAATTGACTTTTTGAAAAAGCAAAGAGATGAAGAATTGACCTTTGAAAAAGAGCAACTCAAAAAAATTCAAGAGGAGAGAAGAGCAGATCTTGAAAAAGAAGTCACTGACAAAATCAACAAAATAAACGCATCCAAATCAGAACAAAAACAAGCCGAAATAGATGCCTTAAATGAACTTTATGAAGTAAGAAAAACAGAGATTAAAGCATTAGAGGAAAAAGAAAATGAAGAGTTTGAACTATCTCAAGATGTAAAAAATGGAACTCTCAAAGAATCCACTGACAAGATCCTACAAACTACCGAAGGCCAGATTAATGACTACAACAATAAAATCAATGAGGCACTTGATCAGTATGCAGAGAGTCAAAATAAGGAAAGCCAAAAAATAAATGAGGATCAAATTGCAAAGGCAAAAGAGAACTCTAAACAAATTAATGACATTGTAAAAAGTTCGGCAGACTTTTTCATCCAGCAATCCGATAAAAAGATAAGTCAGATTGAAAAAGAAATGAACAAAGCAGAAGAGCAATTTGATTACTTTAAGGAACTCGCTATCAATGGGAACATTGATGCAAAGGAAAGTCTCGCAGAACAACAGAAGATCATTAATGAAGCCAATAAAAGGAAACTTGAAGAGGAAAAGAAACAACAAAGAATCAGAATGGCCGAGTCGGTTTTTAATACTTATTCAAGCAAAGTAGAATCTGGATCTAAGAATCCTATAGCCGAGACAATCCGAGACACATCTTTGTTGTTGCAATTTATTAACTCAATACCTACATTCTTTGAGGGTACTGAAGACACTGGATCACATGGACAAGGAGTTGATGGTCGAGGTGGTTTCCATGCAGTTCTACATCCTAATGAGAGAGTAGTTCCAAAGTCATTGAATCAACAGATCGGTGATCTTACAAATGAAGAACTGACTAACATAGCAGTGGACTACAAAAATGGTCGAGTGGTTGAAGGTGCTACACAGATGAAGTCTTCAATGGATTTGGCTATTTTAGTAAATGAATTGTCAGACATTAAAAGAACTATTCAGAACAAGCCAGAGACAAACATTGAACTCGGTGAGATTACTCAGTCAATGATGGAAGTAGTAAAGTCAACCAAGAAAGGAAATACAATTGTTTACAACAGATTTAAAATAAAGAAATAAATGAGACACTTTCTAAATGGTATAGAGATTGCACCTAAGAACTTAAATGACATAGGTGTGGTGTCTACTTTTGCAGATAACCCAGATATATTGTCTCTATCTGTGGACTCTGTAATACTTCCAAGAGAAGCCAATGTAATTGTCAAAACACACATAGAAAACGTAGGACTTTTTGAAGGTATACCATATTCTGTAGAGATGGATGACGGTGTGACTATTGAGTATTATGTTGACCTTATGGATGGAGTCAAGGTAAGGCAACATGAGATTGAGGTAAATCTAAAGAAGCGAAAGTCTAAAGACAATTTTTTAGAACGTGCCGAAGGTACATCTTTTGACATTATGATAAAAAATGGAGTAAGTTTTACCACTCATGATGTACCATATTTTGTAATCAAAGACAATCAATTTGAGACTGCACTACAATTGGCCATCATGTCATACATAATTGGTGATGCAGTATATCAACAATCTCTCGCAGTAGGTACGGCAATAAACAATCTTGTTGAGGTGTCTGCTCCTATATTTGGTATTGCACCTATATCGACACCGCCATTTTTTACGGTGACCACTTCCTTTAACGTGACTGGTATTATTGTTCATTCTTTGAATTTAGTGTTACAACTTGTTTATCTTGGTCTGCTGGTAGTGTTGTTAATTGACCTGGCCACACAACTAATCTTGACAATATTTCCTCCAAAGCGTAAACTAAAAGGAACGTATGTCAAAGAGATCATGGAAAAGTCTTGTGCATATTTTGGATATACTTTTGCATCCGATCTTTTAGATGCACATCCGTATTGGGCAATAGTTTCAGTTCCTTTGACACAAGAAAGAAAATCTCTGTGGAGCATACTTCCAGAAGAAATCTTTCCAGTGTTTAATTCACAAGCACCATCATCATCCGACACCACTCCAACATTAATGTCGTTCATTGAAGGTTTGGAAACTATGTTTAACGGTCGTTTAATTGTCAGAGATAACGAGGTTAGGATTGAAAGACGAGACTGGCTACAAGAACAAACTATTTTGCAATTAGAACCAGCCTTAAATCTACAGACCGATCGTGATGACGAGTTCACATACAATACAGAAGAGACATGGAAGAGATACTACATACATTATCAGACAGATTTTCAAGATCTACACACTGCCGATGGTATAACGTACGACAAGAGTGATGCAGAATTTAGTACCGAGCCAACATTCCCAGTCACCAATGAAGATTTGGTAACCATTAAAGGACTTAACGATGTTAACATTCCTTTTGCGTTGGGATCGAGAAAAAACGAATTGAACTGGCTTGAGAAATTGGCCAAAGAGGTGCTGGTTAACATTGACAATGTTACTGGTCTTTTTGGAGGAGGCACAAACTTTGCATCACAGATTGACTCACGAAAAGATTGTCTTCAGATCTCACAACAATACTTCAGTATTACCAAAATGGTATATGGACAGAGTGGTGCAGTTAAGCCAGGAGAGATCATTCAAACGGAGTCTGACTTTAACAATGTTGTTAGTGCAAAAAGTCTCTGGGACAAATATCACTACATCAATGCAATACAAGACAATGACTACATTATTCGTGAAAATGTACGCATTCGGATATCGTCTTCAAATTTTGTATCTTTGTTAGGCAATAATTTTGCATTTATAGATGGGAAACTTTGCGAGATACTAAGACTTGAATGGATGGATGAAAAATCATTTGCACAAATATCATACAAAGAGCCACTTGACTGGGCAAATGGCAAAGTTGAAACCCTAACAATAAACGAATAATGCAAGACTTAAAAAAGGTATCCAAAGAACTAACAAAGAACATCGAGAAGATGAAAAAATTGACCGATGAAATTCTTTTAAAAGCACAAGAGAAAGAGCCAGAGAAAGTTCGTGATATCATGAAGGACAACTCGGATGTTCTAAAAGCAATCAAGAACAAAGATGTCCAAAAATTAACAGATTTATACAAGAAGTATGCCGATATTAGTCACTAATCAATCGTTTCAAGATATGTTCGGAACGACAAGATCGTTTCTGAAAAGTAATGTCGGTGATCTACATACGGCCTCTATAAACATACAAGAAAGTATAGAAGTCGTTTCTGGTAATGGTAACACTTTAACGAACAATGTTACAACTAACATAATCACATGGCTCGGTAATGACTTTGAAGAAGAAGGGTTCAGAGCAAATGATACGGTAGTAATTGAAGTATATGATGTGACTTCTGGTTCAGTTTTATCTACAAAGACCACTACAATTGACTATGTAGTTGGTGACACAATGAAAGTAGCCTCAACATCTGCAAACTGGTATGATCAACCAGATGAGGCAGTGTCAATCACTACATCAAGAATAAGACAATCAATGGTACTTGATGTCAATATGGTGGCCAATGGTTCTGCTGGTTCTGAGTTTAGTCTAATTGATGGTGAGGTAACTCGATTTAACTTTGATTTTACTGGGGGAGGTACTTCTTTTACTGGAGTGCAGATCGGCAACAAATCTGGATCATATGATGTCTCTGCCTCTATGAGTTTAACATCATCTGTAGGTGTAAGTCCAAGAGAATACACGTTAACCGTCAACTTTACTCAGATAGGACTATATAATGCCGATTTATTTAGTTTTAATAATTGTGTAAAACTATATGCTGGAATGTCATGGTCAAGCCTGGCTGGTGAGCCATTTGGTCAAACAATAGATGTCTTTAATGACGATGCAGACACTGGATGGTTCAATCAAGGTTTCAATTCATCTGTAATTGATGCAACACTTGTGCAAGGCATAAATACATTAGCATTTGACTCAGTGACAACTGGTCAGTTTGTAATCGATTCGGCCTCCAATGATTATGCTATAGGATCGGCATACATTAGTGGATCGGATTCATATTTTAAGATACAACCAGAGTCACAAACAAATCTGACAATGTTAGTACCATCGACAATACCAGTCAATGGAGTGGCTAATCAGTCGGCACTGAATCCAGATGGTGCTGGTTACACTATAGAACTTACAAGTCTTGTAACGGTAGGAACTCAAAGAACCGTTGGGTTTACGTTTACACCGAATAGTGCATTCACATCATTTATGAGTTCGCAGACAGAAGGCAATAGAACATTCTATGTATGGATGAAGTTTGGAAATGTAAATGTTCTTGTGTTTAGTGGTCAATTGTCATCTGCACCAGTGGTAGTCGGTACTATCAACATGAATGCAACAAACTACATAGACCACTCTCAAAATACAACTGCCGATCAAGACACTTCTCTGTCGGTTACTGGTTACGGTGGTAATGTTGAGGATGACTTTGGATTTGTTGCCAAGTGGTTATGGATAAAAAAAGCCGTTGTAACATATGTACGAGTAGGAATCAGAGCATACAACTCATCCACTGATGAGTCGTTTATGTTACAACAAACAAGTTTTAGTCTAAACAACATACCTCAGACTGGGCCATTGGATAGTTATGTGTTGAACTTGACTGCTCCGATCAATACCGATCTTCCAACGACATCAAACAAAATCGAGGCAATATTGATCAACGACAATACCATCAACACTGCTACAGAATACGGTGTCAGACTATACTATCCTTATCTGTACAATTGGAGATACTGGCTATCACAAGCCAATGCAAATGCAGACTTTTATCCAGATCAACAAACACAAAACTGGATTCCATATGGTACAAGTGCAAACTGGAATCTACAAAGCATTGTTGAATATGATCTTAATGGCTCTGCTTTTCGATACACTGATGACCTTGTAATAAAGGGTTACGATGCAGATGCTAATATTGTACAAGACATTCAACTTTTTAGAAACGATCCACTAACAAATGTCAATGTAATAATTGAAGGTGAGATGATGCGAGTAGTGGCCACACATACATTGACAACTGGGACATGGTCGGAATCCTCAGTCTGGGGAATGATAACGGTCGAGCCGACAGAGTCGAGTCCAAGATATATCAGTTCAACTGCCATTGATTTTGATGGTAACCTATCGAATCCTTTGACACCACTTACTGGATTAAGATGTGACTTGACATTTCCATCTACAAACGTGGCCAGGTTAGAATGTTTCTTTGATCCTACAAAAATAAACTTAACAAATGGAGTCAAGTTCACCACAAAGATAAAGGGGTGCATCTGGCCATAAATAGAACAACATGTGTGATTGCATAAAAGTACAAATAGAAGCAAATAATGATACATCGGTAACTACTTATCAATTAGAGAAGAGTGGTGTTTTTGATGGGTTTTCGTATTGGGAATGGACTCATGGAGGTGTGACATATTTTATGTGGTTTAGTGCTGGTGCATCAACATGGTTTATTACAAGTGTATTGGGATCATTGTCTTCTGGTATACAATATTCAAGATATGCTTTCTCTGGTGCTTGTCCATTAGCATCTTTGACTGGTAGTCCAGCAACTGGATGGAACGACATACAAAGTGTTTGGAAGACATTGACAACATCGGCACAAACTTGTCCAACGTGTGACCAGCAAGATCGAACAAAAAAGTCCTACAATTCAATAAAACTACCTACAGACTTTGTGGAAGATGACAGAGGATTAAAAGAATGTTGTTGTGTATATAAGGTTCTTTCTGATCCTGGCTCAGACACATGGAAAAACGACAAGACATCTGCATGGATCAAAGTATCCGATCCTTCAGATACATTCACTTTCGTACTCAAAAAAAATGGAGTGGCTACAACATACACTCCGACATCTGTTCAGTTTCCAAACGAGCCAAATGCATACTACACAACCATTAACTGGAATGATGTTATGGTGACTGATGGTATAGGGTGCTATGAGTTAAAAATATCGTACTCAATCAGTGGGATCACTGGAGAATTGTCATGGGGCAAGTACGACATGGACAGATATTCCATCGAGAATGCTTTAAACACTGCAAGGATTAGAGCAATATTTAATGGTTATCAAGAAGAGGAACAAATTGATTTTAGTGGTTCTGATGTGGAGTCAACATTTAGGTTTCATGGATACATTGGTAACAGACAACCAAACCAAGAGACTGACAATATAATATACAACAATCGAGAGATGAAAAGAGTAATCAGAGAGAACTTAAACTCTTACGAGATTATAACAGAACCATCTGATGACTGCATTATAAGACCTCTCGTGGACACTTTTCTGTTAAGCGAGAATCAACTATTTATTTCAGATTACAATGCACACAATCCATCGTATAGATACCAAGATCTACCAGTTATAGTGTCAGAGAGTCCGACATTAGAATACTATGACTTTAGTCGAAAGGTCAAACTAACTTGCATTGTATCTGACAAGTTTAAAAATAAACGCACATACTTTAAATAAAATGAAAGGATTAGAACAATTTACAGACCTCCTGGCTATGGGAATAGGAATGACTGGCGCATTAATGAAAGGTCTAAAAAAAAGAATGAGAATGCAGTCTATTTTGATTGCTTGTGTTGTGGCTGGGATTCTGTCCTTTTCACTTATTGGAGTGATAGAATTGTTCTATCAAGATTTAACTCCAAGACTAACAATTTTAGTGGCCTTTGTAGTTGGATGGTTAGCAAACGAGATCACCGAGAAAATTGATCTTATATTTGAGGATGTCTGGGATTACATAGAAGGACTAATAAAAAAGAAACTAAAATGAATGAAGATAGCACATACACTCAAGTGATTCATGTCGATACTACAATCGAAGGGAAACACACAATAATTGATACTATTATTAAAACGGATACTTTAATTATTGAGAAAGTTACTTTTGACAAAGAGATACAGATCATTGAAAAATTAATGGATAGGCCAGACTTTGGTAAGTCGGCAGTCAGTATCTTGATTATGGTATTTGTCATATATTCTGTTTGGAAAAAATGGAATTGTAAATCTACAAAGTAATGGTCAGAAAGTATACAGACAAGGAACTTCTTGATCGAGTTAAAAGTTTAGATTCATTTAAGGGATATCCGAAAGGTCGATGGATTATAGGAGTCAGATCAAAGGATGATCTTGTTAACAAGTTCGATGATAAGTTCTACATATATGAGGGAACAAAGTTCATTGATGTAATGACTGGAACAACTCATCCTGGCCTTACAATTTTAAAAGGTCAATTTAAGAAGTTTAACTCTAAAGGAGCCGCAGTTTTAAAATCAGACATGTGGTATCACAAAGTTTGGATGTATGGATTGCATCGAGGCCGAATGCCCTCACTTAAACAACTGGGATCTCAAGTCATGGTGTACAGAGATGGTGACATGGATGGAAAGTCTGAAGAGATTGGAAAGTGTTACATCGGATGGTATGGTATAAACTTCCACTCCAACACATATGACTTCAGTAAAAAGAATGTACAAGTACATCGAGAAGACATTAATTCATGGTCTGCTGGATGTCAAACGGTGAACTCCAGATCCAAATACATCAAGCACATGCGATGGTTTGAACATGCAAAAAATAAAGGGATACAAAAATTCGTATCTTATTGTCTAATTAAAGAATTTTAATGATATTATCAAGATCTTCAAAAAATGTACATCAGTTAGATATAAAGGGTAACTCCTTGCAACTCGCAGTCATTGGAGATATCCACTGGGATAATCCAAAATGTGACCGAGAAAAACTAAAAAAAGATCTTGATTATTGTCTTGAGAACAATATTCCCATTCTGGGAATAGGTGACTGGTTTTGTATCATGCAAGGTCGAGGAGATCGCAGAGGAAACAAATCTGATGTCAGACCAGAACACAACAATGCAAGATACTTTGATTCAATAGTTGAAACGGCCGTCGAATATTTCTCACCATATGCTCATTTGATCCAAGTGGTCGGTTATGGAAACCATGAGACTGCGATCATTAAATTCCAGGAGACAGATATCTTGTCAAGATGGGTAGATCTTATGAATTACAAGAACGGAAGCCAGATTCAACTTGGTGGATATGGTGGATGGTTTTGTGTTCGCATGGTCAGAGGTTCTTCTGTCATTAATTTTAGAATAAAATACTTTCATGGATCTGGTGGAGGTGGGCCAGTGACTCAAGGTGCTATAAACTTGACCAGGGCATTAGGCAAGATGGAAGGTGCAGATGTTTACTGCATGGGACACATTCACGAAAATTCTGCAAGAGTAAATGTAAGAGAAACTTTGCGTAAATGTAAAGGTGGTTATGAGATAGTACATCAAGAAATCCATATGATGGTATGTGGATGTTACAAAGAAGAATGGGATGGTGGTCATTCTGGATGGCATGTCGAAAGAGGTGCTGGAATAAAACCTATTGGAGCAAGAATTTTAGACCTAAGCATTGAACGAAATCGCAAAGATGGAAGGGACACAACTATGAAAAAGGTTGATTCTCGCAGATTCCCATAGAACGCATTTAGAAGCGATTTAAGGCACTTTAGTGTCTCTCTGGTATCCTACTATCAAAAAACAAAGTTATGCGATTCGCCTATAAACAAAGGGATACAGAAGGGGTAATCAAAAAACGTGATTAATATCTAATCAAAACACAATTATAAAAAAAATTTGCCTCTGTATTCCAGTGCTGGTGGGACTTTCAGAAATCAGAAAAAATTATTTTCACTTTATGCTTGTTTATATTAAATTAAATATATTATATTTGTATCAACAACAACGAGAAAGAGATGACAATTTTAAAAGCAAGTAAAGAATTAAACGAGAGAGGAATCATTAACTCAATCAAAGGAGAAAAAGGTAACTGGTACATTGATGTAACATATTGTAGAGATACAGAGATCAGATACGCAAAAATGACATATCCTAATATAACTTTTAAAAAAGAAAAATAATAAAGTAATAAAAAACAACGAAAAAAAAACACAATGAAAAACCTAACAAACAGACAAAACCAACTTGTAGAAGCAATCAAAAAAGCAGAAGATCAATTCCTTTATGTAGAGATAGGTAAGATATTTAAACAAAACACTATTGACTCTTTGCTTAAATATAACATTATTGAGATTCATGATTTAGAACTCGGTGGTGCTTGGGGAGATGATACTTGTTTTATAACTTTAAAATAAAACACAATGAAAAACGTATTCACAATCACAGATCTCAGAAGAGACACAACAGAAGAGATGATCACATTCACTCTTGAAGTCAAAGACAAGCCAGGTTTGATTCAAGGTCAGATCAAGTACGAACTCAAAAAAGGTATAGAGACAGAACTTAGTTCTTTTAGTGGCCTTAATGACTCACATGGATATACAGAGTTCACAACCTTAGACTTGATCCTTGATGCCGAGACTATGAAGTTCTATTGTGAGAGTTTTGATCAATATCTTAGGATTGACCAATATATGAACAAAGCAATCAAAGAGGCCATACTCGATGTTTACTCATCAATACCAGAGTTTGATGGATGGGATGCAGTTTGTCATGTCGATCAAGAGATATTTGAGGCAGTAGATGAGGCAGTAGAGAACAATGTCACAGAGTTATTGGAGGGCGAATCATGAAAACAATCTTTACAAAATACCCAAAGAGGATCATCAAGATTAGAGACAACTGGATGCAATCTTGTAAAGCATCTAAAGTAGTCATCAGATCAACATTTGATGTCGATTTATATCTTGACTATCTCAACACGTTAAAATCTAAAAACCAATAACAATGAACAGAAAGGAAACCTTAGAACTACTTATTAAAATTCAAGAAGCAATTGAACAATTTGAAGGAAGAATAATGCAATGCGAATGGTCAAACACGTTGGGTATGGGTTTAGAAATACCAGAGATAAGAGATAAAAACGAGCAGAACATAATAATATACGGTATGTGCATCGGCAGACTTAACGAACGATTTACTAAACAACTTAACGCACTTAAATAAATAGATTATGAACCTTATATATATGACAAAAGATTCTTTAGTAAATAAATTGACAAGGTTAGATGTTTCCTTTTATCGTAAAATAGGATTATTGGAAACTGGCAAGTATAAACACGAACCGCCAAAGTATAGAATTGAATTAAAGCAAGTTTATGACAAACTTGACAAAGAAGATATTATACAATTGATAAATTTAAAAACTAAATAAATTATGAAAGCAAACGAAACAGAAGTACAAGGAGCAGATATATTGATCGGACAAAAAGGAGAGATCCTGGCTAATATGAAGATCACTAAGGAGGTGACAGATCATCTCTTTATCTTTAGACTTTGGATCGATGGCCAGGTCATTAGAGAGACAAAACTGATCAACAATAATGGAGTGGCTGGACAATTTTTTTCTGCTATCAAATACAAGATTGAAAAAAAAGAGCCATATTTGTTGTTCACTGATGCCGAAATTATTAATTGACATCAGATATCAAAACCTATTTACACACCTTTAAAACGCATTAAAATGCCTAAAGCAAACAAAAAACTGAACATCACTATCTTCTTTTGTGATCGATTTGAACTTTACAATATATTTAGACGAATCATCAAGATCATCCACAACGGAACGCAACACAAATTTGAGGAGATAAATGGATCTTTTTATGAATTTGACTTTGAATACTCACCCAGATATGACTACGAGGAAGAGATCATCAATGGGAATGTTTGTTACACTTACAAGTCGAAGGTATAATGAATGGATGGATCAAGATTGAGAGAGACATAACATCACACTGGATATTCCAAGACTCGTGGAAGTTTAGAAACTGGATCGATCTATTGACTATGGTCAACTATCAAAAAAAGAAGATCGAGCTCAATGGTCAGTTATTTGTCTGTAAACGTGGCGAAACTTTGAGATCAATTCAGACACTTGCTAACAGATGGAGATGTTCAAAATCGAAGGCCAGGAGGTTTCTGAAGTTATTAGAAAGTGATCAAATGATTGTTCTAACTAATGAAACAAAAACGACACGAATAACTATCTGTAATTTTGATAGTTACCAAGAAGACCGAAACGATAATGAATCGCAGACGAAACGCAGACGAAACGCAGACGAAACGCAGACGAACCCAAACAAGAAAGATAAGAAAGATAAGAAGGATAAGAAAGAAGGATTTAAGTCAGATCTTTCTCCTTTTTTAGAAAAGTATGGATCTGATATGTTGAATGAGTTTTTTATGTATTGGACTGAGAAGACTCCTAATGGAAAGATGAGGTTTGAAACCATGAAAGCATTCAGTCTTTCGAGAAGACTTTCTACATGGGCAAAGAATCAACCAAAGTTCTCCAACGATGATGACAAGTTCATGAGCCACATTAAGGAACAAATCAAGAGAGGAGGTGACAATGTCAATTGAGAGTCATGGATCATCAATGAAGTACCTTCTGGACTATCACTCTGGAAAGATTAAGCCAGGTCTTGGTATCGGATGTCAACTTGATGATTATCTGAGGTTAAAAAAATCATCGATGACGATTGCGTTGGGACATGATAATGTCGGAAAAACGGCCTGGCTGATATGGATGCTAACTTGTCACATAATCATAAACAAAAAGAAGGTGATCATGTGGTCTGGAGAGAACTCCAAAGGTCAGATCATGAGAGACATGATTCAGTGGTTTGCTGGTGTACCATTTAAGCAATTGACAACCACTCAGATCACAAAAATTCACAATCATCTTGAGAACTATGTTGAGTTTGTAGACAACAAAAAACTATACAAACCAGACGAGCTCAATGACATCTATGGATCATCAGATGCAGACATTTGTCTACTTGATCCATTCACTGGTCTTGATCGAGACATGACATATGAAGGCAACTATCGATTTTTGAATGACATGAGGCAGTTTGTAAACACTACTCAGAAATCTGTATACATCACAACGCATCCGACATCTGCAAGTGGTCGATCTGGAGCAGTGTATACTGATGGTGATTTCAAGGGACATTTGAAGATGCCTATGAAAAGTGAATGTGAAGGAGGCAAGGCATTTGTCAATAGATCATGTGATGTGCTGGTCATCCACAGAATGCCTGGCCATCCGACAATGAAATACTACACAATGGTATCTATTGAGAAGATTAAAGACAAGGAGACTGGTGGTCAGATTAGTGAATATCAATCTCCTTTGCTATTTTCGTGGAACTCTGGTCTGGGATTCACGATTGCTGCAGTAGATCCACTCCAGAAACATAGACCGAATTTAAACAAGTTAAACAAACCTATATTATTATGAGTCAAGAACTATATCTATTTACGATCAAGACAATGATTGATCACAACTATCTGAAGGTGAAAATAAGCCGAGAGGAGATCGAACAAAATCATCCAGATCGAACTGATCTGATCAAGAGCATGAAGGAAACTGAGGAAGATCTACTTCACATCAAGTCTGGCTGGTCAATAGTCACCACTGAGATGAAAGACTTTGCAAGGAGATCAATGGTGCTTGAGACAGAAGCCAATGGTCTAAGATTAGAAAACAGAGATCTCAAAGAAAAATATCAACGTATCCTGGCCGAAGTGGAACTATGAAGAGGTGCAAAAATTGTGGATCGAAGTTCAAACCAAGATACAAGACAACAGAGAAGTTCTGCTGGAATACCGAATGCAAAACACAAGAGGCACTTCTTAATCTTGAGAAGATTAAAAACAAACAAAAGGCAAAGCAAAGCAAGGAACTCAGACAACGAAAGAAGGATCTGGAAACAATGCAACAGATGGCTAAAAGAGTCCAGAAGGTAGTCAATCAGTTCGTAAGACTCCGAGATGCTGGTAAGAAATGTATATCATGTCACAAGATCCTTAAAGGCAAATTTGATGCTGGTCATTATTATAATGCAAATAACCACTGGAATGTCAGATTCAATGCTCATCTAAACATTTTTGGCCAGTGTGTCACTTGCAATAGACATCGACATGGAAACCTCATCGAGATGCGTAAAGGACTACTTCAGAGGATCGGAGAGATTGGCCTGGATCATCTTGATACTATTGCACATGAAACTCGTAAATTCAACAAGATTGAACTCCAAGAGATCATGAATATCTACAAGGAAAGAATACAAGAAATAAAGGATCAGAAAAAAAATTAATATTATATATAATGATATATTAAATTAATCTTTATATTTGCATAAATTAAAACCTATAAAATGAATAAAATCAGAAACCCAAGAGAAGGAGTAGTCCAGAAGTATCTAAACTTTTTAATGGATCTTAGACATGAAATTAATGAAGAACCAACATATCCAGTGCATGATGTTGTTAAAAAGCACAAGGTAGGTCATTCAATTATAGCGAGACTAACTGAATTAAACATAATTTCTGGAACTGGCCCAAGAGGTAGAAAATGGACTGGTAGATTTCCAGATTATCAAATGATTCAAGACCTCAGATTGCAAGTAAGAAAAGTAAATGAATCAAAACTAAAACCATTTAAGAGATGGAAACCATCTGACCTTGTACATCCGACATCTGGTAAACAGATGGGAGTCGGAAACGTACATTATCCAAAATCAAGATCAAGAACATGGTCATTGATTAAGTCATTAACAATCTTTAAATACAAGTTTAGAATCTATAAATTGAAATAAAAATGCAACACAAAAGAATTTATATTCATTCAGAATTACAAAGTAAAAAATTTGGATTACTTAAATCGTCTCAATGGTCATATCTCACAAGTGATTCAGAAATGCACAAAAAAAGTATCCGAGAGGCTTGTGTTGAAGAAATTTACACATTCGTAAATGAATGGTCACTGGATCAATGTTGGGGTGTAAAAAAACACGAATCTTTTACACGAAAATTTAGTGATGAATTGGAAAAAAATGCAAAAATTATAATTAAATAATAAAATGGGCGAAACAACCACAAAAAGAAAGACTCCAGTAAGAGCAAAGATACGCAAAGAGATCGGAATCTATGAGGCACTCATGAACTTCCAGAGTGATATGCCGACACTTCCACAGAACACGAAAGGATATGGATACACATACACAGATCTGTTGACAATCATCAACACTGCACAACCGATCCTGGCTAAACATGGTCTTGTGATCACACAACCAATCTCTGGAACAAAGATCACAACCATACTGCATCACATACCAAGCAAAGAAGAGATTCAGTCATATGTAGATATTCCACAAGATGTCAATCTCAAAGGTCAAAATACCTTTCAAGTTTATGGATCGGCCTTGACATATTTTAGAAGGTACTCATATATCTCAATACTATCTATTGTCAGTGATGCCGATCTGGATGCATCTGGTACAGAAGTAAAACCATCAAAAGTATCAAACGCACTTCCAACATTGTCAGATACAGACTTTAATAAATTACTTGCAGCATTAGGTAATGAAGACAAGAATGGAAACCTCATTGATGAGTATTATGCAGTGAGTAGATATTCATTGAGTCCAATTCAATCCAAAAAAATAAAGGAGGTATTCAATGGATAGACCGTCAGACAATTGGTATGTCAGAGCATCCTCAGTGGGTGCTTTGATGTCCAAAGGCAGAGGAAAGGGCCATGAGTGGGGTGCAACTGCAATGGGAGTAATTCAAGAAGCAGTCCTATTCAATAAGTATGGTGTAAAAACTCAGATACAATCAAAGTATCTTGACAAAGGCATCATTAATGAGCCAGTGGCCTTAGAGATGTTTTATCGAGCAATGGACATGGATGTGACATCCACAGATCAGAATACAAAGACAAGAATATTTAATGACTATATAACTGGAGAGCCAGACATATACATTGATGGAGTTCTCGGTGATGTCAAATGCTCATTTAATGCATCGACATTCCCATTCCTACATGATGGTGATCTTAAGTCATTGAACAAGTCCTATCATTATCAAATGCTTTGTTATATGTGGCTTTTTGATTGCTCAGAGTCTTACCTGGCTTATTGTCTCACAGACACTCCAGACCACATGATTGAGGATGATGTACAAAGGAGAACATTCAAAGCAATGACATATCCAGAGAACGCACACAAGGACATGAGTCAGATCGAGGATGAGATCAGAGATCAAGTCAATAAAGAAATGAGATTCAATCATATCCCAGAGAAGTCAAGGATAAGAATGTACAAAGTAGACAGAGATCTGGATGAGATAGAATTGATTAAGGCCAGAGTCATCGAGGCCAGAAAAAAGTACGATGAAATTTATGAACTTCTATAAACTAAAAAAATGAACGTAGAGGGAAAAATACACAAGATAGGTGAGACACAACAGATCTCACAGAAATTTCAAAAGAGAGAGATCGTCATAAAGACAGAAGGAGACTATCCTCAATTCATAGGATGTCAATTGACACAAGACAATTGTTCAATGGCCGATCAGTTTGTAGTGGGCCAGGAGGTCAATGCATCTATCAATCTGAGAGGTCGAGAATGGAAAAGTCCACAAGGTGAGGTCAAATACTTCAACACTTTGGAGATCTGGAAGATGACATCAACTCAAGAGATGGGATCTGCTCAAGGAGGTATCGACAGAAACTTCCAAGAGGATGCGATAAATGATTTACAGAATCAACAAGACGATTTACCATTCTAATGAAAGCGAAGGAACTAAAGGACATTAATCAGTCCACGAGAAAGATGATCTTAGATTTTTTACAAGACCATGACATGACACTCAATGCTTTCTGTAAAGAAGCCAAACTGCACCAAAATCAGATATGGCTATATCTGTATAGCGGTGACGAAAATAAAGGAGTTCACTCTCGAACTTTGCAAAAATTAGGCGAGTATATGTCCAGCAAAAAGTTGGTCAAATCTAAAAAGTAAAGAACAAGCACTCAGATATGGGTGCTTTTTTTTTAACTTTACAATGTGAGACAGATAATTTTCAACGAGTTCAATGTAATACTTTCGCCAGAAGTAAGTGATTTATTCAAATGGTTTGGAGTCAACTCACTATCTGGTGTAACATTTGCAGAGGCTAAGTTCATGGATGACACTAACGAGCAATTTGACTCAATGGTCAACTATCATCCAGAAGATATAAACAAAGATCTAAGATGTAAACCATATATATATTTAAATAGTCATGTGCTATCTAACAAACCAATACACGAATCTACAATGGTGGTGCATCATGCCTCGATGAAATTGTCAAGAATATTAGTCGAAGGTTCAGATGTTAATTATGATCAGATCTACAAGTTTGGCGAGGCCATTTGTTTAGATTTACTTGACGAGTTAAAATACCCCAAAGTATATCATCGTGTCTGAACTTCATCATATATCTGGATATCCTAAACAGAAACTAATTATAAAACTATTTAAGGAGTTCGGTATAGATGAGAAACTTATTGTATTCAATGCAGACTATGGAGTTAAACGTGCTGGATTTTTGTACAGAAGATTGTCTATGGTCGAAAGCATAAAAGAATGGATCGAATTTGCACAAACTCATGGTGTTGAAATTAAACACACAAAATTCTATGGTCAAATACATTCGGTATGGTTCAAAAATAAATTGTAATTTTGCACAATAGGTTTTAACACGAGCCAGGAGGGTACACTTTTTTTCGTTTGACCTTGATCCTCCCTCCTGGCTTTTAAACAAATAAAATGAAAAAGTTTTTACTTGGTGTAGTCGGTGTGATATTGACTCCCATCCTTATTGCTATTTTTATTATGGACAGATTGATTATGTCATTTTTGTTCTGGTCTTCGTTTGACAATCTAAACAATTGGCTGGAGAATCATGAAGGTATTTTTGTCAGTACAATCAGAGTGATTGTTGTGTTTGCAATATATTCTATACTAAAAATATGGATATAATGCACACAGACATGAAAATAAAGCGATTTAAGACACTTTTATGTCAAAGTGGATATATTATATCAAACATACAAAAATAATGCCTCAGACAGAAACAAACTCAGAAACAATACTTGATCAGATCATCGAGAGATACGGTGACGAGCTCGATCTTTACATCTTAGATGGATTCAATAAGTCAATCATTGGTATCGATGAAAACTCTGGGAGGATAATTTATTCTACTGCAAAGATAATTGAGGAGATAATAGAAGAGTCAAAAAACTTAGAAGAGTTAACTTATGAAGAGGCATTTAAACACTTTGCTTATAATATACGAGGAAATTCATGTGGAGACAAAACTCCAATAATTTGCTATGACATATTCTAAACTTACAATATGATAAAAAAAATACTACTATTAAAAAAAATACTGACCTGGATTCCAAGATTAATTACCAAGAAAAAAAACAAATCCAGATTCAAAGGTTTAGATCAGAAAGACCTAAAAATCTTAGGACTTGGATCAATGGTGCTGGAGGAGTACATCACATCCAGAAAGTTCAGAAGGCAGTTCAGAGACTCGGACATAGCAAAATATATTAAAGGAATGATGATTGAGTGGGGTGAAAACATTGAAGAGAAATAATAACAAATAAAAACCTAAAAAATGAAAGTGTTAAACCTATATTGTGGAATCGGAGGAAACCGAAAACTTTGGAACTCACCAGGCCTTGATGTTACTGCAATAGAATACGATGAAACTATTGCACAAATTTACCAAGATTACAATCCAAAGGATAAAGTCATTGTAACAGATGCACATCAATACTTATTAGATCATTACGAAGAATTTGATTTCATATGGTCATCACCTCCATGTCCTACACATTCAATCACAAATCACTTTTTGAATGCTCAAGGAATAAAAAGATATCCAGATATGGCCTTGTATGAAGAGATTATCCTATTACAAACTTTTTTTAAAGGTAAATACATTGTTGAAAATGTTAAAAGTTACTACAATCCATTAATTAAGCCGCAAATAAGTGGTAGACATTACTTTTGGGCGAACTTTAAAATACCAAATTTGGAGTACAAAAAGCAAATTGGTAGAATGAACGGTAAGAAAAAAACAATTGGCGAAACTCAATACAATGTTAGATTCAACAACCACAAAAAATTGGGTTTTGACCTATCTAAATATAAGTATAAAAACAAAGATAAATTACTAAACAATTGCGTGGCTCCAGAGATTGGAGATGCAATATTTAAGTGTGCATTAGGAATATATAAAGCAAACAATGTAAAACAAACAAATTTATTGGATGCTATAGCCAGAGAAGAAAAACCAAAACAAAAGAGATGAGCAAACCAGTGTATGAAGTAAAACGCATTATAAAGTTTTTTAGATATAAACTAATTCTGTTTAAAAGAATAACATCATGAATAATCAAATATTTGACTACTACCGAGAACTACAAACAAAGTTAAAAGAAGCCAGGCAACTGCTGGAGGAACATGGATATCTTGTAAGTGTAAAAATATCAGACATGAATGATAAAACAGAAGAAGAGATGTCTAAGATCGACAAGAAAGCAATGTTGCAAGAGATCCGAGCATTAGAATCAAAACTTACTGGAGATGTAGCCAAAGACACAGAAACAACCGAAGAGATATACAAACTCAAAAGACTATACTTACACAATGAGTAAAGAGACTACAATATTCATTTGCTTTACTTTGTCTGTTATGTTGTATCTTTACATAAAGCAACACAAATGAAACAACAATACCACAAAGAAGATCTGGAAAGACTAAGTCTTGAAGCAATCAAAGAACACAATCTGATCTTTGTTGATGACATTGCAACTTATTTACCATGCTCACGAAGTACATTCTACAATAGAACTTTGCACAAATTGGACACTATAAAAGATGCCTTGATAGAGAATAGAGTCAAATTAAAAGTCTCACTGAGAAACAAATGGTTTCAATCAGACTCACCTCCATTACAGATCGCATTGATGAAACTTGTATCCACTGATGATGAGAGACGGTCAATGTCTACTTCGTTCATGGAGACAAAGCAAAAGCACAAAGTAGAAGACCTCAGAGAGTTTACTGATGAACAACTACTTGACATGATGAAAGATGAACAAGAAGATCAAGAGGAGACAGATAATACTTGAACTAAGTAGAAGAAGATTCTGGATCTTTTGCAATCAGATGGATCATGAGTTCTTTTCGGCCAGGCCATTCTTAAAGGATGTAGCACTTGCATTCCAAAAGGTCGAGGAAGGATCATTAAAGTCATTGTCGGTATCAATGCCTCCTCGTGCTGGTAAGTCTTACATCACATCATTGTTTTGTGCATGGACACTCGGAAGAAATCCAAAGGAGTCGATCATGCGTAATACTTGCACTGCAACATTGTATCTGAAGTTCTCCTATGATGTCAGAGCCATAATCAAGAGTGACAAGTTCACAGAGATATTCCCAGACATAAGACTATCAGATGACAAAAAGAATCTGCAAGGATGGAATCTCCAGCAGTCAAAACAAGTAGGATACTTCGGTGCTGGTGTTGGTGGTACGATCATTGGATTTGGTGCATCAAAGATAGGGATTACTGATGACCTATACAGAGGTATTGAGGATGCAATGTCAGACACTACCAACGACAGAATCATCCAATGGAAACAAGCCACACATGACTCACGATTCGAGTCTGGATGTTCACGAATAGACATAGGAACAAGATGGAGTCTCAAGGATGTTATAGGACAGAATACAGAGCAAGGTATATACCAGAAGAGTATAGTGATTCCAGCACTAAATGATCAAGGAGAATCTTTCTGTGATGAGGTTATGACCAGCCAGGAGTATCAAGCCAAAAAGAAACAGACTGCACCAGAGATCTGGAGTGCCGAGTATATGCAAGAGCCAGTGGATATCGGTGGCCGATTATTTGCAGACATGCAGTACATAGATCCAGAAGAGTACAAAGAAATCTCACAAGCCAAAGGAGTTGAAGGATCAATCGCATACATTGATGTGGCCGATCAAGGTGCAGACTATACGGCAATGGCTGTCATCTCAGTGGTCGGTGGTCAGTTTTATCTGGTGGACTACATATACAACCGAGACAACACAGACATCACAATCCCATTGTGTGCTGGTATGCTGGAGAAGTACAAGGTGTCTTATTGTAGAGTAGAATCCAATTCGATGGGAGCAATGTTCTCAAGACATCTCCAGAGGATTACAAGTTCGAAGATCCTTCAAGTCTCAAACACCACAAACAAAGACACCAGGATCATCATGCAATCGGCCTGGCTACAAAACATGGTCACCTATCTGAGAAGGGACACAAGAGACTGCAACCTATTCCTTGAGTCTGTCCTATCTTATTCGAAGGATGGTAAGAACAAGAATGACGATGCACCAGATTGTCTTGCTGGTCTAAGCATATTCACTCAATCCATGTTCAAGAAGATCTCACGATAGGCCACAAAAAAAGGGAGACTCTCGCCTCCCTCACACAACAAAAAAAGTTGTTAGTGTTTTAAACTTATATTGTTTCTATAGAAAAGTAGTTTGAAATAGTTCCGTTTTTAGTAGTGTTAGTCATATTCATAACATCGATATCTCTAATGTCTTTTACTTGGTCTATGTCTATTATTTTTTTAAGTCCAAACTCATTGATGTTTTGTTGTCTTAGTTGATAGAAATTATCTTCACAAGAAACTAAACAAACTAACTCACCACATATATTGACTTTATCTTGTAATACTTTTAAGACCATTGTCTTAGGTGGGGTTAGATTCTCTCTTTGTTTTTTAGTTCTGTTAATTCTGAATTTTAAATCTTTCATAATATTTTTTTTTCGTTGTTGATTACATGACAAATATATAAGTTAATTTAATATAATACACTTTTGTTATATTTTTTTTTCTGTGATCTAAATGGTTAGAATCTAATCACTCAAAATGTTTAGAAAATAATCATTATCTTTGTAGGATGAGAAAGTAATTCTACATAATGGCCAACAATTTTTTAAGTAACTTTTTCGGAACGAATCAGAGCAATCATCTTGGTAGATTTATAAACCAAGTCACTGGAAGGTTACCAATAGCAAACCAGATCTGGGGAAAGAAGGAAGCAGTCTGGGTAGATACCAATGATGCCTGGAGACTCTTTATTGAGATACCAGAACTTAGAGCAGTAATTGACAAGAGAGCATCAATGATGGCCTCAAACATTCCATGTCTATACGATATGAATGGAGACAAGGTAGAGAGTCATTGGATACTTGATCTGTTTAAAGATCCTAACGCAATGCAATCATGGTCAGATGTGGTCTACTCGCTATCAGTACAAGATGCATTGTACTCTAATGCATTTGCCTATTGTCCTAAGAGATCGTTTGACATTCGCAATCTAATCGTTCCACTACCAGCAAACAAGATCGAGATTCAACTATCTGGTAAAAAACTCCAGGCTATGGACTCAGAAGACATGATCACCAAGTTTTGCTTTGAGTACGATGATGACTCAAAAGAAAATATTGATTGGCCAGATATGTTGTACCTTACCACTGATGATGGTATGAATTTAGTTAAGCCAATATCGAGAATAGACTCATTGAAGTTTCCTTTGTCGAACATTAAAGCACAATATCACAAGCGTAATGTATTGCTTGAGAACATCGGATCAATAGGTATACTGACCACAAGCCAGAACGACATGGGAGGAGCAATTCCAATGACTCCAGAAGAGAAGAGACAGATCCAGCAAGATTGGTTTAAACGATCTAAGGATGAACTGATCATCACTGAAAGCAATGTTGACTGGAAGCCGATGTCATATCCCACAAGAGATCTCATGCTATTTGAGGAACTTACTGCCGACAAGATGGCCATTATCGATACATATGGACTCAATGCAAATCTATTTAGTTCAGAACGTGGTGCTACATTTACAAACGTAAGGGACTCGATCAGACTTGTATATACAGATACGATCATCCCAGAGACACAATCCATGTACGATTCAATGATTAAACAATGGGGACTCTCAGATGAATACTATCTAAAAGCAGAGTTCCATCATCTTCCAGCATTGCAAGAAGATGAAAAAGAAAAGGCAGATGTCCAAAAGACAAAAGCAGAAACATTGGAAAAGATTGCTGGACTTGGAGTCGAACTTACAGAGGAAGAGATAAGAATATTAACCGATTTAAATAATCAAGAATAATGGGTAATTCACAATTGAATGCTATCGAAGAGATGGCTCTACAAAATGGAACTCATGTTGTTAATAACACAACAGAGTACACTGCCGAGATCGATGCACTATATGTAGCAGAGGATACGGTGTTTTCATCAATAAAAATAGAAGGATCAGATGTCAAGTCAACATACCTGGCCGATGCAACTGCAACGATTAAAGGTGGTGTCATAATTTCTCCAGTAAGAGGATCAAAGTTCTCTGGAGTACAATTGACTTCTGGATCTGTTGTTGCAATATTAATGTAGTATATGTCGTTCTATTCACTGACATCATATAGTCAACTTAGAGTAAATCAAGTACCTCTGTCCAGTGGTGGTGGTGCTTTTAGCAACACAAAATCCACAAGGTTTGACGGAATTGATGAATTTTGCGAAACGGCATCAACTTACTCAGAATTAGACGGTAAGACTAAGGCAAGTTTTTCGATGTGGATTAATCCAACGTCAAGCACTACAATACGGAGAACGGTTTTCCAAATTGGAGACGGTAATACATCTGGTTATAAAGGTGTTTGTCAATTAGTTTTAATGGAGGGCATAAGAATAGAATTTTCTTTGCAGACACAAAGTTATTATGGCAGAGCAGATATTTCTTCAATAACATACGGTAGTTGGAATCATTTACTTATAACCGTTGATTTAGATACAAACCCAGAATTTAAATGCTACGTTAACGGTGTAGATGCTACAACCAACGACAATATGGGAAGTCGACATAGTTTTATAAATGCAAGTCAAGGTTTAATGATTGGCGAATGGCACACAAGTCATTATGACCCATTTTTAGGTGCAATAGATGAGTTTGCGATTTGGAGTGGTACGGCCTTAACATCAAGTGATGCTACGGCCATATATAACAACGGCCAACCCAATAATCTCAATGATAGTAACATTGTTGCAACTGCACCAACGACATGGTATCGCATGGGAGACGGTGATACGTTCCCGACCTTGCAAGATACAAACGGAAGTGCAGACTTGACAATGAACAACATGACAAGCGGTAATATTATAACTGATGTGCCAACATAAAAACGAATAAAAAATGAGTAAGAAAATAGCAGAAACATACGCAACAATTAGCATAACAGATTTAGGATTAATTGACTTTTCACAGATACACGAAACTTCAGCAGAAACAATTCGCAAAAGTTTAGATGAAACCGAGTTTGTAATTAAATACGATGCAGTACCTTCCTTTATTAGTGATGGTAGTGTTGTTGAATTAGAAACTCTTACTCATGAAGAAGCACTTACACTGATGGCCACAGATAAATGGTCAGAACCAATACCAGAAGAGATATGAACATAAGAAACAATCTATATAATCAAAAAGGGGCCTTTGAGATCAAGGATATTGATACTCAAAAGAGGGAAGTCTCGATCTATCTGTCAAAGTTCGACACAATAGATTCAGACAAAGATGTTATCAAGAAAGGTGCATTTAGTAAATCTATTAAAGAACGTGGGCCAGAATCAAGTTCAAATCGAAAGATTGCATTCTTGAGACATCATGATTGGGAAAAACAAATCGGAAAGTTTTTGAAACTTGAGGAGGATGATTATGGATTGTTTGCAGTCGGTCAACTGGGCCGATCTACTGATGGTGAGGATGCATACAGAGACTATGAAGATGGTATCATCAAGGAGCATTCAATAGGTTTCCAATACATAAAAGACAAAGCAAAGTTTATAGAAGATAAAAACATCGATGGAGGTGGTTTCTATGAGATAAGCGAAATAAAACTATTCGAGGGATCGGCAGTGACCTTCGGATCAAACGAGTTTACTCCAGTAGTCGATGTCAAAGGAGAACAAAAGACAGACTACATAGAGAAACTTACAAGAGAATTGAATGTCTGCATCAAGGCACTATCCAATGGGAAAGGAACTGATGAGAGACTTCATGGAATTGAAATGAAAGTGAAACACTTGACAAGTCAATTGGTACTACTTGCTGGGCAAGAGTCGGAGATTATCCACTCTATTCCAAGTGAGCCAGTCATAGTAGATGAGTTCAAGTGGGACAACGTGATCAGTGGACTGACACATAAACAAGAGACTTATTCTGATTATCCACAGAAGGCCAAAGACAATGCAAAAAAAGGCATTAGGCTAAATGAGGCAGTAGGGAATAAGTGTGCAACACAGACTGGAAAGTTGAGAGCGCAACAGATCAGTAGTGGTGAGAGTTTAAGCCTGGATACAATAAAGAGGACTTTCTCCTTTTTGTCAAGAGCCAGGACATACTACAAACCATCTGATGAGAAAGCATGTGGGACAATCTCTTATCTACTCTGGGGAGGTGATGCAATGCTTAACTATTGTGAAAGAAAACTTGATCAATTAGATGATCAATAAATTGAATTATTAATTTTTTAAACGTAGAAAACGTGGAAAACACAAATCTAACAACTGAAGAAGTCATCGAAAAATTAGATGGCTTATTCACAGAAAAGATGCAGAATGTCCCTACACAAGAGGATGTCGCTGGTCTAAAAAGTGAACTCGATTCACTTAAAGGTCTTGAGGAAAAATCTCAAGAGATCGAGAAAGCAATCGCAAAATTCGAAGGTCGAATTGAAGCAATGTCTGAGAAGGCAATCACTCCAGAAGTGAAAAAATTATCTTTGTCAGAGTCTTTGATAAAGTCTTATGCAGACAACATCGAAGCGATCAAGGATGCAGTTGAGAAAGGTGGTAAGTTAAATCTTGAAGTGAAAACTACAACGATAACAAACGACTGGACTGGAGACTACGCATTGACTGACTTTGATACAGAAGTAAACAGAACTGTTCGCAAAAGATTTGGGATCTTAGAGAACGTTAACACTGGGGCAACTACTGGAAAGTTTGTTACATATGTACAACAAACTGCAACCAGTGACACTAAATTTACTGCCGAAGGTGGTGCAAAAACAGAAGGTGAGCCAGAGTGGGCAGAGATTTCTGAAGAAGTGAAGAAGATTGCATCTTATGTAAA
>Ga0160423_10000534_pt1 | contig 31266 bp, 26 predicted proteins | sample CRUFie14St8metaG_FD_108191 | JGI IMG/M metagenome (GOLD analysis project Ga0160423, IMG submission 108191) | Marine microbial communities from the Costa Rica Dome - CRUD Field 142mm St8 metaG | ecosystem: Environmental > Aquatic > Marine > Oceanic > Photic zone | place: Costa Rica: the Eastern...
GAAGCTCCCCAGTGAACGGCATCCGAGCAAGGCGTTCGCTACGCTTAGAATGAATGAACTGGCTCAACCCAAGAGTGCTGCGGGACAAAGTTTGACAAATAAATGAAGTTTACCGGCTCCACTTTTCAAAAATGGCTTTTGATCTGTTTTGCAGCGGTCATCATTCTTTTTGGGTTTTACACTTGGCTCATCACGCCTAATGAAATCGAGGAAACGGGTGAAGAGGCTGCGCTTCTGTCGGGGGAAGGGCCTGCCACGGAATCAGGTGGCTTGGTTTTCTCGCCACAGTTTCAGGAGATAGAGGCGAATCCAGGTGATAATTCAGTGGTCGTTTTTTTTACCGTAGAGAACACGACCGGCGAGGGTATCAAGTTAGCAAGCATTCGTTCTGGGTGTACCTGTCTTGATGTTACCATCGACAAAGATCCTATTCCCGCTGGAGAAAAGGCAATTATTACAGGGGAATTTGATATCTCGGAGCTGAGAGGTCGTTCGATCAAAAGTATCTCAGTAAAACCAGATCGGAAATCACGGCCTGTTGTGCTTTCAACATCAATCCAAATCGAGGAGATCTATACACTGACAGAGTCTTTAACGACCTGGAAAGTTGGGGATAAACCCGAAACAAAAAAAGTCGAGTTTCGGGTCTTGAGAGATGAACCGATACGGATTCTAAGTGCGGAGAGCCAGCGGGAGGAGGTCACCTGCGAGATTGAGGTCATAGAAGAAGGGCGGGCTTATGATCTGAAACTTACTCCCAACTCGACTGATGGTTCGCTTCTCGGAATTGTAAGGATCGAGAGTGACTGCGAGCTTGAGAATTACGCTCGCCCACTTGCTTATTATGCAATCCAGAGATGAAGAGCACTTTAAGACAGGGGAGCTTGATCTTAGCGATTTCGCTGGCTGCATCTGCGTTGAGCTTTGTTTTCCATCCCATGAGACCACCTTGGTATCGGGTGGCCAGTCCGGACGAGTTGCGTTGGCAGATTGACTTGCCGGCAGCAGCGGCGCTGGTTCAGGAAGGCGAGGTTCTGTGGGTTGATGCGAGGAGTCGGGAAAAATATGAAGCATCTCACCTTGAAGATGCGATTCTCCTCAACGCGGGGGAGTGGGCTGATCTGATGTTCCAAAATCTAGACATCTTGCAGGATGCCATGGACAAAACAGTCGTGGTTTACTGTGATAGCGGGGAGTGTCAGAAGAGCAATAACGTTGCGAGCCGATTGAGGGAATTGGTCGGCCTGGATCCTGTCTATGTGCTTAAAGGCGAATGGACAGAAATGAAATCCTTGATCTCAGGATCAGGCAAATAGGCGATTCCAGTAGCGCTCCAGTGCCTCTTCTTCGAACCATTCCAAACTCCAGAGATCGGTGGACAGGATCTCATTAGCCAACTCAAGCGGAACTCGATAAACCTGAGCCTCGATGGTGCTCTTTTCTGTTATGATCGAAACAGAGACGCGCTCGTAGAATTCATCTTCGTATTGATCAAGTCGATCAAGGGCTGCTACCGACACATTCTGGATTACGAGGCCCGGTATAGGAGATGGACTGTCTGGGTCGGCCACGATGGCTGGAAAGTCGCCATGTTTTACCCGTTGAATTCGGTGATGAAATAGCTCCCCAGGAATGGAAACGGGATCGGGACAAAGGGTCACTGTATCCCAGATCTTCGGAACCATCAGGGTGCCGTAAATAAACAAATTCATCTTGTATGGTTGCCTTGCAATTTTTATTCCTATCGTCCAATCTTCCGAGGTGCAACTCATCTTCCACCCCCTCCGTTGGTTCTGCCTGTTGTCTTGTTGTATACTAATCAGCTGCCAGGCCGTGCCCAGAGATCTTAATAAGGCAGGAGGGGTAGAGCAGGTAGCTGAGTTGACTCCTATTCAGTTGCCAATCGGTACGGTTCATATGGTTGATCCGGGAGGATCTTTCATCCTGATTCAATCGTCGAGGTTTTTGCCGGTGGAGCCTGGGACACCAATTGTTACCGTTTCAACAAATGGTATCGAGACCGCCCAGCTCGTTGGCAGTTCGGCTCGAAAGGGACAGTTTATAACGGCTGATATTAAAAGTGGTCGTCCTGGGGTGGGCGATCGTGCGGTGATGACTCATGTTCCAAAGGTTGATGAACCTGCTAGCAATCCCTTAATTCAAGGGAGTCATCCTGATATTCAGGTTCTTGAATAACCCCTGCCTTGACCATTGTAGATACCTGAGGTTTCCTCAGGAAGCAGTATGGGAAAAGTAGAAGCGGCGAAGGCCGGCGGTACGCGCCGGCCACTTGAGCGAATCATAAGAATTCATGAAGCGGTCAACCGTGGGAATTTCCCAAACTGTCATTCGATTGCCCGTGAACTGGAGGTAAACCGAAAAACAATCCAGCGTGATATTAGTTTCATGAAGAACGAACTGGATCTTCCTGTCCAGTATGACGGATCCAATCATGGGTATTTTTATTCGCGCCCCGTGAGTCAGTTTCCCTTGCTCAAAACATCCGCAGAGGATCTTGTTTCATTAATCCTCGCTCGAAACGCATTGGATCCGCTCAAAGGTTCGGCACTTGAAGCGACGCTGAGGCGTGGTTTCCAACGCCTTCAATCGAGCATGAGTGAGCAGGTAACCATCCCGTGGTCGGATTTCGATCAAGCTTTTGCTGCTAAATCAATAGGATTCACGGAGCATGACGCTTTTGTTTTCGACCGCTTAGCTAAGGCAGTGCTGGAATGTCGCGAGCTACACTTTGAATACCGTAAGTTGCGGGATCGGAGGCCGGAAAAGCGGAAGCTGCAGCCATATCACCTCGTCGAGGTCGAGGGCGGATGGTATGTGATTGGCTTTGATTTGAAACGGGAAGCAAAACGAACTTTTGCGGTACAGCGAATGAAGTCAGTCCATTTGACGAACAAACGCTTTTTACGTTCACGGAATTTTCGGTTGGAGGATCACTTTGCCGGAAGTTTCGGTGTTTGGTCAGGTGGCGAAGGAGAGGGGCCTTCATTCCCGATAAGAATAAGATTTTCAGGCTTTGCTGCAAGAGTCGTGGCCGAAAGGCGCTGGCACCCGAGTCAGGAGGTTACTCTTATTGAATCAGATGGCAGTATTATTGAACTGACGATGAAGCTAAGCGCACTAGAAGACATCACGCGCTGGGTTCTTGGCTTCGGCGCGCAGGCTGAAGTTATCGAACCTTCGGAATTGAGGGTAGTAGTGGCGACTCAATTAAAGGAAGCTGCTGCGTTATATTGAGGCAGCGCTGGAGTAAGAATTTTTCGGGAAATCGGTTTGCGAGTAACGGCTCAAGAAAGGTGATTTAGAATTCGAAGTTTTACCCAGCAGCACGCTGATAGCTAAAGCGATTAGACAAGGTTAGATTGTTTGATTAACTCCTCAGCCTTTGCTGGGCGGTCTATTAACGAGAATAGCTTATTAGGTTTTCATTGAATTAATCTGATAAATTTAGGGGTGGGGCTCTAAATGTCTCACCCCAAAGATTAAAGTGATTTTATGGAAAAAAGAAATCAGTCTCTTAGCGTTTCTCTCCCTAAGGAAACTAGTCGTAGCGTCTCCTTACGAGTTGAGATAAAAGAAACCAAATCGGAAGCGGGCAAGCAGGTAAGCAAATCGCCCTGCGGCGGCCTTGTGTCCCTCTGTAAAGAGATTGCGGGAACTTTGATTAATCGTTACGCGGAGACAGGTGATCCCAGATCAGCGTGCGATGAGGTTCGCGCGATCTTGACTGATAAACTTGACTGCAATCCCGATCGTGCGATAGCCATGATAGACCTAGCGCTAGAGCTAATTCGGCTAAATTCTTATGGAGAATATCGTAGGAACGATCTGGAAATGAGTCTCCTCGTATCAAAAGCCGCAGGCCACCTAAGCGAAGCAAATCTAAACTAAGCTTTGTTTACAATGATGCGTTAGAAGGGGGACTTTTAAGAAAGATTTGTCGTCAAAGGCATTAGCTAGCTTTCACATCCTCTGCGGCTGTTGAGTTTTCTTCAGAATATGAGGCCTCGCTTTTGATGGTAATCCTTGCTTCGGCAGCAAATTCAGCAAGCGGGAATTCTTCCGTAGCGCATATTTTACAGCAAGCTTTCGGTTGCCGGCTTTAAAGCAGACGCGCCTGCTTTCGCTGTAAGCTATTTCTCTTGCTTCGCCTGACGCTTAATTTTTGCGATCGCCGCCGGCTTGGGGTACCAGTTCCCTATGGTGTTCTGAAATCTTTTTGCGGAGGTTTAGTATCTCAACTTCCAGAAAAGCTTCAGGGGTTCGCTTTTCAAGACCAGGGAAAAGGAGCCCAAAAAATCCGCGGATGAGGTTACTAAGTCGCTAAAGTATCAATTCGGAGGGGTTGGATTGAGCTCTGTCGCACTTCAGAGCTCAAAATCAAAAGTGCAAAAAGGGGAAAAGGTTGATTAAAAACTATCAAAATTTTTGTAGTAGCGGCGATTGGCTCTGGCTTCGTGAGGAGCTATCATCTAGGATTGGATTATGGGCGAATCTAATTCCATCGCCGTCGGTTTGACGGCACTCTCGCAAATTCTTAAGCGTGAGAAATCAAGGGGATCTGAAACACTGCTTTTAAAGTCGGAAACAGAGGAGGCGTTGAATGCCTTGCCAATGAAATTGATGAAAGCCGCAACCATGAGTTCGGTGTCCGCAGCGGAAGTCATTCCCGAGAAAGCTGCGCCTATGGCTCGGCAAAATGCAGAGGGATCCACGGGAACACTATCTTCTGCGGTTCCTAAAGGCGGCGAAGCCGAGAATGAGAAGTGGGCTAGGGCCCAATTGAATGAAATTTTTAAAGAAGCCAAGAACTGTGAAGAGTGCCGAGGCCTTGGAACTTTGAGAGATCAGATTGTTTTTGCGGTGGGTAATCCAATGGCTGACATGATGTTCATTGGAGAGGCTCCTGGTTCGGAAGAGGAGAAAGAACGAAAGCCATTCGTGGGGCCTGCGGGACAAAAGCTTGACCAGATTATTGGAGCGACGGGATTAAAGCGCGAAGATGTCTACATTTCCAATATTGTGAAGTTCCGACCCAAGAAAGGTGACGGACGGTTTCAGGGGACGAGTAACCGAAAGCCAGACACAACAGAAATGGCGGCGTCAATTCGATACATTCGTCGTGAGATCGAGGTTGTCAGACCAAAAGTAATTGTGGCGCTAGGGGGAACAGCTGCCGAGGGGCTATTGGAGGTTGGAGGTTCCGTTTCAGGTCTCCGCAATCAGGTGCATGAGTTTAATGGGGTCCCCGTCGTGGTAACCTATCATCCAAGTTTTCTTCTAAGGCAGGAGGGGGAAGGTGATGCAAAGAAAGCCATGGCCATGAAACGTCGAGTGTGGGAGGATCTCCTCAAGGCGATGGAAATCCTCGGAATGCCGATCTCCGAAAAGCAGCGGGGATATTTTCTTTGAGAGGATAACTCCGGGTTGTTGCATGGAGGAGTCAGCTTGCGAATCAGAGAAGGGTAAGAGTCGGTCTCATTATTTTGGCCCTGCCAGCAATCGTATTTTCTGGCTGATCATCTTTTTTGGCTCGGTGGGGTTGATCATTTTTCTTTCCTTTATCTGGCTTGGAAAGCAGGGGATAGATTCGGCTAAAGAAGCCGTAGTAGAAATTGCGAAAGAGTTCAATCCTGATAAAATTGTGGAGTCGTTCGACGAATGGCGTGAGCTCGAAGCAATCGGAAACGAAGGAAATATCCTTGAGATCGCCACTGCCACTGCCACTGAGAAGTTCACGAGGCAAAGCAATATAGAGATGTTTGGCACGACGCTTCCACTTGGCACGACGATTTCAGAAATTCAGGTTACAGCTACCTATCGTTATCATATAGAACTAAGCGGGGAGTGGTCCCTGTCAGCGGATGGGAACAGGCTTCTAGTGGTGGCTCCACCTATCAGTCCTTCCATGCCCGTAGCGTTCGATACCGGGACAGTTCAGAAGAATTCGAAAGCCGGTTGGGCCCGCTGGGACAGTCAGGAAAATCTTGAGGAACTGGAGAAGGAGATCACAGGCAAACTCGCCCTGCGGGCTGTTGATCCGCTTTCAATTAGTAAAGTTCGGGATCAGGGAAGGCTGGCAGTGGCGAAATTCGTGAGGCACTGGTTGGAAAGTCACAAGGCTTGGGACATTAACCAATTTGAAGAGATCGTGATAACCTTCAACGGGGAAGATCTGGCGGGGCAGAGTATCAACTCGCTTTCGTCTACGCTGCAGATCAATAAATCTGGTGAGAAGTTTCTTCCTTGAAGTCAGTCGATCGATAAAGAGATTAATCGAGATTTTCCGGTCTGATACTACATTTTGAGAATCGTGTCGTTGCGACACTCCTGATCATTTCGGTCCGGATGATCAAGGGTAAAATGGAGTCCCCGGCTTTCCTTGCGACGGGCGGCGGAGTCAACGATCAGCGTGGCGACTTCGACTAGGTTTCTCAATTCGAGAAGTTCAGTCGTGACTCTGAAATTCCAGTAAAACTCCTGCACTTCACGCTGGAGATTGTGCAGGCGGGTGGCGGCACGCTGCAGCCGCTTGGTGGTGCGAACAATGGATACGTAATCCCACATTAAACGTCGAATTTCGTCCCAGTTGTGATAAATCACGACTAATTCGTCAACGTCAGCGACGTCACCGGTCTCCCATTCTGGTATCTCCAAAACTTCATGGTTATTGGCTGGGGAAAGTGTCTTAAGGGCATCTTCAAGAGCCAGTTTAGAAACAACAGCGCCTTCCAAGAGCGAGTTACTCGCGAGGCGGTTGGCACCGTGGAGGCCGGTAGAAGCAACTTCCCCCACGGCCCAGAGACCGGGTAAAGAAGTCCGGCCGTTTACATTTGTTTTGACGCCGCCACATTGGTAATGGGCAGCGGGCACCACCGGGATGGGATCTTTAGTAATATCGATATCGACGGTGAGACAAGTTTTGTAGATATTGGGAAATCTGGAGCGAATATAATCGGCGGGCTTGTGAGAGATATCGAGAAAGACGCAAGGACCACCTGTCTTCTTAATCTCTCTGTCGATCGCACGCGCCACGATATCCCTCGGTGCAAGAGATCCCCGTTGATCATATTCTGTCATGAATCGTCGCCCCTCTTTATCGACCAATTCGGCGCCTTCACCTCTCATCGCCTCGGTTATGAGAAATGAATTTAGGCTGTGGTGATAGAGGCACGTGGGATGAAACTGCACGAATTCCATATTTGCGATCTCACACCCTGCCCGCCAGGCCATTGCCACACCGTCCCCGGTAGCAATGCCCGGGTTGGTTGTGTAAAGGTAGACGCGACCGGCTCCTCCTGTACAAAGAAGGACGCGGTCCGAGCGAAGCGTCAGAATTTCTGAAGAGCTTTCATCAAGGGCGTAGATTCCGACACACCGTGGTGGGGAGGCGATAGCCAACTTCGCCGTTGTGATCAAATCGATCGCAAAATGATGCTCAAGAATTGTAATGTTGGGGTGCTTCCGAGAAGCTCCGAGCAATTTGTCTTCGATCTCTCGACCGGTGGTGTCTTTGTGGTGAAGGATACGACGCTCCGTGTGGCCGCCTTCACGCCCGAGAGCGACTTCTGGTTCACCGTTTTCTCCTGGATGAGTATCGAATTCAACACCCCAGCTGATCAATTCCTGTATCGCGGCCGGGCCATTGCTTATGATCTTATAAACGACGTCTTCTGGGCACAAACCTGCTCCGGCATCGAGTGTGTCTGAAACGTGCTTTTCGAAAGAGTCTTCCTCGCTCCGGACGCAGGAAATACCGCCCTGAGCCCACGCCGTGTTGGTTTTTGCGGCTTCTTTTTTCGTGACGATTGCGACGGTCCCGTGCTCTGCGGCTCGCAGTGCAAAACTGAGGCCGGAGATGCCACTACCTATGACGATGAAGTCGTACTCTTTCAAAAACTGGCGGATAGTTGGTTCAGTGAGAATAGATTTGGCGAAGCCTAGCGGATTCCTGCAGGAACGCCAACATTGTCGATTAGCCGTATGTTGCCAAAAAATACGGCAGCAAGTAAACGGGGGAGGTGATTATCGAAGGAATCGAGGGGCTCAAGCGAATTTGAATCGACCACATCGACATAGTCAATTCTAGCTAGCGTCTCCGAAGAGATCCTCTCAATAATTGCTTCACGGGCTGCTTTCGGTGAGGGAAAGTTTCCACGGTAGATGTCATTGGCAACGTTGCGCAGCGTTTGATGAAGTATGGGTGCCGCAGCTCTCTCTTCTTCCGAGAGATAGGTATTGCGGGAGCTCATGGCGAGTCCATCTGCTTCCCGAACGGTAGGGCAACCAACAATTTCTACCGGAAAATCTAAGTCTCTGGTGAGACGCTGAATCACGGCTAACTGCTGGAAGTCTTTTTCACCAAAAAGTGCTGTGTTCGGTCGAGCCAGAAGAAAAAGTTTGGCAACCACCGTGCAGACTCCATCGAAGTGCCCTGGACGGCTAGCCCCACACCAGCGACGGGAAAGATCGCTTTCATGAATGCTAACAGTAGAGTTGCCTTCATACATATGATCCGCTCCCGGTGCAAAGACCGCAGTTGAGCCGTGTTTCTCACACAACCTTAGGTCTGCTTCCAGTCGGCGTGGATAGGAAGCGAGATCTTCGTTCGGCCCAAACTGCTTGGGATTGACAAATATCGTTGTCAGCACATCGCCGGAACCGACCAGTTTTACGGCAGCGTCGATTAAAGAAGCGTGGCCTTGATGGAGGGCTCCCATCGTAGGGACGAGGGCCCGGGAGCGATTAGATCGGTGGGCGACCCAAGATTGGAGTTCATCCTTCGTTCTCAGAAGCTCCATTAGTTTAGCGTCCTTTGATCGAGATCAAGTGTGTCTCCGTTCGGAGAAAGAGACGATTGTTAGCGACCGCGGGAGTGGCATTCATCCCAGAGTTCAGACGCGAACGTCCTAAAACTTTGAATTGATCGCCAACGGTGACAGAGACCAACTCGCCATCTAGACTTCCACACCAAAGTTTGCCATCAGCGATAACCGGCGAGCTAAAGAAATTTCCCCCGATGCGTTCGCGGTAGACGAGTTCCCCCGTATCGGCTTTACGACAGGTCAAGATGCCTCCGTCGCCCCAAAGGAAAATACGTTTTTGATAGATGAGCGGGGTGGGGACATAGGTTAGCCCGTCGGAAAGACCGAGTTCGTAGAGTAATTTAGGATCACCTTTTGCGTTAGGCTTTAGCGCTGACGCCTGCTTACCTTGCCCACCGGAACCGAAAGTTGCGAAGACGATCCCTTCACCTGTTGCAATAGAACCGACTGAGCGAAGTGAATAGTCACCTTTGAACTGCCATAGCTTCTCCCCAGTCCGAGGCGAGAGACCACGCCAACCGTCATTGGTTTGCAGGACCACAACCATAGGTGTTCCATTCACGTTGAGTGTTACGGGCGTGTTGTAAGCCGTGAGATGCTTTTCACCTTCGATCAGGGTAGCACGTTCTACTCTCCAAAGTTCCTCACCTGTTTTCGGATCAAGTCCAATTACGAAACTTTTTTTGTTGGTAACGGAATCAGTGTGGATGACGAGAACACCTTCAGAGATGATAGGGGAGCCACCAAAGCCGTGATCGGAGGAAAAGTTTTCCCACTCTTTTTTCCAGAGGAGGTTGCCTTGATGGCTTAGGCCGAATGCTTCGGTTTTTTCGCCCGAACCCCACACAACATACACAGCGTCTGAGCTCGTCACGGGGGTGGAGGAGGCGAAATTGTTCAATTTGTGGAGATTGTGCGGATCGACATCAGCTGCCCACTTCCACAGTTGCTTCCCATTGTCGGCGCGGTAACAAGCCACGACTCGCTGCCCTTTTCGCTCGTCAGCTAGGGTAATGAACAACTTGTCGCCCCAAAGCACTGGTGATGAGTGTCCGACTCCATGAAGCTTGATTGCCCAGTCGTAGTCTGCTTTGGTAAAAGAGTCAGGGAGTGAACTGATTTTCCCGATACCAGTACCGTTCTTACCGCGGAATCGTGCCCATTCCTGCGCAGCAAGTTCGAACGATGCTAGGAGCAAGAGGCACGTGAGGAGGGGGAGAGTAATACGATGCGTCATCCAGCGTCAGGGGTAGCTGATTCTTTGGGAATAACGACGGTTTGTTACTCTCGTGCAACCGGAAAGCTGCGGCAGTATTGGGGAGCGTGGATTGAGGCGTGATGACTCTTGCCAAACACTGGCATGATGGTTACAGATTTCCTGTTATGCACATCGAAACCTTCAAGGTCTTCTGCGATTTGATCGAGACGACTAGCTTTTCGGATGCGGCGGAACGCAATGGAATCAGCCAGAGTGCTGTGAGCCAGCAGATCCGATCGTTGGAGGAGAGGTTTGGTGTCACTCTGGTAGAAAGGGGGCGGCGTAATTTTGCAGTGACTCCGGAAGGTGAAGTCTTTTTGAGGGCGGCGCGCCGCATTTTGGAGTCCTATCTTGGTATTGACGAAGAACTGGGGGCGATGCGCGACATCGTGGCGGGGCGCCTCACAATCGCGACTGTCTACAGTATCGGCTTTCACGAATTACCGCCCTATATTGAAACGTTTCGTCAGAGTTTTCCTGACGTCGATTTGCAGGTCCAATACCGACGTTCAAATCAAGTGTATGCCGATGTGTCAGACAACCAGGCTGACCTCGGCTTGGTGGCCTATCCTCAGGAGAGAAAGGGAGTGGAAATTGAACCTGCCTGGAAAGACCGACTCGTCATTATTTGTCCTCCGGGGCATCCTTTATCGAACAAAAAATCGATCGAATTGAAGGCGATTGATGGTGAACGGTTCATTTCTTTCGAGCCTGACCTCCCGACGCGAAAAGCGATTGATAGTATGTTTTCCCAATCAGGTATCGAAGTGAAAGAGGTCGTCGAATTCGATAATATAGAGACGGTAAAACGGGGTGTTTTGATCGAGAATGCGATTTCGATGGTTCCCAGTGGGAGCGTCCGTTCTGAGGTTGAAAGCGGCACTCTAGCCAGCATTCCGATTTCAGGGCAGTTTGTCTATCGCCCGCTCGGGATTGTGCGTCGGAGGACGAAAGCCGTGACCCCAGCGATGCGGGAAATGATCGCTATACTGAAACAGAAAAAGACGGGATCATAATCCCGTCACCTCGAAATTCATTGGAGGTTTTTATTCGGTAAACGGGCTGGTAGCCAAGGACATGAAGTCTTTCTTAAGCGCCTCGACAGATTCGCTGGGTCCGGTGAGTTTAAGGATGACGGCTTGTTGGGCACCTTGGATAAAGGCTGCGAGCATCATGTAGTCAGGCATTGCCTTTTTTTCGCCGCCTGAAAATGGGCCTCCTCCCATGCTTTCCATGAAGGTTCCGCTGGCTGTTAGGAAACTAACTTCGGTGCCGTTCATCTCCTTCTCTTCTATCTTGTATTCCGGAGTGCCCTCGAACTGGCCGATCCATCGATCCATGTTAGCTTTCACGCCGCCAGCCGTGCCTCCGAATACGAAAAAGACAATGTCTATGTCTTCAAGGTTCTCGTCTTCGTGATCGTAAGTGAACTCCGCCGCCCGCATTCCGCTCGAAGGCTGTTGGCGAACCCATGGATCACTGTATTTGAATGTGAATTCGGCTACATTGAAAGTCTCCTGATTCTCGCTGAAGGCGGGAAGGGGAAAACTAATGAGTGCAGCGGCTAGGACCAAAGAATGGGTTAGTTTCATACTCTGTGTATTTTGTACGAATGATTTCCACGTGACAAGGATTGCTCATTCGAATTCAGAGATTTCGTATCCGAATGGGGTTTGGTCAACGGGCTAACCCTGTTTGTTTGGGAGAAAGAAGATATTTATGCGCTAATATCCTGATTTCTCTAAAGGCTTTGTTGGAAGCGAAAGTCTGTGACCAAGTGATTGAAGTCACGACTTCTGCTCCTAGAGAAGTTATTGAGACGAGCATCTTTAAATCACCTTAAAGAGAACGGAGGCGACTTTGGCTGGGTCAGGATTCTCGCAGAGGATTTTCGAGTGGGGCCGGAGGCCCCTTTCGCCGGAGCAGAGTGATTACGATTCTTGCAGTCACAGCCACCAAGGCGATGAGGCCGAGAGTGATGGAGAACGCATCTCCGATTCTTGCATAGATAGTGACCGGGGGGTTGAGGTCGACCTCAACGTTAGCAGGGAGGCTGCCACGAATAAAAGTTGAACCGGTTTCGTCATCGCGAAGGATTCTAGCGAAGCCGTCAGCTTCCTTGCGTGAGAAGATGCTGCCCCGCGAATCGATAAAAGCGCTTACACCTGTGTTAGCAGCACGAATCATGGGTCGACGAAATTCGATGCAACGAAAGATTGCGTTGTTGAAGTGCTGTATTGGTTCAGCGCTCTCACGAAACCAGCCATCGTTCGTCACATTGACCATAATTTGTGGTCCCGTTCTTATAAATTGTCGCGTGTGGCGCGGCACAGTATCTTCGAAACAAATCAGCGGGATGATTCCGATTTCGTGACCACCCTTTTTCAGCATGAGTGGCTCGTAGGATGTGCCGGGTGTGAAATCTTCCTCAATAATACCACCAGTGATCCACTCAAAAGGGGGGAATTTACCGCGGTAAGGTATGTATTCCCCGAACGGCACTAGATGCATCTTTCGGTATGATTGGTAGGATGAAGTATCACCTCTCATTAAGGTGATCGTATTGTAGATCTCTCCACCTTGGGTTCCGTTCTCCCCAATTAAGCTTGCGTCCTCCAAGCCGGCGAGCAGATAAAAATCATCTCCCTTGAGGACGTGATCGTTAAAATATTCCTGAACCCAGTCGAGCATGAAAAGACCGGGAATGCATGTTTCCGGCCAGAGGATGAGGTCGTGTGCGGCAGTTTCAACGAAGGTGCGGGTGAGGTCGCGGTAGTCGAAAATGATGTCCTGACGAACCTTGATGTCCTCCGACCACTTGTCTTCTATTGGAATGTTGAGCTGCATAATGCGAGCTCTCAGATCGATTGAGTCTTTCGGCACCGCAGCGATTCGCGTCGTGCCGTAGAGGAAGAGCCCCATGATGACCGCCACGCCAACAGCGAAGTCTACATGTGGCCGCAGGCGTTGCCGTTCTCTTACTTCAAGACCAAGTCGAACAAGGGTGCAGAACGCAATAATCCCCGAAAACATAAGAATAAAACCGTAACCGGTGATCCCGATTACGTCGGCGAATTGCACAAGTAGGAGGTGATCCTTTAGTGCAATGCCAAGACCATTCCACCCAAACCCGGTAAAGACGATTCCGCGCAGCCATTCCAGCCCACACCAAGCTGCTGCGTTAAGAAAAGCGATACGCAGCACATCGATAGATTGATCAAAGAGATCTTTTTTACCTTTGTCCGGCTCCTTTATCACCCATCTTCCAATTGTAGCAGCGAATGCGCCGAAAAGTGCGAAGTAGAGAGAAAGGTAGAGTGAGAATGCGACGAGGGCAGCCGCACCTGCCCAGAGAGTTCCGGCGACATGTCCGGTCTGCATCATCCATTGACAATTAATGATGAAAAAGAAAAATCCTGAGATAAATCCGAGGAGAAGTCCCCAGCGCCAACGGCTCCATTTTGCTTTCGGTGGGTCTGAAAACCAGAGGGCAGCGAGAAAAGGTCCCTGCCAGATCCAAACAAAGCCGTCGCGGTCGAACGGGGGAAAGCAAAGGGCGAGGAGTGAGCCGCTCAGTGCGGCAGCAATCCATGGCCAGAGTTTCTTAAGGAGCGACATACGGTAGCGTTTTATCCAAGTCGGGAACGCATGTCAGTGACAATCGCTTCTTTGAGAGAGCCAAATGAGGCTTCGGCTGAGATTTTTGCGGTAGCCAGCTGATCCTTTGAAAGAACTGTGGCGGGAGCACTTTTCGGTCGGAAATAGATGTAATACTTAATTTTTGGTTCAGTGCCGGATGGGCGAACAGCGAAGGCGCGTCCGTCAGCGAGATCGACATAGACCATCTTCTCTTTGGGGACTGGGTCACCTTCCTCATCGACGTGATCCTGATTGGCGAAGTCGCGGACACGCTTCACGGATGCGCCGTCGATTTCGGTTGGAGGATGATCGATGTAACTCTGAGCAAGCCTTTGAATCTGCTCGGCTCCGTCGGCACCGGTCAGGGTTTCGGCGTGTTGACCTTCGATATAGACGCCATGTTTGGCATAGAGTTCGTCGAGGAGTTCGACCACAGTGATACCGAGTGAGTTCGCATAGGCTGCGACTTCAGCGAACATGACTACGGCACCGTTACCATCCTTGTCCCGTAGAAAGTCAGCCCCGAGATAGCCGTAGCTTTCTTCACCGCCAAAGACGAAAAACTTGGAGTGCTCTAACCTGAGACTGCGGGTCGTTTCATCTGAAAGGTGGCGATATTCAGCCCGAATCTTGGCAGGAATTTGGCTTTCGTATTTTTTCAGTTTGCTTCCGATATATTTGAATCCGGTCAGAGTGTTAACCACGCTGACACCGAAACTGTCGGCAATGGCTTGTTGAAGTTCCGTGGTAACGAAAGTCTTCACAAGGGTCGCGTTGTTACGATTGCCTTCGTTCAAAATACCCTGGGAGGTGAACATTTTGAGACGGTAGTATGCCATCAGAGAGCCAATCTGGTTGCCGGTAAGGAGTGTCATCTTGCCGGCGCCGTTGCGAACCACGACACCCATTCGGTCACTGTCAGGATCAGTTCCAATAACAACATCTGCGTTATTGGCTTCAGCTTGATCGATTCCCATTTGGAGGGCTTCAGCATTCTCAGGGTTGGGTGATTTTACAGTTGGAAAAGCTCCGTCCTCACTATCCTGCTCGAGGACCGTTTCGCATTGAAAGCCGAGGCGTCGTAACATTTGTGGAGCGATAGTGCCACCAGTGCCATGAATGTTAGTGAATACAATCTTGAGTCCGTTCTGTGACTTGACTAGATTCGGGCTGAGGAGAAGAGATTTTAGCCGTTCCATGTAGGTCTCGTCCATTTCAGGGCCGAGCTCGGTCGTGGCGCCTTGTTGGTTGGCAGGGAGAGGTTCGTAGTTCTCTCCTTTGATCATATTTACTTCGGTAATGACTTCGCTGGCATCGGGGTCGACCAGTTGCGCACCGTCTTTTCCGTAGGCCTTAAAACCATTATCATGAGGCGGGTTGTGGCTCGCGGTCAGGACAATGCCAGCGGAGGCGTCGAGATGGCGAACCGCAAAACTAAGCTGAGGTGTGGAGCGGGGTTGTGGAAAAAGAAATATATCAACGCCATTTTCGTTGGCTACTTTGGCGGCGCGTTCGGCGAATGCTTTGCCGAAATAGCGGGTATCGCGGGCCAGCGCGATGGAGGGCTTGCCTTCTCCGATATATGATTTTTTTAGCTGTTTGACGAGGCCAAGTGTGGCCTTCGTTATGTTGTAGAAGTTGAGGGTAGCGGTGCCGACGCAGGGGTGCTCGGGACGCTCAGAGGGAAGGGCGGATCCTTGCTCGGCTGTGGTGATAATTTCGCCAATAGAGCGCCCGCGAAGGCCTCCCGTGCCAAAAGCAAGTTTCTTGAAAAAGCGATTGTTCAACTCTCTCCATTGGCCGTCATTGGCCAACTCGGAAACGGCGTTTTTGTAGACTGGATTGTTGGATGCATCTAACAGTTCGTGGATATTATCAAAACTGCTTTGGAGCAGGTCGTTTCTTGAGACTGCGGCGACAAGTTCGGAGCGGAGTTCTGAATCCATAGGGCCCGGCATCCTATAAAAGACATGGCGAGAATGCAACCAACAGAAGCGTGGGATACTCTAAACCCACAGCCGGAGGTGGATACCACAGCCTGGCGTATTTTTCACGACGTGACAGCCGGAGTGTGGGTCGATCACTTTGACGGTCACTGGCTGGTGCAGACCCGTGAGAACCGTTTTCCTGAGTATCTCAAGGGACTGGCGCAAGGTGTGGCGAGCTCGATTCACTGGCGACCGCGGGACAAGGCTGCGTCAACCGCTCCAGAGCGGGTGTGGGGCGAAATGGAAGGCAACCGTTTCTCGGTAGTAGAAAACGGAGCGAAATTCTGGATTGATTTCGATTCGGGCTATTCGTCGGGAATTTTCCTGGATCAGCGGCTCAATCGGCGCCGGGTTGCAGCGAACAGTCGGGGGGGGCAAAGAATTCTCAACACTTTCGCTTACACTGGCGGTTTTTCGGTTATGGCTGCCCTTTCTGGAGCGACGACGACGACGGTTGATCTGTCGAAGACCTGCCTCAATTGGACCTGGGACAACTTTCGATTGAATGACCTCGATCCGGAGGCTCATCACGGAGTCAGAGGAGATGCCATTGACTGGTTGGAGGTTTTTGCCAAAAAGGGCCGCAGGTTTCACGGGATCGTGCTGGATCCTCCTACTTTCTCCCGAAGCGGTAAAAAGATATTCCGGACTGATAGCAACTACGCGGATCTCGCCGCCTTGGCGGCTGGGGTGCTTGAGCCCGGCGGCTGGATGCTCTGCTGTGCTAACACGCACCGGCTTGGTTTAAGGGAGTTTAAAAAGGATGTTTTCGAAGGGATCAGTCGGCAGGGTCGAAGCGTAGTTAGCTGTGATACTTTGGCGATGCCCCCGGAGTTTCGTGGAGACGATTATTTGAAATCCCTCTGGGTTGTTGTTGGTTAACAACCCTTTTTATTGTGAGGCGAATCAGTAAGCAATCATGCGCATCATTCGATACACCCAGAAAAACTATCACTCGGCGATCAAGAAACTCGATCGGCGGCCAGCTCCGCCTGCTGGGGTGGAGGCAATCGTGAAAGACATACTTGCCGACGTGGAGGCTCGTGGTGACAGGGCATTGATTGAATTGTCGAACCGCTTTGATGGCGCTAAATTTGCTTCCGCAAAGGATCTTCGGGTGGGGGAGGCAGAATTGGCTGCTGCGGAAGATGCTGTTGATGCTGAAACTAAGAAGGCCATTGCCGCTTCCAGAAAGAATGTGATCGCCTTCGCCAAGCGGAGTCTACGGAAGGACTGGTGCGGCAAAAACGCGCAGGGTGCGGAAGTGGGCGAGCGTTACCTACCTTTCGAGCGAGTTGGAATTTATGTCCCGGGAGGATCTGCGCCGCTTGTTTCAACGTCCAATATGACCGTTTGTCTCGCGGCTGCTGCTGGCTGCCCGGAGATCGTGGTGATGACCCCTCCCGGTCGCGGAGGCGAAGTAAATCCGGCTCTGCTTTACGCCCTAAAAGAGGCTGGAGCGACAGAAATTTACAAGGTTGGTGGCGCTCAAGGAATGGCCGGAATGTCGATCGGAACGAAGACGATCAAGCCAGTAGTTAAGGTCTACGGACCCGGAAACTCTTTTGTGGTTGAGGCGAAGCGCCAATTGTTCGGTGTGGTTGCAGTGGATCTTCTACCTGGACCCAGCGAGGTCGTGACTCTCGCTGACAGCAGTGGCAAGGCGAAGTTTATTGCTGCAGACATGCTAGCTCAGGCCGAGCATGGTGGCGACAGTACCATGGGTTTCGTGACGGATTGTGAGAAGCTACTTGCAGCGGTTCAAGCCGAGGTGAAGTCTCAGATCAAAACACTTGGACGCCAGGCTCAACTTAAGAGAGCGATAAAAGAAGGAGCTTGGTGCGTGCTTGTGGAGAAGTTGGAAGATGGGGTTAACTTGGTAAACGCCTTTGCTCCTGAGCACCTTTCCCTGATCACGCGCCGCGAAAAAACGATTCTTCCAAAGATCACGACCTCGGGAGCAATCTTTATCGGTAATTACTCGCCGGTGGCAGTTGGTGATTTCCTTGCCGGCCCTAGTCATGAGTTGCCAACTGGAGGCGCAGGAAAATCGTTCCCCGGCCTGACGGTAGATATGTTCCAGCGTCGGACTAGCATTGTTCGGCTTGGACAGGAGTCCATCAGGAAATCGGCAGCGATAGTTGAGGCTTTTGCTCGTGTCGAAGGCCTCGATGCGCACGGCCGTTCGGCTTCTATCAGGCTGGAGTGAGCTGAATCGAGTGGGAGGCATTTTGTCCTCTGATCGGCCTGCAGATTAGGACTCTCAGGGATCTCTTCCTCAGGCTGAGGCGTAGACCTCATGCATGGCTAAGAAAATTTTATTGGTTGGAGGCAACTCTGGTGTCGGGGAACAAGTTCTCAATCGCCAACTTGGCGCTGGTGATGAAGTCTTTTGCGCCTCGCGTGAGCGGGGGTCAATCGTCGATTCCGAGCACTGCCATTGGCAGGCCTACGATGCGACCGACCCCATGCAAACGCTGGATCTCCCCGAAGTTCTTGATGGCTTCGTCTATTGCCCCGGATCGATCAGCTTGAAGCCATTCGCCCGATTGGGCGACGAGGATTTTCAGCGTGATCTTGAGGTGAATTACCTCGGATGTAGCCGGACTCTTAGAATGGCTCTACCATCGTTGAAGCGGTCAGAGCGGGCTTCGGTTGTTCTGTTTTCGACCGTTGCGGTGCAGACGGGATTGCCATTCCATGCAAGTATTGCCGGAGCCAAAGGGGCGGTGGAAGGGTTCGCGAGAGCCCTGGCTGCCGAGCTCTCTCCAGCGATCCGCGTCAACTGTCTGGCGCTCTCGCTGACGGATACCCCGATGGCTGATCATCTGCTTAATTCTGACGTGAAACGCCAAGCTTCTGCGGAACGTCATCCCCTAAAGCGGATTGGAAATGCTGGCGAAGTTGCTGACGCTGTTAAATTCTTTCTCGGAAATGAGAGTGGTTTTGTGACGGGGCAGGTTTTGCAGATTGATGGGGGGATGTCCTCCCTTAAACTACTCTAGTCCTGACCATGGGCGAAGCCTGGACATTAATCTTTCCGAACCAGCTGTTCAAAACGCATCCTTCGCTGGACCGGTCACGACCCGTATTGCTTGTGGAGGATACTCTGTTTTTTGGTGATACCACCGCAGCTCCAGGACGATTTCATCGCCAAAAGATTGTCCTTCATCGAGCTTCGATGAAAAGCTACGAGGCTAAACTGCGGTCCGAAGGTTTCGATGTCCATTATGTTGATTATCGAAGGGATTGTCCCGTTGACTTACTTCTTGAGGAGAGATTCGAATCCCAAGCTTTTGGCGAATTGTTTCTCGTTGACCCGGTTGATTTTCTTGCGCTTAAACGAGTACGTCGGTTCTGCGAAGTCCACGGTGTCGAGATTAATTTGGCAGACTCGCCGAGTTTTCTGACTCCACTGGATTGGGCGAACGACCACTTCGGTTCGAGAAAACGACCTTTCATGGCTTCGTTTTACGAGGCACAACGCAAGCGAATGGGAATCCTGCTTGATTCAAACGGAAAACCGACAGGCGGTCGCTGGAGTTTCGATGATGAAAACCGCAAATCGATGCCCAAACGTGGGCTTGACGTTCCTCCACGTATCGAAGCAGCACGAGATTCATTTGTTGAGGAGGCTCTCGCTTACGTTGAATCCAACTTTCGCAATTACCCTGGAGGCGTTGATAATTTCGCCTACGCGGTGGACCACGCAGGAGCAGAATCATGGCTGGAGTCGTTTCTTGTGCACCGTATGCAACTGTTTGGGCCCTACGAAGACGCGCTGGCTACCGACGAGTCGATCCTTTTTCACAGTCAGCTGACTCCGATGATGAACATCGGGCTTTTAACTCCTGACTTTGTTGTTAACCGAGTCCTAGAGTTTTCCGAAGCGAACGATGTCCCTCTAAACTCGCTTGAGGGATTCATTCGGCAGGTGATCGGATGGCGGGAATTCATTCGATTGATGTATCTCCGTCATGGCGTCGAAATGCGGAATGGAAATTTCTTTGATCATCAGAGGCCGATACCTGAATCGATGTGGAAGGCTACCACTGGTATTGTCCCGATGGATCTCGTGATAAAGCGGACCCTTGATACAGGATACGCTCATCATATCGAGAGGTTAATGGTGCTCGGTAACTTTATGTTGCTGTGTCAGTATAATCCTGACGAAGTCTACCGTTGGTTCATGGAGTTGTTTATTGATGCATACGACTGGGTCATGGTTCCGAATGTTTACGGAATGAGCCAGTTTGCCGACGGGGGGATTTTCACGACGAAGCCCTACATCTCAGGGTCTAACTATTTGAAGAAGATGTCGGATTATTCGACCGGAGATTGGGCATCTACCTGGGACGGGTTGTTTTGGAGTTTTGTTGGGACTCACCTTGAATTCTTTCGAAAGCAGTATCGTCTTGGGATGCTGGTGCGGAACTGGGAGAAAATGGATGAGGACAAGAAAGAAGCGCATATTGACGCTGCTCAGGCATTTCTTTCTAGTTGAGTGGTCGCGCGTAGATATTTGCCCAGGTTGATTGTCCCGCGGGAATCAAACGAATGGGGTATTCCGAGGCCGGCGTCGTAATGGTTCGCCAAGGTTGGTCGTTGAGCGTAACAATCAATTGCCCTGCTTCCCAGTGGGCTTTGATCCGATTCCATTTTCCCGGTTTTGCGAGAAACTCGTGCTCCAGATCTAGAGGAATATCTTTTCCGTAGAGCGAGAGAACGGGAGGGGTTTTAGAGTCCGGTGTGACCACGTCGACGATAAATTCATGAGGTCCTTTGAAGCTTGTCTCGCTAATGATTGGTAAAGCGTCTTGGGAGGCTACGAGTTTCCAGTCTTCCGCGCTCCAGCCAGTGGTTGGAAGCCAACCCAAAAGATCGACACCCGTGTAGTAGGATCTAAATCCCCTGTCTGCGATGGCGACATGCTCGGGGCTGACCGGATTATTTGGAAGTTCTTTGATCCGAACGTTTCGGTAGTGAACGACTCCACCCTCGCTTTCTAGGCAGATGTATCCCTTGCGAGGGCTACAGTCTTGACCCTGAGTGACTAATTTTCCATTGACGGCAAGGGAGATATTTCCATCCTGGCATTCTATTCGATAGTGGTTCCATTGGGGGCTCGGGTAGGAGCGTTTTTCGGATGGGAAAGCACGCTGACCTCGGTTTTGTCCTATTGGGTTCATGGTGGCCCCGTGAATGGGAAAGATATCCCCGTGGCACGTATGACTCTTGGTATCACCGTAAGCGTTTTCCAATACCTGAACTTCGATGCCACGAATGAACGGTTGGCCTCGTGCGGTGATGTCATCAGCCCACACGAAGATGCCGGCATTGCCTTTAGGGACGAGGTGGCGCCACTCCAATTCAAGGATAAAGTTTTGATACATCCGTTCCGTTCGAATTTCTCCGATCGGTTTACCAGAGCAGACGAGGTAACCTTTTTCGTTAAAACTCCAAGTGGAGGGAGCGGTATTAACCTCGACCCATCCGCTGAGATCCTTGCCGTTGAATAGTGGGGAGAAACCTTCTTCGCTGGCCTCAAGCCGCATGGAAAAGAAGAGAAGTGTGATAATGACAAACCTTAGCATGGGTTTATTGGATTCCAGAAGTTTGCAGCTTAATGCGGTAGAATCCAGTTCGGGCCGTGACATAAAGTTCATTTCCGACGAGAAGGCAGTTGGCTGGCTTTTCCGGTGGCGTAAATCGGGCAAGCTCCATACCTGAAGGCGCGAAGACAATGATGTCGGTCCACGTGACATAAATATTCCCGTTTGTATCGACGGTCATACCGTCGCTGCCGACATTGGCGAACTTGCGCTTCGGTCCCAGTTTGCCGGGGCCTTTGACAAGGTAGGACCAGATTGTTTCGGCTCCAGGGTCGGCAACGTAGAGGGTATCCTGCCCTGGAGATAGAATAATTCCATTTGGCTTTGTCAGGTCGCCAGCGATTTGGAAAATGTCTCCCTCTTTGTTAACGTAGTAGACGGCCATAACGTCTTGCTCAAGATCACCTCCGCCTTTGCCATATCTTGGATCCGTAAAGTAGAAGCCTCCGTGTTTGTCGGGAACCACATCGTTGGGGCTATTGAGCTTTCCTCCTTTGTAGGCATCGGCGGCAACGCGAATGGTCCCGTCAGCCCCGGTCAGGGTGACGCGGCGATTGCCGCCTTCGCATGCGAGTAGACTTCCTTCAGTGGTAAAAAACAGCCCGTTAGCCCGCCCAGTCTCTTCGCGGAATACTGTTGTCTCGCGCGTTGCCGGATCGAAGACATGAGTGCGTTCGTTAGGAATATCGTTGAAGTAAATCTTACCATCGAGTGAAACAGCAGGTCCCTCCGTGAATTTGAATCCATCAGCAAGCTTCTCGAAGGTTGCGCTGTCTTCGATAATCGCAGAAGGGGATGGCGGTTTCCCGACCTCGGGATGATGGTTTGTTGCTTTGGGGTGCTCCGCGGCAATCCCAGTGAAAGTGAAAAACAAGATGATTAGTAGGATCAGAGGCAGTTTCATGAGGTTTAAGGCCTAAAAGATGACCACCTCCTCGAAGCCTTCGCGAGGGGCTTATTCGCGCGATTTAAAATGGGGTTCCATTTTCAAAGGATTAAACCGGGTTGACTGCACGTCTATCCCCTGTTGGGTCTAGTATTGAACCCTGTTGGGTGGAGCACTTCCACCGATGATGCAGCCTCCAGAAATTCCAGTTTCGGTAATTACTGAACCGCTCACCGTAAGCGGGAAGTATTTTTGTGATGGAGATGAGGTGTGCTTTGTTAAGGCGGTTACTTTTGGCCCCTTTCCAGCGGGAGCCTTTCCGGACGAGGGTCGATCACAACTTCGAAAGATCCGTGAAGAACTTGGCGCCAATGCGATTCGTCTTTACGAGATTCCAACGATCGATTTCATGCATGACTGTGCCCAACTTGGCATTCGTGTCTTCATCACGATTCCTTGGTCGCAGCATATTGATTTTCTAAAAAATCGCAGCGCGCTGGTAGATGCTGATCAGCTATTGATTGAAACCGTAAACAAGTTCCGAGGGCATCCTGCTCTTGCAGGTTATTTTGTTGCGAATGAGATTGAGACGACGCTGGTTCGATGGATGAGGCCTCAGCGTGTCGTTGAACAGATTGAGCGGATGATTTCGCTGGGTAAAGCCAACGATCCAGATGCCCTGTTTGCCTACGCAAACTATCCAAGCACTGAGTATCTCTTGCCATCCAACCAAGACTTTGTGGCGTTCAATCTTTATCTCGAAACGCCCGAGACTCTTGGCGCTTATCTTGCCCGGCTCCAGAATCTTGCCGGGAACCTTCCACTTTTAATTACGGAGTTTGGTTCGGACTCAAAAACCCATGGGGAGTTAACGCAGGCAGGGATGCTGGAGTGGCACCTGGAAGAAATCTACCGTGCTGGAGTGGCGGGGACGACTATTTTTGCATGGAGTGATTTGTGGTGTCGAGGCGGCAAAGAAATCCTCGGCTGGGACTTTGGATTGAATCGAAGAGACCACTCATCGAAACCCTCTCTTGAAGTCGTTCGCGAGAAGTGGGCTCCTTTGGAGCGGCCGGGCGATGAGATTGAAGGGGACTTGCTCCCCTCGGTATCAGTTGTGGTTTGCACTTATCGGGGCAGTGCCACTCTGGTGGAGTGTCTCGATTCAATCCAACAGCTTCAATATCCAGACTATGAGGTGATCGTTGTCAATGATGGAGGCGATCAACGAGTGAAGGAAATTGCAAATGCCTATGAAAAGATTCAGCTAATTCAGATGTCACATCAGGGCTTGAGTGCGGCTCGTAATCGAGGAGCCGTTGAAGCCAACGGTGATATTATCGCCTACACGGATGACGATTGTATTGTGGATCGTGATTGGTTGAAGTGGATCGGAATGCAGTTTGTTCGCAGACCCGAACTGGGTTGTGCTGGTGGTCCTAATATTCCTCCACCTTCAGAAACCTTAAAGCAGGCGGTAATTACGGCAGCTCCAGGTGGCCCGACTCACGTTCTCTTAGCTGATGATACTGCTGAGCATCTGCCCGGTTGTAACCTGGCGGTGAGGAAAGAGGTGTTTGATGCGGTTGGCGGCTTTAATGAGCGGTTTTGGACAGCTGGCGATGACGTGGATTTTTGTTGGCGGGTGTTGGATGCTGGTTTTGATCTGGGATTTCATCCTGCCGCTTTCGTCTGGCACCATCGACGATTCACGATGCGCGCTTTTGTCGGACAACAGATTGGCTATGGACGGGCTGAAGCCATGCTCATCCCGCTGCACTGGGAACGTTTCGGTGACTCAGGAAAAGCCGTGTGGAAAGGTTGCGTTTATGATTCAGGTGCATCGGGTTGGCAGAGCATTTACCACGGTCGCTATGGCTACGAGCTTTTTCAGCTGGTCTACCCGGCTCCGAGTTCGGGTATTCGTGATCTTTGCCTTCACATTGGGTGGTGGTTTGGCATTGGTGCTTTAGCTTTTGGTAGCTGGTTCTGGTGGCCTTTCTCGATGGTGGCAGCATCCATGCTGATCATGACAATTGCGGAGTCAAAGCATCGTGCTTGGAGCGCAAGGCTTGAGTCGGCTTATGATTCACTTTCAGCACGTTGTTGGCTCGCCTTCGTTTTTGTGATGCAGGGCGCTATTCGGAGCGGAGCGCGATTGAAATTTGGTTGGCGCAGGTTGAGCTTGGCAGCCGGCTTGGGAGAGGCCCTTAAAACTTTGGGTCTTAAGGTGATGTCCGGGTGGTGGAAGCTCGGGATTGAGCGTTCCTTTTGGAGTGAAGAGGGGATTGGCCGGGATCAATTGCTGGAGGCGGTCCTCGATTCATTCCCTGGCGCTTGCGACGATGAAACCGGTAAGACTGACATAATTGTGAAGGATAGTCTTTTCTGGAACTGGGCAGTGGTGACGGTAACAGAATTTCATGGCGACGAGAAGCAGTTGACGAGGCTGAGATTGCTGGCCAGACCCAAGCTGTTCATGCGGGTCGTGACATTGCTGCTGATCCTTCTCGTGCCGATGGCAATAGTTGCCGGGATTTCTGGTGAAGTGTATACTCTTGTCACCTTGATTGGGGTTTACTTGTTAGGAGAAATATCAGCCAGAATTTACATGCGACTTAATCGTCCCCGTTTCAATGACTTGGCGATGTCTCTAGGGTTGAAGCCTGCCTAGCGAGCCTCTCCCATCACCGATAAGGTAATGCGGCGAGTGTGAGGAGCGCGGCGATGTTCGAAAAGGAAGATGCCTTGCCATGTGCCGAGCACAAGATTGCCATTATGAATCGGAATGACCTCACTGGTGCGGGTGAGGGCCATGCGCAGATGGCTGGGACTATCGTCCGGCCCCTCATAGGTGTGGATTAGGTAAGGAAGGTCTTCCGGAACGAGGTGATCGAAGAAGGAATGAAGATCGGTGCGCGCTTCGGGGTCAGCGTTCTCCATTATGACTAGGCTGGCACTGGTGTGCTGAACAAAAACTGTGACCTGACCATTGATGATGCCACTTTCGCGAACGAAATCCTGTATTTGCCCGGTTATTTCGTAGGTTCCTTTGCCGTTTGAACTGACAGAAAATTGTAGGGATCGGGCCTGGAAGGGCATGTCTTAGGCTTAGTCGAAATGTCTATGGGCACAAGTGGAAATCAGATCTCGGGTAGAAGATAGCAAATCGCTTCTCGATCGTTACGCACAAGAAGGAAGCGGCCCGCTACTGCAGGAGCGTTCCATGTCATGCTGGAGAGGGCATTATCAATGCGCCCGGTCTCGGTGAATCCCTTAGGCGTCAATTGGCCAATCACGATGGAACCTTTTTCGGTTTGGATGAGAAGGTGGTTTCCGAAAAGAAGTTGTTGGCCGAAACCGTATTTTTCCCCTTTCCAGACAATGCTTCCGTCGGTGAGATCGATGCAAGCGAGGCGGCCCTCATCGAGCCCGTAGGCGTAGCCACCGATGATGGCTGCCGAGCTGAACTTAGTCTTCAGGCGGGTAGAATTCCAAGTTCTATTAACCGACCAGTCTTTACCTTCTTTTGATAGCTTTAGTAGCGGGCTGCCCATGCCGTATGATGCGGTGAGAAGCAAACCGGCGTCGCCGATTTTGTTTGGCTGCCCAACTCGCGGGAAGTTCCCGGGCCAGTTGTAGGTCCAAAGTGCTGTTCCCGTGGAAGGATCGTGACCGGTAACGTTTTTCAGGTTCACACAGATGATCTGTGGGATTCCAAAATACTCAATGATCCTTGCGGAGCTGTAGCTGGCCCCCAGGCCACCATAGGTCCATACCGTCTTTCCAGTTTCGAGGTTGAAGGCGATCAGGTTAGTTCCGGGATTTTTGGAGCCAGCGACCACTACGGTTCCCTGATCCTTCAGGATCAAAGGAGAGTTAGCGAGGCCCCAGTCGTGATTGACTCCCTTGAATTCCTCTATCACTTGCCGTGACCAGAGCCTTTGGCCTGTTTCAAGATCAAGACAGTTTAGGATGCCTGTAGAACCAAGTGAATAAACTTTGTCTTCGTGAATGGTAGGGGTAGAGCGGGGACCTTCGCCTCCCATCGAGGCCATTGGGGTATCGGTTTTGGTGAGAAGCAGTCGAACACCTCTGTTCTGATAACGCCAAAGGGTTTCTCCGGTAAAGAGATCGAGGCAACTGACGGTTTCGTCGTCGCCGATTTGTTCCTGAGTGACTGACCGTTTTCCTGACACAGAGAAGCTCGACCAACCGGCCCCGATAGGCCGCCTCCAGACTTCGAGGGGAGGGTATTGAGCCCAGTCAGTTTTGAATTCTGCTTCCGTCCACATTCCGTTGCGATCAGGTCCAAAGATTTGATTGAGATTGCGCACGGCACCTTTAAGACTTTCGGGCGAAATAGTTCCACCGTTATGAGGGGCATTAAGCCTCCCAAGCGGGTCATCCCGGCTTTGCCAGGCCCATGAGAAACGAGGAAATGAGGAGCCAGAAGTTGACCCCTCGTATCTGAGTAATCGCGATAGCACCAAGGTGATAATGACGATGCTTACCAAGCCAATTCCGAGATTGAGGGCGCGACGTCTGAAAGGTTTTTTCCCAAACCCGAGATACCAGAAACTCAGCAAAAGCGCCCAGACGATAGAAGCAGGCACAAAAAACCAGTTGGAATAGGTCATTCCTTGAGCGCTGACGGCGACGTAGATCAGCGGCGCAAATAGAAGGATAAGCGCAAGGGAAATGAATTTAGTGGCTTTCATGAAGAAGTGAGTCCAAGAAATGCTACGACAAACTCCATTCTGGCGGTTCGTTGCGAGCAGCGGGTTTTACATAAATAAAGAATATTTTATCATCTGCGTCCCGCAAATGTGAAGCCGGAGGACCAAGGGTGCCAGAATTCCCTTGTCTCTGGCTAGTGATTTGCGATGTTGGTCGAAAGTATGCCAGAAGCGCTCACAAGAAGGAAACCGGCGACGGGAAGCGGGGTTCGCGTTCTCATCTCGCTGGCTTGTGTCGTTTTGATCGTCACCGGCCTTAAAATGGCTTCGAGCCTTTTTATTCCAGTGATGATGGGGCTTTTCATTGCTCTGCTCTCGATGCCGATTCTTAATTGGTTGGATCGACATGGCCTCCCACGTCCTTTGGCGGTCTTGATGACCGTGCTAATCGACTTGTTGATTTTGGGAGGAATCGTATTTCTCACCTCGGGTGTTGTTGGTGATTTTAACGAAAAGAGTGGCGATTACACCGAGCGGCTCCGCCGCCAAGCCGAGGAGTTTTCGGTGACGATGGATGAGCAACTGGTCCGCCTTGAGCAGTTTTGGAGAACCGCTGGTGGCGCCGGGGAGCTTGTAAAAGCTGACGATGCTAAGGGTCCTGAGGCGAGCGGCGCCGAGCGCGGTGGTGGAGGCGAGGAAGGAATGCTGGGAGCATTTCGACCTACGATGACATTTCGTGAATTGTTCAATCTTTACTGGGACTCTGGACGCGTCATGGAAACTCTGGGTGGATTCAATGTGGTTAATCGATTCACGTCGCTTGCCTCACAGACCTTCTTTGCGCTCATCGTGATGATCTTTGTTCTCGCTGAGTCAGGGAGTTATGCGCAAAAGATGCTTGAAGTTCTCAGGGTCAGAGGGCCAGATCTAACCCGCTTTCGATCTATCACCCAGGATATTCAGAAATACCTCGGGATAAAAACGGCGGCAAGTGCGGCAACAGGACTCTTGGCGACCTTGACGTGTGTGATTTTCAAGATCGACTTCCCGTTATTATGGGGGTTACTGGCTTTCCTTTTTAACTACGTTCCGGCAATTGGGTCGATTCTAGCAGGGATTCCTCCTGTTCTTCTCGGATTAATCCTCCATGGCTTTTGGCCTGCTCTTGGGGTGATGGCTTGCTACCTTATCATCAATGTGACGATCGGAAACTTCCTCGAGCCGATGCTGCTAGGCGAGCGATTTGGTATATCGACTGTGATCGTGATTTTGTCGGTGTTGTTTTGGGGATTTGTCTGGGGACCCGTGGGCATGTTGCTTGCAGTGCCTCTGACGATGCTTGTCAAGGTGATGCTGGATAACAGCTCTGACCTTCGCTGGATCTCTGCGCTGATGGGAAAAAACACTTCCGACGGTGGCGACGAGGACGAAGCGCCTGAAGAATTAAATTCGACAGGTCTTGACGCAACTGATGCTACTTCGGCAGGCTAGTTGAAATATGACGTTCTCGAGTAACATCGTTGGCTCAGCGGTGGCATTGTTCTGGTTTGTATCTACCGTAGCGCAGGAAGAGCCACCGAGTTCGGCTACGTTTGGCCTGCTTTTCAAGCGGCTCGATCAGAATGAAGACGGGCTGGTAATCAAGTCTGAGCTGGAGGCACAAGGGCGAAAGACGGAGTGGCTTACTTCTGCTGATACTGATGCCGATGGTGCATTAACGATGGGCGAGTTGGCATCATTTCTAAGAAAGAGAAAGCAGAACCCAGCTGCCGCTCCTAAGGCTCTGGTTTACGATTTTCCGAAAAGTGCGCCGGTCACTGAAGCCTCATGTCGTGCCGCTTCAGAATATTCAGCCGATCACAATGGGTTTTCGACCTTGGTGATGATCGAGGGCCAGATCGTGTTTGAGCAGTATGACCAAGGGTGGGATCCGGCGAAAGCAAATCGTCTCGCGAGTGGTACGAAAAGCTTTTCCGGAGTGCTTCTAGCCGTTGCTGTGAAAGATGGATTGCTCACGCTGGATGATCCGGTTTCGGAAACAATTGAAGAGTGGCAGGGAAGAGAGGGACTTGAGTCGATTACAATTAGGCAGCTGTTGAGTCTGACTAGCGGAATGAACCCGGGTGAAGTTGGAGTGGTTCCCACTTATAAAACCGCCGTGGTATTCGGGAAGGGCGAAAAGTTTGAAGCGGAACCGGGCGCGAAGTTTGCATACGGCCCTCGACCATTCCAGATATTTGGGGAGATTATCACCCGAAAGCTTGTTGCGAGCAGTGATCTGGGATTTCCTGATCCATTGGCCTATCTAGAGAGCAGAGTGCTCGATCCAATCGAGATGACCTATGCCCACTGGAGGCGTGATGAAAATGGGATGCCAAAACTTCCCTCCGGAGCGTTTTTAACAGCGAGGGAGTGGGCCAAGTTCGGAGAGTTGCTCCGCAATGAAGGGAAACACGTTGGAGAGTTGCTCTTCGATCAGGAAACGTTTCATCAGTGCCTTAAGGGGTCGGAAACATTTCCAGGTTACGGTCTCACGTTCTGGTTGCTTGATGCCCAGCCTAGTCGTTTAGAAGGTAGGCCCTGGCTCAAGGGAGGTTATATGGCAGCGGGAGCTGGCAAGCAGCGTCTCTACGTTCTTCCGGCTGCTGGAGCGGTGGTTGTCAGGCAGGGAGAAAGTAAAAAAGATTTCGATGATATCAAAATGCTAGATCGACTGCTCAACGCCACGGCTCCTTCGGAACTGAAGGAAACGAAGAAAGGGCACCCGAAGGCAAACGAGCCTGTAAAAGAGGAAAAAGATTCAGACTTTATCGGAATGTTGGTCGAGGGCGGTGACGCTCTTGCCAAGAAAAGGGGGCTCACAAGTCGTATTATCGAGATCGATGGCGAAATGCGTTTGGTGACAACAGACTATCGTGAGGACCGAGTGAATTTCACAATTTCTGACGGCAAAATCATTAAAGTCACTCGAGGTTGACTCAAATTTCCATTCCCACTAGAGCCTTGGAAGCTGAGTTCAAATTTTGGAGACCTGGAGTGGAAAGAGATTTTTAAAGCAAGCGAAGTTTTCGCGTGACAATTCTGTCGCCGTTGCTTTGATCCGTGGAGTACATGATCATTCCCATTTCCGACCTGACGGAACCATTTTATGAAGGGTCGGTGCAGCGTCTTTTCGCCGTGCCAGAAGATAATGATGTGATGGTGACCCAGACAACGTCGCGAGGGTCTGTCTTTGATGTTGGTGCTCTTTTTGAAATCTCCGGAAGTGACGTGAATCGGGGGCTTTTCCGCCACGTCCTCTATTCGTCCATGTCAGATCCGAAAGTCTGGCAGCGGGTAAGGTCTGCCATTGAATCGGAGAGCGATCTTGAAGCCGAATACAAAAGAGACCTGCTTTCAGGAATTCTCGAGGAGGCGTGTGAAACCGGGATGAAAACGCATCATGAAGGAATGCTTGATGCGGTTTCTGGCAGCGTTGTAAAGGGCAAGGTGCCGGATAATCCGAGTGCCTACAATGTGGTTCGCAAATACCAGATCCTGAAGCCAACCCGCTCGGATTTACTAGGTGCGCACTTGTTCGATTACTCGCAGTTTCCTCACGAGGACGGCTTTGTAGTGCCGCTCGAATACATCGTTCGATTCGGTATCACCAGCGCTAGTTCGGTGTATCGCAGATACGAGGCGATGGATGTTCAGGCGAAGAAGGCATTCGAGCAGGAATTGGGAGCCACCCGCCCCCTAAAGGCCTGGCAATACCTTGAGAAGCCAGTTGGAGATTTTACAAGCAAGTTCGAACCTGAGGACCGAATGGTCAGCAAGCAGGAGGCATTCGCTATGAGCGGGTTGTCTGGACAGCAGTTCGTTGATAGCGGAAAGTTGGCTATCCTTGGCGCTTGGGCGGTGCGCCAACTTGTCGAGGAGATCGGGTTGCTGATGTGGGACATCAAGTGGGAATTTGCCAAGGACAGCGACGATCTCGTTTTCGTCGACACAATTGATACGGACTCTTTCCGTGCAACGATGTTCCTCGATTTTGAGGGCGAGCGATTCGTCAATCACTACAATAAGCAGGCTATGCGCGATTATTTCACGCTTCTGCATGGAGATTGGATTGCCGATATCAAGGCTGCTAAGGAACAGGGCCAACAGGAAGGAGTCGCGTTTACGGAGATTCTTGAAGAGGGGCAGAGATCAGGCGACTACAAAGCCACTCCAGAAGTTGCGGCTGATTTTCTTAATATCCAAGAGCGTAAAATGACCGCGATCCGTGAGTATATGCTGGGTCTGGCCGATGCGGAGAATGTAAAAGGTCGACTCAAAGAAACGGGGCACGAGGAAATTGAATTCTACCGGGAGAAGGA